>MDTC01154006.1_pt1 | contig 66599 bp, 53 predicted proteins | sample 811181 | NCBI WGS metagenome assembly MDTC01 (sample SAMN05326644, study PRJNA326480) | marine metagenome | isolation source: seawater | place: Pacific Ocean: North | collected 2011
ACCCACAAACCACTGCCACATATTTTTCACGCCACAAGAAGCGATCTTTCCGTTCTTGATGTCGCGATTCACCAACGCTGTCGGGCCATTGGCAATGTTTGCATCCCACGCTGTTGGTGCGAATACGTACGAGAGCAGTTTACCTTTGTACTTTTCTTCGCTCGCGTGGCCAGGATTCAACATGTAAAGTGTGCGACAGTAGCCAGGGTTCCCCGACTTGGTCACAGAGGTATCACATTTTTTGTCGTACTTGGGGAAGGCTGTGGGGTTGAGAGGGAACCACGCGTTCTCTTGCCAACGTCCCCAGTGAGCGGCTTCTGGCTCGATCGTCTGGTGGCAGCTTTTGCAGCCACATCGCTTTGTCAGATCAGGTTGATTATGACAAGTGTCAGTAGGATCGGGAAGACCGCCGGGAGGAGGAGAGAAGAACTGACACAAGAACGCGTTGTGGTATCGGTGCAAACGCCCTCTGTTTGTCGCGTACTTCAATGTGTAGAACGGCAGCGTCAAGATCCCCGCACCGCGTGTCCCCATGTTCATACTTTTCCAGGTTGACTGATTATAGTAAGGAATCACTGGTGTTTTAAGCTCTGCAGGCGTCGCCATATGGAGGCGGTTTGCGGCTTTTGCAGATTTATTAAAGAGGTGAGAAAGTGGCCCGTTCACTTGCGCCATCTTCCCTGTCAAAAGCGTGGTGTAGGATTTGTCGTTCTTGATGACATCATCGATGAAGCGAAGTGTTTGTTCCATCATCGCTTCCATCAACTCAAGGTTCATGCCCTTCATACCTTTGACACCGCTTCTTCCCTCACCAGCGCGAAGACACCAGTCGAGGTTTGGACCACAACCACAGTGTAAGTTGCTGAAGGAACCTCCCAAGTGCACAGAGCGACTGCTAGAGCAGTAGTAGGTGCGTGTCCCGACCTTGGGTTGGGCTTTTTTCAGTGCAGCATAGCCACATGTTTTGACGGCTTTTTTGTTGCTATCCCAATAAGGGACAACCATCTCATAGCCCTCTTGCGCGATATTTTTCTTGCCAGCACGTCGATCGTTGTAAGCCTGCAAACAGGTAACGTATTTCCCTGTCGCACGGATCTTACAGAGCAGCTCACCATTTGCGTTGTACTTTGCCTTCTCATTGGGCAAACAACCAACATTTGCTCCACGCATCGTGACACGTGTCCCTGTGTTTGCTCGATCAATAACAATGGTGCGGTTTTTGGTATTGCCACTGACATAGTCTCCTTTGTCATTGACATACATGTACAAAGCCACGCGAGAACCACCGCGTAATCGAAGATCGGTGATATTCAATGTGAGGAGATCTTTGAAGAACCCACGCATTTGCGTAAGGAAAGCGCCGGATTTGATCATGGTATCGATGGTTGCGTCAGTGACGTGTCCATCTTGATAGGCTTTCAATTGCTCTGCATAAGAAGGTAAACGTCCACGCAGGTCGAGGCTTAGACGGCGTAGATATTTGACTGCTGCTTGTTTCTGCTCAACTGTCGTGTCTTTTGGTTTGCACACTTGCGCATGTGTCGGGAATGACATCCCAAACACACACAATGCCAAACAGACACCTCCGACATGGTGAATGAACCGTTTCATCTTCGGATCTCCGACTGCTAGGGTTGCTCAATGTCAATATGTTTCATTTTCAACAATTTCACGGGGTCTTGCAAACCAATTTGCGACGACAACACAGATCTTTATCTTCGGCAAAAAGAATCATATGTTGCGAAGTTCATCAGTCACCGCAACCCATCAGGGCTTGAAGCCACCTGTTTTCCAGCTTGTAAATTTCGCAATATCTGCGTTGGGAACGGTTTTGGCACCTGGAGGCATTGTCCCAGCGTTCATACGGATCACCATACGATCGACCTGCGCTTTGACTTGCGCGAGTGTCTCAAAGTACGGCATTTGCTTCCGAGTCGATTTGGAAGAGTGGCAGCTGATACAATTGGCAGTCACAATCGGTTTGATGTCTTTTGCGTAAGAGACTGCGGGAGGAGCTGTTGAGCCGATCTTCGCAAGTTTTTTGCCATCAGACAACCACATCGCCGAGTCACTAGTACTCGCTGCTGCTTTGACAGTGCCAAAGCCCGTCGGCTTGGTCAACGTAATCGCGGTCCCTGTCGCAAGACGATAGTAGATGTTTGCGGTCAGTGCCCAAGTGTGTTCCACTTTTTTCTGAAAAAGCATCGACGTCAACTTCAGTGTCTCGACGGTCTTGTCGTTTGCATCAGGCTTTAAGCGGAACAACCACCAAGCGGCATTGCTTCCGTTGATACGTCGATAAAGAAGTGTCTTCTTGTCATCAAATCCCCAAAAGTTGACGGTTGCCCCCGCAAAGGAGGTCATGTCGAGCAGGGTGACATTCTCGCCTTTGAATGAACGCAAGTTCCACTTACCAGCATTCTCTTGTAGCGCAGAGAACTCGTTTTTGCTGTTGCGAATCAAGAGGAGTTTTTTCTTAGGGGAGTACGTGAGCGAAGCGACATCGGTCACATTCTTGAATTGTTGAAGTGTGTTATTATCAAACAACCACAACGACTTGGCCGTTCCAATCCAGAAGGAGTTTTTATCTCGCTCAGCGAGCGCTCGGATGTTGGAACCGTCGAGGTTTTTGAAAAAGTTTGTCGGAGATAAGGCTGAGCCATCCCACAGGTAAAGTTGCTTGGAATGTGCGACCACGACATCTGTATCCTTCCAGGAAGCGACACCCACGACAGCTCGCGTATCAACCCTTCGGATGACATTGGCCTTACCGTTGTTGAAGACACGGAAAAAACCTCGGTTCGTACCGAGTACAGTCGTTGTATTCGCATGGATGGCCATATGAAGCTTCGTCGTTGTCGAAAAATAAGTGGGCAATGTCCACACTGACGAGACGAGTTTGTTGGCCTGGAACGCTTTTGGCGTCAACACTTGCTGTCGGATAATCACTTCGGGTGGATCGGCTTCTTGGCCCTGCTCAGGAGTTGTTGTATCAGGATCGTTCTCTTTGGGTGTCACATCTGTGGTAGGAACATCGCCGGGTTTGTCGTCGGCCACAGGAGGCTCAGTGGAGGGTGTATCCACAGCAGGGGGCTCATCCTTGACTTGCGTATCAGCGACCGTTTCGCGACCTGCATCATTGGGATTGGCTTCTTTGTAGCTCTCTTGTTTGGGATCTTTCTTTTCCTCATTGGACTCGCCAAGAGGTGGAGGTGCACAAGCTCCCCCCCATATCGAGAATGTCATACCAAGTGAACATAAAAAAGCAAGCAAAGTGACGCGCAACGTTTTGTTTCCAGAAAACATTTTCATCCGAATCAGCTCTCATGTTAGAGGACGCAAGTTGGGGAACAACAAACACAGACGCTCGACAATCCTGTTGGGTTGCAAGTGTCATGAATTTTTCCATCCATAAAGACACATTCAAGAGTGTTTTTCCGAACTGCCAGGCCTATCTTTTGAAAAGGTCCTGTAATCACCCGGAAAAACAAACGAAAACACGGTATTTTTCACACAAAAAAAAGTATACAACAGCATCAAAAGCTGAGTCAAACCATTTTTTTTGCGATATCACGAGTCTACGGGGTTTGACTAACGGAGAGTAGCGTGAGGATTCCAGACAAATGTGCGCACATCAAAAGAATCAAGTACACCCATCATCTCGGCGGAAGATGAATCTTCATTCAGTAGAACATGGGGAGTGGTATCTGCGTGTTGCTCGAAGAGGTGATGGTCAATGAGGCCAAGAAAGACGGAAACCCCTTGCTTCTTCGCGACATCAAGCATATACAAGCCTCTAGAGAGGGTGGAGGGCGAAGCACACAAGCAGATCGGGCGAAACCCTTTGGCAGCAAAACCCATCGCCAAACCAAACATGTGAGAGCCAGCGCACCCCACGTTGACATACCGGCTTGCGCTGTCTCCAGTCGGTATAGATTCCTCAAGAAAGACACCTGTATCAGGATCCAATATCACAACATTTTCATGCTCTTTGCTCAGTCCAAGCAACAAATCGGCAAAGAGATGTCCTTTTTTGGTCATTCATTTTCCCCTTTTAATAGTTCACCACGGGCCCGATTCACCTGCTCTTTAGACAATGTAACAACATGTGAACTAGGTTCATTTTCCAGAAAAGAGACCCCTTTTCCCTTGATAGTGTGTGCGATGATCACTGTGGGTTGTCCACGATACTTTCGCGCCCAATGGAGCGCTTCATGGACTTGTTGCATATCATTTCCATCGATTTCGCGAATCGCCCATCCAAAGGCCTCCCACTTGAACGAAAGGGGATCAAGTGGCATCACCTCATCCACAGCCCCGGAGGCCTGTAAGCGGTTAAAATCGACGATCGCAGTCACACCTTCGGCTCTCTTTGCGCCAGCATGCATCACAGCCTCCCAAAGAAGACCAGACCCACACTCTCCATCTCCAACAAGGCAAAAGGTATGACTGTTGTCATTCTTTAGGACCTTCGCAAACGCAGTCCCAACGGCAAAAGAAAGGCCCAAACCCGGCTCCTGACAAGTACGCGCCAACCCCATCAGCTCAGTGCCTTTGTACACTTCATCCAACCATCCCCTCGTCTCGATCATATTGTCAAACTCGGCCTTTGGGATCTTACCCATTTGCACCAATGCAGTGTGTAGCAGGGGTGAAACATGACCTTTTGAAAGGATGAAGTCGTCGACCAACTCCCCTTCAGCGTTTTTCATGACATCAAAAAACAACGCCGTGACGATCTCAATGGAGGAAAGTGCACCTCCCACATACGCTCTCTTCCCACCAACATACCGCAACAAATCAAGGCGAAGCTGCCTCGCAGCAGCACGCAACTTTACTATCTTTTGGCGACCACTCATACTGATGCCACTCCTTTACTCAAGCTCGATGAAAACGCAATCCGTGTGATCGCGGTCATATCAAAATGACTTGTACCACGATTTACACAACATGACAAAACGTATCCATCAGAGTCACACCGCATGACATCACTCCCCCCAAAGAACCGAAGCCAACTCAGCCTCCAACCCTCTGGAACATCACATCTGTCCGCAACACATACTTACACCCCTCCTCCACCATCGCCCCCTCATGCAGTAGCCGATGTCGAAAACACAAAGCTTTTCCGACCTTTGGTGTGACTGAACAAGCGCTAAATAACGTCTCACCACCAACAAAGCCCTCATTTAAGTACACCAAAAACGTCCAAAAGCTTCTCTCTGATGCAGAACGTTGGAAGGCTCCGTCTCGATGCATTCGAAACACTTGGCCAGCCTGATACCGATACAATCGAAACCTCTCATTCAACCCAATCGCCTCCCAACCAGGCTGGACCACACCAAATCCCTTCAACAGCTCCCACAATGACGAAGCCCGCTGCACATCATCCAACATCACACGATCGTTATTGCGTATATCTTTCCTCATCACCGGACCTCTGGACGTCGTGATCGGCGCATCATCAAAACCTGCAAATTCCCCCCAATGAATATACTCATCACACTGCGCCTTTGTCAGAAATTCTGACACTGCAAATATATCCTCACTTACATACTCAAATTCCATATCTGTGCTCCTTGAAACAACCTCCACCTTCAGCATAAGCCTCAGGAAGGGGACTCTTGACTTGCCCAGTGTTTGACAACCTTTGATACACATTGCATACAACATCTTTTATGCACATTACATCAAAGATTGTCAATGAGCAAATCGTTCCTCTTTGTGCATCTCCAGAAGAACAGACAGTCCAGGATCCTGGACAAAAAGACCACAATCCTGGAAGACGAACCGTCCAGGATCCTGGACAACATAGACTCCTGTGTTCGTCTCATTGTCTGTTTTCTTTTTCCATCCAGCGGCCTCACACGCCCCTCTCGTGAAACAAGCGCACAAACATCTTTGAACAAAAGAACAACCCAAAGACCCCATTGGCTTGTCGCGATGTTGGCACATATACTGCTATCAACCAAAACGCTCATGATTACTAGAAAGGAAGGAACGATGATGAAACGCTCGTCTTTGTATGCGATGTTTTTGTTGGTATTATTGGCATGTACGGGATGTGAAGTTCCCACAAAATTCAAACAAGATGCTATCGACATCTCGGGAAAGTATCTCCTCACCTCGCAAAAAGATCTCTTTGGTCCAGAAGCTTTTGGCCCAGAAGCTGGCTTTGAGATCGAAAATGAGACCGCAGTGTACGATGTGAGGATGCTCTTTCGTAGAACAGTCTTTCCAGAGTTGGAGAGTCGCCTGTTTGACGCGGTGACAGTCGACTCTGAGAAAACATACCTGAGGCAACGTGTCCTCCTTGGAGCGGGGTATAGAGAGATAGACTCAGGTGACCTGTTTGAGTCGAGAGAGAACTTGAGTCGGGATGGAGGAAAAACAGGTACAATCACCCTCCGATCGCGCTTCTTCAAACTCAAATCTTCCAAAGTTCACATGGACTTTTTTACAAAAGGGGACGACTCACAAGCATACTGTTGCAAAACGAGAGTCGTGAGTTACAAGGACGATGTCGGGATCTCGATCTCCTGCACAGATGATAGCCGGACACTTGGAGACACATGTGCATCACAAGCAGAAGGTGGCGAGCTGTTCTTTCAGGCTTTCAGGTATCGGTTTGATGGAGAAACAAGCATTGACAGCAACGAGATCAAAGGCCGCCTGACCCTCGAAGTGCGAAGCATCCTCCGTTTATCAAGTGAAGAGTCGATCAACGTCACCAAACCTCTCTGGAGCAGCGATATTACACTCGAATACGATGCTCCCATATCCCGATAAGGCCATCGGATGGAAAAAAGCGAAGACAAGAGGGCAGTGGGTGGGGCCTCAGGCAAGAAGTGGTCCTCTCGCGAAAAAGACATACTACATAGAGGTCGGACACAAGGCCCGACCCTACGGAAAAAATGCAACATCATACTCGTGCGTTTACTTCGCGAGAGGACCACTTAGCCCATGCTCACCAGCGCGCAGTCTCTGGAAGACATATCTCCGCAGGCACAATCCCCTCCCCCCTCAACATGAGGACATCATCGGAAGGTAGCGGCTCCCACTCGTCGGGTTCCTCCCATGTGTCCACCGTAAAATGACAACGGACACGTGAGAAACGTTCAGGGATCATCCGCAAGATCTGTGCAAGCTCTGGGAGCTCTCTCGTCACCACGTCGATCAACTCAAGCGTCCCATCATGGACCTCATAGACAACGAAAAGTTTCCCCTCTTTGTCACAGTGAATGCGACGCAAACCACCCGCCTCAAAGTATTCACAGATCCCGAACACCGCTCCTGAATCCACCATCGACCAACGCGTACTTGTGGGAACACGAGCAGACAGCTCAAGCTGCAACGCACTCAACGGAAGTCCACTCTCCAGGAAGGGACAAAGTGGCTGATCAACAGGACCTTCGGAGCTACGAACGTATATCCCACGGTGTTCGGGATACGCAGTGAACCCAAAGCGAGTGTAGATATCGGGCTGTGAGCAAGTCAAAAGAGCTATTTGACCGATCTCATCAACGTAGGAGAGCGCCTGCTCCATGGCCTCCCTCATCAACCCATTCCCTCGATACTCAGGCTTACAAGAGACTGCATGGATGCCAGCAATCGGCAGGCGCGCTCCCTGCATGAACATTTCGGACCTCAAGACACCGACATGTGCGACGATTTCACCATCTTTACGTCCGACAAAAGGCGTCGTCACTTGCTTCCAGTCCCAGCCGAGTTTGGCGCAAGTTCGTATCCCAGGCACAATCCTCGGCCACGTCGCATCCAGTACGGAAAAGATCTGTTCACATTCGCTCTTGTTCATATAATCGGCAGGCATAGAAGCTCCTTCATCTTCGCTGGCTTGGGAATTCATTTTGTCGAGACCAATACGGGTTGTGTTGTCTCGTTGTTCACAACGATCATGTCCAAGCGACAAAAACGAACCTCATGAAGAGAAGAGCTTGACATCAAGGTGCGAATTGACCAGCATACAGGGCGAGAAAATGAGTCCGGCGGCAAGTAGCCCCTCATAGAACATATAAAACGAAGGAGAATCCTATGAAAGGTGATGATAAAGTCCTCGAATTCCTGAACATGGCGTTGACAAATGAATTGACAGCGATCAACCAGTACTTCCTTCACTCCCGGATCTTGATGGATTGGGGAATGGAGAAGCTCGGTAAGAAAGCCTACGAAGAGTCTATCGAGGAGATGCAACACGCAGATATCTTGATCCAGCGCATCCTCTTCCTCGAAGGCCTGCCACAGATGCAAGAGCTGAACAAGCTCAACATCGGCGAAGACGTCAAAGAGATCCTTGAGTGCGACCTTAAAGTTGAACACAAAGCAGTCCCAGAACTTCGCGACGCGATCGAGCATTGTGAAAAAGTACGTGACTATGTCAGCCGCGACATCTTCCAAAAAATCCTCGAAGATGAAGAAGGACACATCGACTGGCTCGAAACACAACTCAAACTCATCGAGCAAATGGGTGTCGGAAACTACATCCAATCCATCTCCAACCCCACAGAAGAGCAAGGCTAACACAGTCTCTCCACCTGCCCTTTCCCACCCAAACACCTCCCCAACAATCATCCAACACCGTTGATCGAACTGTGTCTGATCATGACACGTAGATGATGTATCATTGCACAATGTGACTCCCATATGACAGGTACACAGGAGAATCAAGACGTTGGACGCACAAACAGCCCCAAAAACCATCGCATATATCCACACTCACCCAATACCAGAAGACGCACTCACCGATGTGATCTGGCGCAGAGGCTACGCCCCTCAAAACGCCATCAACGGCCTGCCGACCACATGCCATGCTCTTTGTATCGTGCTCTCCGACAACCCATCAGACCAAACAGCTCTTGAATCGCTTGTCAATTCGGCAAAAGAGCAAGGGATCGCGTTCCTCACATACATCCCCCAACCCCCCTGCTCTCCCTTCAACTCTGCAGCCGAGCGCGTAAAAAAACACAAACTGCAAGCCCCAGCGCTCCAGGAACTTTACGAACTCGCACAACCATTCAAAACACAAGAAGAATTCGTCTCCACACTGTTCAAAGACCTTCTAGCACTAGAGTACACGCCCTCCTGGGAAGCAGATCAGCCAAACAGACAGCTTCTGCACCACCCCGAGACAGAGCGCCTTCCCATCGCGCCCACACCGTACATCGCCCATCCATATATCCTGACAAAGACATTTGTAGGTCGACGAGAAGAATTACAGCTTTTACACCAATGGGCAGACAGCAACGATCCTATGATGATCGTAGATGGCATTGGAGGATTGGGCAAAAGTGCGCTGACATGGGAATGGTTTACTCAATACGCACAAAAAGACATCAACGCGCTCGCGGGCGTCATTTGGTGGAGCTTTTACGAAAGTAACGCGACGATAGGTCATCTCATCTATCAAGCACTACGGTACATGAGACAGCACACAGAGGAAGAGATCCACTCGATGTCTTTCAAACATAGACAGGCCGCCCTCATCGAAGGATTACGAAAGCAGCCCTACCTCTTGGTGCTCGATGGAATCGAGCGTATCATGGTCGCCTATCATCGACTGGATGCCCCTCAACTTCGGGATGAGCAGGTCTCCACAGGTGAAACCATCAGCGAACAAGAGCGTATGCGTCAATTTACAGACCCAAGACACGGTGAGTTCCTGAAGGACCTGTTGGCATGTACACCTTCCAAGATCTTGATCAGCACACGTCTCAAACCCAAGGACCTCGAAGACAAAGACAACAGCCTCCTACAAGGCGTCCGATACATCGCGCTCAACCACCTGTCACCAGACGATGCGATGGAGCTATTACATATTCAGGGCGTCAAAGAAGACAGCGCATCCATGCGTTCTCTACTCAAGAAACTCGACTACCATGGCCTGTTGATGGGGACTGTAGCAGGTCACTTTCGCCACGTAGAGGATGTTTCGGGTACACTCGCAGCGCTCGAAGAGACATTGGATTGGCAACATGAGAGTGGACCGGAGCGAAGAATTCGCTGGCTGGAGTACATCATGCAGCAGCTTCCAGACAAAGCCAAACAGCTCTTGTGTCAACTCGCAGCCTTCCGCTACCCCGTCCACCACGAGGGCATTCGTGCGCTCAACCCCGATGCCCCCAAACCACCCCATCCAATCCGCCCTCCAGACGAGAGTTGGCTTGAAGAGCTGCGAAATGATCTGGAGAACGCAGATGACGATGCGGACAGAGAAGAGATCCTCGAAGACATCGAATACGAAGAGCAAGAGTTGACAGAGGCTTACGCAGAGTATGCCCAGTACAAAAATGAACTTCGTGAACACTACACCAGCGACGAATACGCACAAGCCCAGACGACATTCCACAAAACCCTTTGTGAATTGGAGTCTCGGGGCTTATTGCAGTGGGATCGTCCTGCAAACCGATACGATCTGCACCCTGTTATCAGGGGATACGCCTATGAACAGCTCGATCCAAATATACGTGAGAGCACATTCGAAAAGATCCGCGACCACTTCGAGCGATTGCCTCCCAAAAAAGAAGAAGACATCCAGGATCTCAGTGATTTGAGGAGACGGCTAGAGATCTACCACGCGCTCATCGGTGCCGGGCAATACGACGATGCCTCTTACTTTTACGGTCATCAACTCGCAGACCCTCTCTATCAACGTCTATCTGCATACCACGCGATTATCGAGGTTTTGACCCCACTATTCGTCAACGGCCTGGACGCTCCACCTGCGCTCTCTTCGGAATCCCAACAGAGCTACAGAATCACCAGCCTCGCCAACGCTGTGAGTATGGTCGGCAGGAACGATGACGCCAGAAAAATGCGCGCGCTCTCGATCAAAATGGACCTCGAAGCACGTAATGCTTCCAGCCTCTCCATCAGCTTGGTCAACTATTCACTCTCCCTTCAAAGTGATGATCAACTCGAAGCTGCATGGCGTTGTATGGAGTTGGCGAGACGCTATGCGGAGTTTGGCTCCTCTCACAGCCGCTTGTCAGCCCTCATGTTTCAGGCGATGTATGCGTCAGGTCTTGGGCGCTGGAAGATCGTCGATGAAAACATCGAGCTCTTCGAGAGTCTTAACAGGACATCTCCCAGAGCGATTATCGAGACACGTATGGCCCTCGTGCAAGCGAAGAGTTACATTGCCCGCGATCTTCCCACAGAAGAAGCCCTCGATCGAGCGATGAAACTCGCACAAGAGCACCACTACAGCTCAGGTATCTGCCGCAATTACAACACAAGAGCTGGATATCTCTTCGCTCAAGGCAAGATCGACGAAGCCAAAGAAGCCATCAAAGAGGCCATCACCATGGCCAAAAAAATGGGCTCGATCAATATTATTTTATACCTCGCGTTCCTCGCAGAGATCCACATCAAAGAAGGTGCCATCGAGGAAGCTGAACGCCTGCTCCAAGAGGCTGCCGGACTGGACGAACGCTACACGACATTCTTTACGTCATCGGCGCTGCTTGCCTTTGCCAAAGGTGAGCGAGAAAAAGGTATCCAATTTCTCGACAAAGCGTACAAAGAAGCCTGGGCAGAGGGCGAACCGTACAGCTGGGTCAACGATCTGAAAGATGTAAGAACATTTTACAAAGAACACGATGTACCAGAACCAACACTTCCGGCCTATGACCCCACAAAGAGGCACGAGCTTCCTGTTGAAGCAGCATTACTAGAGTGGCTTGAAGAGCTCGAATCAGAGGCAGACTGAGAATACAATGGACGCACTCGCGGATATCAAACAATGGCTTGAGGAAGCTTCTTTGCCATTACTTCGTTCGTACAGTCCCTTCTGTGCGACATGGATACTGCAACGAGAACGAGCGGAAGGTTTTTGTGTCGATCCCTTTTTTCAGACAGCGCTGACCTGCAAGCAACAATGGGAGCAAGGGAAGCTCTCAACACAACGTCTCAAGGAAGCTCGTATGGAGCTGCTTGGGAAGGCACGCACACCTTCCAAACACACCGACATCGAGTTCGATGAAGAGACCTGCCTTGCGCACCAAAAAGCCCTATGTTGGTTCATTGCGTCGTGTATACAACCCTACCAATCGCACCCACGTACACGACAAGATGCGCTCTTTCACCTCAAACACCTCGACACAATCGTCCTCCTATGGGATCCGCATGCCCCCAAACAACTGTACACCGAGCTACTCCAATTACAGCACAACCACACTCATCAACAAAGACAGCTGCTCTCCCTCCTCCGTGAGCGAAAAACCCAACAAGACAGCACACTCGCCCACTTTCAAAAACAACTCGAAGAGGTGGTCTTTTGAGACCCACAGCAAGCGCTCCAAGAGACCTATACATCGCACGATTGTGTACTTTGATAGAAAATAGCTTATCAACTTGATAGGAAAACCTGATCTGGATCATTGACAAGGAATAAAAAAAAGCTATTCTTGATCAAAGAATAACCGAGCAATGTGCTCTACTTTTCCTACAACGCTGTATTGGAGGACAAGTAAAACACACTGCTCATGGCATAGACCCACAGCAGAAAGACTGCTGACATATACATGACACTCCTTGTCATGTTTCACAGTACAATGGTCAAGGTAACCTTTTACTGTGTCACATGAAATCGAATGCCATGACTCATGAGGTACCCCCATGATCGTTTGTATTTGTCGAGCCATCAACGAAAAGAAAATCAACGCAAGCATCGACGGCGGCGCAAGAACCGCAAAGCAAGTGTATCACTCACTCGGCGTCAAACCCAAATGCGGAAAGTGTCGTCCAGAGATCCAAGAGATGATCGATAACGCCTTGCAAGAACGTGTTCAGCGACTTCCCTTCCTCCACCAAGAAATCCTTCAGGCCCACGAACTGCTCAAAAGCCCCCAACCTGCATAATCGATGCAACGAAGTATCATCGGCTATTGCCAGGACGATGCAGGTGATTGGAAGGCTGAGCTGGATTGTGGACACTTTCAACACATCCGTCACCAGCCTCCTTTCATCCTGCGTCCTTGGAGCACCACTCCAGAAGGTCGAGAGAGCAAACTCGGGCAAACACTTCATTGTGTCCTCTGTGATGAAGGAGCCTTTCCACCGTCCTTTGAAACGTATAAACAAACCCCTATCTTCGATCAAAACACCATCCCAAAGGGTCTCCTGCGTGCACACAGTACAAAAAAGGGTGTGTGGGCTAAAATTGTGCTCCTTGAAGGTTCGTTGCTTTACACCATCGAAGGAGCCCCTCCGCAATCCACAACGCTGACACCAACAGCACACGGTGTCGTCGTACCTGAGGTCGAACACCACGTCGCCTCAGAGGGTCCCGTGCGATTCTATGTTGCATTCTACAAAAAGCCCTCATCTCCAGAACAATCCCCCCACAAAGAGTAAGCAAGCTCACCAAACAGGTCCTTTTATCACGCGAATTTGATCATTACCGTAATCCGCGATGTAAAGATTGCCCTTCTTGTCAAACGCCATCTGGCTGATGTTGTTGAACCCTGATTTTGTTGCCAGGATATCATTTACAGGGGAGGCTTTACCGTTTCCCGCGATCAACAACTTCTTTGGTAGACCAACATCAGCCAACATGAATATCTGCTCCCCTTCAAACACACCGAAGATCTTCTCACCAGAAGATTGAAGAGATTCGTAATCGACTCCAGGAGAAGATGGACTACATACGGCAGTACAAGCGCCATCAAGACCGAGGAGATTGGGGGTCATCTTCGCGGAGTGTAACGCTAAACAGTCAGTACCAAAACAAGAACAAGACCCCTTCGCGCTGCACCCATCGACACGTTGCAATCGATACAATCGATCCATACTGTCGATCGTCAAGCCAAACATCCGAACTCTCATAGTGGAGTTGGCAACAGGTATGAGGGTCGCCGTTCCGCTGGTGCTTACTTGATACAACTCTGTCTCATTCACGACGTAGAGTGTACCATTTTTGGCAAATGCGAGGTCTCCAGGCTCCTTAAATCCCGTGGTGTATGTACTGACTGAGCCAGTCACACCGTCAATCCGACGAATGGAGTGATTATTTCGATCGGAGACAAATAAGTGTGTACCACTCAAATCAAAAGTGAGCTTCCCTGGATTGCGAAAACGTGCGTTAAGAGGGTTTGTGAGAGAGTCAACGTTTCCTTTCTCTGAGGCCTTCCCTGCGTAGACAACAACCTGTTTTGTCGTTGGATCGAGTTTGTAAATACATTGTGTGGAATTCGATGAAAAGAACACTTCTTGCTTCGAGTTGATAGCAATTCCCGTGATATTGACATTTGATTCTCCCAACAAGCTCTTGGTGGAGAGGACCAGACTGACAATCCCTTCATCAACATAGCCATCACAATCATTATCCCGCTGATCAGCGAGTTCGGGTGAGGGCTGATTTATTTGAAAGCAAGTCAACTTCCCATCAATACACTGTTGTTGGCCAGTGGCACAGGCTCCCTTGGTCCCTACGACCTGACACGACTTGGCCTGGATGTCATCAACCATGCCGTTACAGTCATCATCAATCTTGTTACACGTTTCAGGTTGTTTCGTCCTCTCTTTAGCGGCACAAACAGTTCCGTCCTTACTGTCATTGCACACAAACTTATCCGTTGTTTGACAGTCCCCTTGTCCAGCTGTACAGACCTGCCCTTTTTTGGTGAAATCTTCATCAACCTGTCCATCACAATCGTTGTCTTTATCGTCGCAAATCTCTGTGGTAGGTTGCCCAGGTAGACACACAGTCTTCTGTTTTTCACAGGCAGTACGACCATTTTTACACTCACCAAAGACACCACCTGCTGTGGGATTTGAACAAGCTTCTGCTTGCTCGGTAGGGGCTTCATCGATCTGCCCGTTGCAGTTGTTATCTAACCCATCACAGGTCGCTGCATTTTGTCCATCAAAGACTTTGTCGTACGCCGCTGCGTGCTTTTTGTACGCAGCGTCGTCACAATCAATCCAGCCTTTTTCACCACCACACGTTTTGCGAGCGCCTTTGCACACCCCCTCCTGCTTAGTACACAGCGGTGCGCTGATGTTGTTATCGATAACACCGTCACAATCATCATCGACACCGTTACAATCCTCTTGTTTGCTCCCTTGTGGCTCCCCTTTGCAAAGGACGCCAGAAAAGTCAGCCTTGCACTGCCAAACACCACTGACTTTGCAAGGACCAATGTTCTCGTTGCAACTCTTTTTTAGTTGTGGGAAATCTTCGTCAACGAGGCCATCACAATCATTATCTCGCTCATCACAAAGTTCCTTCTCTGGCTTGCCTCCTGCAGACTGACATTTTCCCCATACACCTGCGTTTGTGCACTCCTGAAAGGCACTACAAACACCATCTTGTGTGCAAGGTTGTTTGCTTCCTGGCTCACAACTCCCCTCACACCGGTTATAGATACAAAAAGGTTTGGGTAAACCCTCACAGTGTTCGTGCTTTGTACATTGCACACACCCTTCTCCCCCAAGGCAAAACTGTCCATCAGAACAATCCTTGTCCGAACCACAAATGCAGCGATGATCTGTCGTACATTTTCGGGTAGGTGCGCTGTCCGAGCGACAATGTTCATCAAGCCTACAATTGAGGCAAACACCTTTGGTCCCACCAGGTTCCACAGCACACCGGCTGTTCTCCAAGATCTTGAGACTCTCCTCTTTTGTCTTCACCCCTTCGAACGAAACACATGCATCACACCCACCTGGAATGATGATCACAGCATTGCTTTCACACGCCAACAGTGAGAGAAAGACAAGGCTCACAACCCCCCAAGATAAAAAATAGAACAACGAGACAAACGTCCGCACACGCCTGGAATCTGACATCCACAACACTCCTATAACTTTTCTGAAATGTCTCAAATGGAAAGGCAGAGTCTTGAGGAGCCCACTCCCTGGGCAATCGCTGAAACACGAACAACGTAAGATTCATTCTTAACAACAAACAGCCTTTTGCTTTCACGATTACAATCCATGAATTACAGACAAAAGGAAAACATGTCAAGCATCAAGCAAGATATTTCCTCCCCTTGCATTCAGAGTTGTACACATTGTCAAGCAGAAGCTACTTTGGCAAAGAAACACGAAATGGATGCAGTCCCCTTCTCCCCATACAATACCCAACCGACAACCCACGCAAGAGGACGACTACACTTTGGGGGGCATATTTTGAACGTGTGGTATGAGCCCTTGCCCTGCAGCTTTGATCCGCTCTTTGTCCCAAAAACCGACCTTCGCTCGCTGCTCCACAACAGTCTCTTCACCGCGTTCAATTTTGAGCGTGTAGGCCATCCCTCCCTTTGTCCTGACCTCCTCAACTTTGACTCTCAACGACTCAAAGGGGATCTCGATGACATCTCTCTCATCACCACGTAACAACTCAATTTCACACGTATCACCACGAAAAGAGATGCTCTTAATGAAGTCTTTGACATACTTCTTGTAGAAGTAGTAATTGGTGAAGTTGATCGAGATAAACGCCGCCGCAAAGAGAAAGATCCACACCTGAAAAATCGCCCCCACTGCCGCGAGAATCACGACCTGCACTCCGATCACATTGCGCAACATCACCCACGGCGTCCCTTGCCGCAAACGTTCATCCCAGTTGAGAAGCTCACTATCCGGCAGCGCTAGGGTTTTCTTTTGCCTCAAGAGATCTGTGATCGTCTCAGGGGGAAGCATCGCATAGACTTTGGGTTGCTTTTTGCGACCACGCCCGGCAATCAAAAAGATAAAAACCGCACCAAAAAAGAACATCGAGTGTCCAGAGAACCCACGAGCTGTCCCAAGCTCTGCGCGTTTTTTGTCCTTCTTCCATTGCACTTTGTCTTTGTACGTTTTGCGTATATCACCTCTGTACGTACGGACATACTTACCTTTTTTCACCTCATAGCTGCCCCCCTCACCGATGCTCGTGAAAAAGTTAAAGCCTGCGTACGCTCCCAAAAGGACTAACAATACGACTGGCCAGACAGGTCGCACCAACACATCAAAGAACTCGTTTTGCTCGTGCTTTTCGTATACACTCAAACCAACGAGACCACCAATCGCCACGATCCCGCCGATGTGGAGGAGCACGACGAGAGGAAAACGCTGCTGCAAATTGATCCCCTGAAACGTCGAGATATGCACAGCAGCCGCACCAATCAGCCCCAAAGCAGAGAATAACAATAACGCTCCCCGAAACAACGAGGACTTTTTCTTCTCCATCAAATGATCTCCTATGTTGTCATTTGTGTCCATTCACAAAGATAACGTACCACCGAAACAACAACGATAACAGGCTCACACAACACAAATTCACCAGATCGGAGAATTCTGCGCACAAGTCCTCCAAAACAAACCAACAGGCATACGACACAAGACTCAGACACAATCAAGGGCCGACCACACGACAACACCACATAACAAGCGAAACAAAAAGACCGGACCTACGAAAACAAAATAGTCAAACAAAAACCAAATCATACAAAAAAACTGTCACATCTTGTTTAACGCAAGAACAACCTCTTCATCACTTCTCGGTCCGATGGCTCTGCGCTGTTCCAGGTCGCGATCTCGCGGTGATCCAAGATATCCACAGCAGCACAATCGACAAAGCACACGAGAAGATATCGAACCCCTTTTTTCACAGGATACCCTCCGTGTTGTATCTTCCCACAATGCACGAGCATGTCCCCAGCCCTCTCCAACGTTATAACCTCTTCAATCGACGGAAAATACGTACCACCTCCGACGTAATCAGCTCGATCATTCAACGCGACACTGCACGTCAAGATAGACGCATCTCTGTGTAGATCGAGTTTACACTGGACGTGCTCGTCGTACTTCACAATGAATGCCTCTTTGATACCGAGCTGTTCGGCAGGAAAACGATACAATGAAGCCACCAGTGGCAGAATATCTTTTTGCAAACAAGCTGTGAGTTCGTCGTATATCGCAGGGAGTGTATCGATTCGCTGATCTTGTGTCGCCTGTGTATGTCGCTCTTTCGTCCACGAACCAGCCTCAGCCGCACGGAGACACTGTGAACAGAGCGTTTTCGACATACAACCCCTGCGGATGTAGCCATACTTCAGAGGGTGTTCAAGCTCCGAAGGGAACACAATCATATCCCTTCGCAAGGGTAGAAAACGGACGAGCAAGAAACGAGACACCAGCAACAGACATAACGCCCCCAAAAACACCCCCCAAAGGGACAAGCCCTTTGACTCGATAACCATTTGTTTGTCAGGACGCTTGATGCTCGAAAAGAGTCGTGTGTTGGAGTCGGAGTGCTCACGCGACATGTGAAGAGAGGGCCACGACCATCGGACCAACAACCCTCTCCTTCGAGAAGACCAAGGGATTGGTCCCGACCATTTCCACCCTCCAAGAGAGAAGGCGAGCCCACTTAACAGAGAACCTTCTTGCCAAAACCTCCAACGTATAGGCCGCAACTGACGATCAAGCCAAAAGCAATCGATGCGTTTTGTGTGTTTTGATAAGGCGCATATCTCCGAAGTCTCTTTGTGCTGGGAGACATGAATCAAACTCTCACGCTTGAAAAGCACGGTATACGGAAACAACCAGCGAACCTCTTGCTTCCACATGTACCAATGTCGCCGCGCAGCATGCGCAGCCTTCTGGCCTTTTACGTCGATCCCTTGGCGCATAACACGTGCAGTTGAAGGTCCTCTTTCATGAAACAAGAACGTCATGTGTGTTTGGGGAACGTCGACACGAACGACCGCACGCACTCGATCCCACAGGATGCTTGTTCCATCCCAACGTTTCCATCGAAGAATACGAGCGGAGAGCCATTGTTTGTGTCGTAAACGCTTCGCGAGTGTTTGCCGGAGTGGATGTTCGCTTTGGAAAGAGCGCAGTGAAGGCCTACTCTTGTGAGAAAAGTACCAGAGTATACTCCCGACAGCGAGGAGGAAAGCAAAGACCATCCACATTTGGTAGAGCCATCTTCGTCGTTTCACGTTGCGTTCACTTTTGGACGGAGTGGAGAGGAGGAAGTATGGAGGGCACTTGTTTGGCACACAACACAAAAGACTGAAAGCGGAACATCCGTTCTCTCTCGTAGCTACCGGTCAATGCAAGGCAGGCCTCATCAAAACGTGTGATGTCGACGTAGCGGAGACCCTCTTCGAATAGCAATGGCAACGGATCATTTGTCCCCCATCGAAAGGGTTCTCCCATGTCTTCGACCATTTGGACACTCTCCCGATCGCCTTGCTGCCCAGTATCAGCCCGGACAAAGCGCTTACTGAAGATATCGAAGAGCAACAAACTTTGAGGATGCGCTTGCTCCGCAAAGCTTCTCACAGTCGCCCTAACAGCCTCCTCCGTGAGATAATAGGTCACCCCCTCCCACACAAAGAAGGCGGGAAGTTCTGTCGAAAATCCGGCTCGCTGAAGTCTCTCGATAGGATCTTGGTGTTCGAAGTTGCAGGTGACATATGTCGCAGCATCGAGGGGATACCCATCGAGACGCTGGAGCTGCGTTTGTTTATGTTGGCTGCTTTGTGGTGTATCGACTTCGTAAAAAGAGACGTTGGGGTGTGCCAGACGCTGTGCACGTGTATCCAATCCAGCTCCAAGGAGCACGACTTGTGTCCCAGCGTGTTCGATAAAGTGGCGGACATGAGCGTCGATATAAGCGGTCCTGACGGCGAGCCAAAGAGCCATAGGAGGAAAGGAGCGCTTGCTACGTTCGGCATATCGGAGACCTTCTTCGCCAGCAAGTTGGGCAGCCCAGGGGTCGTGACAGATCGCATCAGGCCACGCCGATGCTTCTGCACGTAACGCAGCGACCATCACTGCGGTAAGGCTTGCTCGTTTTTCTTGGGTCATACTCAGCCTCCATGGTTCGCGATTTTTCCGAAAATCTTCCACACGATGTGGGATCTGGGTTAGTATACCCGCCATTGAACAAAAGCGAAAACAAAACCTGGTGTGTACCAAAGGAAGTGTAAATGACGGAAAGTAACGAGCCGAGTCTCATTGAGGGCAAGGTGTTTTTGACGACGATCTTGTTTTTGGGTGCGTTGATCTTTGTGGCAGGCTTTGCGAGCTACTATATCCCAGCAGGGACATTCGAAGAGGTCGCCAAACAAGGCAAGCAGATCAAGGTTTACAAAGCCGCGCAGGCAACCCCCATCCCGATTTGGAAGATCGCGCTCTCTCCGATTCTCTGTCTCACAGGGAAAAATGGTCCAAAGATCATCGTGTTGATTCTGTTTATCCTCTTGATTGGTGGTAGCTTCTCGATCATGAACAAGAGCGGCGCCTTGCCGGCCATTTTGGCCAAGTTTGCGACACAATTTGCCGACAAAAAGACGCTCTTTTTGTGTATGAATGTCGGTGTCTTCATGTTGTTAGGAGCCTCTCTCGGTATCATGGAAGAGATCGTGCCGATGATCTTGTTCTTTGTGCCTATCGCCTACAGGATGGGTTGGGACTCGGTCACGGGGTTGGCGATACCGTTTTTGTCGGCGGGTTTTGGTTTTGCGGCGGCGATGTTTAACCCCTTCACAGTGGGGACCGCACAAAAACTCGCAGAGCTTCCGTTGTTTTCGGGTTTATGGCTGCGCGCACTGTTTTTTGCGATCACCTTGTTGATGGTGCTTGGGTATTTGCTTTACTACACGAGAAAAATCGAGAAAGACCCGACAAAGAGTCCAACATATGAGCTGGATCAAAAACGCAAATTGCAGTCTACAGAGGGACAAGACATCGAAGAGGTTGCCAACCCAGGAAAAATCACGGTTTACTTACTCGTGTGTTTTGCGCTCGTCGCAGGTGTGGTCTTTGGTGGCACACAGATCTCCATTTTGCAGGAGCTGGCTTTCCCGATCATCGCGTTGATCTTTTTAATCATGGGCTTTGGTGTCGGTCTTCTCGCACAAATTGGTATCGGACAGACCTTCAAACACTTCCTGAAAGGACTCGCGGACTTTGCACCTGCGATTGTCTTGATCTTGATGGCGGCGAGTGTTGGGTACATGATCGAGATCGGGAATGTGATGCCGACGATTCTGCACAAGACATCTCAATACGTCGGTGGGATGGGAAAAGGACCGGCGATCGTGATCATCTACGGTTTTCAGATGTTGCTCAATTTGTTTGTCCCATCAGGGACCGGACAGGCTGTTTTGACGATCCCGATCCTCGCGCCACTTGGTGACATTGTGGGGATCTCCAGACAAAGTATTGTGTTGGCGTATCAATTTGGGGATGGCTTCTCGAACTTGCTCTGGCCGACCAATCCGATGTTGTTGATCGCGCTTGGGCTCGCAGGTGTCAGTTATAAACAGTGGCTCAAGTGGGTGCTCCCTCTGCAGCTCTGCTTGATGGCTGTCTCTGTCGGATTCTTGCTGCTCGCCGTCTCTATCGGCTACGCCTGACACAACTCCCCTCTACTCTGTCTATCTAGTCTGTACACACACCAGCCTGACAAGTCCCACTACAACAATCTGTACGCATTGAACAAATCCCCTGAGCAAGGGAACAAGCTTCTTTCGCACACTGTCCAATTGCCATATTGCAATATCCAGAGCAGCAGTCTCCAGAAACAGAACATGTATTTCCGACGTCTGTGCAAAACGCTTCGGGACCGCTCCCTCCATCGGGATACCAGGGTTCGTAGTTAGCATCGGGCCCCCAGATATCATCGGGGTAATACATACCATCAGGACCATACATGCCGTCAGGACCATTTGGTCCACCATCAGGAGAGGATGGCTCTTTTTTGGGTTCAGCAGGTGTGCCCGTTTTCCAACCTGATTTGCAGGTACAATTTCCCCAATAGGCTTCGCTCATTCCTTCTGGTTTACACACTTGGTGCAGCTTCGCGTCAGGACAATATTTGCCAACAAAGACCTTTTTGAAGGCACTCGGAAGGCTACACTCTTGGTCTTTTTTGGGTGCATCACAAGTAGAGCGTTTGAACGCGGTGCACTTCCCTTCATAGCAATAACCTTCGTAGCGCTGGTTACTGCAATCACAATCCTGCTCACATGGGCTGCCAGCAGGATCGATCAAGGCAGTGTTGATTCCGTGAGTGCAGGTGGGCTTATTGCAAGATGGCATCAAGCAAGTCAACGCCATGAGCAGGCAAGCTCCAAATATACTTCCAACACGCAAACTTATCATCCAAGGCTCCTTTTTTTGTCTCCAGACAAGATCCATTTGACAGTTCTCCAATGTCTCATAATCCCCTTAAAAGCTCAATAAAAGAACTCGTAGAGTGAAAAAGACAACATCAGATGAAAAACGTTCTGTCACAGAACACTATTTCCCCTGAAAACCTGGCAAAGGAAACAACAAAAAAGCGAACACTTCTCCTTTTTGGGCAAAGAGTGTGCTATGTTGGGGCGTGAAAAAGTGAATGAACACGCACCGATTGATCCACCCCGTGAGGATTGCGTATGGCAAAAAAAGAAGTCTCCACAGAGCAGCGCGTCGAACAACTCAAAGCTCTCCTACCAGAGGCGTTTTCAGAAGGAACTCTTAACTTCGAGCGGCTCGCATCGACACTTGGAATGGACTTCAGCGCTCCCTCTCATGAGTCCTATGGGTTGCAGTGGGTAGGTAAACAAGAAGCCCAGAACACAGCCAAAACACCTTCAACGACAGTCCTCCATACAACCGATGGAGTCGAAGAGACTCCCCCTTCAGACAAAGACATCTTGATAGAGGGTGACAATCTCGAAGCCCTCAAGATCTTGTCCGACACACACGCGGGAAAAGTCGATGTCATCTACATTGACCCTCCGTACAACACAGGACAAGACTTCGTGTACCTCGACAACTTCCGAGAGTCCCCTTCCTCCTACCTCAAACAGCTCGATCATCGTCATCACAAACAAGAGCAGGCCCGGCAATTGGAAGGTCGCTACCATTCACGTTGGCTCTCAATGATGTACCCGAGATTGTCATTGGCGAGGGACTTGCTCTCGGAGAAAGGTGTCTTGTTTTGTTCGATTGACGATCATGAATGTCATAATCTACGCCATCTACTCGATGAGATCTTTGGTTCCCAACACTTTGTGGGGATGTTAATCTGGGAACGCAAGCGCAAAGGGAGTCATCTCTCCAAGCAATTGACCAAAAAGACGGAGTACATCTTCGTCTACGCAAAGCAGAGCAAGGGACTCAAGTTGTACGGTGAACCAGCCTCGGCCCAAGAGACCCAGCCGCTCGTCAAGAAGATCTCGAATGAGGGGACATTGCGCTTCCCAAAAGAGAGTGTGCGGACGCGCTTGAAGGACCAATCGCTCGCTCCGGGTGTGTATGGTAAAGGGAACAGTCAGGTCGAATTGTTGGAGGAGACTTCTATCAAGGATGGTGGATTCACGGAGGATATCGTGTTGAGGGGTCGTTTTATTTGGACACAGGAGCGGGTCGATTTGGAGGTCTCACGTGGGGGTCACTTTACGATGCACACAAAGCGTTTACAGCCGAGGGTTCTCAAGTCAGAGGCCAGTCGTGGGTTCAAAGCGCTCTCGACTTTGTTGCTCAAAGAGGTCGGGACAAACGAGGACGCGACAGAAGAAGTGGCCGAGCGTTTGGGACTACCTGTGGACAGTCACTTGATAGGGTATCCCAAGCCACTTGGTTTGATCGAGACTTTGTTGCGGGCTGCGACATACTGGAAGAAAGACGCGGTTGTGTTGGACTTTTTTGCGGGGACAGGGACGACAGGAGAAGCTATCTGGTCACTCAACCAAGAAGACGGTGGGACGAGGCGTTTTATCCTTGTGCAATGGCCTGAAGAGACAGGAGATGAGATCTATCCAACGATCTCTTCATTGACGGCTGCGCGATTGCGGATAGTCGCGCAGAGGTACGACAAAGGTGATGAGGATGTTGAGAGGTACATTTTGTGTACCCGTGAGTAGGCTTTTGGGGTGGAAAAGAATGATGTGATGGGAAAAAGAGAGGATGAATTATGTTGTGCAAACGTGGAGTTGAAAGAAAGTCATCTTTTTTGCTTGACAGTAGGGGGTGATCTCCGTATAAATCACGTCCGTACCGCCACGGTAGCCGAATTGGTACAGGCGGCGGATTCAAAATCCGTTTGGGGAGACTCAGTTGTCGGTTCGAGTCCGACCCGTGGTACAAAAAGCCCGGAAGCAAATTTGATTGCTTTCGGGCTTTTTTTTTATCTCCATACCATCCAAATAATCAAAAGGGGAACCATAAGGGGAAAAAGACAGGGGAACAGGCGGAAGAAAGAAGGAAAACCGAGAAGGGCAAGTTCTCACCTGCCCCAACAGGCAACAGGCAGAAGAAAAAGAAAAAACCGAGAAGGGCAAGTGGCCACTTGCCCCAACAGCAACAGGCGGAAGAAAAAGAAAATGAAGGGCAAGTTGCCACTTGCCCCAACAGGCAGAAGAAAAACCGAACAACGTCCCATGAAAAGGGCAAGTTGCCACTTGCCCCAACAGCAGACAGGGAAAAAGCCAACTGATAGGGGGAGCCAACCGACAGAAAAACCAACAGGACCAGAGTCTACCCTAGCAGACAGAGAGCCAGACCTCCAGCAAACAAAGACAAAAGTAAGGGTAAGCGGAAACCTGCCCCAAGGTAAAGGTAAGGGCAAGTGGAAGCCTGCCCAGAGTAAGGGCAAGTGGAAACTTGCCCCAGAGCAAGGCAAGCGGAAACCTGCCCCAAGGTAAAGGTAAAGGGCAAGTGGAAGCTTGCCCCAGAGTAAGAGTAAAGTAAGGGCAAGTGGAAACTTGCCCCAGCAACAGCCAACCGGCCGAGAGTAAGAGTAAGGGCAAGTGGAAACTTGCCCCAAAGTAGTAAAGTAAAAGTAAGGGCAAGTGGAAACTTGCCCCAAAGTAGTAAAGTAAGGGCAAGTGGAAACCTGCCCCAGGGCAAGTGGAAACCTGCCCAGAGTAACGAAGAGGGGAAAACAGATGAAACACAATCGTCAATCGACACGTGCAAAAGGACACGACTACACCCAAGAATGCACGTACTTTATCACGCTTGTCACCTGGAGAAGGAGACATCTTTTTGGGGAGATTGTGGATGGGGAAATGCAAGTAAGCCCATGGGGTGAGATCGTCACAGAAGAATGGGAAAAATCCGCACAACTAAGACCATATATCCGGTTGGATGAATACGTTGTCATGCCAGATCACTTCCACGCGCTGGTACACTTTGACAACACAACACAAACAGATCAACCAACTCAACCTTCGAACTCCCCATGTATACTGAATGGTGCAAAGAAACAATCTCTGGGTGCGGTGGTTGGGAACTTCAAAGCATCTGTCACAAGAAGAATCCGTACACACACAGAAAACCCATACCTTCGTGTTTGGTTGCGGAACTATTACGACAGCATCGTCCATACATCGCGTGCATACCCAAGGGTACGACAATACATCAAAAACAACCCACAAAAATGGGAACACAAAACAAAAACCCCCTAAGAATGGGCAACAAACCAAACGGCCGCAACTTTTCCCCTGCAAGAACTTGATCCACCACATCATCGCACGTACATTGGCTGTGTCCAAACATATCCCAGCTCCATACACTCTCAGACAGGATGAGACACATGCACAGAAGATACGTACAACCCCCTCCAAACGGCCTCTACGAACAAATCACTCACACGCTCATTTTATTGGCGCTCTTCGCAATGGGCTCATTTGGTTGTGGTGGCGAGAACAACAACAATAACAACAACGCACAAAATGATTGCAAAACATGCCCCGAACGCTGCCTCAAAGAAGGCGACGTCGCAGGAAGATGTGTCGCCTGCCTCAAAGATGAACACTGCCGCACAACAAACGCCCCAACACGTGTATGCACAGACGACAAGCGCTGTGTCTGTGGGAGCGAAAAAGATTGCGCCGCCGGCGAAAGCTGTGACGAAGGCGTCTGCGTTTCATCCTGCCCGGCCAACCCTCCCTGCAAACAAGGTGACCGACGCTGCGCAACAAGCGCTTCTGACCAGTACCTTGAGTGCGCGCAAAACGACAAAGGCTGCTGGGAATGGAGCACTACGGCCAAAACATGTCCATCAGGAAACAAGTGTTCGGGACAAGGCGCATGTGGCCTCAACTGCGAAGCAGGCACAAATGCCTGTGGCACAACATGTGTCGATTTCAAAAAAGATACAAAACACTGTGGCGGGTGCAACAAAGTCTGCAAAAGCGGAGAAGTCTGTGTCGACGGTTCCTGTAGTATCACTTGCAAAGACAACAAAACAGCGTGCTCTGGCCAATGTGTCGACACACAAGACAATGACTACCACTGTGGGGCCTGTGGCAACCAATGCCCCGCAAAGAAAACTTGCTCCAAAGGCACATGCGAACCCTGCACGACAACCAACATCCGCGAGATCTGTGGCAATAACAAAGACGACGATTGTGACGGCGAAATCGATGAAGCATCCGAATGCACATTCATCAATGTCAACGGCAACATCGCTGACTACGCGGTCTTACCAGAAGGACAAATCTTTGTCGTCGCTGGAACCGATAAAAAAGACATCAAGGCGAGCTGTTACAAAACTGATGGCTCGACACTTCGCGGGACATTCACGGCCGCGACCATCAAGGGCGAAGCAGCCGCAGGTGTATCCGTACGAAAGAACACTGCAAACAAAACATTCCTGCTGAGCTGGGTCGAGTGGGCTCAAAAAAATACGGCACCAACCCAACTCTTTATGCAACGCTTCGACGCCTCATGTCAGCCCATCGGTGACGTGATCAAATGGCCCTACAACAACGCCACAAATCACTACACACATAGCATTACATTCGATGGACAAGGCAACTTCGCAGCTCTGTTCAACGATGAGAAGAAACAACTACGCATCGTCTTTTACGACAAAGATGGCAAAAAACAAACAGACCTGACCGTCGAAACAGGTGACACACTCAAATGTCCAGGGGGCACATATGGGGTCCATGTCGTGATGGACCCCACAGGCGCAGGGATGGTTTCATGTCAAAAACATTCAGGAGATGCTGTGTATTATAGACGCTTCTCTGCAAACCACACCTTCACAGACACAGGTCTCCAAGAACTCCCAGGCTCCATCAAAAACAGCTCCTGGTACAAGAGCCATGCCCTCGGTATCAATGACAAAGGTGAATCCGTACTCTACTGGCAAGCCAATAACAAAAAACAAAATCTCGCGACGTTCTTTGGAAAGGACGGTAAAGCCACTAAGTCCGATGTCCTGATCACGACATTCGTAGGATCCGGATATGATGGTTTTCGCTATGAACACCAAGAGCTCCCACTGATCGGTAGTGACTTCATCCTGAGAAGCACTCCAAGACAAGCCCGTGATATCCCCATCTGGTACCGATACACAGCAGATGGAACACTCGTGAGCGCGCTACGTGGCGCATTTCAGCCCTGGCTACTGCGAACAAACGGGAAGCAAGCCTACATCGTGGAGAACAGAACCATTAAGCCCATAAACTTCGACAGTGGAATCGGCCTCTGTGGAAACCAACCATGTCTCTGCAAACCCAACAGCACACGAACATGTTACAACGGTGGCAGCTCTTCCAATGTACGCGGCACGTGTAAAACGGGCATACAAACGTGCCAGGCCGATGGACTCGGCTGGAGCACATGTAAAGATGAAATCCTCCCAGCACCAGAGATCTGTGGCAATCAAAAAGACGACGACTGCGACGGCAAAGCCGACGAAGACTGTGATGGCTCCAAAGATATCAGTGTTCCAGGAATCACCGACTTCACAGTATCAGACAAAGGCGACATCGCCGCGATTCACTGGACCCAAAAAGCACTCTTAGGGTACTGCTTTGCTCCTGATGGAAAGGTCAAACGCAGCACCTTCAAGATCAGCGAACGCTCAAAGAGGATCGTCTCTCCTATCATCAAAATGTCACGAAATGGCCAATATATAGTCGTCATGTGGCGAGGAACAGGACCGTACACAGAGACGAACTATCGTATCTACGCACGCTTGTACAAAGGTGATTGCACCCCCATTACAGACACCATTGAGTTGACCAACAAACAAAGTCGAGAGTGGTACGACGCCGCAATCGATAACAAAGGGCAATTCTCCCTGGTCTACTACAATGAAGATGCCCTCCTCACCTGGCGACGATATGACAACACAGGCACACTCACAACACCAGCAACAGCCCTCGAAAAGCTCGACGCAAATAACAGCCGCAAAAAATGCGTACACATGATCCATATTGCAGTCTCATCTTCAAACGGAAATGGTGTCGTATCGTGTCAGAACCATTCATCCAACCCCATCTATTACAAACGCTTTGATGGAACCGGTAAGCTGCTCGATGACGCTCTCGTCGAAGTCAAGGACACCAAAAGTAACAGCTCCTGGTACGCAAGCCACCTTCTCGGTGTCAACGACAAAGGGGAGTTTGTGATTGAATGGCAGAGTAGCTACCAAAAGACCTTCTTTGCACACTTTTACGCGGCCGATGGAACGCTCACAAAATCCCTAACTGTCGGTACAGCAATGGATCAAATTTTTGATGCTTTCCGCTTCGCCAATATCGATGTTGAGCTGCTCGGCGATGACTTTGTTCTCCGAGATGGTGGCAATCGAACCGCTGCCGTCACGTGGTATCGATACACTCCCCAAGGGGTCAAGAGCACAAAAGCCACGATGGACGTAAAGACATACCAACGAAACAGTCTCCGCATTCGTAACGGAACATCCTATATCATCGACGGAAAATACATCCGTGTAGGTACCATCACCTTTAAATAACCCTCTCTTCTCTCCTCAAAACCCCAACGACCTTACTCCTTCGAGACCAAAGGCACTCCATACAAGTAAAATAGCGAGCTAACAAATATCCCAACCCCCCAACACAGTAGCTTAGGGACAAGTGTATCCGCAGCCTCTGCCAACACAACAGAGATGAAAGCCGGTACCATCGCAAGCCAAGCAATCGCAGAGACACCAAAGTGCCAACCACAAACCTCGCACTTCCTCGACATCATTGCCCCAAGGGATAGTTTCTGAAACACCGTCAAGCTCTCTTCACCACAGTGGGGACAACACAAATGTTCTCGTTTCATCACTTCGCTCCTGGCTGTAAAGAATCACCACACTCGGAATGTCGAGCTGAGGCATCACACTGCACACTAGAAAACCAAATACGCGTTAATCATTGAAACAAAAAACGAAAAAGTACGATGATAGAAGTTCCCAAGTAGAGGAAAAAATAGGCATCAGATACAAGCCCTTCCAAAGCCCAAAATGAATAAAGAGACTCTCCCCTCGTCCAACTTCCCGTGTCCCAAACAGGATAGTTTGTAGGTCAACACCCAACTTTTCATACCAAAGGAGAGCTACCCATGAAACACATCTTATCCATCACCTTGTTGATGTTCGCAGCGCTGACTTTTACTGCACAAGACGCACAAGCTGGCAGAAAAAAGTGTCTCAAAAAATGCAGAAGCAAGTGCAACTCCCAAAGCAACAGCTGCAAGGGGACTTGTTTTCGCAACCTCGATCGATGCAAAATGGCGAAATATACAGCCCACAAAAAATGCATGGCCGTCTGTAAACGTCCTGGGCACACCAACCCCATCCGCTGTATCGAGAGCTGTAACAGCATCGGAAACGCACGAACCAAGCGCTGTCACAAAGCATACAAGAAGTGTAGTCGCCGCTGTAATATTCGCAAAAGATCCTGCAAAGCCCGTTGCAAAACCAAATGCCCCAAAAGGAAAAAGCTGAAGAAGAAAATCAGCAAAAGAAGCAAGCTCATCCAAAGAACACTCAAGCAAAAACTCGCCAAGCGTCGCAAAAAATAACGCGTCCCCTCATCCCTCAACACACGACGAGATCGCATCACATAGGCGCAAACAACGTGGTGAACGAACCCGCCAATCAAGTGAACCTGTAATATAACCAATGGACACGCGATTGACAGGATCTGCCCAACCAAGCGCCCCACCCAGACCTGAGTGACCAAAACTCTCTTCGTTGTTTGAGAACATCCCCACCTCTTCCTTTAAAAACCCTCTATTCCAACCAAGTGGCTTCCCCAAAACTGCGTCCTGTGTGCTCCAACCTTCTCGTTGGTAAACAGGTCGCAAGAATCCCTCCTCAAAGATCTTCACATCATCAAATTGACCATCATTCGCGAGCATACCGAAGATCCTCGCGATCCCTTGCGCAGAACCAATCCCCCCAGCCCACAACACCGGATGCTTACGGACATCTGGGAGATTATAGGCTTCAGGCCCTCCTCTCTCCGATTTTATCGCAAGTAATGCCCTTTTGCTGATGCTTCCCCTCTTAAAGAATGAACGCCCAACGTTCGCCTCTGTCGTTCCTCCTTTGATAATATGAGGTAACATCCCGGCCAACCGCTTCAAAGTAGAAGGAGGTTCAACCTCCGCGATCCTTGGTGCCAATGTATCATCCACACCAACCCACACGTCCGCACCTAAAGGTTCGGCGATATGCTCTCGGAAGAACGCACCAAAAGGCTGGTCTTCCAGCCGTTTGTACAACTCGTGAACATACAAACCATACGTCAGTGCGTGGTATCCTTGCCCTTCTCCAGGTGTCCACAGAGGTTTTTGGCTGGCCAAACGTGCAACGAGCTCCGCTTGCTTAGAAGGCTCGAAGATCTCCTCAAGACAAAGCACATCATCCAGGGCCGGAAGACCACCGCGATGAGAGAGCAAGGTCTTGATCGTCATGTCTTCCTTGCCAGCTTGTCCAAACTCCGGCCAGATCTCAGAGACCGGCATCTCATAAGTAAACCGCCCCTGCTCATGAAGCTTCATCATCACAGTCGCCGCGAGCGCCTTTGTCACAGAATACATCAGGCAAAGTGTGTCTTCTTGCCAGGGCTGTTGCTTCGCTTTGTCTTGGTATCCGCCCCATATATTCACGACAATCTCTTGATCTTTGGTCACACATAGTGCCGCGCCCCGCTCCTCACCACTTCGTAAGTGCTCCAAAAACTGTTCCTGTACTCGCTCGAACCCTGCTGCCACAAAACCCTTCACCTGATCTTGACTCATCACATGTTTCCTTTGGTACTAGCGTGTTTGACCGACCGCCCAACTGCGAAATCCACCAGGACTGTTGCCACGAGGTTGCAGCTTCAATCCCTGAAGCGTTGTACCAGTGTACACGTCTGCGTAACGCATCGCCAACCATAACCCATTCGCAAACAACCCAGAGAATGGCTTCAGCGTAAAAGTCTTCCATGTCTTGGCGTCTTTGGAGTGAGTGATAAATGTCTGGTAAGGCCCCCCCATAAACACAAACAGTTCACCATTCGCGACAACAGCGGAGTGAACGCTCTTGGTCGTAAATGGACAATTGCTCCATGTCTTCAGATCTTTGGATACACCACAATAGTCCCCAGAGGCCGTATACCAACTCCCTTTAAAGTAAGTCACAAACTTGAGCCCGCCCTTGCCGACAAGTTGCCGATCGACCCATGTCACCCCCTTATCCGATGACACATACAGAGAACCATTGTCACCAAACATCATGACCTTTCCTTGCCCCGCGGTCATATTCCGAATGCCAGAGCTGCGCCTGATCTTGGACTTCGACATATCGACGGCGGTCCAAGTTTTTCCCTTATCCACTGAACGCAACACCTCGGCGCTGTAACCTTTTGCCGCAAACCAAGTCTTCGTATCTGCAAAGTACGTCACCCCACCGAGCCATCCCCCCGTCTTGAAGCCAACATCCGTCCACGTCGCGCCACCATCTTCCGTCCTCATGATCCCGGAGTTCGTGTTTCCACCGACAGCGACAAAGACACCATCACCATAATCAACGCCACGAAGAAGATCTGCGGTGTGTTGGTTTCCGCTGCCATTCCCACCGATCTTGAGCCACTTCACACCGTCGAATGTACGAGCACGAAGGCCAAAATTCCCCACACCAACCCACACAGAACGGAGCGGAGGTGCTGGTTCAGGTTGAGGTTCTGGAGCGATCTCCACTGTTGACTCAGTCATATCAGGAAGTCGCTCTTCCATCATGTCAGGGACAGACTCCTGTGCTTGCTCAACAAGAGCGTCAGGCAGCCCATCGTTCCCACTCGAAGCGTCGGACATCGAAGGCTCTTGTTTATCAGGCTCAACAGCGCTCTCAAAGACAACAGGTTCAGCCTGTGGTTCAGAGGTCACAGGCTCCGATTGAGGCTCAGTCCGCGAGCTGGGAGGCTCAACATTGGGCTCTTCATCCCACAAATCCGACGGACGCAGTGTACCAGGACACCCAACAGCGACAAACACAAAAGACAGACTGAAAACGAACACAACCCAACGCAAACACCGACCCAAAACGCGCTCCATCGACCTCACCTTTCATCGACCAACAAGGAATATCACCTCCCCTCCTTCGCTCCGTAACAAGCGAGGAGAGAACACGATACTACCATACAACATCCTCCCCCAACCGACAATCAACCTGAAGCTCTGCAAACATCCAAACTCCGCTCATTCCCTCGCGAAACGACACCCAACACAAACATCCCAACTTCTCTTGACAACGCCTACCCCTCCTGATAGACTGCCGCGAATTGTGCAGCGCAAAAGCAAACATAACACACTGAAAATGTTTTGCTTTTATTAAAATGCACAAGAGATTATAGACATAAAATGAAGCCTCATTGGCGACATTCTCGTTTGACGGAGACCGCTGTCCACAAACAGCGGCCTCAGCCCACAACACCAACGTGAGCAAAGGGAAACCGGTGAAATTCCGGTACGGACCCGCCACTGTAATCGGTCAAGCTCTTCTTTTTCGACCACTGTCTGCAACAAGCGATGGGAAGGCGGAAGAGACAAAGGCCGTAAGTCAGGAGACCGGTCAAGCGAGACATCTCTACTATCCTCGGGACATGGGATAGGCGAGAAATCCTACAACATGTGTTCGCGACCCAAGACCTGACAACGCGTTCCCATCCCCTGTGGGTTTCCCTGCCCTATCCCCAACAAACATGTTGGGAGACATTCATGACACAACCATCCCCATCTCATGGCGCGAAACATCTCGCGTTTTTTATCCTTTTTTCGATCTGCTTGGCTTTTGCTCTCACCTCCACAACCACTGGTTGCTCTACCCCCGTCAACAACGAAACCACCAAAGACAGTGGTACACCTGACGAGTCCACAACCAAAGAAAAGGCCGAAGAGCCCACACAAGAAGAGACTGCCGAAGAACCCAAACAAGAAGAGCCCACACAAGAAGAAACCGCCGAAGAACCAAAACAAGAGGAACCATCCAAAAACGACGCAGGTCCAGCGGATGACATCGTCAAAGAAGACCCACCCAAAGACGAACCCACACAACCCCAAGACCAGATGGCCTTTGTGCTCAGCCGTCAGGGACAGACAGGCTTCTTCGGAACCATCGACACGAAAACCCAAACCGCCAAAGTGCAGCTCGGCTCCACTCACTCAGATGCCTTTATGCGCTATTGGAATGGTTACATCTTTGTCGTCAACAGACTTGGCGCAGATAACATTCAGGCCATGAATGCCAAAGACTTTTCTCTCGTAAGACAATACTCAACAGGTTCAAAATCCAACCCCTACGACATCGCGATCGTCGACAAAAACAAAGCATACATCAGCCGCTATGCCCTCGCGAGCATCTTAATTGTCGAACCACTTACAGGGAAAAAACTCGGAGAAGTCGACCTCACAGACCTCATCGAGGTCGATGACACAAAAACCTGTGCAACGGATAACGAGTGCAGTGCATCCAAAAAATGTGTGAGCGGGAAATGTGCTCGTGATGGCATCCCAGAAGCCGGCCTCATGCATCTTTACAAGGACAAATTGTTTGTCCTCATCCAACGCCTTGATCGCAACCAACAATTCAAAGCATTTGATGGTTCCTACATCGCGGTCATCGACACCACAACAGATAAGGTCATCAAGAAGATTAAGACAAAAGCCCAAAACCCCACAGCCCTATTTGTCGGAAGCGATCCCACAAAACTCTATGTGGGAGAGACAGGCAACTTCTCAAAACCCGACTTTTCACCAGATCTCGACGGATACATCGAAGTCCTCGACTTGGAGAAGCAAGAGTTCACAGGTACAGTGCTCTCTGAGCAGGAGTTAGGCGGAAACATCGGAAGCTTCGTCATCGCAGGAACCACTGGATATGTCATCCGCACCAACGCGAAGTTCCAGACAGAGGTCATCTCTTTCGACACAAGTACGCAAAAAGTAGGCAAAACAGTCGTCTCAGCACCTTGTACGTCAACGACAGACTGCTACACCTTCTCGGACATCGCGTACAACAAAGTCCTCGGTGAGTTCTACATTGCAGATGGTTTGGCGACAGCACCAGGTGTGCGTATCTTCGACGGCGCAACAGGCACAGAGAAGACCACCAAACCCATCGACATGAAGCTCCCTCCTGCGTCCATCTTCTTCTACCCCGTCCAACCGTAAGGCCGTCTCTGATGCGGTATCCTCTCCTATGGTGTTGCCTTCTGTTTGTGTTTGGTGCAACGGTTGACGCCAAAACCAACCCCACGCCCTCCAAGAAAAACACCCCAAAAAAGGCAACATCCCCCATCACGATCAAACCCATCGACGTCAAAAAAAAGAAACGCGTAGAAACACCCGAAGAAAAAGAACCAACAGGTTTTGCGACCGTCATCGATCTGAGCAAACAACACCAGCGTGTGCGCTCTCTCGGTGAATCTCTCAGAGAGAGCGCAGGGGTCAATGCGCGTTCAACAGGAGGAACAGGCGCCTGGAGCGCCCTCTCCATCAGAGGCTCTTCCTCCTCACAGGTCCAGATTTTACTCGACGGTATCCCCCTCAATCACGGCGGAAGTGGCGCGATTAACCTCAGCGACCTGCCACTTGATACGCTCAAAGAAGCGGTCATCTACAGAGGCTTCGCGCCCGCACACTTAGGCGGCGCGATCGGGGGGGTCGTCAACCTCATCACGCTCTTTCCTCAGGAATCTTCGACCTTCCAAGCCAATATCACCGCAGGCTCCTTTGGGACGCTCAAAACAAATCTCTCATGGGGAGGCAGACAAGGTCAGTGGGAATGGTTCTTACTCGCCCATTACATCGGCACAGAAGGAAATTTCCCATACTTTGACAACCACGGAACCCCCTTACAGACAGAAGACGACTTACCTGACGCAGTAAGACAGAACAACCAAAACCACCTATTCTCAACGCTCGCACGTGCCGCCTTTCAACCCATCAAAAAACTCAAACTCTCCCTCACCTACATGCTCGTCGGTCGAAATATGGGCGTACCAGGTGTCGGAAACTATCGTTCAGAAGAGGCGAGTTTTGGTTCAACAAGACACCTCCTCCAATTGCACGTTGCAGGCAAGCATCTCCCACTGGCAGGCCTTCGTTGGCAGAGCAGAGTGTATTTCATCCAACAACAAGAGGTGTTTAAGGACCTGCTAGGTGAGATTGGACTCGGTCGTCAGGATACCAATAACCACAGCCTCGTGGCTGGGTGGAAGTCTCTCATCCGCTGGGCGCCTGTGGCTTTTTGGGAAGGAACACTCAGTTTCCACGCCCGTAGAGAGAGCTTCCAACCCAAAGATGAGCTACAACCCACACTGGAACAACCAGAGCGCTCAAGATGGTCGCTTCAACCGACTCTACAGAGCTTGTTTTACCTGTGGGATGAACGGATCTCGATCATTGCAAGTGGTCAATTAGAATACCTTTGTACACCTGCACTTCCAGTCCCTATCATGCCGGGCTTCCAGCCAGAAGAAGAGACCATGTTGTTACCGATAGGCCGAGCTGGACTGCGCATTCAGCCCTGGTCATTTGTCCTCGTCCAAGGCAACGTCGGACGTTATGTGCGTCCTCCCACGTTTTGGGAACTTCACGGAGACAGAGGGATCACGATCGGTAATCCAAGGCTCAAACCAGAAGTCGGCCTCAGCATGGACGCAGGGGGTGTGCTCCAATTCAAGAAGCTCGGAATCTTACGAGAGGTCCGCTTTGGGTACGCCTTCTTTCATACACAAAGTACTGATCTGATAAGATTCATCCAAAACTCCCAACAGACAGCGATCGCGGTCAACATCTCAGAGGCCCATATCACCGGTCATGAACTGCAAGCTCGCGTGAATATCGCAGACATATGGCATCTATCTGCTGATATCACATGGATGGAGGCTATCAACCAGTCGGAGATTGTCGCGGAAAACGGAAAACAACTCCCTGGCCGTCCGCTCTGGGAGGTCTCCATACGAAGCGACATCACACTTTCATGGGGACGATTGTTTTATTCTTACACAGGCTTAGGTGGAAACTACCTGGACACAGCGAACCTACAAGAGCTCGCACCTCGACACATTCACAACCTTGGTCTCACCATCTCGCCCATCAAACTTGCCCGCGCACTCGGGAGTACATTCCCTTGGCATCACCTTAGATTGACACTTGAGGTCAAAAATATCCTCGATCAACGTGTCGCTTTTGTCCCTTTACGTCCCCCTCTTCCAAACATCAAGGAGATCAAGCAAGCACTCTCAGATTATGGTGGGTACCCCTTGCCAGGGCGCTCATTCTACATCTCTATTCAATGGAAATTGTAAGCCAAACGCCAAGCGATGGTGACAACTTTTATACACACAGTGTTACCCATAGTTAACACTTGTGCGGCTGAAAAAAAGAACAGTGTCTGTTTATATTGGCACAAACACAATCACTCAATTCATCCAACCCGTAATTCGGCACGGATAGTGCAAGTCTGCAAGAAAAGGAAGTGGCTCGTTTACGCGAAGCAACAAGGAAAAGGACTTCAATGACCCACATCAACCCTAAGATCTTCCACTTATCAGGTAAATTTTTGCACAAAAGCCTGCTCGCAGATGACGAAATCTATCTGCGTGCCATGTTTTTCTTTTTCTCGGCGCTTTGTTGCTCCCTTGGTTCATTGTTGTTGTTGCCCTTGTACGGATGGATAGGTGCTCCCAAACAACTCTTGTACGTGCTCTTCACCTCCGGGCTGCTTTATCTCACTCTCCCTCCTCTGTGTCTCAAGCTCGGTTATTTGAAGTCAACAGGTTACATCATCTGTGGCCTCTACTTGGTCTCGATCACCGGATTGTCCTTGACCTCGGGGAGGATATACTCCGAGTTTTTCGACCTCCTCTTCTTTCTTCCCTTGTTGACTGTTTTGTATCTCGATACAAAAGGAAGCATCCTTTTCGGCGTTTTGGGCGTAGGGGCTGCGACTTTGTTGTTTGTGGTTGACACACAACTTCTACCGCAACCTCACGCATCCAGCCCCTCATCTCGCTATACAACCTTCGTCGTCGTCCTGGTATCTTCGATGATAGGTAGTATCTTCTTCCACAAAAACCAACGCAACCTCAAGGCGCAAGCAAAAGAAAACCAAAACAAAAAGAACGAGTTCATCACACGTGTGAGCCATGAATTGAGGACCCCACTCACTTCGATCAAGGGCGCGCTTCAGTTGCTCGAACACACAGACAAAGCTGCCTTGTCACCACAAGGAAAACAGCTCCTCTCCATCGCCAACCGAAACTCGGAACAGCTACACAGATTGATCAACAATCTCCTCGACTTTCAGGCAACAGACCAAAGCAAAGCTGTCGTTCAAACGAAGGTCTGCCACTTGCAAGCGCTCCTCCAAGACAGCCTGAAACGATATGAACCCGCCGCACAAAGCAAGAACAGCGGCATCACCCTCGACATGGGACACAACGAGCATGTACACGTCACATTAGATCCAGACGTGTTCAAAAAGGTTGTCGACGAGTTGTTGTCCAACGCCATTAAGTTTTCATGGGAAGAAAGTCAGATACGAATCTCTGTCCACAACAACAGCAAAGAGTTGTGTATTAGGGTCGTCGATCAGGGACCAGGTATCCCCACAGAGTTTCAGCCCCAACTTTTTGATCAGTTTACAAAAACAGAGACACACGTGCTGCGAACAACGAGCGGATTGGGGCTCGGTCTGAGCTTAAGCAAGCGACTGATCGAAAATATGGGTGGGCAGCTCTCTTTCAAGAGCGAAAACGGCTCAGGTAGCACCTTCTGTATCCATCTCCCCTCTGCGATGGTCCAACAGTCCGAAGCGTAAAAACCAACCTACAAAAACATCGTCTCAACGTCCCTGAACACAGTAATCAACGCTGTCATCCAGAGACAACCCGTCTGCGTTCTTTTTGAGGACAAGTCGCCACTTACGCTTGTGAAACTTCTTTTGAAAAGAACAAGGTTGGTATCCTGGTGCGGTCATGTTGACCGTAATCTTCTCTCCAGGCTTGCTCTGCATGAGACAATACCAACTCGCAAAACGAATATAAGTCGATTTTGTGGAAAAGCGCGCAGAGAATGGACGCACGCTCAAATATATCCACCGACTAGGGAGCGGGTCCTTGGGACATCCCTTGATCCTCGTCGATGGAATGTCAGCTCTCATACGAGGCTTCACCTTCCTCACAACAACCCGACGAGGACGACTCCTTGAGATACGCTTGCGCCGTCGTACAGGACGTCTTCTTCTCTTGACAAGGCGACGACTCGGTGGGGACTTTCTAAGAACGGGTCTTTGGGGTGGAGTGCGACGACGTACAGGCACAGTGGCTTTTACGGGGCGGCGTGGCGTTACTTTTTTCAAACGTACAGTGACCGCTCTTCTACGTAGTGGCGAGGCTTGTTTTTTTGGTGGCAGAAAGAGTTGATAGACACCAACCCCTCCCATAAAAAGGAACAACAACAACATCACCGACATAAACACAAAGATGTATCGCTCCCCCTCCGAAGTTCTCTCATCAGGATCGTGTTCAAGTCCGGTGTGTGTATGTATGCGAGGATTTGTCTGTGGTGTAACAGAAGCAGCTCCACCACCAGGACCCTTCGCAGCAAGCTCCTTCTCAAACGCAAAGAATGGCTCCAAAATACTCGCGATCTCTTCACGATTCTGCTGTTCTGCCTCTTGCACTGGAGAAGATGAAGTTTGAAGCTCCTCCAACGTCTCCCCCATACGATCGAGGTACTCAAGGACCTCGTAGATACTTTGGGGACGATCATCTGGTTGTTTTTGCAAACAATGCATTACCAGGAAATCGACCTCTGGGGGAACATCTGTACGAAGTCCAGACGGCGGCTGAGGAACAAAGTAGAGTTGTCGCTCCATCAGCTTCACGAGCGAAACAGACTTTTGACTTGGATCCACAAATGGCGTCTGTTTGGTGAGCATTTCGTAAAGCAAGATCCCAAGCGCATAAAGATCCGTTCTGTGATCGATAGAGCTCGTGAGGATTTGCTCAGGTGCCATGTATACAGGCGTACCAAGCGCACCTTCGCCTGGATTTGTCATGATCTCGCTGGACTCTTGGAACTTTGCGATACCAAAATCGAGAACTTTGACAAAGTGGGGATCCCTTCCTCTCTTCGTCAGCAATATGTTCTCAGGTTTGAGATCCCTGTGAATGATGTTGTTCGCGTGTGCGCTCACAAGTGCCGAACAGACTTGTTTGAACATATGCATGATCAAAGATAACGGAAGGGGCTCTGTAGACGAGGTCAACATCTCCTGCAAGCTCTGCCCTTCGAGATACTCCATCACATAAAACGCGCCTAGGTTCGGCACAACACCAAAATCATCAAAGACCCTGACGATATGTTCGTTTTCCTGCGAAACCCCCGCAGTCAGCAGAATTTCCTGGTAAAACCGTTCACGCAACTGCTCGTTTTGCATGAACTGAGGAGGTAAAAACTTGATCGCGCGGTAGGGGTTGATCGTCAGGTGGAGGTGCTTGGCGAGATACACCAATCCAAACCCACCTTCGCCGATTTTCTTTTTGATAGAGTATTTCCCTGCGACGACGATGATCGGCAAGTGACAAAAAGGACACATCTGATCAGGAAGCTGTTCGGGCAAGGGCGATTTACATTGTGGACAGAGCGGTTGTGAAGACATATCCATCAGTACCTCACGAGGATCGAGCCGGCAGGTTCTCTACGTGGATGAGGAGGTGACTTGGGTGCTTTGTTACCTGCGTAAGCACGCTCCGTCAAAAAATGTGTCAGACCGGCTCCAGCAAGAGTAAGAACCCCCATCGACATCACAACAAAGCCGATGGTCGTAATAGAGCGAGCTTGTTCAAACTCACTTTTGGCCACTGCAGGCGGCAACTCACGCTGCCGATTCGGATCGGATACGATGGCGTTAATTTCGCTTTGCCGTGTCCCTCCGTAAATGGCCAATCCACCTCCAACAGTAAGCGCGATCCCCCCAACGACGTATCCAACGATGACAAAGGCTGGGACCTTCTTTGCGAGCAATATTTTGCGCTTGACGATGCGAATCTTTGCCGGTGTCAGGTTGAGCGTCAGTGGACGCCCTGCGAGGAGCTGTATTTTCTTTGTAAAGGGGGTTTTTTTGGGATAGGTGATGTGTACAGTGTAGGGCCCTGGCCTCAACGTGTTATGTAATTCGTAGCGTTTTTGAGAGCGAAAGCGAAATCCCTTCAGGGTGATCACTGCACCTTGGACACCGGTCAGGATGGAGAGGGGTGTTTTCCTGACCTCTTTCATGAGCGCTTCGGCCTTTGTGCGACGGACTCTACAAGAAGAGGTCGCCATACAGTACTTTTTGTCAAAAGATATGGTGAGGAGGTCAGCGGCTCTCTCCTTCCAATATCGTTGCACCTCTGGTCTCGTCACTTGCCCAGCTCTTTTGACGAAGCAAGCCGCCGCGTTGGATAAAAATCGGTCTTTGTAAAACGCTTTTTTTTCCTTCCAACTGAGGTGCTTACTCACCTGCTGCGTCAATTGCAAAAAACAACGCCCGGCTTTCACAAATTGATTGTTGTGATACAACTTCTTACATGCTTTTTCACCAGACCACCCATACGCAGGCATAAGCAAGCAAGTCATCAAGTACAACCCTCCTCCCTGCAGGAGCGAAAGTCTCCACCTTTTTACATCGTATCTGTCCATATGCCATCCCGGTCATTGTCCGAAAGCGACGAGGAATATCGTCTTGCTGCATCATTTCGCCGAAACACAGCCAGCTTCATCAATCGCACCATCACAGTTATCATCCATCAAATTTCCACAAAGTTCAAGGAGACGACACTCACTCCATGCGGAACCTTCGCAGACTTGGATCCGACAGCTCTCTGGTTGAGATGAACAGCGACGCCAAAGAGGTGCGGTTGTTCCACTTTGGTTGTCGATCAGACCATCACAATCGTCGTCGAGCTGGTTACAAACAGCCCCTTGTCCGGAGGGATTCTCCTCGGGTGTGGGTAACACTTGCTCTTCACAAAACCCCCACACCCACCGATTCTTTTCGGGATCTTGAACACACCGCTGTGTTCCAGCCTTACAGGGTCGTCCATCACCTTGCTGTTTGGGATCACCGAGATAACAAGAGCGTGTTTGTCCTTTCTCACACAAACACGCAGGGGTCTCATCGAGTAAACCGTCACAATCTTTGTCGCGATCGATACAAGCAGTCAGTCTGTCGTGGGTGGCTTTGGTGCCATTCAGGTTGTGGACTTCGGCGACAAGCTGTTGTTGTGGCAAGATCTGGACCAGACATCGCCCCCATGTTTGCTCTTGTGTACAATATTGAATCCCACGGGAACATGGCGCGGTACTCGACTGCAACAAGCGCTCATTTGCGCTGAAACAAGCACGCCTTGTACCCCTCTCACAGCCACATTCGAGACCCTCATCGATGCTCCCATCACAATCGTTGTCCAAGCCATCACATCGTTCAGTTTGCTTGGTCACTTGTGCAAGGCATTCGGACCACGCGCTGCCATGATCTGTGCAATACTGTAACCCTCCGACACAGACCCCACGCTCAGTCACCTCGGTACACTTTTGTATATCTCCGAGATCACAGAGCTTAGGAAGGCATCGCTGGTTATGACACACAGTCACTTCGTTCGTCAGGCAATTGTCGTCTGTCTCACACACCCGCTCGACTCGCTCGATACAACCAGCCAACAACAACAAACAAACAAACAATAGACAGCCCCGCATCATCAATCCATCCCCCGAAACAAAATGACCTCAGACTTTACACGGACAGGCTGCATGACTCTTTGTTTTTTTTGAGGCGTTGCCATGTACACAATGAACCCGACAGAGCCCAACACAAACGCTGCCCCCCCCACAACAAAACCAACATCTCGTACCCTCTCTGCCGTTGTGAACTGCTCATCGTACTGTTTATCCGTGAGTTGTTTGTTACGCGTCACATCCTGAAGTTGGGCGTTGAGATACGTCTGTGTGGAGAGAGAATGAGCGAGCATTAAGAGCGAGCTCACAAACGCAATCCCACCTGCCACATAACTCACCATCACGAGTGGTGGAATCTTCTTCTCCACAATAATTCGTTGTTCGAGGATCTTCACTTTGACCTGGTCGACTTTGAGCACCATTCTCTTCTTGGGACCGAGTCGGATCACATGCTTATGCTTTTTCCCTGATGGCAAGCTGACAGTCACGCGGTATGTTCCAGGCCGCAACGTCGCTTGGAATTGATGTCTTTCGAAATGACTGTACTGAAAGCCGTTCACCTCAATGCCAGCGCGCGTTTCTTTTGTCGAGACAACAAGCTCGGCATATTGGATTTGCTTCTCAAATGTATCCGCGAGGCTGCGGTGTAAGTGACAACGACTTGTCGCCTCACAGTACCCCTTTTGAAACGTAATTTTGAGCAAAGCAGAAGCACGTGACAACCAAAAACCACGGTGTTCGGTGGACTTGGTCTTTTTAGCAGCCTTCGCGTAGGAGATCGCAGCGAAGCGCAGGTACCGGTCTCTGAAGAAACCAACCCGCTCCTTTGGGGTATGCTGCTCGACCTGCTCGTCAAGCCCACGAAAGCATTCAGCCGATTTCACATAGTGTTTTTGTGCAAAGAGACGCTTACATCGAAGCTCCTTCTCTTGTAGAACAGGATGCTTGGCTTCCACATCGGAAGCACACAACCCCAACCCTCCTAACACGATCAGACCTCTGACCCAATGACCAACACAACGCATATCTCACCATTTCGCGTAAAACGGTTCGTGCTTCCTGGCGACTTTTTTCCGCAGCGACTTCCGTGCTGCGGCACTTCTTGTACGATAAAGACCTTCAGACAAGATGTAAAGAAAAACAAGACGAGGAGACGACATCCCGGAAGATTTCGTACGTTATTGGGTAAAAAAGATGCTCCCTCTCCTCTTAGGATGAAGGTCCGGCCTCACTGGCTGTTCGATATCTCCCTTTGTAATCAAAGATCTTGTCTTCAATGCGCCAAAACTTCCCCTGTTTTTTGGCGATCACAAAGTCGGGGTGGCGGAATTGGTGAGCGTCTTCAATGATCTGCTCGATACTTTTGATTTGGAACGTCGTCCCAGGTAGACGATGATGTTCTCTCACAAAGTAGTAGTAAAAGGCCCGCTTTTGCTTGGGCGTATCGAGCCGAAAATATTCATCGATCTCACCGCCTTCTTCACCGTGATAGGTCACCTTCAGGCTGGATTGATCGTGTTTGTTGAGATGCCTGGAAAACTGGATCCCCGCACATCGTATCACCATCGTTCCACGCTCTCTCAACGCATCGCGTAACTTCTTGTCAGGATCCACCAACATCTGCTTACACGAGTGACATTGTCTCGCAGAGATGTCATTTTCAGCACCACAAGCAGGACACACCTTGTAGCGAAAGCGAAAGTCACAATACTCGATCTCACCGTGAAGCTCGGCAAAACCCTTACACTTACGACCGTAGTGCTCGATCAACTCTCCACCTGGACCGACCTTCCCCCAAAAGTCGTTGATATGACCACATTGAGGACATGGGATTTCAACGGGGACGGACTTTCGATCGGGACGAGGTTCCCCAACCTCAGGCGCAAAGAGATCAAAACCGTTACACGCGTAATCCAGCACCAAGCACTCGGTCTTGTCAGGAAACAAACGCAACCCTCGACCGATCATCTGTTGAAACAGACTCACAGACGCAGTCGGCCGCAGCAACGCGATCAAGTCGACATGTGGCGCGTCAAATCCAGTCGTCAAGACCGAGACATTTACGAGGTACTTGATCTTCATGTCCTTGAAAGATTGGATCAGCTCATCGCGCTCCTCAGAGGGCGTATCACCGACAATCAGCGCCGCCTCACCCTTCGGCAACAAACCCAGTATCTCCTTGGCGTGCTGTACAGAAGAGGCAAAGATCATCACGCCCTTTCGGTCCCTTGCGTACTCAATGACCTGCTGAATAATCAACGGCGTGACACGCTTATTCTCCGCAACAAGACGTTGTAACTCGGACTCGATATACGAGCCATCCAATTCGTGCTCCAACGCACTAAAGTCGTACTGTGCCGCGAGCACATCGACGATGTGAGCTGGTGTCAGGTACTGTTGATCGATCAACGTACGCAAAGGCAACTCGTACACACAGTGATCAAAAAACTTCGGCTTGGTCGAACGCACTGTACCCTTGTGATGATAGCGATAAATCCACCCCATCCCCAAACGATACGGCGTCGCAGTCAACCCGACAATTTTGACCTCCCTGTTGGTCTGCATCATATGGCGAAAGACTTGTTGGTATTGGGTCTTTTCACCTTCTGAGATGCGGTGACACTCATCGACGATCAGCAGCGAAAATTGCTTGTCAAACTTGTCCAAGTGGCGAGAGACTGATTGAACGCTCCCAAAAACAACCTTTCCCTGTGTCTCTCGTCGACTGAGTCCTGCAGAAAAAATCGCACCTTGTTCACCAAGAGCCTCGAACTTCCCGTGGTTTTGCTCGACGAGTTCTTTTACGTGTGCGAGCACCAACACCCGCCCATTCGCGATCCTGCACAACTCCGCGATCACAAGACTCTTCCCTGCCCCTGTCGGCAACACCACGAGCGCCGGGTCTTTTCGCGTTCGAAAGTGTTGTACAACCGATCCAACCGCTTCCTTTTGATACGGTCGCAATGTAAATTTGGACGCCATCAACCATGCTCCTATCAGGTCTTCTCCAACAACATACAATCACACCTCGCCACCATACCCCATCCACGTGTCACTTTGAAACACATATACACAAGACCAACAAACGAAACTACTTTCTATCCTATCGAACAAGATCGGATACCTTCTATCCTCCCGATCTCCAAAAAAGAAGCCATGAGTATCGCAAAACAGACTCTCCCCCTCCCACGTGATTGACTGATTTATATAAAGAAAAAGACAAAGACAAGATGAAAAAGAGGTTTTCATCGCCCTGTGGTATCATCTTTGCAAATAAGCAACACAAAACCCAAGTTTCTCGTTTATTGGACGAAAAAAAGAACACGGAAGTTGAAGACCACAGGAGGAAGGTATATGAGACGTTTTTGTTTGTTGATGATGCTCCCATTCTTTTTGATGTGTGCTGCTTGCCAGACATTCTCCCCAAACAACACCTCCACTGATTGTAAGACAGAGGGGACGTGTAAATCATCCCCAAATGATGGTGGCTCCGAACCAAAGGAGCAAGAGCCAGTCGTTGAAGAAGAAGCGACACCTCCAGAGCCAAAACCGACAGACACTTCCAAAACGGTCGGTTGCAAAAAAGACGATGATTGCTTGATGACAGAATACTGTCAGGCAGGTGCTTGCTACAAACTTCCACCGTGTAAAGACGGTGAGACAAGGTGTGGCCGGTACTGTACAGTCCTCTCTGACAGCGAAAAACATTGTGGGGCTTGCGGGAACGCCTGCCCAACAGGGAAGGTCTGCCATGCAGGTGCCTGTAAAACGTGCACACCCGGTGAAACAACCGCTTGTGGCCCCTCACAGGGCGCATGTACACAAGGCACGAAAACGTGTGATGTCACAGGTAAATGGTCTGGACAGTGTGTCGGCGCGACCCTCCCCACACAAGAAACGTGTAATGGACTGGACGACAATTGTAACGGTACCATCGATGATAATGTCGTAGACGAAGGTGTCGCCTGCGACCACTCCACACAAAAGCAAGGTGAGTGCGCAAAAGGCGTTCAACATTGCGAACAAGGTACGTTTGTCTGCAAGCCCAAACAAACCTCTTCAAAAACAGAAGAGTGCAATGGATTAGATGACGATTGTGATGGTCAAATTGACAACGGACGAGGTGGCAACTCCGTGTGCCAGACAGGTTGTACGTTCCCCTTTGAGACGACAAGACCTCCGACAGATCCACGTAGTTACAGTTACACGACAACACTCCAGCTCGACCCCACAACAGGCTCACATTGCCCTTCGAGAACACTCGAAGTCGCCCTTCGCTTCAACGTATCGTGGGATAAGTATCATGGATACCGTATCGTTAGTTTCACCAGAGGCAAAGGCTGGAAAGACCTCGCGACTTACTCCCTCTTAGGCAAGAGGGAGAAAGACTTCCCGTATGCACACAGCAGTGTCTACACAAAACTACAGAGTCCAACAGGCGCGATCATCGAGGTTGTATTTGATTGGACCACGACGAACTTCGTCAAAGTCCACTCGATCAAACGTATTCAATGACCGAACTCTTCTCTTAGAAAGAACTGCGCTGCCTTTGACATGCAGCGAGCACTTCTCTACGGTGGTGGGAAAATTGCATGACACCGAGAACATATCGAAGATTCTGGGGATCGTTGATGCGATGACAATAGAGTTTGGCGACGCGCGCACGATCCGCGCCAAATGAGAAGAGTTTCAGTAGACGTGCGAGTTGTTTTGCGGTTAGATTGCGAGGTAGGAAGGGGCGCAGGACTTGCGCAGCTTGGTAGCGAGTCAGTGCGTAGTCAAAGTCCCGCAACAAAACGCGCACGTGATTGTACCGCAGCAAAGCTCCGCGTGGTTTGAGTCTCTTTTGAAGCCAAACATTGATCAACTTCACACGCCGCTGTTCCCCTCTTTGTCTCTTCAAGAAGTTCTTAAATTTCCAGAAACGATCATCTGAATAGTACTTTGTCTTTGTCGCCGGGCTGCGTCCAGCGAGCGTTTTCGGCGCTTGTGGACGCCGAGTCGCGCGAAAGATACCAGCTCGATGCTTGGTCGTCGCGCGTGTACTTCGTCTCAAGCGACGGCGATAGGTACGTGTGCGTGTCGACCTTCGCAAGGTCCGGGTGCGTGTTGCCCTTCGCAATGTCCGGGTGCGCATCGAACGAGCACGAGTGGACCTACGAAGCACTCGGGCACGTGTGGCTTTACGCAATGTACGTCCCCTTCGGCCAGCGAAAGGATCTACCACACGGCGCTTGAGTCCTTTGCCACAAGAGATGGTTGTTTGTTTGCGCGTCATGTAGGTGTAGTTTTTTTTCCACCTTCTGCTGCTTCGATCCCACCACCAGTCACGAAAACGAATGGAGATATCAAAAGAGAGCGCAACCTGACCAGAAGCACGTTTACAAAGGGTCACTCGGGGAAATGTCGCGACCCAGCGTTGTGTTGGGATAACTTTTTGTAGAATCACACGAGAGGAAGGATCGGAGATACGAGCTACAAACTGCCACTTTTGACGTTGTATTTGCTGCCATCTCTTCGGCGCGATAGAGACTTGCGCGAAGAGAGTTGTTTGTGAAGGTGCAAGAGTCACTTCGATGGGGACGGCGTGCGCTTGTTGTCCTCCTGCGAAGAGAACACAACCCAACAAGAACAGATTCAAATGATACGATTTCAACGCTCTTCTCCTGGAACAGCGCGGGCTTTTTCATGCCCAACATAATCAACCAAGCAGAGAGATGCAACCCCCCAAGACAACTGCAAGAAAAAAGAGCACATCAACAACCTACTCCCAATCAGCCTTGGAAAGACCGATCCATTCGAAAAGAAGTCCTTCTGCGAGAATGTTCTTCTGGTTCTTGAGGAAAAACGCAAAGGAGCGAGACAAGCCCCCCTCAGTCCGAGAAAATGCTCGTCCAGTTCCCTCTGCAGTTCAACTTCGTTGGCAAGGAGAGCAATGCAAAACCCCCTCAGTCCGAGCGAATGCTCGTCCAGCTCCCCCTACACGACTTGCGCTCCGCTCCTGTCGGCAAGGGGAGCGATGCATACCAAACGATATATCGCGATACAAACGAATAATTCGTGTATACCGGTAGAATGTCAGTAGGGTCGGGCCTTGTGTCCGACCTCAATCCTCGCGCATATCGGCTGATTGGTCCCTCCTCTCGAAAGGCTTGAGAGGAGGGAAGTCGCGAAGCGACAGGGTGGAGAGTTTGTTGAGGCATATGTTGCAAAGCGTACGGAGCAAACGTCCTCATAGGACGCTTTGCTTTGGGCGCAAGTGCAACGTCTGCCGGATCAGATTTCAAGCTAAATCCCGTAAATACGGTTTGAGACCCCCTTCTCCCAAGGCTGGAAAAGGGTTGGGGATGAGGTTTGTCGAGAGGACCATTTAGGCCGTCGGAGTTATCGTCTTCGCAGACAGACTCTTAGGCTTCTTTGACATCGTCTTTTGCAAGATTTTTTGGTCACATGTCTCATACAAAAGAAGCGAGAACGTTTGGCACTTTTGAGACAAAGAGAGCGGGCTCTACCACGTTTTCTTTTGCATGTTTTCAGCCGCTTGAGATAGTACCGTTGACACTTTTTGCGTTGGATTTTGCAACCTCGATGACAACGTGTGGTCATACGAAGGCAGCACTTCTTCTTCAGCGTTTTGCAGCGGTGAACACAATTACTTGTACGGTTTTTTGTCTGGCAGACGTGCAGACATCGTTTGGCCAAAAATGCACATGACTTGGGGCGAGCCTGGGCTTCCGGCAGAGCGGATAGTAGGAACAAAAGGCCCAAGGCAAACGCAAGCGAGTGTCGTAGAGCTTGCATATATCTCTCCTTTATTGTGGCGGTTTCACCACAAGGTCTGTTTTGTGGGGTGTGATCGACCCCCGCAACAAGGGGCTCTGATCGTTCATATGGCCTTAGACGGGTTGAAGAAACAAATATTCAGTAGTCAGCACTCAAAAAGAGGATAAGTTTCGTTTACGCTTACGTACCAAGGCAAAGGTCATCAAAAAAAGAGTTGCCACGAGGGGAGTTGGGTCATGAGTTTCACATCCACAGACAGGGGGAACCTTGCCCTCTTGTGGTTGATCTTTCTCGACTCGACGCTCGGGTGTCCCCCCCTCTCCTGCATCCACAGGTGCGTCTGTAAACGTCTCATCAGGAGGAGGTGTCCCACAGGTAAATCCGCTCGTTGGCGTCGTGTGGGTGCATGGGGTAGCTCTTTTTGTCGTATCAGCAGGTTCGGCGGTATAGGTTTCGAGGGTTTTCCCATCCGCGACAGGCAACACCAAAAAAGAAGGCTTGTCCTTCTCGAAGATCACAGTGTTATTCGCGACGATTGGGTTCTCTGGCGTGACCGAAAATGCAGCGCCTGTGTTGGGATTGGGCTGGTAACGAGGCGCATTCGAAGAAGAGAGCACTACACGGAACGCGTGCCCCTTAGGGAAGGCCATCGCCGTATGTCCAAGATCAATCGTCACTTCAACAGCCGTTCCTGGCGTAACAAACTCTTCTTTTTGTGTGCCGTTACGATAACGCAATCGGACGATGCCTTCGGAGATGAGCATCGAGCGACCGTCAGGGTAGACGTCCGTTAACATCGCCGTGAAGTCCGTATCTTTTGCGTCCGTTTTCACCCATAACGTGACCTTCACCTGCCCTGCGATGTACAGATCCTCTGTGAGGATATCGCTCGTAAACAAGACCACATCTTTGCGTTGTTCGACGGTTGCGAGGTCTTTGGGCCCTGCGGGTAGCTTGATATTTCGTCCACCTGTCGTAGGGAATGGATCTTTGGGGTCATAGGCGTATGTCAGCGAAGAGGTCGTTTCGGTCGGCGCTTCTTGTTTGAGCGTCGCGCCTTTGCGCAGATACCACTTGCGCTCCTTCGAAGAAGCAGGCGGCCACGTCTTGCTCTTGAGCCATTTGCCTCCAGGCGCGTCCTTTTGCACAGCGCCCATCAAATAGTACGACACAGGCGCAAGAGAAGCTTTTAAGCCACCGGGTGTATCGAGGATGTAATTGAGAATCCAGTCCTCGATGAAGATGTCGAGCCCCATCCCCGCGATCGAACCAGCCGTCGAAGGATAGACGAGGTCTCCCCACGTTCCCTTGGGGACGCCATCATCTGTCCAGTCATATCCCCAAGGTCCGATGACAATTTTATGCTTTTTCTTTGCATAGTCCGAACTTTTTGTAGCGATTTGATTGTAGTAAGTGAGCATCCCATCGACAAAAGGCGAGTGCCATCCGCTCACCAAGATCATAGGTGCAGAGACCGCTTCGGGTTTGTTTGCGTGTCGTTCGGTCCAATATGTGTCTGATGAGTTTGAGGAGAAGGAGAGCTTCTTCCACCCTGCTTCGTCTTTGATCTTCAACATCTCTTGGACGACTTCTTTTTGGAAGACGCCACCACGAAACATCATATCGTACAGATTGGGAACGGAGTTCCAGATCATATGGGAGGTCAAGCATCTATCGGCTTGCGCAGCGAAGAAGACGCCCACACCCTGATAACCCTCTCCAATCCAGGTGACTTTCCCTTTCGCCCAATACTGTTTACGCAGCCACTTCATGATATCTTCGGCATCTTGTTGGGACAGTTTGTGTTTCTCGTCTTTCCCACCAGATTGCTCATGACCACGTTCATAAATGGAGACGACAGCGGAACCAAAAGGCACCGCGAAGGCCGTCTCATTCTCGATATTTGTCGTATCCCCAAATGCATAGGGTGTGCGCAAGATCAGGGTCGGATACGAGCCGTATTCACTCGGCAGGATCACCAACACATCGAGCGCGACACCGTCTCTCATGGGGATTTTACAGGTGTATGTCACGATATGTGCAGACACAACACTCGGAAGCAACGCTCCCACCACAAACAACAAACAACACAATACTCTCTTCCACTCACCACTCACATACTCATCCTTCCGTTTTGGACCTTGTTCTTTACCACTCATCTACCATGATAGGACAATATGCACCTTGATCAATGGATCAGCCACAAGAAAACCAAACAAACCCAACAGAGTCTTCTTGCTTGTGGGCGATATTGCACACATGATCCACAAGATCACATCTCACACCCAAGGAAGAAGATGCTTCACCTGACCGAATACATAGAAGACACACAGCTTGAGTTGATTTACGTCGAGTCCTTCCTCTCGTTACGAGAGGCCGATCAATGGCTCGAAGAGTGTCGCGAAACGATCCCTTGGCAGCAGCTCCAGATCAAGTTGATGGGCAAAGAGATCCCACAGCCACGATTGACCGCATGGTATTCTGATCCAGGGGTCCACTACACCTATTCGGGACTCACACTGCACCCTACAGAGTGGCACCCGCTGATGCAGGAGCTACGAGAGCGTGTGGAGGAGTTCGCGTTGATGACATTCAACAGCGCGCTGCTCAACTACTATCGAGATGGACAAGATTCGATGGGGTTTCACGCGGACAACGAACCAGAGCTGGGCAAGCAGCCTGTGATCGCGTCCTTCTCACTAGGTGGGCCGAGGCGTTTTGTGTTCAAACACCGTCAATTAAAAAAGAAGCACGATTTATCTCTCGCACATGGCAGCCTCTTATTGATGAAGGGTGAAACACAACATCACTGGCTTCACGGGATCCCCAAAACCAAGAAACACGTCAATGAAAGGATGAACATCACCTTCCGCAAGATCTTGTAAAGAGGCTTAATGGTGCTCTCGCGAAGTAAGCACATGAGCATGATGTTGTATTTCCCCCGTAGGGTCGGGCCTTGTGTCCGACCTCGATGTTGTATATCCTTTCCGTGAGATGATCATTTAGTGGTGCTCTCGCGATGTAAGCGGATGAGCATGATGTTGCATTTTTTTCCGTAGGGTCGGGCCTTGTGTCCGACCTCGATGTTGTATGTCCTTTCCGTGAGATGATCATTAAGCCCCGATACAGAGCATAATCCCGACAAAGTGACTGCCAGCCCCACCGAGTACAAAGAGATGCCAGATCACGTGGTTAAAGTGCAGTCGATTCCACACGTAAAAGAGCACGCCAAATGTGTAGAAGAATCCACCGAGGGCGATCCAAACCAACCCCATCTTCTGATCTTGCAACGCAAGCATCAATGGCTGAATCGTCAACACAGGCAACCACCCCATCACCAAGTACGCGATCGTCGAGAGCACGTTGTAGCGTCCCGTGAAAAAGATCTTCAACACAGTCCCAACAAGCGCCATCGTCCACATCAAGGTGAGGACGATCATCGCGATGGGTGCCTTGATCACCAACACAGCGATCGGCGTAAATGAACCGGCGATCAGGAAATAGATGCAGATGTGATCGAGCGCTCGAAACCGCATCCTCCACAGTTGAGAGCGGCTCGCGTGAAACAACGTCGAAGAGCCAAACACGAGCGCCAAGCTCACGCCATAAACGACAAAGCAGCTCAGGTGAGCGAGTGTCCCAAAGACAAGCGCCCTGTCCACCAACATCACAAAACCAATCAAACTCAATGCAAAACCGAAGCCGTGTGTCAACGTGCTCCACTTCTCCTCAATCTCTGTTTGCATCGAGACAAAAGACGACTCCGACAGTGAGGGAAATTCTACAGAGTCCAAGTGCTCACCTCCTATTCGGTCACAAGAATCACTCATAGCAGCTATGTTATGATGGCAAAGATCGCGCGAAATTGTAAACATTTTGCAAAAGCGCATCTCACGTGATGCCTTGACAACCATCGCAAACAATCCCACATTTCCGCGAAGAAGCCCCAATTTACAAGGAGTTTGACCATGCCCCAGCGGAGCATTCTGATCAGCATCGTGTGTCTCAGTGTACTTGTGTATCCACTCACCTCAACATACAGCGCGCCAACACACAAAGAACTCTCCTACAAACACACAAAGCAAAAGAAGAAAAAGAAATGGTCACTCAAAAAGGAGCTTCGTCGTCTTCGCAAGGGATTGTATAGCATGACAAAACGGGCTCAAACCTACTTATTGGACGATCTCGATCAGGTCAAATTCAAAGTGCTTGTGGATCTCTACCCCGAAAACAAACCCCCTGTTGGCTACGCGCTGATCTACGTCTCCACCATATCCCCCCTGCGGCGCCTCGGCTTCAAAGAGAACGATGTCATCCTCTCTGTCAACGGATATAAGGTCAACTCGATGCTTCGCGCGATGGCGGTTTACTATAAACTACGCTACAAAACGTACTACGCAGTCCGTATCCTTCGCAAAGGCAAAGTCCACTCCATCCGTGTCAAAGTGCTCTCACGACGCAAAGGTATACGTGTAATACAGGCGGATAAATTGGCGACCGTGGAAGCCGGCCAGATCCAAAAGTGAATAGCTCATCGTCCCCGCGACAAGCTCAACCTCTCCCATCTTCTCATTCTTCCAACGCACAAACAGGATGTAACCGCTGGTGTTGGAGGTCAAGATGTCCGAATCCATGAAGTCCGTGACACCGATCCCGACCTGCAAAAGATGCTCCTTTTGCTTCCCTAACATGAACTCCAATCTCCAACGAAAATCGTACAACAACGTCGTCTCGACGTATTGGCTATCCACAGTGAAGGGGTTTTGAAATTGTTCTGGTGTCGAGAGCAAAAACCGCACAGCCAGACCGCCAGTGAACTCAAAATGCTTGGATTCGAGGTGAGTGGTCACGGTCAGGACATTGTCGCCCTTTTGGATGTCCGTAAAGGATGAATGGGTCCATCCAAATTGTAGCGCCACATCACGTGTTCCAGGGATCGGAATGTGTCCCGAAGCCTTGACGAAGTAACGCAGCAGATCACCATTGTCAGGGGGACCAAAACGCACACCAAGCTCAACATCCAGCCACCAAGAGTGCTGGAGTCGATACCGCAGCTCTGGATACACGCCATCATCGACGGCTGTGTGCTCTTTGATAGCGGTCATCTGCAGACGGATATCGTGAAAAAACTTCTTGTTGCGGACCTTGCTCGAATACATAGGTTCGCCCTTGAGCTTGTAACGCTTATCCCGGAATGTCCTCACCCACAGAGATGAATCACGAACGAGCGCCCCAGAGGATGTATCGACAAACTCCTTCACGATCTGTTCGATGGTAAAGATATGGAAGGTCAACCCAGCCTCAAGACCGAGAGACAGGTAGCGATCGAAGTAAAGACCGTACACATTGAGATTGCGCGAGACTGGCGTGATGGGCAACTGCATAAACCCACCAACCTGAAGTGTCATCGCACCCTCAGCGAAGGTATATGAGATCGCCGTGCGACCCTTGGCGATACTCGCAGGGCCGGTGATCGGATCATTTTGAAACAACGTCTGCCAACGACTGTAACTGTAGTAAAAGCCGAGCCGTCCAGTCCACGAAAAGTCACTAGGCAGAGGAATCGCCCATTCCAGACCAATATCGCCATTCGCGACCGGATGTATCTGATCATCTCCAGACATATCAGGCACATTGTAGCGTCCGAGCATGATCAACCGCAGCGGGATAAAGCGAATGTGGACATGAGCACGTTCATATTCGACAGGGATGGTTGAGCGATACCACAATGGGATCCTCACCCCTGCATACATCGACAATCCCGCACCAGCGACATGATGTTCAAGTCCCGAGTGGTATAGACCACCACCATAACTGAAGTGAATTTGAGGGTGGAGTAAGACATCAAACTCGGCTGTACCAATGTTGATTCCATACGAGAATGATTCAAAGACTCCATTGCGACCATTCTCTTGAAGATCAAATGACGCGAGGAAGGGCACGAGACGAACGCGCTTGATCGAATCGTAAAAGACAAACTCCGGCTCCATCAACATAGGTACAGCCGATGGTGCGAAATCGTCGCCAGAACCAAAGACTTGCAGATATCCACCACGCGCACGCAGGTTCCACTGTGCATAGTATCCATCTTCACGGGGCCAAAAGAGATCATACCAGCGCACACCAGAGACGCTCGCGTGGGCAAATGGACTCCCCATCAACATATATACCAACCATATACCCCAATACAGTCGCTTGGTCATTCGAGATATCCGTCGATTGTGATCTTGACAAAGGTCGATTTGACGCCCTTCTCCGAGACATCGACACGTGCAAAGGCTTTGTTGGGGGAGTTCTCTTTGAGCGCAGACAAGACGACGTAATCGATACCGTTGATCTTGGAGGTCCGGAAGATATGGGAGTGCCCCATCAAGACCAGACTGACACCGTGCTCCTCGAATAATTTTGCGAGCGTTTGGGCTTCTCTCATGTGAGGTTGACCGTCAAGCTCAAAATGATTTCCAGAGAACAGCGGAAAGTGCATCGCCATGATCTTATAGCGAGCCTTGTCCTGTTTGAGTTGCTGTGCCAACCATGTCCTCTGGGTTTCACCGATCGTACCGCTCGCGTTATCGAGTAGATACAGACTCAGCAAGTCGGTCTTCAGGACCCTCGTCGCGGTGCCGTATTTTTTCTGCCACTGGTTCCAACCACCGTTGAACAGGTCGTGATTCCCAAGCACCCAATACGCAGGCAACCCAAAGGATTCAACCTCTTCGTGGATGTAATTGTACTCAGCTTCCACACCGTTTTCAGTGTTATCACCGCCAGAGACGATAAAATCGACAGGCTTTTTCTCCAGGTAGGCGCGTAATGGATTGAGTGAGGGAGTGCGCAGATCTTCTCGAAGTCTCGCGTCGACTTGCATATCCGCGAAAAAGACAAATGAGAGTGATTTGGCAGATTGCAGCCCATCGAGCTTGATTTCGACGGGTGGGAGGAGTGTCATCCTCGCGTTGACATCAAAATCCTCGACAGGGACAAAATGATGACAACCGATCAAGACACAAAAAAATCCGAACAGCATAAAGTGCTTCAATGAGATCCTCCATAGCTCGGCAAAGGCGGAGACTTCATGTACATCCATATACTATACCCTGACCACCCCCTTGTCATCTCATACTTTTGTGTAGAACATAGAATACAGTCAAACAGACCGCACATTGAATATCCCCTCACCACCGAAAAAAAGGAGGACAAAGCTCATGAGTCCAACTTCTGAACTCCATTATCGCAGTTGCAACCTATGTGAGGCAATGTGTGGCATCGAGGTCGAGCTACAAGGCCGATCGATCAAGTCCATTCGGGGCGATAAAAACGACCCCTTCAGTAAGGGGCATATCTGTCCAAAGGCTTTGGCGCTCAAAGATCTGTATGACGATCCAGATAGGCTCACCCGCCCCCAAAAGAAGACTCCCGAGGGATGGAAGGAGATCTCGTGGGATGAGGCCTTTGACGAGGTCGCAAGGCGTCTCAAGCAGACACAAAAACAACATGGAAAGGACGCCGTTGGTGTGTACTTGGGCAACCCCAACGTTCACAATCTAGGCGCGCTCCTGTTTGGCGTGCAATTTTTGCGTGTTCTCCGCACAAAAAACAGATACTCAGCGACCTCTGTCGATCAACTTCCCCACATGTTTGTCGCCAGCCAGATGTTTGGACATCAACTGTTCATGCCGATCCCAGACATCGACAGGACTAGATTTTGGGTGATCATGGGTGGCAACCCGGTCGTCTCCAACGGCAGTATCATGTCTTCTCCAGATGTAAAGCGACGGCTCAAAGACATCCAAAAGAGAGGCGGACAAGTCATCGTCATCGACCCCCGACGAACACAAACAGCCGCACTTGCTGACCAACATCACTTCATCACACCAGGTACCGATGTGTTCCTGTTGCTCGCAGTGCTCCACATCATCTTTCGAGATGATCTCGTGAGGCTCGGACATCTTCAAGATTGTCTCAAGGGTCTCGATGAGGTGCGCACGCTCGCCCAAGCATATCCTCCTTCTCTCGCGAGTGAAAAAACAGGCATCAAAGAAGAAGACATCGAGCAACTCGCACATACATTCGCGAAAACAGAGTCAGCAGTGTGGTACGGAAGAATGGGTGTCTCAACACAATCTTTTGGTGCCATGTGCCAATGGCTGATCAATGTCATCAACATCGTCACGGGACACTTTGATACCCCAGGTGGGCTGATGTTTACCTCTCCAGCCTTCGACCTCATCGAGGCCAAATTGGCAGGAAGAGGACGCACTGGTCGATGGACAACGCGCAAAAGGCAGCTTCCAGAGTTTGGTGGGGAATTACCAACATCCGCCCTCGCCGAAGAGATCCTGACGGAAGGAGAAGGACAGATCAAGGCGATGATCACCGTCGCTGGAAATCCCATCCTCACAACCCCTAACGGGACGCAACTTGAACGCGCCTTTGAGACTCTTGATTTTCTCGTCTGTGTCGACTTTTACCTCAATGAAACGACACGTCATGCGGATATCATCCTCCCCCCAGTGAGCCCTATTGAACGCGAACATTACGATATGATCTTCCATCATCTCGCGATCCGCAACACAGCAAAATACTCAGAAGCTCCCTTTCCAAGGGATAAAGATGCTCGTCACGACTGGGAGATCCTGCTCGCACTACAAACCAGAATGGAGTCACGTGACTTCTTCAGTACAGTGCGAGCCAAACTCCAAAAGCGTCTGCTTACGCGATTGGGACCAGCCGGGATTCTGGATATCATGTTGCGAAAAGGACCACATGGGAGTTTGAACCCATTCGGGAAAGGACTCAACCTGAAGCAGCTCAAAAAACAACCACAAGGCATCGACTTGGGTCCATTGGAGAGCAGGCTTCCAAAAGCCCTGATCCACAAAGATAAACATATCGACCTCGCCCCAGCGCCACTGATAGAAGATACACACAGGCTCGAACAGTCCATCAAAGCAACCTCCGAAACGAAGTTCCGCCTGATTGGGCGACGTCACTTACGTAGCAACAACTCGTGGCTCCATAACAGCGAACGTCTCGTAAAAGGAAAAGAACGCTGCACGGCGCTGATCCACCCTGAGGATGGAAAAGGATTGGGCTTGCAAAACGGCGACATGGTAAAGATCACGTCTCGAACAGGAAGTATCCAACTGCCGGTTGAGTTGTCAGAGGATGTGATGTGTGGTGTGGTGAGTGTCCCACACGGCTGGGGACATCACAGAGAGGGAACGAACTGGAAGACTGCCGAAGCGCACGCGGGCGTGAGTGTCAACGATATCACAGACGAGCTTCAGATCGATCCTTGTTGTGGAAATGCCGTCCTCAACGGGATTGATGTCACCCTTCGCTCTCTGGACTCTTCTCAACATTAGGAGAAAGAAGCCCCCTCTTCACGAACCTAGCAATCTGGCTTTTCAGTCTCATCGTCTTTGTGCAAAAATTGATCGCGAAGTGCGTTAATTGTGGATAGTTTTTTACGATATCGAACCACCCCAAATGGCATCAAAAAGAACCCCATCGGAATACAAGACGCCCCAATCGCCGCATACCACGAACTCTGTGCAAAGTGTATAAAGCTCATCCCAGCCAAAATCAGTGACACTCCGGTGCTTAAATATACCAACAATGTCCGCTCATTTGCCATCAACGTCCGATCCACTGCAAGCTCATCTCGTAATGTCAAATCTTCTAAAGAAAAACGTTTATAGGGATCACTCATAAGATTAAAACCTCCACAGTTTTTTGTGCACATATAGGGCCGCCAGATGAAAAAAAGGATACGGAAAATGAGACGAAGACAGGAGGTTGTTGCTGAAACCACAAGCGTCATGATTCGTCGTCGGTGTAGCGATGCTATGCCTTCTCCTCGTGCCTTGCTTGAGGCTCCATCCACAGCCCTCTTGTCTTCGCTTTTTTCCATCCGACGGCCTAGGACGACAGCAAGCGAACTTGCGCTCTTAGGTAAAAGCAAACAAAGAAGGAGCAGTAATGATGCGTATGATGTGTTTCACAACAAAGGCAGTCATGACGAGGTATTCAGGCTTACAGGATCAACTCATGGCTCTTTGCATGAAGCTGCAACCTTTTGAACGCCAACCTTCTTCCCAATGTAACCGTATTTTTCCAGGATGCAAGCCAAAAGAAAAATGGGAAGAAGAGATCACAAAAACCTTGACAAGAAGAGCTTGCGACTGTTAAGAGAGACAGTGGAGAGTGTATTTTTCAAGTAGACCTTGTTACATAAGAAGCCAGTTGTCAAACGATGATTTTTTCACGAAAAACAAAAACATATTGTAGCAACATTTCCTGTTTGTTGTTTTTGTTTTTGCTCATATTTCCAAGTCACTCCTCTTGGGTTCAGCACTTTACAGAACCAAAAGAGTCCAGGGAAATTGAGGAAGAAAGAGAAGAGTCTTCTCCTTCGCTCGAAGTTGCACACCAACCGAGTAGTACGCAAGGAAGCTCTCCCCCCAGCGGCTTCAACACCTCTCCAATCACCTGCCAACGCCAACAACTGTCAATCCTGCGTAAGGTTCTTACACAAACCTTCAAATGGCCAGAGTCGACATTTGTTCGTCTACAAACGCACTCCATTGCGCACTCCCAACGAGGTCCCCCTCGCCACATCTAAGGCTGTTGCAAGGAAAAAAGAGACAACAGAGTTGTACACTTTCTTCCACCCGACGGGCTTGGTCATTCTTTCACGAAGTAAACATACAAGTACGATGAACATGTATCCGTAGGGTTAGTCTCTACGCCCCGATCATCACGTCGTGCAATGTGACATGTTTCAGCAGGGCTGGACCTCGTCTCCGCTCTTGTCATGTCTGTATATTTGCTTCGTGAGAAGACCATAAGACCATCCCAACAGCCTCTTTACAACACATCAACAACAAAAGAGCACAAATTGCCGTAAGGCCGTCAGTCTACATCAGCAATGCGTCCCACTATGGAGCGACATACATCTATGAAGCTCCAGACACAGGGATGCTTACGACTGTACAATCGAGTGTGATCTTTGTGAACCCGATATAGCGGAAAGTTCACAAGAACCACCTTCCAATGTACAACGTCCTCAACAAGCGACTGCTTTCCTGTACGGCCATATTGTTTAGACATGCCTCATGTGTCTCGATGGTGATGTGTATCCCTTGATTACATTTGAAAAAACGTAGCAGTGTGGTCTTTGGCAGAGAGACAAAGCTCGCCCTCTAAGACGTACAAGACTCTGACTCACTGAGTGTGAAGGTGCGTCGTTGCGCCGCCCACTGCAAACAGAATGAAACACATAAAAAACAAACACATAAGGACAACGTGAATGACAAAAGATCTTTCAACACAAAGCACAGAGACGCCGGAGAACGGAATCAAAGGACTCAAGCATTGGAAACACGACCTTGTCGCGGGGATTGTCGTCTCCTTGGTCTCTCTTCCACTATCATCAGGGATTGCCATTGCATCGGGAGCCCCTCCAGTATATGGCCTCATTTCGAGTATCATCGCAGGCCTCATCTACCCCGCACTCGGAGGATCATATGTAACCATTAGTGGTCCAGCAGCGGGCTTGGCCCCTGCACTTGTTGCAGCAATGGTAAGCCTCGGTGGTGCAGGAGACGCGACCCATGTGGGAGCAGGATATCACAAACTCTTGGTGGTCATCTTCTTGGTGGGCGTCTTTCAGGTCATTATCGCCAAAACAGGTTTGGCGAAGTTTGCAGCGATCTTTCCAGTTGCAGTTGTAGAGGGAATGCTCGCTGCGATTGGTGTCTTGATCTTTGTCAAAGCTATCCCTTTGGCCGTTGGGACTCTTCACACTGGACATCCTCACGGGTTCGTTGATTACGTCCAACACATTCCAGGCTGGCTCCATACAAGTATCACACCAGCGATGATTGTGGGTTTTGCAACCTTGGCGATCATGCTATTGGTGTCCAATAAAGTGGCAAAGAAGTTCAAACTCTTCAAGATCATCCCCCCTCACCTCTGGGGTGTCGCTGTCGCAGTTCCACTCGGGATATTTCTCGGCCTCAAAAGCATCAACCCCAAATTGCTCATCCAAGTGCCAGCCAACCCATTTTCAGGCGTCCACCTTCCAGCGTTTGGAGACGTATTTTACGACTCCTCTCTTTGGGGCGCGGTCGCGATTGGTACATTGACACTCTTGCTCATTGACGGCGTTGAATCCCTCGCGACAGCACAGGCAATTGACCGTGTTGATCCTTATAAAAGAACCTCCAAACCAGACAGAGTCTTGCTCGCGATGGGTGTCTCCAACATGCTCTCAAGCCTTGTCGGGGGACTCACAGTCATTCCAGGTGGCGTAAAAAGTAAAACAAACATCGAAGCTGGTGGACGAACGCTCTGGAGCAACTTTGTCAACGCCATGATGCTGCTTATCTTTTTGTTCATCGCGCCGGGACTGATCTCGCTTATCCCAACGGCTGCTCTTGGAGGAATCTTGCTGTACACAGGTTGGAAAATGGCCCACCCTGCGATCGCTAGACACATCGCTCATATCGGCATGGAACAGCTTCTCCTTTACTTCATCACCATCGCCACAACACTGCTCACAGATCTTCTCATCGGCGTCGCTGTGGGGACCGTTGTCAAACTGGTCATCCTCGCATACTACGCCCACAAAGAAGCTCGACTGACTGACGGAAAAATGAGCACAATCAACATCCTCAAGTCCATGTTCAAAGATCCCATTGTCACAACAGTCCATGATGCAGAAAACACCGTGGAGGTAGAGATCAACGGTCCGCTCGTTTGCTTTAACGCCTTCCGCCTACGCGAACATCTCGTCAACATCCCAAAAGGGACTGAAAACGTCACGATACGTGTGGGAGACAAAGCCATTGTGATCGACCACACCGCGATTGAATCTATCTATGCCTCGCAATCATTGTTGCAAGAGCAACATGTCGACATCATCGATATTGATGACATGATCGCTCTTGGCGAACACAAAGAATCCATCAGATTGCAAAGTGAGCAACGCTTGCGTGCTGCATTCCAAGCATAGGACAACACAAACACCGAACGGGTACACAAAGACCCACACAGGACAAACCCATGAAAAAAGTCAACTCAATCCTCTGCGCGATAGACCTATCACAGCACTCAGCGCAAGTGCTCGAACAGTGTTTTCGCTTTGTCAATCAACTGGGTGCAGAGCGACTGGTCGTGCTCCATACTTGCCACAGTGAACAGATCTCAACATCTGACGGTCCAATCTCTGCTCCCATCGAGGAGTGCTTCTCAGACGCCAAACTCAAGCTGGAGAAGCTCATCCAAAAACAAGACCCAATACAAGCAGATATCAGCATTCGTGTAATTGAAGGTGATCCCGTCGACACCATCCTCAAAACAGTTGAAACCACGGAAACAGACCTCGTGATCCTTGGGACAGGTGGCAAAACAGGAATCAACCGATTCCTACTTGGTTCTGTCGCAGAAAATGTGACGAGAAAAAGCACCACACCTGTCTTGATCGTCCGTGCCCAATAGCAGACAATATTATCGATAGAAAACAAACACCTACCCCCCTCAAAAAAGACTCCCCCCCACAATAAAAACAATGCAAGATGTTGCAGAATGCAGCATTCAATTCATCATTATTCAACATTTGTTGCTGATATATGCAAAAATTTGAATATGTCTACACATAGATCCCTATACATTTCCAGCTTTACCAATGAACATCATCAAAATGAGAAAAGTGGGCACGATATCTGCTTAAGGAGAAAACCAATGACGATCTAGCTCAAACAAAACACATTCAACGACAGCAGGGAAAGACGATGAGAGCACTGATATTGATGGCGATGTTTTTTTCGATGACATGTAACCAATTGGCCTTCGCAAACACTGAGCCGGAGCACCCAAAGAAAGACAAAACAGCTCTCCCCCACAATCACAAAGACCACCCCCACAAATTCGCACAAACCTTCGAGCACACGCAAACGAATGGTCTCAAAAAGAGCCATCACAAATCAGCTCACGAGACTCCCTTTGTCTTGGGTGTCAAAGGCGGGATGTTGTTTGAAGGTGAAGAGACCTCCCAACACACAACTATCCAACCTTACGGTGGTGGGGTCTTTTTCCTGGAAATCGAACTCAACCATCATTTTGAGCTTGAGCTTGCCGGTGGGTTTTATGGAACGAGTGGGATCGTCCACTTTCCTGTGGAGTTGGTCTTAAAAATGCCTTTCCACATCAATGACCAGTTCGTCCCCTTCGTGGAGATTGGCCCCATGGTCTCTTTCTCATTCCACACAGAGTCCACAGAGAGCCACACGACAACAACGACAGCCGAAGAAGAACACGTCCACTTGGGTGCGCAACTTGTCACAGGTTCCAACATCTGGTTGGACCCACACTGGGGATTGGAGTTCGGTCTGAGCGCGGAGATGCTGGTGGTACAAGGACACCCCCACTTCGGAGCAGGCTTCCACACTGGCGTCCTCTACAGACTTTAGGCCGTCGGATAGAAAAAAGGATACGAGCCTAATCCTTGCTTGATTGTTCCTGTAAAAGAGGGTGTAACACCACAGGAACAAACACACACGTCAAGATCGTCACCATCACCATCCCTCCAAATAGTCGAGGAGACACAAACGCGAGCTCATGTTGAAATCCAAAGAGCATAATCAACATCGCGATCTCAGCACGTGGGATCATGCTCAGACTCAGTATGAAGGTCTCTCTCTTCTCAAGTACAAACAAGGCAGGTAGCCCTGTCCCCACAAGTTTCCCCAAACAAGCCGCCAAAAATAAAACGCCCCCCACTGGAAGTGCCGACGAGATCAAGTCCAAACGCACATTCATCCCGATATTCACAAAGAAAAATGGAACGAAGATATAGAACAAGAAGTCAAGCTGCATATCCAATTCATGTTCAGCCGGATCACGACTAAATGAGAACCCCGCAAAAATCGCCCCAATCGCCAAAGAATATCCCAACGCTCCAGCCAGCCCGGAGATCACAAACAACACCCCCAACGCCGCAACGAATGTACTCGCTCCAGAGGTCGTGTGAAAAAAGGACATGATGTGGGATTCGAGATAGCGTGCAAACAGGAAGCAGATCATGAGAAACAGAGCGAGCTTCCCAAGCAAGACAAGGATCTCCATTCCCATAACGGACAGGGACACAGACTGCGATCTCGCCAACGTCGGCGCCATACTAAAGAGCACACTCATCATCATGACAGCGGAGATATCATCGAGTTCTGCGACATCGATGAGGAGCGCACCTTCAGGCGTATCGAGTCTTCCGTGGGTCTGCCAAAGTGCGGCAGAGATCCCCACACTCGTCGCGCTCAACGCGACAGCCAAGAACAAAGATGCGATGAGTGAAAACCCTAGCACAAAACGCGCTGCCACAAACCCTACGACTGCGCTCACAGAGACATTGCCCAACCAGATAAATGAAGCTCGCTTGAGCTGACCGACCAAGTGTTCGAGCTTTGACTCCAGTCCCACACGAAACAACAAGATCACGATACCAATCTCGGCCATCAATGAGATCCCTTCATGGACATGTTTATTCATGAAGTGAAACTGCATATTCAGCCCATTAGACAAAAGGCCGACGATGATATACACGACAATGGGTGGGATAAAGGAGTGTTCGAGGAAACGACGACCAGCGGCAGTCACAAGCACAATGATACCAAAGACCAAAAAGAATGTGGCCATCTCCTATCTCCCAGGGTGTCGCTCGTCCAGATATGATGCAACGTCTTGAAGGGACAAAGTGTTGAGCACATCACCAACTTGTAGGCCGCCTTTTCTCGCGATGCCGACCCCATAGATCATATCGTTGATGCCTTCTGTTGAGTGTGCATCGGGGTTGATGCTCGTCAACATGCCCTTCTCTTTTGCGTATTGCAAAAGACGCCAGTCGATATCGAGCCGGTGTGGGTTGGCGTTGATTTCGACGATGACACCGTTCGCGATCGCAGCGTCAATGACTTTGTGCATATCGATGGGGTAGGACTCTCTCGATAAGAGCAAACGCCCTGTGGGATGTCCTAACATCGTTGTGTAGGGGTTCTCAATCGCCTTAATGATCCTCTGTGTCATCTCGTCCTTCGTCAGGTTAAATTGGCTGTGTACAGAGGCGATGATAAAATCAAAGGATGCCAACACAGGTTCGGGGTAATCGAGAGAACCGTCAGCGAGGATGTCCGACTCAATCCCTTTGAAGATACGAAAGTTGTCATAAGATTCGTTGAGTGCATCAATCTCTTTGTGTTGCTTCTCAATGTCGTAGACATTCAGGCCGCCAGCGTAATACGCGGTTTGGCTGTGGTCTGTGATGCCTAGATACTCAAGACCTTGCAACATCGCAGCTTGCGCCATCTCATCAAGTGAAGCAGAGCCATCACTGTACGTCGTATGAGCGTGAAATGTCCCCTTCAAATCTTCGAGTGTCACGAGAGAGGGAATGCCATCACCTTCGGCGAGTGAAAACTCCGCGTGATCTTCTCTCAGTTCAGGTGGAATAAACGGCAGATCAAGCAGCCCGTAGATCTCCTCTTCTGAGCTCGCATGAATGCGCTCTTCGCCACGAAAGAGTCCATATTCATTGAGTTTCAAGCCTTTGTCTTTGGCACGAGAGCGCATCACAGTGTTGTGCTCTTTGCTCCCCGTAAAGTGCAACAAAGCATAGGCATATTGCTCAGGCGTGACTGTTCGCAAGTCGATATTGATCCCCGAATCGAGCGTCACACTCGATTTTGTGTCACCATGTGCGATGATCTCGTGCACCAATGGATGATTTACAAAGGCATTCATCACAGCCTTTGGCTCTTCTGTGGAGACGACAATATCGATGTCTTTCACAGTTTCTTTTCGACGCCGTAGACTTCCAGCCAGATCCAGTTCGAGGACTTCGGGTAATGTCTGAAGATGGGAGAGAAACTCTTGCGCAGGTACGTGTGCAGCTCTCACAAGGTGACGACCTTTGTACTGCCTGACATGCTTGATACCTTTGAGGATGTTCTCTTGTGTCTTGGCGCCGAATCCATCGAGAGACAACAATTCATCTTGCTCACAAGCTTTTTCGAGATCATCAAGGGAGGTGATATTGAGTTGTTGATAGAGCACCTTAACCTTTTTGGGTCCAAGCCTGGGGATCTTCATCAGGTCAAGAACGCCCTCTGGGAACTCCGCCTTTAGGGACTCGTAATATTCCATTTTGCCTGTTTTTACGAGTTCTCGTAGCTTCTCCATCGAAGAGGCTCCGATCCCCTTCACCTTCTCATTGCCATCGACGAGTTCTTCGAGTTCCATGTCAAGAGAGCGAAGTGTCCGGGCCGCACCGACATAGGCACGAGTCCGAAATTGGTTGGCACCTTTCAGCTCCAACAATCTGGCAATTTCTTCAAAAATGTTGGCGGCTTGCTTCTTATCTATGCTCATGATCCTCTCCAATGGTCTCGTGTACATGTCACATCAAGAGGATGATGTACCATAGACAGCCACCTGCCCGCAATTGCTCTGACGAAAAGGCTAACAAGTCAAATGATATGTACGGGGGATACCAGAATGCTGCTCCAGGGACAGTTGCACTTGTGTCTTCGCAAACTCCCCCTGAAGAGACGAATTGAGGAGAACATTCAGACGATATACACGGGGGACGCTAGATTTCTGATCCAGGGGCAGTTGCACTTGTGTCTTCGCAAAGTGCACCCGAACATACGACACAATCCCTCATGGCAATACAGATACTGCAAGCAGTATCCTTCAAATGCTCGATTGCTCGGACAACATATGCGGTTGTCATTTGCTTCATTCACTTTGCAACCACCCCTTCAACAAACCTCTCTATCCCCCTGGCC
>MDTC01026173.1_pt1 | contig 66525 bp, 52 predicted proteins | sample 811181 | NCBI WGS metagenome assembly MDTC01 (sample SAMN05326644, study PRJNA326480) | marine metagenome | isolation source: seawater | place: Pacific Ocean: North | collected 2011
CCTCTTCTTCTATGCGTCCCCAAACTTCTCGGGCCTTCGTGTAAACTCCTTGATCATACGAAAACTCAACGGTATTACCTTCGGGATCTCGGACAAAACATATATAGCCGATACGTTTCGGCATACGTACAGGCCCGAGCATCAAGCAACCTGCCTCTTTCGCTTTGATCCCGATATCATCCACCTGCTGTTTTCCTGGGAGCTCAATACCGATGTGCGCAAAAGGCCCTAGAGACGGATGTTTAACCGGCGCAAAAGGATCATGCCACTGACCATTGATCTCGGCACTTTGATATAGCAAGGAAACATCTCCTCCAAAAAAGTCAACCTCATCAACATTCGTCGCCTCGTAAAGATCACTCCCATCACGCCGAATCCAATCAATCAAATCGCGACCTTGACGAATGAATCGGGTTGTTTCAATGGAAAATTGATGGGGCGATTGTGGCGTTGAAATGTTCCATCGGGCTCCGATTTCTCCTTGATCTGCATATTCCGATTTCAAGTCCTCACTGCCTACTGCACCTCCCAGTGTGTAATACAAATCCGTGAAAGAGGGATGGCGCACCGAACGTCCCGCTGAACCGAAGACCACCACTTGGTCGCCTGTTCCAAAAGCCATTCGCGCATTCAAGGCAGGAAGCAAAGAGCTCCCAAATCGACTGTTCTCATTCACCGCCATCGTTGCGGTAAACGCCAAACGGTCTCCCATGCCAAAGTATTTTCCAGAGACGTAAGCGTCAATGTTCAGCCTATCGTCCTCAAACGCATACACCGCATTTGAATCCACCAGCTGTCCAAGTCGATTGCTGTAAATCGCCTCAGATCGAGCATCCACAGCTGCCGTCCACTTCACTGCGTCCCCCAACCAACTGAGCTGACCATTTACAGCGCCCACAAGCGATCGGTGCAAATTGGCACCTTGATACCATCCTGCCGCCGTATCAGGGGTTGCAAAAAGCGAAGGCGCCACATAAAGGCCATCATCCGTCAACTCATACCAACCCGCTTCTTCTCGATACAATTCAAATCGATCGCTGTGCGCTCGCACATGCCAAGCTGCTGAAGCCTTCCAATTGCCCTTCTGACGAGACCAAGACAATTGTGCAACAGCTGCGATGGTTTCCTCATGTTGATTGGGAAAAGCGGAAGAATAAAAGGTCTGTGCACCAAAGGATTTGGATTCTACTGCAAACAGCGACTTCCACTGGCTCAGTCCTCTTTGGCTCCGTGCGCCCCAGAAAAACCGATTGATTTCCATGTCGGAGTTGTCAATGTAACCATCCGTTTTTGCTTGAGACAAACTGAAGCTATGGCGCATTTTTCCCGCAGAAAATTGGGCATTCCCCCGCAATCGAGTCCAGTTAAAACTGCCCAATTCTGCCGAAACACTCGCTTTCGATCCTGTCTCCTCAACAGCAGTCTCCATTACAATGCCTCCAGCAAAAGCCCCTATCCCCGCCAAAGGCCCCGAGCCCGAGCGAACAACCTCGACATGTCCTAAATCTTCGGGGTCAATGGGAATATTCATGAGGTGATGGCCTGTATGAGGCGCTGACCAACGCGCGCCGTCGATGCGCAGCGCTGTTTGCTCGAAGGATCCTCCTCGGATGCTGATGTCTGTTTGGACTCCCCATGCCCCGCGAGTCCGCACATCTATGCCAGGGACAAATTCTAAGGCTTCGCTAATCGAAGCGTTCCCCCGCCATTCAGTAGGCATCAGAACCGTCGCTGACTTCGGTGAAGCAAGTAAGGGCAACGCATCAAAGCCAACGCCCAAAACAGCTGCTTCTGACAAAGCAATTGTGGTTTGACTTGAATCAGTTACAACAGGTTCAGCGGCGGAAGCCAGGTGACTGCCGATCAAACCCAAAGTGAAAACAACAGAGAGAGTCGTGCGCATGGAAAATGATGCTTTATGAATCAGTGCAAAGCTAATCGCTAGAGTTAAAAACAAGCGTCGTGATGCGGTTTTCACGATGTAACTTTGCGTCATGCAACGATCGGAACAAGAGCGCGTAAGGCGCGATTCATTGGCGACACTGCGCAAGTTGGGCATCGAGCCATATCCAGCGGCAGAATTTGTGGCATCCCACAGGTCAATTGCCTTGGCCGAAGGCTTTGAAGATGGCATGGAAGTCACATTGGCCGGACGTCTGATGAATCGCCGAATCATGGGAAAGGCTTCATTCGCCGTATTGCAAGACAGCGAAGGCACCGCACAACTGTATTTCAATAGGGACGAAATGTGTCCTGGAGAAGACAAGTCAATGTACAATGACGTCTTCAAAAAGCTCCTCGATCGCGGAGACTTCATTGGAGTCCAAGGCACCACGTTCACAACAAAAACAGGAGAACAAAGCGTCAAGGTGAAAACATTGACTGTGCTGTCAAAATCCCTCAAGCCACTGCCCTCTGTCAAAGTTGACGAGGATGGTAAAGTGCACGATGCCTTCACAGATCCTGAATTGCGCTACCGCATGCGCTATGTCGATTTGGTGGTGAATCCCGAGGTGAAAAAAACCTTCGAAGCTCGGTCTCAAATCATTCGCACCATCCGTGATTCGTTTGATCAACAAGGCTGGTTGGAAGTTGATACGCCCGTGCTTCAAACCATTCCAGGCGGTGCAGCAGCGCGGCCATTCATTACGCATCACAATGCATTGGACAGCTCGCTTTACTTGCGAATTGCCAATGAACTGTACTTGAAAAGACTCATCGTCGGAGGCTTTGAAGGGGTGTTTGAATTCTCTCGGAACTTTCGAAACGAAGGCATGGACCGCACCCACAATCCAGAATTCACGGTCCTCGAATTGTACGTCGCGTACAAAGATTACCACTGGATGATGCAAACCACAGAGCAACTGCTGGCCAACATTTGTCAGGCTGTTCACGGGGACACCAAAGCCAACTTGAACGGCGTAGACATTGATTTTGCTCCGCCCTACCATCGGGTGAGCATGCGCGACGCCATCAAAACGCACACCGGCATCGACATCGATGGAAAGAATGAAGAACAGCTTCGGGCCGCTTGTGAAAGCGTAGGGCTCGAAACTGACGCTTCAATGGGCAAAGGGAAGTTAATCGATGAGCTCTTCGGAGAAAAATGCGAACATCATTTCGTTCAGCCGACGTTCATCATGGATTACCCCGTTGAAATGTCTCCTTTGACCAAAGTTCATCGCGACAATCCTCATTACACGGAACGGTTCGAGCTCATGATCAATGGCACGGAGGTCGCAAATGCATACAGCGAACTGAACGATCCCGATGACCAGCGTCAACGTTTTGAAGAGCAATTGTCACTCGGTGAACGTGGCGACGACGAAGCAATGTTCATAGACCAAGATTTCCTGCGTGCGCTTGAATATGGCATGCCCCCTACAAGTGGGATCGGGATTGGCATCGATCGTTTGGTCATGATGCTCACAAATCAAACGTCAATTCAAGAGGTACTACTATTCCCTCAAATGCGACCAGAAACCTTTGATTCGGGTCCCGACGCAGCTGGCCTTCAAAGCTTGGGAATCTCCGAATTATGGGTGCACCACGTCATTGCTGCCGGTTATGAATCCCCTGCCGCATTGGAGGGCCTCAAGCCATCCGGACTACGTGAAAAACTGAACGGATTCCGCAAAAAGAACAAATTGAACTTACCCGCACTTTCTATTGAAGAAGTAGAGGGTTGGTTTAGCCCTTCGCATTAATCAAAAACATCATGTCCGCTCCCTTTCCACAGTCCACAGTCATTGACGTGCTCAAATCCATTTTCGATCCTGAAATTCCAGTCGATATTTATGAGCTTGGCCTTATCTATGAAGTCAAAATTATGGAGGATGGCTTCGTACACATTGAAATGACCTTGACTTCGCCCAATTGTCCCGTTGCCGAGAGTCTTCCCGCCGATGTCGAGGAAAAAGTTGGGAAAATAGAAGGTGCTGCAGGAGCAAAAGTCAACATTGTATTTGAACCGCCCTGGACCCAAGACATGATGAGTGAAGAAGCTAAACTCGAACTTGGATTCCTGTGAGTGACACAAATAACACGCGAGGCATTGCGATTTTGGGAAGCACTGGTTCGATCGGAACGCAAGCCCTTGATGTGATTCGTGAACAAAACGAACGCCTCCACGTTGAAGTTTTATCGGCACATCGCAATTCGAAACTACTCATCGAACAAGCCCTCGAGTTTAGACCTAATGCTGTCGTCATTGGGCAATCCGAACTTTTTCAAGAGGTCAATGGCACTTTGTTTGATGAAGGCATCAAGGTATACGCAGGCCCAGAAGCACTAGAACAAGTGGTCGAAATGGAAGGCGTAGATATGGTCTTGACCGCTCTGGTCGGGGCCGCCGGATTACGCCCAACACTGAGAGCCATTGCAGCAAAAAAAAACATTGCGCTTGCAAACAAAGAAACGCTGGTGGTAGCTGGCGAACTGGTCATGGCTGCCGCTCGAAAAGCCGGCGTCGATATTCACCCCGTAGACTCAGAGCACAGCGCCATTTACCAATGCCTGGCCGGTGAAGTACTTAACCCCATTGAGAAGATCATTCTCACGGCGTCCGGTGGTCCTTTTCGCGGAATGAATCGCTCCGATTTGGAAGAAGTCACAAAAGCCCAAGCGCTGAAACATCCCAACTGGGACATGGGTGCCAAAATCACCATCGACAGTGCATCCATGATGAACAAGGGTTTAGAGGTCATTGAGGCCAAGTGGTTGTTTGATTTGCGCATGGACCAAGTCGAGGTAGTGGTGCATCCGCAGAGCATCATCCATAGCTGCGTTCAATTTGAAGACGGATCCATTAAAGCACAGTTGGGTCTTCCGGACATGAAGTTACCCATTCAGTATGCCCTAGGCTACCCTCAACGACTGCCAAATTCATTCGAGCGATTCAGCTTCACGAACTATCCGCAACTCACATTTGAACAGCCTGATTTGAAGGCGTTTCGCAACTTACAATTGGCATTTGACGCTGGAAACAAAGGGGGGAACTCTGCCGCAGTTTTGAATGCCGCTAATGAAATTGCTGTCTCGCGTTTCCTCAACGATGAGGTTTCATTCACAGGAATGACCGATGTGTTGGAGCATGCACTGGCTTCCGTCAGTTGGCAGGAAAAGCCCGATTTGGACGTGTTGATTGCTTCTGATGCAGAGGCCCGAGTTTTGGCTCGTGAATTTAAGGTCTGAGAAACGTCAAAGAGAGGGCCGTCAGACGGTCATGATGTCTGCTTCCTTTGCTGAGAGCACTTCGTCAATCTTCTTGATGAATTGATCAGTGAGCCTTTGAACCTCTGATTCACCGTCTTTGGCCAAGTCTTCACTCAAGCCATCCGATTTGGCTGACTTGACGAAATCATTCGCTTCCTTTCGGGCGTTTCGTACCGAGACTCGAGCATGCTCACCTTCCGATCGGGCGCGCTTGGTAAGATCCCGGCGGCGTTCCTCAGTCAGTGGCGGAATGTTGATGAGAATGGACTCTCCATTGTTCATAGGATTCAATCCCAAATTGGCATTGATAATGGCGGTCGCTACCGGATCGAGCATGTCTTTCTCCCAAACTTGAACTGTCAATGTGCGTGCATCTGCCGAATTGACATTGGACACTTGACTCAATGGAGTCATCGAACCATAGTATTCAACCTTAACGCTATCCAGCATCGCTGGATGCGCCTTTCCTGCGCGAATCTTTTGAAGCTCTGCCTCCATGTGTCTGATTGCTTTGTCCATGGATTCACGAGCCATGTCCAATGCCATTTGAATTTCCTCTGTCATGACCTTGCCATTATTGATTCACCAAAGTACCTACATCTTCGCCTGAAATCAAGCGCTTGAGGTTACCTGATTTGTTCATGTCAAAAACAACGATGGGAAGGTTGTTTTCGTTGCACAATGTAATCGCCGTCAGGTCCATCACCTTAAGGCCCTTCGAGTACACTTCGTCAAAACTAATCGTATCGTATTTCAAGGCATTCGGGTCCTTTTCTGGATCTGCACTGTAAATGCCATCCACGCGGGTTCCTTTCAAAATCACGTCTGCATCAATCTCAATGGCACGCAACGACGCTGCAGAATCGGTGGTAAAAAATGGATTCCCCGTTCCACCACCAAAAATGACCACCCGACCTTTTTCCAAATGGCGCACCGCTCTGCGGCGAATGAATGGCTCGGCAATTTGCTTCAGTTCAATGGCTGATTGCAACCGTGTGTCAATCCCTGCGCTCTCCATAGCACTCTGCAAAGCCATGGAGTTGATGACTGTCGCAAGCATTCCCATGTAATCCCCTTGGGTCCGCTCCATTCCTCCTTCCTCTGCTTGGACACCGCGAAAAATGTTGCCTCCACCGATGACGATGGCAACTTCCAGCCCTGCGTCCACTACCGTTTTGATTTCTTCCGCGTATTGCTTCAGTCGATCATTGTCGATGCCAAACTGCTTTTGGCCCATGAGGGCCTCACCACTCAGCTTCAGGAGAATTCTTTTGTACTTCATTGCTGGTACGAATATCCGAATATTCCTTCAAGTGGAGAACAGAAAAAAAAGAAAGGGCACTCCTTTCGGATTGCCCTTCTCAAAATCTGTTGCCAATTCAATGATTAGTCGAGTGCTGATCGGCAGAATCCTGTTGCTTTCGAGCCGCTGCTCAACGAGTCAACGTACTGGGCCACATTTATCTTTCCATTCTTGATGAAGGCTTGATTGACCAATGTTGATTCCTTGAACCATTTCTTCAATCGCCCTTCAGCAATCTTTTCGGCCATTTCTTCCGGCTTGCCTTCTTGAATGGCAAGCTCCTTACCAATTCCGCGCTCCTTTTCAATGAGGTCTGCAGGAATCGTAGATTCATCTAAGGCCACAGGTGCCATTGCAGCGGCTTGCATCGCTACGTCGCGTCCGCCTTCTCCAACGTTGCCATCAAACGCAACCAAAGACGCGAGGCGATTTCCAGGGTGGATGTAAGCTGAAACGCTCGCACCTTCTAGCGTATCGAATGAACCAATTTCAATCTTCTCTCCAATCTTTCCAATTTGCTCAGTAATTTTTTCAGCGATGGTAATGCTCTCACCTGGAAAGGTTTGGCTTAAAAGCTCATCCTTTGCTGTGAGGCTGCCATTCAAAGCAACATCTAAAATCTTCTGAGCCACGGCTACGAATTCATCATTTTTTGCTACGAAGTCAGTCTCGCAGTTCAAAGCAATCAATGCTCCGAAATTGCCCGCCGCGTTCGTGCTTGCCAAAATCGCTCCTTCACCTGTTTCACGGTCGCCGCGCTTCGCAGCAACTTTTTGTCCCTTCAAACGAAGGATTTCAATGGCTTTATCAAAATCGCCTTCTGCTTCTGTTAGGGCTTTTTTGCAATCCATCATACCTGCTCCCGTGTGCTTGCGGAGCTTGTTCACTTCTGCGGCTGTAATGCTCATATGAAATGTTATTTGCAACGGTCATTGCGTCCGTCGCGGTTTCTAAATCAAAAAAGGGTTAGGCCTTCTTTTCGTCAGCCTTGTCTTCTGCTTTGGCTTCTTCAGCAGGGGCTTCTTCAGCAGCTGCAGGAGCCTCCGCCGGAGCCTCTTCCTTCACCTCTGTTTCAGCTTTCGCAGCTTCAGCTTTCGCCTTTTTTGCTGCTGCCTGTGCGTCTGCTTGGTCCTTATCTGTTTTGCGGTCCTGGAGGCCTTCCGCTACAGCTTGAACCAAAACATCCAAAACCAAACCAATGGAACGACTTGCGTCGTCATTTGCTGGAATTGGGAAGTCCACTGGTCGTGGGTCTGAGTTGGTATCGACCATTGCAAAAACAGGGATGCCCAATTTCTGAGCCTCCGCAAGCGCAATGTTTTCCTTCACCACGTCTACAATGAAAATTGCCGATGGAATCCGTGTTAGATCAGAAATCGAACCAAGGTTCTTTTCCAACTTCGCACGCTGGCGGCTCACCTGGAGGCGCTCACGTTTGGACATCGTGTTCAATGTACCATCCTGCTCCATCTTGTCGATTTGAGACATCTTACGCACCCCCTTGCGAATGGTCGCAAAGTTTGTCAACATTCCTCCAGACCAACGCTCGGTAACGTATGGCATGCCCACCGCTTTCACCCGCTCCGCTACGATTTCTTTCGCTTGTTTCTTTGTCGCGACAAAGAGGATTTTCTTCCCACTTTTTGCGATTTGCTTCATTGCCGCTGCTGCCTCGTCCAGCTTCACGGCTGTTTTATGCAAATCAATGATGTGAATGCCCTTCTTCTCAGTGAAAATATAGGGCGCCATGTGTGGATTCCACTTGCGCTTGAGGTGGCCGAAATGAACTCCGGCTTGGAGCATTTGCTCGAATGTTGTCTTTTCCATGTTTACTTTCCTGGTTTAAGCAATCCGATGGTAGCCGCGTCGGTCGCGAGTCCATCGAATTTGGATGCTAAACAAATAATAATGTTCTGTTGGGTGATTAACGCTTTGAGAATTGAGACTTCTTCCGCGCTTTCTTTTGACCAAATTTCTTACGTTCAACCATCCGTGGGTCACGCGTCGTGAGGCCGACTTGCTTCAAAACTGGCTTCCACTCTGGATTGATTTCAATCAACGCTTTGGAAATGGCCAATCGGACCGCTTCCGCTTGCCCTGTGATTCCTCCTCCGTCCACGTTCACTTGAACATCATATTGACCTGTTGTTTCGGTCAGCATGAAAGGCTGATTGATTTTGTACTGCAACACAGATGTGCTGAAATATGTGGCAACATCACGCTTGTTGACGGTGACGTTTCCCTTTCCGGGCTTCAAGTACAAACGCGCTACTGCGGTCTTTCTTCGGCCAGATGTATTGATGACTTCCATTCGATGTGATGATCAAGCTTGAATCAAGCGTTCAATTTGAATTCCTGTGGTTGCTGAGCTTCATGTTTGTGGTCAGGACCCACGAAGACGTGCAAGTTTCGGAAAATCTCTCTTCCGAGTGTGTTTTTAGGCAACATGCCACGAACAGCGTCTTCGACCAAAGCAAAGGGCTTGCGCTTCAATTGCTCAATCGCCGTGCGCTTTCGCTGACCACCGGGGTAACCCGTATAACGGATGTATTCCTTCTGCTCCCACTTATTGCCCGTCAAAACCACTTTCTCTGCATTGACAACAATTACAAAGTCACCGCAGTCTGCGTGTGGTGTAAAATTCGGCTTGTGCTTTCCGCGCAAACGCTTCGCGACTTCGGATGCCAATCGGCCCAAAGTTTGGCCTTCAGCATCAACGAGCAACCACTTCTTGTCGGCGTTCTCCTTATTGATGGAGCGGGTTTTGTAGCTCAAAGTATCCACAGCTCAGTGTTTTGAATGTTCGAATTCTCCCCAAAATTGGGGGTGCGAAGATAGCAAACGGATGTTTACAACCCAAGACATCTTGTGGACAAAAATGATTAGTCCATTGCGTCCTTGGCCTCTACTCGACCCGGAGAGGGAGCCGAAAACCTAGAATTACCAGCAAAATCAAAGGATATAGAGGTTTTGTCGTCTTCAAGCATGACCTCCCAAAACCGAACCTGTCCCGATGCATTTTTCAAATAAATTGTTTCTGCTTTCGCAGAAATCCCGAAAGAAAACGAACCCTTGCCTCCTTCGTATCCCAACCAGCAACCTCCTGGAGGTAAGATGGTTTTGCCAAAAACCAATCCTTCCTGATTCGAATCATCGGTCAATGAAAAACCGCTCAGGTCGCAAGGGCTAGACCCGGCATTGCACAATTCAATGAAATCCGCTGGTTTTCCCTTGGGGTGAACTTCAGAGACGTATACCTGCTCCGCAGTGCATTGGCCGAAGTTTTGTCGCCGTGGTGACCATCGCTGTCCTTGTGCTGAATAAACGCGTGAAGGAGGTACCGATTTATTTCTCTTGCGCGCCTTGAAATCCGACAGACGCCAATTGATATTAAAGCGTAAAACATGTTCGGACCAAGGATCATTTGTATGCCATTCATCGGACCACACATAAGCTGTGCTAAACCTCAAATGCTGATTCATTTCCCACCTCAATTGGACTTGAAGACGCCCGCTCCATGCCGCAGAACCCGACTCGATGTCTTTTGCAAAAAACTCGTAAGTCGGCACCAAGGTCAATCGATCGATTAACTCCTTTGAATATCCGAGACGGAAGCGCTGAACCAAATCTTCTGTGGGCACTGCACCTTCATTGTTGTGCGACGGATTCCAGGCTTTGGTCGTCATCAATCGCCATTTCCATCCGCCTGATTCACCTTTTGCTTTTCCGTCCAGTCGAAAAGCAAAACGACGGGCCGATTCGTAAAAACCGCCAACGCGTTGTTTTTCAATCCAACGGTGCTGAGCTCCAACACGCCACATCTTATTCAATCGGTAAGCAACGCCCGCGTTCATAAAACCGCGATCATGCCGTGTGCCTCCCATGGCCCAACGATTCTCCCATTTCAAAGACCAACTCCAATCCTTGGCTACTTTTTGGTCAACCGATACACCGACCCAAGCTCCTGCGTCGGTGTACTGGGCCTGCACAGTCCCCAATCCAACCAGAAAAACCATGAAAATGAGGGCCTTGCGCATCAATTAAACGTCCTTGTAAATGCGCAATGTGTCCATTTCCAACGTCTCATCGCCCTTCTCAATGGTGACTTTCCGAATGATTGCGACATCCGGTGCGTTATTACTCGTGGGCATCGTGTCCTCGCTGTAAACGTAAATTGTATAATCCCCGGGGCGCAATCCATAAAAGGCGAAATCACCATCATAATTCGTGCGCACGCGATCGTCGGGTCCAACGCGATCTCCGTATATGATGTAAACGTCTTCGTCAATCGCAGGAACAACCGTAGCGCTCAACGGATTGGTGATCACAATGCGCTGCTCAAGCTCCACATTGCCTCTAATGGTGGTGGAACCGCCCTCGCCAGCTGTTCGGGTGCACCCTGTAAAAACAATCAAAAAACAAGCGAATAACGCCTGCAACACCTCCCGATTCGTCGAATATTTTGTCATTTGAAAAAATTGCATGGACTCCATGAGGTTGCAAAGTAATGCCTGAAGTAATTTCGAGCACTATCATGATGGTCCCACACGAAGAACATTCTCCCCTGCAACACACTGGCCTCGGCGAAGGCCGCATTGAAATTATATGCGGCCCGATGTTCTCGGGGAAAACCGAAGAACTGCTCCGACGCGTAAGGCGCGCTCAAATTGCGCATCAACCCACCGTGATCTTCAAACCCGCCACAGACACCCGATACAAAAAAGAAGCAGTAACCTCTCACGACTCCAATGCTCTGCCTTCCATCACTGTTAAAAACAGCGCAGAAATCTTGAATTACCTCGGTAGCCAAGCTCGCCCCATCACAGTCATTGCCATCGATGAAGTTCAATTTTTTGACGACGCCTTGCCCGAGACCTGCATGAAATTGGCTGACCAAGGCATTCGCGTGATTGCAGCGGGATTGGATTTGGATTTCACCGCCAAACCTTTCGGGTGCATGCCAGAACTGCTCTGCTTAGCCGAAGAAGTCACCAAACTACACGCCGTTTGCATGGAAACGGGTCGTCCAGCACACTTTTCCCATCGGATTGCGGGGGGCGAAAACACGGTTGAAATCGGTGAGAAAGACCGTTACATCCCATTGACCCGACAAGCTTTTGTGGCCGCACGCAACGAGGAAAATAAACAATGACCGTCGGCGACTGGAAAAATTGGTTGAACCATGTGTCTCAGCTTGATGATTTCAAGCTGCATCAATCGCGCCAAGAAGCAAATAGCAACGACAGCCTGCGCGCAACGCAAGACTCCCGTCAACTCCCATTCGCTGCTGCCCAAGAAACACTCTTCATCGCCATCCGAGGCATCTGGCACAATGGGCACGATTATCTGGAATCGGCGCATGGCATGGGTGCTCGGCACTTCATCGTGGAAGAAAGTATGCAACTGCCCCATTTGCCCGATTCGGACATTTTAATCGCTTCGAATTCGCTGCATGCATGGCAAAACTTTGCGCGCCATTGGAGAATTAAATGTGACATTCCAACCATTGGCATTACAGGAAGCAATGGCAAAACAACCGTAAAAGAGTGGCTGATGCAGCTCTTTGCCAAAGACCACAATGCATGCGGAAATCCGCGCAGCTACAATAGCCAAGTGGGCGTACCGCTGGCGCTGGGTGACCTTTTGCCGGAACACGATATTGCATTCATCGAAGCTGGAATCTCAGAGCCCGATGAAATGAAACGTCACTGGCACACCATTCAGCCGACGCACGGCATACTGACGCACATCGGAAACGCACACGTGCAAAACTTCCCCGATGTTGAAGCGCTTGCGAGAGAGAAAGTTCAACTGTTTGAAGGGTGTCGCTGGGTCGTCATGCCTGGTCAACTCAACCAGGCCAGGGAATTGCTCACCGATCGAGGCGTGCCTATCAAAACTTGGGGAGAAACGGCTGAAGACACGCTGCGTGTGAACAGCCAAGTGAATGTTCATGGACGGAGTGTTTCCGTCGCTTGGAACGGAATCGAATCCGTCTGGCATTTGCCTTTCACCGATGAAGCTGGATACCGAAACGCCATGACGGCAGCCCTTTTTGCCCTAGAATGGGGGCTGGATGAAGCACACATTCGCGACGGCCTCATGCATTTTCAAGACCTGGACCACCGCATGCAAAGGCTTCAAAAAGCAGACGGATCTTGGTTGATTTCTGATGCTTACACCAACGATTGGGACGCTCTTCAATTGGCCGTTCAAGACTTGAATCGGCTGCCTGGTGCATTCGAAACCGCTGCCATCATTGGGGAAGTCCCCGGCATGGACATGGAAGGCGCTCAACAAGTTGTTTCATTGATCAGAAGCAACGGTATGGATCCCGTTTGGCTGATTGGACCGTCTTTTGAGTCGCTCGTTTTACCGGAGGAAACGGCCCTCGCAAGTGTCGAAGAGGCCCTCGAATTACTGGCCTCGAACCCCTTGATTTTTCAAGGCAAAAACACCTTGATCAAAGGCGCAAGGTCCGAGCAATTCGAACGGTTAATCCCCACGCTTATGCACCGCAGTCACTCAGTTCGGTTGGAATTGAATCTGACAGCTCTGGCCCACAACCTTCGCCAAATCCGAACATTTGTGCGCGAGCAAGCGCGTCCATCCACAGATTTAATCGCCGTGATCAAGGCATCCGGCTATGGAACCAACGGACCGGCAATTGCCCGGCAGTTGAAATTCCATGGCGTAAGTATGCTTGCTGTGGCCTGCACCGAAGAAGGTGTGGAGTTGCGTCAGCACGGGGTCGTTTCTCGAATCATGGTCCTCAATCCTGAGCCATCCACATTTGCTTCACTCATTCAGCACCGATTGGAACCGTGCATTCATAGTTTGCAGCAGCATGAAGACTTCATCGAGGCTTTAGCACAAGGTGTTACGCGACAACCTTGGCCGATTCACCTCAAAGTTGATACCGGCATGCATCGTTTGGGGTTCGGATGCGATGAGGCATCCATTCTCTCTGCGCTGGTATCAGATTCACGCACGGAAGTGAAAACGGTTTTCAGCCACCTCGCGAGTGCCGACAGGCTCGAACAAGACGATGCCACGCGCATGCAAATCAATCGCTTTGAGACGATTGCACAGACGCTTCAAGAAATACAACCCCGAATCAAAACGCACCTGCTCAATTCCGCAGGACTCTTGAGGTTTCCGGAACACAGCGGTGATTATGTTCGAGTCGGCATTGCCCTTTTTGGGGTGCAGCTCGATGGAAATGAAGACCTCGAATTGCAGCCCGTTGTGCGCTTTCACACCGTGATTTCCTCGCTGCACACCGTCCCCCCGGGAGAAGGTGTTGGTTATGGCTTAGAGGACGCCTCGGATCGTACGCGTCGAATCGCAACTTTGCCGCTTGGATACGCCGATGGCTTTCCGCGCAACCTTTCCAACGGACAAGGAAATGTCGTGATTCATCACAAACATGCTCCCGTAGTAGGAAAGGTCTGCATGGACATGGTCATGGTCGACGTAACCGACATCGCCCTCGCACAAGAAGGTGACGAGGTAGAAGTGTTTGGGTCCGAACAAAGCATCGAGGATTTCGCTGCTGCCTCAGGAACAATCCCTTATGAAATCCTTACCCGAATCCCGAGCCGCGTACAACGCGAACAGCGGGGCGGCTGAACGACTACACCGCCTCTTTCAACCGGTACTTGTAAAGCATTCTGTTGATCCACCAGTACATCACCGGAACAATGATCAACGTAAGGAAGGTCGCAAACGTCAGGCCGTAGATGATGGCCCAGCTCATCGGTTTCCAAAACACATTGTTATCACCACCAATGTAGATGCGCGGATCATACTCCGTGACCAAAGTGACAAAGTCAATGTTCAAGCCAATGGCCAGCGGCAAAAGACCTAAAATCGTAGTGATGGCCGTGAGCAAGACAGGGCGCAGCCTCGTTCGACCACCTTGTACGATGGATTCCTCAACCTCTGCAAATGGCAGGTGCTTTTCAGAGCCCAATTCTTTTCGTTTTCGCTCACGAATCAGGTCCGTGTAATCAATCAACACGATCGCGTTATTCACCACAACACCAGCAAGTGATATGATGCCAATCATCGTCATAATGATCACGAAGTCCATCTGGAAGATGACCAAGCCAAGCAAAACGCCAATTAAGCTGAAGAACACGCTGAAGCCTATGATGAATGGCGTCGTGATCGAATTGAACTGAGCTACAATGATGAGAATGATGAGAAACAGCGCCAGCAAAAGCGCCTGCGACAAGAAAGCCAGCTCCTTTGCTTGCTCCTCTTGTTGACCCGTGAAGGCAAATTGAACGCCACGAGGCGCATTAAACTCCTTCAGCGATTCCTGCATGTCCAAAACAATTTCGTTCGCATTTGCGCCTTCCAAAACATTGGAGCTCAGCGTAATCAAGCGATCTAAGTCCTTTCGTTTCACGCTGCTGAATGTCGTGCTTCGCTCTGCGGTGGCCACCGCAGAAATCGGCACCTCCTTGATTTGACCGTCAGAAGCGCTTCGAAAAATCACTTTTTGATTCATCAATGCATCGACGTTGTTTCGTGATGATTCCTCAAAACGGACGTTGATGGGATAGTCATCTTCGCCGTCTTTGAACGTGCTTACTTCTCTTCCGAACAGAGCCGTTCGAATCGTGTAACCGATGTTTTGTGTGGACAATCCATAACGCCGTGCTTTTTCTCGATCGATTGTAATTGGAAGCTCTGGCTTGCGTTTGTCAACATCAATTTTCAACTCCTCCACACCTTCAAAATCCAACTCGCGCAGGTATTGGCGCATGGAATTGGCCGTGAACAAGACATCGTCATAATCATCCCCTCGAATTTCAATGTTGATTGGTGGGCCTTGAGGTGGGCCATCTGAATTTTTAGTAACAATGATTTCAGCATCCGGGTAACCAGACAAACGCTCGCGTACCGACCTCAAGACATCCCGTGTTGATTGTCCTCGACGTTCCTGGAATTTGACAAAGTTTACCGCAATCCGAGCCTTGTGTGGGGTGTTTCCCAACGATGGTCCTTCCTGAGGGTCACTGGTTCCATTGCCCACTTGGCCAATGATGGAGTTGGCGATGTACACCTCCATCTCACCCGTCTCCGGATTGGGCCGTTGAAAGCGTTCCTCGTTCATCACCTCCAGGACCAATTCTTCAATTTCACGAGTAACACGATTTGTTTCTTCAATGTCCGTACCGATCGGTTTGGTGATAAAAATGTTCAGGTACTGAGGCTCGTTGCTCGGAAAGAATTCAACCTTGGGCGGAAAGGCTCCAAGCAATACAAAGGCTAGCACCATCAGACCCGCTGTTCCAAAGAAGAACATCCACGGTCGGCGACCGTCCAATGCATAGCGTAAGAAACGCTCATAGCCCTGCTCCAAACGCGGCAAGAATCGGTTTTGAAACAACAATGTGCCTGGATTCAAGACATACGCATTTGCGATGGTCAACAACCCGGCGATGAGTAGAATATTCCCAAACGCCATCGCCCCCAACACGAGGAATATCCCTCCAAATACGAGTAACGATAGCGTGACACGGTGGGCTCGTTTCTTACTCACGCCATCCTCCCCGACGCGCATAAACGCGGCTGTTAACACCGGGTTGATTACGAGCGCTACAAACAAAGATGAACTCAAAACGATCATCAGAGTGATCGGCAAGTACTTCATGAATTCACCAATGAGGCCCGGCCAAATCGCCAACGGTAAAAATGCTGCAAGCGTCGTCGCCGTTGATGCGATAATCGGCCACGCCACTTCACCCACTCCTTGCTTCGCAGCTACGAAGGACGATTTCCCCTCGTCCATCAAACGGTAGATGTTCTCCACCACAACAATTCCGTTATCCACCAACATGCCCAAAGCCAAAACAAGCGAAAACAGAACCATCACATTGAACGTGATGCCCAATGCACTTAAGATCATAAAACTCATGAACATCGAAAGCGGAATCGCCACTCCTACAAACAATGCGTTGCGAAGTCCAAGGAAAAATAATAATACGCCTACCACAAGCAACACCCCAAAAATGATGGAATTCTGCAGCTCATCCACCTGTGTTCTGGTTTGATCCGACTGATCGTTTGTGATAGACACCGTTAGGTTCTCAGGCAAGTAAACCTCCTTCGCGTCTGCAATGATTCCATTGATTCCGTTTGAGGCTGCAATGAGGTTTTCACCCGCTCGCTTGATGATATCGAGGGAGACCACCGGCTGCAAATACTCTCGTGCATAGCTGGTTTTTTCCTGCTCTACAAAACGAACACTTGCCACATCTCGGAGGTAAATAGGTGCATCATTCTCGCTTTTAACGATGACGCTTTCGATGTCTTCCATGGATTCAAAATCCCCCACGACTTGCACCGAACGTCGGAAATTATCGACGAGTAAATCGCCTCCAGATATGGTGATGTTTTCCTGGGCAATCGCACCTGAAATGTCATTGAAACTCACCTGCATTGCCTCTGCACGCAGGTAGTCTACAACCACCTCCACTTCCTTGTCCATCACTCCGCGAATATCCACCTTGGATATCTCCGGAAGCTCTTCGATTTTCTCCTCGAGCGCTTCAGCATATCGCTTCAATTCCTCCAAGCTGTAGTCGCCTGAAAGGTTGACATTCATCACCGGCAATAACTCTGAAAAATTCAGTGCAAACACATCGGGGTCTGCCGGTAAGTCATCCGGGAAATCCGGATCGGCTTTTGCTCGATCTACAGCATCTTTGACCTTTCGCAATGCTTCGTCCGAGGTCACATCAAATTCAAACTTGACATCCACGGCACTGTAGCCTTGTATGGAAGTCGAGGTGATTTCGTCTACGCCAGTGATGGTGTTGATCTCCTTCTCGAGCGGACGGGTGATCAGTTTTTCAATGTTCGAAGGGCTGTTCCCCGGGTATGGCGTTCCAATGAACACTTCCGGAATAACGACCTCCGGAAAACTCTCTTTCGGAACAGTCAAGTAGCTGTACAGCCCAGAAATGATGATGATGGTCACGAGCACAAATACCGTAGTGGCATTGTTTACACTCCAAGAGCTCAGTCCGAACTCTCGTGCCTTTTGGTCTTGAGATTGGTCCTCCATAAAATCAGTCCGCTATGAGGTTTACTTCTTGCCCTTCCACCACGCGGTTTGCGCCTCGGGAAATCACATCGTCTCCAAACGAAAGGCCCGAAGTGATGAGCAGGTCATCGCCCGAACCCATGCCCGATGCAATGAGAGTTTTTCGAACGATGCGTGCATCGCCCTGGCCTTCTGCCACATAGACAAACTCGTCCCCATTGATGTCTTGTTGCACCAAGGCGCTTGGCAAAACCATGGCACTATCAAGGCTGAGGTCCTGCAACCAAACGCTTGCGTACATGTTTGGCAGGAATTTGTTGCCGTCCGGTAAGGGCAATGAAATCTCCAAGGTGCGGTTCGCTGGATTGATGAATTGGCCCACACGACCAACTTTCGTGCGCATCGAATCGACTCCGCTTACGATGACCTCAGCGGGCATTCCCTTTGATACTTTGCCCGCGTAATGATCACTGACGCTCGCTCGCACGTACATGTCCTTCAAGTCAACAATTCGAACCAAGGGAGCGCCCGGGATTGCAAATTCTCCGCTTTTGGCGAGGCAGCGATCGACCACACCCGCAAAAGGAGCGCGCATCACTGCCATTTCCATTTGTTCTTCCAGTGTTTGCAACGATCTCTGGAGAGATTCGAGTTGGGTTTTGGCTTGCAAAAATTCAATTTCTGAACCGATGTTCTGCTCCCATAAACGTTCCTGCCTTTCAAAGACGGCTTGCGCCAATTCAAGTTGGGTTTGCAATTCCGCAACTGAACGTTGCATCACGTCAGTATTGACACGGACCAAAGGTGTGCCCTCAGAGACCTGCTGACCTTCGCGCACCATTACTTCTTCAATGGCGCCACCAAATTCAGTCGTCAACAGTGCGTTGCGATCTGTTTCAACATTGCCCTGAACCGAAAATCGGTGGGTAAACGCTTGGGGTGAAATGTTTGTGACTCCAACCTTAAACAAGCCTGATGCTTTGGCTGATTCATTGCTTTCACTCGATTCTCCTGCTTCCGTTTCAGATGAACCGCAACCCGTCAAGGTCACCGCCAATATCATTACGGGAATTCCCAATGCTCTTTTCATACGTTCTTTATAAATGCGATTCATCGTTCTCTTCTTTCAATTTTTCCTGACCGTGTTCAATCAAATGCCGATAGCGCTTTTTGAAGGTCAACCCGTGCATTGAGCCAGTCCAATGAACTGGTTAATTTTTGGAGCTTCGCCTCCAGCAATTGGTTCCGTGCATCATTCATGTCAAAGCTGGAAACCATGCCCTCTTTGTACCGAGCTTCTGATTGCATGTAGATTTTCTCTGCAAGTCGCTCGCCGTTGGTTGCGTTGTTCAAAAGCGCCATCGCTTCAGAAAAAGCTGCGCGAGCATTGTCATGCTCGATTGTCGCCGCCTGCGAAACTTGGCTCAGTGCGATGCGTGCGCGCTCCTCCGCAATTTTCTTTTTCTCAACCCGCTGTCGGCCCCCAAAACTAGTCCACACCGGCATTGAGAAATTTACCCCCCACAACTGCACAGGATACCACTCGCGATTCTTTTGAAAGAAATCAAAAGCGTCACGCTGAGCATTATTTTGATTGGTATAAAACGCCGAAACTTGCGGCCAACCACTCGCTATTTGGCTTTTGATATCCAATCCCGCCAAGCCCAAAAAAAGCTCTTGCTCCTGCACCCCAGGAATTTCTGATGCCACGAAATCGCGGCTCATCCATTCCAATTCTTTTCCGCTGGACATCAAATCCTCCATTCCATCGGTCAATTCCAATTGAGCATTCGGCTCAATCCCCATCTGGAATCGCAACAATCCTTTTGACATCGTAATCTGACCCTGCGACACCATGACTTGGGCCTCCAAGTCGTTGATGGCCAAATCCATTTGGTTCACTGCGAGTTCATCTGCAAACCCCGCTTCATTCAAAGCAGCCACCTCATCACGGGTGAATTTCACAAGCCGAAGCGCTTCATTCGCCAAAACCAAACCTTCCTCAGCGGCCAACATAAAGTGATAGGCTTCAGCAACCTGCTGCATCACTTCATCCGCCGTGCGCTGCTGTCCTCGTTCCCGGCTCGAAACCAATAATTGAGACGCTTTCAACCCAAAAAGGTAAGACCCGCTAAAAATCAGTTGTGATGCTTGCACGCCATAATTGGCTGTATGGCTCAGACCAAATTGAAATTCCGAAATTGCATCCGGATCAAACGATGGCGCATCGATTTCAACGCCCGTTTCTTGGGAGACGCCGCCAAAGAAGTCTGTGAGATAATCCGGAAAACCAAAGACATCCCCTGATGCGACTTGAATTGGAATGTCAATGTACTGACTATAATCAGCCACAATGCTCACTTGTGGCAATCCGGTTGCGAGTAACTCTTTCACATCCCGCTCAGATTTTTGCATGTCCAAGTCTGCATACTGAACAGCAAAGGCCTTTTCCAGCGCAATTTTCTGTGCTTGTGCCAACGAAATCGAATATGATTCCTGGCTGCGAGCATTTGGCACAATCAATCCGGTCATTGCTAAGGTCAAAATGACGGTCGGCATGAAATTTCTGTTCGTATTCATTGAAACAACTTTTCTTTTTTCAATTTGCTTTGGAGATACTGCGAACCCTTCTCTGTTGAAATGGCCCGGATGTGGTACAAGGATGACTGCACATACAAATCTGACAAACTCAACTCCCCTTGAAATGTCCGGCGCTCGCCACATTTTTTGACTTCATAACCGATGGCCACAAGAAAACGAGCGGTCAAGACAGGGTTGATATCAAGGCGATACAGTCCTTCTGTCTGACCGCGCTTGATGTTGCGCTCCACAGTTCCGAGAATGATCTCGTCCTCTCTTTTATTGATGGTATCGAAGGCGATCGGGTGGTACTTTCTCAGATCATGCAGCATGCTTGGGTGCATCTTGGTGATCACGGTATGAACAAAGTCGATGATGGCCAATTCAGAGTCAATGGCATTTCCCTCGTGATTTTCCGCTTCTGAAATCACCTGTTCCATCTGATCGCAGTGTGAACTCATGCAACGCTGGATCAAATCGTCTTTGTCGCTAAAATGGACATAGAGTGTTTTTTTCGAGACTCCAATTTCGCTGGCTAGGTCGGCCATGTTGACTGAGCGAATGCCCAAGCGCAGAAAAACATCCATGGCTTGCTGGAGCAATTGCTCTGAACGTTCAGCGCCTTGATGGGTAATTATTTGTGCCATTGCGGCGGCAAAGATACCTTCAATGCTGTCTGGAGGAAACGAAAATAACGTTAAAACGTTTCCTCGGTTTTTTGGCAACCCTTCAGATGATGTCCAGCCGCCAAAATTCGAGCAATCCTGACAATTCCTTTTTGCGAAACTTCGCATTTTGCAGCGCGTTCTCATTTGGGTCGATGCGCCAATGCTCCGCCGATGTAAAATCCGCGCCCTTCAGGTTGGTTTGCTCAAACAGTGCGCCTTTCAAATCCACTTCGTTGAAGCAGACCCTCTCAGCTCGAGCTTTTGTGAAATCTACGTCTTGTGCATTGCACTTTTCAAACTTTACGCGCCTCAGGTCCAACGCATGAAATGATGATGCTGTGAGATTGCATCCGCTCAGTTGAAAGGATAGGCCCAGCGGATTGCACAGCTCAAACTTGACACCCAAGAGTTTGCACCCCTCAAACCTCACTTCTTGAAAGCCCAGCCCCGTGGTTTTCACATTGGAAAGGTCGCAGTCGTGGAAATCACAATCCTCAAATCGAGCGCCTCGCAAATCACGTGCTGTCCAAGTCACATTGCGAAATGTGCAAGACTCGAAACGACTGCCTTTGAGGTCAAGCCATTCTGAATTTGCATCAAATTCAAGCGCGTAGGCATCCATTATTTGAGCGCTTCAGCAACCACCTCGTCGTCTGCATGCGCTGGCAAGGTGACTTTGAGCAATGGTTCTTGTTCCATGGCGCGTTGAATCGCCCACTCCGCTCCCTCATTTCGAGCCCAACTTCTGCGAGCAATCCCGTTGTTGACGTCCCAATGAAGCATAGAGGTGAGACGACGTTCTGCATCTGCACTGCCGTCGATCAGCATGCCGAAACCACCATTGACGACTTCACCCCAGCCCACACCTCCACCGTTGTGCAATGAAATCCATGTCGCGCCACGAAACGCGTCACCTGCAAAATTTTGAACGGCCATGTCCGCTGTAAAAGCAGAGCCATCATAAATATTAGACGTCTCCCGGAATGGAGAATCGGTGCCTGACACATCGTGGTGATCGCGGCCCAAAACAACCGGCCCCGCCAATCTGCCTGAAGCAATCGCATCGTTAAAGGCCTTGGCGATCTTCATTCGGCCCAAGGCATCTGCGTACAAGATTCGCGCCTGCGAACCAACCACCAGTCGGTTGGCTTGCGCTCCCTTGATCCAACGAATGTTGTCGTCCATTTGCTGCTGGATTTCTGATGGCGCCTCTTTCTTCAAGGCCTCCAAAACCTCACACGCAATGGTATCCGTCAATTCCAAATCTGATGCTTCACCACTAGCACACACCCAACGAAACGGTCCAAAACCGTAATCAAAGCACATCGGCCCCATGATGTCTTGGACATAGCTAGGATATCGAAAAGCTGTGCCTTCTTCGTTCATGATATCTGCTCCAGACCTCGATGCTTCCAACAAAAAGGCGTTGCCGTAATCGAAGAAATACGTGCCACGCGCAGTGTGTTGATTGACTGCATCGGCATGGCGTCGCAGCGATTCTTTTACGCGAGCTGCAAAACCATCCGGATCACTCGCCATCATGCTGTTGGAAGCTTCAAAAGAAAGTCCAGCAGGATAATATCCCCCTGCCCAAGGGTTGTGCAGCGACGTTTGATCCGATCCTAAGTCGACAAAAACATTCGCCCGGTCAAACTCTTCCCACACATCCACCACATTGCCCAAATACGCATACGAAACAGCCTCTTTGGCTTCCACTGAAACCTTTACGCGTCTCGCTAATTCTTCGACGTCGGTCACAACATGATCCACCCAACCTTGCTCGTGACGTTTGTACGCAGCGTCTGGATTCACTTCTGCCGTGACACTCACAACCCCAGCGATGTTTCCAGCCTTCGGTTGCGCTCCGCTCATTCCACCCAATCCTGCAGTAACGAAAAGTTTGCCCGCAGGGCCAGTGCCTGTTTTGTCATTCATTCGCACGGCATTCAAAACTGTTATGGTGGTTCCGTGCACAATGCCTTGAGGGCCGATGTACATATAGGACCCCGCCGTCATTTGGCCGTATTGCGAAACTCCCATCGCGTTCATTCGCTCCCAGTCGTCCGGTTTCGAATAATTCGGAATCACCATGCCATTGGTCACCACCACACGTGGAGCATCCTTGTGTGATGGGAAAAGCCCCATGGGATGGCCGCTGTACATCGCCAAGGTCTGATCCTCTGTCATTTGGCTCAGGTACTGCATCGTTAGCCGGTACTGTGCCCAGTTTTGAAACACACCTCCGTTTCCACCATACGTAATCAGCTCTTCTGGGTGTTGAGCCACAGCCGGGTCCAAGTTGTTTTGGATCATCAGCATGATTGAAGCCGCCTGCTGACATTCCGCTGGATAAGCTGTTATTGGCCTAGCATAGACAGGGTGTTTCGGCCGCAGCCTATACATGTAAATTCGACCGTAATCCTTCAGTTCTTGGGCGAATTCAGGCGCCAATTCGTGGTGCGTCTCAGCAGGAAAATAACGCAATGCATTGCGCAGCGCCAATTCCTTTTCTACCGGCGTCAGAATGTCTTTCCTGACCGGGGCATGGCTCACGTTTTCTGATCTCCCGGCTGCAGACGGCAAAACTTTCGGAATGCCCTCGGAAATTTCCGATTGAAAGGCTATCAACTCATCAGGATTCATGGAAGTAGTCATGGTTTTCGAATTTTTCCGGTGCGACGATCATATCCATATGGACAATGTTTGCAGCCGCTCTGACAACAATGACCCCGCTTGAGGTGATATTGTTCCGTAAAGACAATGAAGCCTTCCGGGCTGTAATAAAAATCTTCGGGGTCCAAATCGCTCCGCATGTTGCAAATTTACCACCTATGAAACCGCGTTCCCATTCTCCTGCCACATCTCCTCAATTTTCGCCACCCCTGCCACAAACAGAGCGAATACGCTGGTCGGTTGCCGAAGCGGCAGGAATTGATTTTCATGTGCGTCGCCTCGATTCAGTTTCTGGCCCCGCTCCTGGGAACAAGGCTTGGAAGCTACAATTTCATGTGGAACGAGCCCAGCGCATGCACCAACCAGCGATGCTCACATTTGGTGGGGCATGGTCAAATCACTTGCACGCAACAGCAGCAACAGGACATGCTCTCGGAATACGCACAATTGGTGTGGTGCGAGCCGAAGCCCATGAACTGAAAAAACTCACACCAACCCTTCAAGACTGCGTGAATTGGGGAATGGAATTAGCACCTGTCTCACGAGCAGAATACCGCGAAAAGCACCTCCCATTTTTCAAGGCATGGCTCCGGGATCAGTTCGATAATCCTTGGATTGTGCCCGAAGGAGCTGGCGATGCACTCGGAACAATGGGGTGCCAAGGCCTGATTTCAAGCGATGATTTGCAGAGGCCCTGGGACGCTATCGTTGTAAGCGCCGGAACCGGTGCGACTGCCGCGGGCATCGCGATTGCTCTGCGCGGCGAATCGCATCTGTTTGCGGCCAGCGCTCTCAAAGGGGTTGATATGGGTGGTTTGGTTCAAGAATGTTTGGAAAGCGCCTTGGTCGATGGACGATGGGCCGGCGAAGTCATGGAGAATGTAACGGCTTGGAACGATGCGCATCAAGGAGGGTTTGGAAAGGTCAATGCCGCGGTGAGACGTTTTATGCAACAGTTTCAGTCCGAAACTAACATTGAGCTTGACAGTGTTTACACGGCAAAAAGCATGATGAAGCTTCAATCCGTTCTATCGCTTCCCTCCACCCAACGCCACATATCACTTCGCAACGGATCGCGCATTTTATTCGTGCACACAGGTGGAATCCAAGGAAACAGATTCAGGCAGTTTTCAAAAGATAAAAATGCCCCTTGATGGTCTGAAACATGATGCGGCGGACACTACATTTGCATAGCACCAACGCGCCAAATCTGCACATTGCATGAGCGATTTTCTCCAACACGAATGCGGCATTGCAATGCTTCGGCTCAAGAAGCCTTTGCAGCATTACATCGATAAGTACGGTACGGCCTTTTATGGTCTCAACAAGATGTACTTGCTCATGGAGAAGCAACACAACCGTGGCCAAGACGGTGCTGGCCTGGCCAACATCAAAATCGATGTCCCGCCTGGAAAGCGTTACATATCCCGCATTAGATCGGTGGATTCCCGCCCCATTCAAGATGTATTCAGTAGAATCATGCCGCGCTTTGAAGGTCTCGAGAAAGATCAGCTGGAAGATGCGGCATTCCTCCAGCGCGAAAAAGCATTCACAGGAGAGTTATTCCTCGCGCATCTCCGTTACGGCACTTACGGCAAAAACGAGGTCGAAAATTGCCATCCATTCCTGCGTCAAAACAACTGGCGAACGCGCAACTTGGTCGTCGCTGGGAACTTCAATATGACCAATACCGATGAGCTTTTCGATAAGCTGGTGCGATTGGGTCAGCACCCCAAGGAACAGGCTGATACCGTCACAATCCTGGAGCGCATCGGTCATTTCCTAGATCTAGAGAATCAACGGATATTCGATTCATTGAAGGATGAGGGGCTTGAAAATACCGAAATCTCCGAGCAAATCGCCGAACAATTGGAAATCCCTACCATTCTCAAGCACGCGGCAAACTCACTAGACGGTGGTTATGTGATGTGCGGATTGGTTGGTCATGGCGATGCTTTCGTGATGCGTGACCCCAATGGAATTCGACCTGCCTTCTGGTTCGAAGACGACGAAGTGGTGGTCGTAGCAAGCGAAAGGCCCGTCATACAAACGGCATTTAATATTGCTGCAGATCGTGTGCAAGAGGTAAGCCCCGGGCACGCACTGATCATCAAACGCAATGGCGACGTGAGCATGCCCGAAGTGAAAACCCCTGGCGAACGAGCGGCATGCAGTTTTGAACGCATTTATTTCAGCCGAGGCAACGACAAGGACATTTACACCGAACGGAAAGAACTCGGACGCAACATGGTTCCGCAAATTCTCGAAGCGGTTGAGCATGACTTGGACAACACCGTCACCAGCTTCATTCCTAATACGGCTGAGGTCTGTTTTTTTGGTTTGATTAAAGGGTTGGAAGATTACCTCAACCAAGCCAAGATTTCTCGAATTTTGGGTCTCGGAGAAAACGCCCACCCAGATGAAGTGCGTGCCATCCTAGACGAGCGAGCGCGGATGGAGAAAATAGCCATCAAAGACGCTAAACTTCGAACCTTCATTACAGAGGACGCTGGACGCGATGACTTGGTGGCACACGTGTATGACATCGCATATGGCACAGTGCGCAAAGGAGAGGACAACCTCGTAGTGATTGACGACAGCATTGTACGCGGCACAACCTTGAAGAAGTCCATCCTGCGCATTCTAGATCGACTCGAGCCCAAACGCATTGTTGTCGCTTCAAGCGCTCCTCAAATTCGCTACCCCGATTGTTACGGAATTGACATGGCTAAAATGGGCGACTTCGTCGCATTTCAAGCCGCAATTAGCTTACTTAAGAAGCGCGGAATGGAAGGCGTCATCGACGAAACATACGCAGCCTGCAAAAAAGAACTGGAGCTTCCCAAAGAAGAAAACGTCAACCGCGTCAAAGCGATCTATGAGCCGTTTAACGCCAACGAATTGAGTGAAGAAATTTCATTACTCCTGACCCCCAAAGGCATGAAGGCCGAGGTGAAAATCGTTTTCCAAACCATCGAAGGATTGCACGCTTCGTGCCCTAATCACACTGGAGATTGGTACTTCACTGGAAACTTCCCAACACCTGGAGGCAATAAGGTCGTGAACCGTGCATTTGTTTATTACATGGAAGGCCGGAACGGCCGGGCTTACTGAGGCGCCTGATTGTAGAATCAGCGTTGGACGACCAAGCGCTGAGCTTGCTGACTTTCGCCCAGCTGCACCATGTAAACGCCCTCTGGAAGTTGGCTAACGTCCAATCGACTTACTTGAATGCCCGGGTGAATCAACTCTCGCAACATTTCACGACCATCCAACCCGTAAACAACACAATGAACAGGCACCTGAAAATTACCGCGTGCTATCGTAAGCTGTGCATTTGCCGGATTGGGCATCATCGACCAGCTTGGAGCGTGAACAACGGGGTCAATGCCCACTGTGTATGACTCCATCCAAACGGAAAACGAACTTTCCTGCGTGATCGGTTCACCGCCCGTGGTTGTGTCAAATGTGGATTGAGTAAGATTGGCAAAAGCGACAAGTGGATAGTCCTCCGCAAACCAATAATCCCCCTCCGTGAAAATCTCGTAAGTCCCGAGGAATGTGGAATCCATCAAGTATTCGCTGACTGAGATGCGATAAGCGTCTTCCAACACCTGTCCCCCCGGAAGCGTCAACGATCCCTGAGATACACAGTTCGCGGAAATCGTTCCTGAGCGTTCAAATGTGATCCCCGCCGCTCCAAATGTCGCAGCAAAAGTATCTTCCCAGTTGTCATCAACGTTGAATGGCAATGGGAAATACTCTTCTGCGTCCGTATACGCAATGATCAACTGATTCTCCGTTCCTCCGAAAAATTGATATGCGCCATCATAGGAATAATAAGTACTCGTCGCACCCGCCTCAAGAGCAATCTCCGCATTCGCAAATGACTTACCAAGACTGGTGCTTTCTGTGCTCACAACGCTCGCAGACGATGACTGCAAAGTCGTCGTACCCGAAAAGTCCCAGACCTGTCCTGTCGTTCCTAAATCCTCCGGAATCGTTAAATACTCGCCAACACCTTGGGTGAAAAACTCGCCCGGTTCAGGGGTAAATAATTGCAACTGCGCGTTAAGCGTTGCTGACAAAAGTGCGACCGCACCAAGGAGACATAGGTTTTTCATTCGGGATAATTTGCGGCAAAGCTACGTCAAACAATGCTTCAAGGCTATCCACAACTGTTCATCGAAGGAAATGTAAAAAAGAAAGCACCTCCCAAAGGAAGTGCTTTCATCGCTGCCGATTTGCAGCTTTTGTACCCGGAGTGGGAATCGAACCCACACTCCTTGCGGAACACGAGTTTGAGTCGTGCGCGTCTACCAGTTCCGCCATCCGGGCAAGCGGACGACAAAAATAGCAAAGGATTTGTAGTAATCTGCAATTATCTGCACGTTCTTCGCGCGGCGAAACGTTTATCCCTTCGCACGACCCCCATGAACGGCATCCGAAACATTGCCATTATCGCGCACGTTGACCATGGAAAAACAACCTTGGTAGACAACATCATCCATCAGTGTCAAGCTGTTGACACACGGAAAGAGACCGGCCAACTCATTCTTGACAACAACGATCTCGAACGAGAGCGCGGCATCACAATTTTGTCTAAGAATGTTTCCGCAACGTGGAAAGGTGTCAAGATCAACATCCTCGACACTCCGGGTCACGCCGATTTTGGCGGCGAAGTGGAGCGCGTTTTGAAGATGGCAGACGCCGTTTTGTTGGTGGTAGATGCTTTTGAAGGTCCGATGCCCCAGACACGATTTGTGCTTGGCAAGGCCATTGAGCTCGGATTAAAACCCATCGTTGTAGTCAACAAAGTCGATAAAGAGAATTGCACCCCAGACATTGCACAAGAACAGGTGTTTGACTTGATGTTCACCTTGGACGCTACGGAAGAGCAGTTGGACTTTCCAACCGTCTACGGATCGGCTAAAATGGGCTGGATGGGTCCCGACTGGGAAAAACCAACCACCGACATCACGCATTTGTTGGATGTGATTCTCGAGCATGTGCCGGAAGCGCCATACAAGGAGGGCACTCCATTGCTTCAGATCACCTCCCTCGATTACTCGAAGTACACGGGGCGTATCGCCATTGGACGCTTGTTCCGTGGAGACCTCCATGCAAACCAAGATTATGCCCTGTGCACCGCCAATGGAAACCGCAAAGCGCGGGCCAAGGAGTTGTTTGTTTTTGAGGGCTTGGGCAAGGAAAAAGTCGACCATGTTCGCAGCGGTGACCTTTGTGCCATCACAGGAATGGACGGCTTCGAGATCGGCGACACCATCAGCGACCTCGAAAACCCCGAGATCATGGAGCGAATCGCTGTAGACGAACCTACGATGTCATTGCTCTTCACGATCAACACCTCGCCGTTCCTCGGCCGTGACGGAGATTTGTTGACCAGCCGCCACATCCGCGAACGCCTGGACGCAGAATTGCAGAAAAACTTAGCGCTTCGCGTCGAACCAACAGATAGCGAAGACAAGTGGAACGTTTTCGGACGAGGCATTCTGCACTTGTCAGTGCTGATCGAAACCATGCGACGGGAAGGCTACGAAATGCAAATTGGAAAGCCTCAAGTGCTGTTCAAAGAAATTGACGGCGTCAAACATGAGCCGTTTGAGCACCTCGTCATCGATGTGCCCAGCGAAGTCGCAAGCAAGGCAACGGAGCTGGTGATGAAGCGCAAAGGAATGCTTCAAGTCATGGAGGCCAAAGGCGAATTGCAGCACATGGAATTCCGCATCCCTTCTCGTGGGCTCATCGGTTTGCGAAACCAAGTTTTGACCGCAACGTCTGGAGAAGCCGTAATGACCCACCGGTTTGATGGATACGAGCCCTTTGCCGGCGAACTCACTTCGCGCTCCCTTGGCTCTTTGGTCAGCAAAGAAGCTGGTCAGTCCCGTGCCTTCGAGATTGATCGTTTACAAGACCGCGGAACCTTCTTCATCGATTCAGGTCAAGACATCTACGCAGGTCAAGTCATCGGGGAAAGTTCACGCGACAACGACATGGAACTGAACCTCGTCCGCGGAAAGCAGCTCAACAACATGCGCTCATCTGGCGCGGACAAAAGCCTCCGCATCGCTCCCCCTCGAAAACTTTCTTTGGAAGAATACATGGAATGGATTGGCGATGATGAGTACCTTGAGGTCACACCTAAGGCGCTCCGCGTCAGGAAGGTGCCTGGGTAAACAAGAAAATGAGCAAGGGAATCACTTTTGGCTACGCTGTTGCTACGGTGGAATCAAAGTTGTTGAACAACGTTGATTTCATGAACCAGCTGGCAAAAATTGACGATCCCATTGTCATTGTGAACCAGTTTCGAGACCAGCCGCTTGACGCTTCCACCTTGGGCCAGAATGTCCAAGTCATCAACACAAAAAGCCGAGGCTTATCGCAAAGTAGAAACGTCGCGCTGAAAGCCCTAGATGCTGATTTTGTGATGATTTGCGATGATGATATCTCCTTGGTGCCCGCAAACATTGAGCGCATCAAAAAAGAAATTCAAAAAGATCCTGATTGCGCTCTTTATTTCACTCGACTGCAAAAAACAACCGGTGAATTATGGAGAGAAAATTATGAGAATGATGCTTTCTCAATCAGGAGCTTAAACTTCAATTCAAAGCTCAGAATCCAGCGAATCAATAGCATGGAGCAGGTGTATAACCTCCGCTTTTTACGCTCAAATCAACTCATTTTCAACGTTGATTTTGGTGCTGGTTCTAGCAAATTTCAACTTGGAGAAGAAACGCTGATGTCATGGTCTGTTCTCAAGGCAGGTGGCGTGCTTCGATACCTTCCTATTGTCGCTCGCATCCACCCTGCACTTAGCTCAGGCTCAATATTCTCGGTGCAGAACTCCAAAGCTCTTTTTGCAGTGCAGTGGAAAATATTCGGGCTTGCTGGAATTTTGACATTCGCGGGGTACCTTTTGAAGGCTGTCGGGAAGACCCAAAGGAGCTGAGCGCAGAGAAAGATCAGTGCTTTAGAAAAATTCAATTTCCCCGTTGAAGGAAAATAGTTCTCCTTTCTTATACAATTCATTTCGGGATGGCGAGCAGAAAAAGTCGACTGGGAAGACTCGTTTTTTGGGGATAGACTCTTCAACGAGGGTCGAAGACCAGTAGCTAAAGGTCGAGTTCGATATTACTACTTGATTGAAGTCTTTCATCCATAAAAACTCTTCAATGTGGTTTTTACAAAAGTCTTTCGCAAACAGACAATCGAGCCGAGATAACGCCGGGTGAACCTTGAACACGTTTTCAGGCGAATCTGAGAAAATCACAACCTGTTGTTTTTGGTTTTGAGCTGCAAAATGACTGATTGCATTTATAAAATAGTCAGTTTGCATTTCCTTGAAAATAATCTTGTTTTCCGGAAGCTGGTAATCATCTAGTCTTATGTGCACAGCAATTGCATTTTTTGCCAGTTCTTGCATTTTTAGTGATAAGGCATTCTTCGGCTGAAACTGGTAGACAGACTCGCTGATCTCTTTGATAACACCGGAGTGGATGTCACTCCTTTGCCAATAACCGTCAATTATACAGGAGTTGGTTTGGTTAATCGAATCGCAAAGTGAATCGAATCCATCAACATCAGATTCAAAAATAAAACTAGGGGTTCCAACCATTCGATTCAATCCGTTCAAATGCAGCATTCTCGAATATTTCGCAATTCGGTCCTGAAGAAAAGACACGTTTTGAATCGGAGTTTCAAATCCGAGTTTTTCCAAATCAAAAGATCGCGTGCCCGTACTTAGCCTAGAGCAGTCGAATATTACTTTGGCATCAGGATAGTGATTCACGATCCTTATCCAGAGTGCATATTGAAACAACTGATTGCCGAGACCTCCCTTCACTCGGACAAAGATCGTTTTTTGAGATAGCTTCATAATAGTTAGTGCAGATCGTGCGTAAATTGAACTTTTCTTAACGATTCTGTTTGCTCGAGGCCGACGAGTTTACTTGCCTTCCGTTGCTTAAATAGGCCAATTTAGACTGGATAAACATTCAAATAAAAAACGTCTTGAAATTTTTAAAAAAAGGACTTCAGTCTGCAATTGAAGGGCTCGGCTACAGCTTCCGTAGAAGAACTCGGACACAAGATATCGAACAACTCCTTGAAACTCTTTACCCTAAAAATTCAGGTATAGAATTGATCCGATTGGGGGGTGATAATGATGGCGGCTATTTAATACCAGATGATTTGGATGGTGTTTCTGCATGCTTTTCCCCCGGTGTGGATGCGACTAGTGCGTTTGAGCTTGACTGCTCAAAAAGAGGCATGGCGCTCTATCTATCAGACGCATCTGTTGCATCTGTAGGTCCCGAATTGCGAGGGACTAATTATTCATTTGAACAAAAATTCATTGGCGTTTCAAATGATCCGCTCTATCAATCAATGGATGAATGGGTAGCGTCAAGCAAAGCACCGGGAGGAGATTTAATCTTACAAATGGACATTGAAGGTGCGGAATATGAATCACTGATCAACTGCTCAAGTCAACTTCTGGACAGGTTTCGTGTCATTTGCATCGAACTTCACCATATCGGCGAGTGGAGAAACCCGAGGTATTTTGAATTTGTGGAGAAGGGTTTGAGTCGATTGACGAAAAATCATGATTGTGTTCACACCCATCCAAATAATTCGGCTTCCCTGTTCTCTTTTGAAGGCATCGAACTTCCTAATGTTATGGAACTGACTTTTCTGCGCAAAGACCGAATGAAAGGCGAGGGCTTTGTACATACTTTTCCTCATTCACTAGACGCGGATTGCGTTGCCGGTAAGCCGAGCATGGCGTTGCCGCGCTCATGGTTTGCCTCGAGCTAGGAATGAGTTCCGTCTCTCTGACTTCATTTTAAAAGTTGCTCTTTTCGATTTTTCAGTATTGCATAGAGCAAAAATTCGTCCGGATATACTGATGCTATGGCTTTTGTGTGGCTTTCCTTTATTGTCCTTTGGGTGCCTAACGCGTTTCTTTTCCCAATGGAAACCCCCTCGTCTGATCTGAAAAAAGCCTCGCAAAAGGTCTGCCAATCTTCATTTAATTTTTCTTGTTCACCAATGAAAACAATCCGATCTAGATTGTTTTCCAAAAAGGTAACAGACCCTAAATAATGCCGATACGAATTACTCAAGTGAGCAATATGCTTCCACGCTGATTCAGCAAGAGCCTTTTTCTCAACACTCTTTGAGTTCATGCCATCTACCAGTTGATCAAAACTTTTAAACTCTTTGAATATTAACGTCTCTTGTGGAGACCATGAAGCGTTGTAATCTGGGTATCCTTTTCTGAATTGATGCTCAAAACCAGATGCGTAACGGGTTTCAGGTGAACGAATTACAAGTGCAACTTTAGATCTTTTTGGTAAATTTGGAATGCCAAATTTATGAGTCATCGTTATCAGCTTGACCTTATTGCTCCTTGACCTCATTCGATGAATTCCTTCGAAAAAACTTGTACCGCCGGCCTTATTTATGTGTAACACATAAATAATTTCGTAACCACACATTTTCGACAATAATGGTTCGAGGTAAAGCTCATGTATAAAGCTCCTCTTGTACCTATTCTCCCAAGTTTTAAACGACGCGTTTCGCTTAAAAAAAATCAACGCTTTTGCGGTAATCATTGCATCAGTTTTAAATCCAGTTTTGTTTTCCGGTGACAAAAAATCGTTCGAAATTCTTTTTAATCTTAGTTGCCAGTATCGAGGACGATATTGCAGCTCTTTTCTGTAAACAAGCTTTCAGATATGCGGTGTCTTGAAATAAGTCCGGCTGTAGCGATGCGGTTTCTAAGACGAGTTGCACGTGTCGATCAAGTGTTCTTGAGGAGATGTCCACATCCTTAGGACACGACACATAGCCCAAGCAAGAGTGCGTTCCGTTCTCTATCCCTTGCACCATTTCTGGAGAAAGTTTGTCTCCAAAAAGATTGCGATACAGAGCGACTTGAATGGCTTTATGCCGCTCAAACCGTTCGGTTTTTGTCGCAGATGACGAGTTGGAGTGACTAACCCGATAACCAACAAGTATATCAGGGATGTTGGCAAATTGAACCCCCTTTGATGCAAGGATTGACCAAAACAAATAGTCTTCAGCCTGTTGAACATTACTAGGATAATCTAATCCCTTCACCGCGCTTTGCCGCAAGCAAATTGTAGGGTGACAAAAAGGGTTTTCAAAAAGTAATTCTGCCATAATATCACGATGCTTTTCCTTAGTTGGAAAACGGTGATGTCTCCGGCCAAAGCGAACTGCGCCTGATCCACAAGCCCCAATTTCTGGGCGACTCTCCATAAACTTGATTTGTCGCGAAATTCGTTGAGGATGCATCCGGTCATCGGCGTCCATTCGAATTATGAATTGTGAATCATTCATAGACAAGCCTCGATTCAGAGCGGAAGTGACACCAAGGTTTTCAGATGTTCGAAAAATGCTAAAGGGTACTTTTAAATGACGGTGCACCCAATCCTTATCTAATGGCTCCTTGCTGCCGTCGTCGATAAATAAGACGCTAAAGTCATTATAGTCTTGCTTATTCAAATCTTGAATCAACTCTTGAAGCCACTCTAAGTTCGGATTAAAGGCCGGTATGAGCACATTTGCCTTTGCCATTCTATTTTACTTTAATACGAAATCTAATGATTCAAAAGATGTAGGACAACTCCAAAAAACACGAAACATTCAAAAACCAATGCTTTTCATCTGATTTATCAGGCAATTAGAAAATGACTCTGAATTTGCTGCTTCAACAATGCGAGTGATTATAAGTCAATCTAAAATAGATCGTCAAGGTTCACCGTTTCACAAAAACTCTAGATTTTAAAATCATTTAAGCTCTATGATGAACCTTGAACTAATGTTTCCGTAACCCTCTCCAACACTGATCCGCCCACCGTGGTACTCCTCAATGATGCGCTTGCATAAAGATAGTCCCAAGCCCCAACCTCGCGGCTTGGTGGTGTAACCCGGTTGGAAAATTTCCCTGCGCTTGGCTTTCGGAATTCCCGGCCCCGTATCCGATACAGTAACCAGCACTCCACCCTCCTCTCCTGCCTGAAGTACGACTTGAATTTTTCCATCGCCATCCATGGCGTCCACTGCATTGCGGATGAGATTTTCCAAGACCCAACTGAACAATGGTGGGCTCAACGGCGCATGAAGATCAAGGTCAGATCCCTCAAATGCAAGCTCCACCTTCTTGGACACCCGTGGCTTCATGTATTCCACTGTCGACTCGATCACTGCAGCCACGTTCTGCTCCTTTAATGCCGGTTTAGATCCAATCTTACTGAATCGATCCACGACGGTGTTGAGGCGCACGACATCCCGGTTCATTTCTTCGAGGTAATCCTTCCGTACCCCTTGATCTTCCAGCAATCCCACCCAAGCCATCAAAGAACTCAATGGCGTACCCAATTGATGCGCTGTTTCCTTGGCCATACCCACCCACACTTGGTCTTGTTCCGCTCGGCGAAAGCTGCTGAAAATGAGGTAAGCAACAAAAGTGAAAACAGCGATGAGAATCAGCTGCGCGAGAGGATAGTAGCGCAGCTGAGTGAGGATAACCGAATCCGCATAATAAATGTAATGGCGGCCTTCGCCCGGTAAATCCACCTCAATCGGCTCATTGGAACCGGCCATTCCGGCGAGCAGAGATTGCAGTCTTTCTGGTTCTGCAACAGCCGTGGAATCTACACGTTGGTAGCGAATCACCTCGGTTCGTGTACTATCGGTCATCACCACCGGTACCGAAGCACTGTTGATGACTGTTTCACTGATGAATGAGTTGATGAGGTCCTGCATGACATCTTTCAGCTCACTGAATCGCACGCTTTCATCCCAATAAACCGTGTGACCAACATTATTAAAGACAATGGGGTCATTGGCCGCTGACATGACTCCTTTCAGGGAGTCAAGGCTCACTCCTTCTGGGATATTAACCTGATACAACAACTCGTCGTTGGCGTCATAAATCAACACGGGAATGGTCTTATTCGACCACAAGTAATCGGTAATAAATGTAAGATCCATTCCGCGTGGTGGATCATTGATCAAGCGATAGGCGTCTGCCAATCGGTCGGCCTTTCCTCTTTCTTCTGTCCCAAGCTCTTCGAACAACTGTTGGGTGTATCCCACCAATTCCGCACGTTGCACAATTGCTTCCGACCACAAGCGAACTTTTGTCTTTTCCTCCGCGCGAATCCGTTGGGCAATGTCATTCGAGTACCAAAGGGTCGCCAGCACAATGACCGCAGCAGCAGCCAGCAAAAAGCGCTTCCAACGCTGTTTATTGGAGTAGACGTTCATGCCTGGAAATCAATTGTACGCGGGGCAGGGAATGGCTCGGCCTTTTTGCCGACCTGAACAGCTGTTGATCCCAATGACAATCTCATGTGTGCTCGGGGCCGCGCCACTCAACGCTGAAACATTGAATTCATAGGCGTAACCAATGGTGAGGTAATCCATGACTTTGGCTTGCGTGGCCACGATGAGTGCGCTTTGACTGCGATAGCCCAGTCCAACCCCTACGACCTCATCATAACGGACCATGCCCAAGATTTCAGCCGATGGCGGTACTCCAGAGCCAAGTCGCGCTTGAGCAGATGGCGTGAACATCCAGCGACCATCCAGCTCGACTTGCGTGCCAGCCATCAGCACCGCGTGTCGCCGCAACTTACCAAACTGACTGATCTTCTCCATGCTCGGCTGAGTCACGTTCTGGATGGTCAGGCCAGCAAATTTCGTTCGATCATAAAACCATAGCCTCGCATCGATGGTCGGAACAATGAATTGATTGCCGCCATAAATGGCCGGGTCGTTGGCCACTTGAAATTCCGGCATAATCAGTTCACTCAAATCCAGTCGGTGCTGAAAGAATCCCGCACTCAGACCCGCAGCCAAACGAGCTCCACTCGATAAACGCAGGTTGTAGGCATACGAGAAGTTTACTGCATTGTATCCCCAAGCACCCGCATCGTCCGATTCCACTCGGACACCAAAACCGTGAAAGTCATCGCCTTGGCCTTCCATTTGGCCGTGCAGATTTGCGAAGGCGGTTTGCGGCGCTCCTTGAATCCCCGACCATTGGTTCCGAAACCCCATATGCAGGTCCATGCACCCCAACACCCCAGCAGCAGCCGGATGATCTTGGAACGGATTGATGACAGAGGTGGTGCGAACCGGAAACTGTTGCGCTCGCACATCGCGCGTTTGCATCAGCAGTGCAATGCCGAGAACAGCTGTAAAAATGAGCGTAATTTTCTTCATCGGATGATGCTAATGAATCCTGTAATGGTCTCCACTTCAACCAAAAGCGGATCGTTTAAATCAATGGCATAATAGTACGTGCCCACAGGAACCTCTTTGCCTCCATTGCGACCGTCCCAAGGCTGGGAATAGCCTACACTTCGATAAACAACTTGTCCCCATCGATCAAAAATTCGAATGTCAGCGAGGTTGTATTCGAGCAATCCGTTCACGTCCCAAGTGTCATTGTAGCCATCGTCATTGGGCGTGAAACTTGTGGGTAAACCCAGTGGGTTTCCAACCGTGATCGTCACCGCATCGGTGTATTGGCATCCCCCAAAAAAGCCAGAAACGGAGTACGTCGTCGTCACGGCCGGCGAAGCCACAACTGAATCGCCAGCAGCGGAGGACAATCCGTAATCAGGAAACCAAGTGTATCCCAAATCCTCGTTTGCTCCGCTCACCGTGAGTTCTACGCTCTGCCCCGGGGCAATATTTGCAGTGCAGCATGCGTCAATCGAAACGGCCGGTCCAGATAAAAATACCGAGAGGTTGCACGGAGTGGACGAAGGGTCGTGCGCAGTTCCAATCAAAATCAAATACGTCGTGTTTGGCAGCAGGTCCTCTGATTGCAGAGAGGCCCCACCACCTGACTCCAAGCATGGCGAAACCGCCACATAACTCGTTATATCACATAAGGCTTGAGGATCAGGCTTGACCACCACGCACTCAATGACATCATCAACCCCGTCGGTTTGGCAGGCCACACCCCCAAGGTCGATGTAAACAGGTCCTGTGTTGGTGGTGTTGGTGTTGGTCATAAACTCAAGTACCGTGACGTAAGGAGAGTTCAGGCAACTGAATTCCAAGTTTTGAGCGTAGTTCAACGATACCGCCTCTGGAACGTCGCCGCATGTTGGGACCGGGTTGCTACAGTCTTGTGCTTGACCGGCAGACACCAGCCACATAAGACCGAAAGCAAGTGCGTGATGAATTCTTTGCATGGTTTGAAAACGTTTCATTCGTTCATTTCATATGTCACCAATACCGCCGCCTTTTCAACGGCTACGCCTACTCGGGCTTGAACCTCTTCGATGATGCCTGCTCGCGGTGCACGAATCACATTTTCCATCTTCATCGCCTCCAAAACCAATAGAGAATCACCCTCAACTACCTCAGCACCCGGAGACACCATCACTTGCAAAATCTTGCCAGGCATCGGAGATTCAACGTGTTTTTGTTGCGTTTCTGCTCCAGGCGTCATTCCCATGGACTCAAGCAGCAATTGTTGTTGATTCAACACCTGTAGCGTCTGCACCACACCGTTCACACGCACCGTGATGTTGCCCTTGTGGTCTGGTCCATCCATGCGTTCGATGCGCACATTTCGGTTGCCCATGCGCACGTCAAAAACGCCGGGCGCCAGCTGTTTCCAGTCCCACGATTCTTCTGATCCAGGAGCAACCTGCTCCACTCGCCCATCGGGCCAACGAACTTCCCATTCCATGAGAGCAAGTTAGGAGGATTTTCGAGCGAACTTTGGGGGGTGTACGGTATTTACATTCACATTCCATTCTGTAGAACTGCGTGTCACTATTGTGACTTTCACTTCTCCACCAATTTGCGCACCATGGAAGCAATGGGCGAAGCGTTGCTGAAAGAATTGGAGTGGAAAGTTTCGGCCGCTTCTGGGGGTGTTTCTACCCTTTATTTCGGCGGCGGAACACCTTCCTTGTTTTCGTTGGATGCATTGGAGAAATTGGTGGAAAAGTCCGCTGCTGCTGGCGGATCGCTTTCTGAAATCACGCTTGAAGCCAACCCAGAAGACATCACTCCTCAGCGCTTAAAAGCCTGGTTGTCCATGGGAATCAATCGCCTTTCCATCGGCGTTCAAACGTTTGATGACAATCGGTTGCAATGGATGAATCGGGCGCACACCGGTCAGCAAGCCATCGAGGCGATTGAAGCAGCGTATGGTGCTGGATTCAAACACTTGTCCGCTGATCTCATCTATGGGTTGCCAGATCGCACAGCGCCTTTTTCGCGAGATCTCGAAAAGGCGTGTTCCCTCCCGGTGGACCATCTGTCGGCCTACATATTGACGGTAGAAGACCGCACTGTACTCGGAAAAAACGTAAGAAAAGGAGTGGATAGCGTCGCGCCAGAGTCTCTTGTAGAGGCTGAATATGCTGAACTCTGCGCACATGCCTCGAAAGCTGGATTCGACCATTATGAAGTCTCCAACTTTGCCCGGCCCAAAGGCTACGCTCAGCACAATCAACATTATTGGACCGGGCAGCCATACCTCGGAATCGGGCCTGGTGCACACGGGTTTGATGGCAAAAAACGCTCTGCTAATGCATCAAACAACCCCCGTTACATTGCTCAAGTGTCGAACGCAAATAAACTCAACGACATAAAAATCGAAAGTGAGGTGTTGACCAAGAGAGACCGGTACAACGAACATTTGATGACCGGTCTGCGCACCAAAAAAGGGGTCGATGTCGCGGCATTGGAATCATCATTCGGGTTCAACCCCATTGCTGAGGATCCAGCATTGTGGAGTCGGTACATCAATGATCAAACAATTCTCGCCCTCGGTGGAAGTCGTTTTCGCATTCATGAAGACAAATGGTTGATTGCTGATCGTGTTGCTTCAGCTTTCTTCGCGATCGATTGACGCTTTTTTTCGTGCCATCCGTTTGAAGCCTGCATCCGCGAAAACCGCCCCTACAATGATCATTGAACCGAGGTAAAACCATCCGCCCATCCGCTCTGAATCGCCAAAAATCAAAGCAGCCAGCACGATGGCGTAAACCGGCTCCATATTAATCGCAACAGCAGTAGTAAATGGCGACAAGCGCTTCATGACCTCGATGCTCATAAGAAAGGCAAAGGCCGTAGCCAGCGACGCCAGCAAAGCCAACCACAGCCAGTCCCCTTTTGGAATCCCCCAGAATTCTGGCGTACACCCCCTCCCATCAATCACAAAAAGCAAAGCCAAAACACCTGCCGCGCTCAACAATTCTACACGCGTGAGATTGGCAGAGTCATATTTGCGAACGAGCACTGAATTGAATATCGAAAATACCGCTGCCAGTGCCGCAGAAATCAAGGCCAATCCTATTCCGCGATAATACTGTTCAGACGTAAGCGTAAAATCCCCTTCCGATGGGCCCCAAAGTAAAATCATCAATCCCACGATGATGACTCCGCCCAACATCAGCTCACGCCAATCCATCTTTCTTCGGTGTACCAGGGGCTCCAAAACACTCACAAAAACCGGAGTCGTTGCCAGTGTTGCAAGCGCCACGGAAACATTGCTCGCCTTTATAGACCCAAAAAAGGCAATCCAATGCGCCGCTGCTGCGCAACCAACCAAAGCCACCTTGACCCAAACTCTCCATGGAAAACGCTCTGTTTTTCGCTTAAAAAACAACCACATCGCCACCAAGCCGCCACCCAAAAAGACCCGCCAAAACACCAACCGTTCCGCTTCCAGCGAAATCAACTTGCCCAAAATTCCCGTGAATCCGAAAATCAAGACAATGAAATGCAACATGACCACGCTCTGCCGATGATTCATTCGGCAAATCTACCCGTAACTTCGTTCATTCGATGTCACCAATCGTAAGCAAAATGAAACTTTCCGTCGCCAGCCTATTTCTCCTGTTCTCCTCCCTTGTTCTCAGTCAGATTCAATTGGACAATCAGTTCGGTGAATGGACTGGAATCGAACACGTTGCTGCTTCTGATGGCTCCCCGTTTGTGAAAACCGCAATCACCAGCAACATGGATTGGCTTTACCTGCACATTCAGTTTACCAATGAAGTGGGGTTGGATGAAAACATTCTCCCCAATGAATATTTCCTGTTGCTTGATTTGGATGATGATGTCACCACAGGTGTAAACTACGCCAGTCAAGGTTTAGGGGTGGATTTATTGCTCAACTTCGCAAGCAGACAGGCCATTCGATACACCGGTGGATCAGGCGTTGAAAGTCTCAATGAAGTGGGCATGCGTTCGTCGCCAACCTATAGTTCCAAGGAATTTGAAATCGCTTTCAAACGAAACATGTTGGGTGAAATGGGAGAAAACATGCGCTATATGTGGTACGATGGAGATAGCCAAACTGGTTTTCCTTCCGACGGAATGGCCCACTCACCGAACGAAAGCTTCGCCCCTTGGATTCCAAGTTCAATCGAACGATCGGAGGGGACACTCAGCCGAGTGGCCTTCTGGAACATGAACAACCGCATGGATGAAACACCGGCAAAGGCAGCAATGGAGCGCATCCTTCAAGCTGTTTCCCCTGACATCATCGGTCTATCAGAAGTGTCCAATGTCAGTGCAAATTATGTCCGCAACCTTCTAAACGATTGGGTTCCATTGGAAGATGGCGAGTCTTGGAATGTGGTCAAGGACGATTATGATCTGATGGTGGCCTCGAAAGGTGCAGTGCTCTCATCGCACGCATCGGTTTACCGTCAATTCCCTGTGGTGGTCGAGGCAAATTCAGCTTGGCAAGTTCCGATGCTGTTCACGAGCAGCCACCTAAAATGCTGCGGGGGCAATTCAAATGAGGCGCAGCGCCAGTCGGAAGCAGACGAATACATGGCGTTCCTGAGAGATGCTATAAACGGTGAAGGAAATGGTCCTGTTCTGTCGCCCAACGCTCCCATTGTGTATGGTGGAGATTTAAACATGGTCGGGCTAGACAATCCGATTCAAACGCTGGTAACGGGCGATATTTCAAATGAAAGTGCCAATGGTCCAGACTTTGCTCCCGACTGGGACGGCACCAGCCTGACGGAATGGGCTGTTTTGCAATCAGATCATCCGTTTGATTATACTTGGACAAGCAGTTCGCTATCTTCAGAATGGATTCCGGGGAAGCTGGACTACATCATCACCTCTGACGCCACTGCAGATTACAAAGGCGGGTTTGTCGTACGCACCGATGCTATGTCGACCGCGCGGCTCTCTGAATTGGGGTTGCTTTCGACTGACGCGTTAGATGCGTCCGACCACTTCATTGTGGTGGCAGATCTCGGGCTGGGGAATTTAATCGGTTTTCAACCCGACAGTGATTCCGATGGTATTTATGATGCCGTGGACAATTGTGTGGCCGTGGCCAACAGTGCGCAAGGGGACTTCAACGACGATGGTGTGGGTGATGCTTGCAGCGATTCCGATGGCGATGGGCTGAGCGATGAACTTGAGTTAAATGTCTACAACACCGACCCTTTGGCTTCCGACACCAACCAAAATGGAGTTCTAGATGGTTTAGAGCTCTGCCTGTGCGAGTCCAGCGGCAATTGTCCCGGTGATATCACAAATGATTTGGTGGTGAGTGTCGCTGATCTTCTTGCGCTCCTTGGTCTTTTCGGAGCGACGTGTTAAACGCTACTAACGTTCCCGAACCAGTTTGACCGTCTTGGTTCCTGTTGGCGTTTGAATGACCACCACATAAACTCCATCCAAAAGCGCTGAAGTGTCCATTATCAGTCGCGCTGTATTCGGCGTTACGGCTCGAACGACTTGACCTGAAAGGTTCATTACCCGCAAGGACAATATCTCTTCGATTGACTCAAAGATCACCCGCCCGTGAGTTGGGTTTGGATAAACTGACCCCGCCCAACCCAATTCATCCACCGAAACCAGCAAAACATCAATTTCTACAACCGTTTGGTCTGAACAGTTCCCATCGGTACTGAAAGTGGTTAATCCAATGCTGTAAACTCCTGGGTCATCGTAGGTGTATTCTGGGTCTGGCTCATCGCTTGTGTCTCCATTTCCAAACGTCCAATAATATCCACCAGCACCTGTGCTGATGTTCATCAGCTCAATTGGTCCATCCAAAAGATTCCAAGGCGATGTAACCGTAAACTCCGCGTTAACCGGTTCAGAAATGTCTGACAAATAGCGCGGTGATATCCGATAATCATCAAAATACGGTTCTTCAAAGTCACGTTGATCTACGATACCACTCAATCCAAAAACCCCAACAGGAGGGTCGCTCAAGAATAAATCTGTGTTCGCGTCCACGCGCATCCTATACACCTCAGCACCTGTGGTCACATCCACCTCAAAGCTCGGCGCGCTGTTGGTCCACTGCTCCGGATCCAACAATTCAACGCACTTCAGTGTCACCACATGTGATTCGCGCGACTCATCCAACGTTTGAACCAAAACAGGCTGTTCAGTGATAAAACCAGAGCCCTCGTAAATTAACGTGTCTGCTATGATTTGAGTGAGTCCTGCGAACTGGCCTATGGTTCCTCGAATACGAACGCTGTCACCGGGTACCACCTGCTCATAGCCAAAATCAGACAACGGACTGAAAACATTGATGCCATCTGTGGAGTCAATCAATGTAAACTGAAGACCTGAGGGGTAGTCATTCCAACCGTGTACAATCCCGCGCAATTCACACGAAACACCGAGGCTGTCGGTTGCACCTGAAACAACATCAACACTTCGAACTGTAGCAATGTCATACACCGGATAAGTCAAATCAGAAGGTTGAATGTGAACCGTCATCGTATCAATAATCAACACCGCATCGCCCGATGCGATTTGCATCGCCAACAAAACGGTCTCCTCTCCTTCCGGCTCTTCATCGTCAATCGCGGCAAACATAAACGTTTGATTGTTCAATGATCCAATTGGAAATGAGAATTCAGGAAGTGATAAAAAAAGCGATGGAAAATCGTCTCCCGCTGTCGCTGTTCCGCCCACCACATCGACCGAAACCGTCACGTCTTGCAATGGATAAGCCACCTGCATGACAATCTCAACTCCACCGCCTTCGTAGATGTAGGCGTCAGACGTGGTGAAGCCTATTTCCATATCCGGTGTGCCAGTGCACGTTGCATTGTGGTAGCCGATGAAATCAAAGTTGTCCTGCGGATAAGCGTCCCACTGGAACTGGCCTACCGACCAGTCGGTGCTTCCTTGAGAGACGTTCGCTTTGCGCACCAGCGTGTATTCTGCCATTTCGCCCGAGCCGCCATCCACGGTCCAAGGCGATCCGGGGTCTGCACCAAACTCCCCCATTTGATCAATCAACTCTCCATCGTGATAAAGCGCTATGACATCATTGCCATTGTACCATGTGATTTGACTCACTAAATCCGCTGCACTAAACAATTCCGGATCAGCCAAAGCATTCATCAAGACAAACACGCCATTGGGCTCAATTGTACCGAATAGCTCCTGTGTATTAGTCGCTTCTGTTGCCCCATTGTTCCATGTCTCCATTGTGTATCCCGTCAAGTCAATGGCTAAAGGAGATGGGTTGTACAGCTCAATTGCTTTGTTGTTGCTGTTGCCCTCCACATATTCGGAAATGAAGATTTCTTCGCAAAAACTAGCACTCTCACAACCCAAAATACTCACCGCTATATAGCTTGTGCTAAGGCTATCGCATTCCAGTCCCTGAATGCCAGACAACAACGAACCAGGCACCAATGTTGACCCGTCAAACCCACCCAAAGCACTGGACCCCCAAACCTGATAACTCCCCTCTCCTAGCGATGAAAAATCATACTGCGGGTAAGCTGTTGTGTCCTGAACAACCTGAGATTCATCTGTAATTACGAAGATGTATTCTGCCTCAATGGCTTCCGAAGTGTAGCCAAATGTAATGATTGAGTTTTCCAGGCCATTGCACCCTACCGCTGAGGGTGTTCCAGCAGCGTCGGTAACTGCTCCACCATCGCATGCCGGCGGGCTGCAGGTTTCTCCTTGAATGACAACTGAATTCGTTGTCATTGAAAAACATCCTGATCCCACAACTCCCTCGATCGGTTGACCAGCCATCAACGCAGCGGGATCAAGCGGCGCATCATGTGAAAAACCAAAAACCTCGACGACGACATCACCAAGCCCCGAAAAGTTAGCTGCTGCCCCATCGAATGAGGCCAAAATCAACCCGGATTCAGGGTCTGTCATGACAAGCGTAAAATCCGCACTTGGCACATCTGTAACGTGCGTAAATTGTACCAATACCAGCTCAGAAGCATCGGTACATAGGTTCTCATTCGCCGCGTTTTGCAGTTGAATCTGGCCTCCGTCGCACTGCAAGATGTTCGAATAACCCGGTGTAGGCGATTGCAGCACATATTCCGCAGAAGCAAAGGGTGTTCCTCCGTCTGGAAGTCGAGCTAGGCTTTGATAGTCCGCCAACCCCTCTCCACTCTCATTCAGTTGGTTCGACCCTGGTGTCAAAGCATCTAAAAGCGCAAGGGAAGGCGGTTGGTTGTTTCCGTATACGATTGCATCCAACAGGTCTTCACTGGTGACCGAAGTTCCATTTGGGAAGTCCGCAGCATTGGCATCATAAATCGCCACCGCCTCCTGTCCTACTTGAAGCCAATTTGTTTGATCAACCACAAAATCCGCTTCTGGTAGATTCGGCCCACCAATGAGAAAGAATCCGCTCGCGTCCAACGAATAGCCCGTAAGGTCAAACACATTGTTAGACTGGGTGTTCGATCCATTGAAAACGACAACGATATAGCCCGCAAGGTCTTCATTCGGACTTCCATATAGCTCCACAAACTCCATGTTGTCGATCCCTGGGCCTGAGGGGTCCAGTTCGTTGATGACAACTTGTGAGTCTGCTGATTGAGCCACAAACATGAAAGATAAAAGCAAAACCAAAACGCGTTGAAAAGGGAGCATGTGAACCTGGGTTTTCCAATGAGGAGTGCCAAAAATACGATGATAAAGTGCGAATATGAACGCGACAGCATTCCCTGAAATGCTTTCGTACCTTCGTGTAGCAATGGAGAAGAGGAATTCGCTGATCAAGAAACTGGATGAATTTGTTTGGGCTTACCACCTGAATCGTCTGACCGGAGGGGTCTTGGCCTCAATTGGCGCCATTGTTGGTAGCGCGTTGCTTTTCATTGCCTTGGAAGAATTTGGCCGTTTTGGCATCGCAGGAAGAACAGTCATTTTCTGGGCATTGCTAGGGGGTAGTGCGGCGGTTCTTTCACGTTGGGTGATCTGGCCCGCACTGGATTTGTTGCGCATTCGCAAAGGCCTCTCTTATGAAGAGGCAAGTGCAATCATAGGTACACATTTTTCTGAAATCAGCGATCGCCTGCTGAATGTGCTGCAGTTGCAGCGGCAGTTGGAAGATTCATCTGACACAGACCTTTCTCTGCTGCACGCATCCATTGAAGAGCGAACCGAAACGCTTCGTGCGGTTCCATTCAAAAAAGCTGTCAATTGGCAAGAAAGTACGAGGCTCATTCGCTACGCCATTCCGCCCGTATTGATTGTTGTTCTTTTGTTTTCTTGGAAGCCCGAATGGGTCCAAGACCCTGCGGTTCGCATTTTGTCCCATCGGCAAGACTTTGTTCCCCCACCGCCATTTGCATTTCAAATTCTCAATGAGCGTTTGGTGGTTCCGGCTGCTCAAGCATTTACCCTTGAGGCTAAGACCCTCGGAGAAGAATCGCCAAAAGTCGTTGTGATCGAAAGTCAGGGGCAGCGCTACAGGATGGAGCGCTCGAGCACAGGCGTTTATCGACACACCTTTCCAATTGTACGTGAATCAATTGATTTTGAATTGGTTGCGTCAGGGGTAAGGTCCCCTCGCTACGAGCTTCAGGTGCTTCCTGTTCCTGTTTTACTTTCCACAGAAGTACGGCTTAACCCGCCAAAATACACTGGTCTTCCAAGCCAAACGCTGCAAAACATAGGAAACCTAAAGGCCCCAGAAGGAACAGAAATTCAATGGCAATTCAAAAGCAAAGACACTGAACAATTGCGTTTGATTTTTGGAGCGGAGTTGGTCAGGGCAACGCGAGGAGCGGCGGGTATTTTCACTGCCAATAAGCGGTTGGCCACGAGTCAGGCATATTGGGTCATTCCCCAGAACAACTCTGTGGGATCCGTAGATTCGGTGCGATATAACATCCAGGCAATTTCCGACCTACCTCCAAGGATTAAGGTTTTAGAATCCATTGATTCTTCTCAAGTGAAAACACGCTATTTCACAGGGGAAACCATGGATGATTATGGCTTTAGCAGGCTCCTATTCGCCTTCCAATTTCTCGAACTAGGCGAGCGGCCCGAAGAACTTATTGCGGCTGGCGATACGCGGCCCATTCTAGGTGAAAGCAAGCGCGTTCCTCTCGAAATTCCTTCAGATAAATCCAGTCGTTTCTTCTTCGAATGGAACCTCGACGACATTGGCGTAATCCAAGGGGACGTCCTAGAATATTGGTTCGAGGTTTGGGACAATGATCAAATCAACGGTCCTAAGGTCGCCCGATCTAACAGCTACACTTTCGCCCCGCCCTCGGTGGACGAAATCAGAGCTGAACGAGACGAAGCCAATCAAAACATTGCATCTCGAATGAGCGCGGCCAGAGAAGAGGCTGAGGCGCTCCGAAAAGAGATGGCAGAAATGCAGCGTCAACTTGGAGAAGACAATGAATTTGATTGGAAGGATGAGCGGGCCATGGAAGAACTCCTCAAGCGTCAAGAATCTTTGAAAACCACCTTAGATGAGCTGAAAAAAGCAAACCAAGAAAAAGACGAACGGGCAAATGAGTTTTCGCCAGAGGAGGAGCGAATCATCGAAAAGCAAGAACAACTTCAAGAGCTCATCGAACAGGTTATGAACGATGAGCTCAAGGCGATGTACGAAGAGATGCAACGGCTCATGGAGGAAATGGGACCGGAGATGATGGAGGAAATGCAGAAGCAACTCGAATCGATGGAAGTTGATCAAGAGTCTTTGGAAAAAGAGCTCGACCGAGCGCTCGAACAATTCAAACAACTCGAGTACGAGGTGAATATGCAAGAGGCCATTGATGATCTTAAAAAGCTTGCCGACAAACAGGAAGAGTTAGCGGCCCAAACAGAACAACAAACATCACCAAACGACAGTCTTGCTGCCCAGCAAGATTCGTTGAATGAAGCCTTCGACGAGCTTCAAGAAAGACTTGATGATCTCGATCAAGCGAATGAAGAACTCGAAAACCCGAATCCTACGATGGAGCGTTCGGATGAGAATGAATCGATCAAAGAGAAGATGAACGATAGTTCAAATCAACTCAAACAAGACAAAAACAAAAAAGCGAGTCAAAACCAGCAGGATGCATCGGAAGAAATGAAGAACATGGCGGAGCAGATGGAGACCATGATGCAACAAGCTCAAGAAGAGTCCGTCGAAGAAGATATCGATGCCTTACGCGCCTTGCTTGAAAACATCATCGAACTGTCTTTTGACGAGGAGGACATTATGGCTTCATTGGGCCAAATCAATGATGATGACCCTCTTTACATCACCAAGGGTCAAACCCAACGAAAACTAAAAGATGATGCTCAAATGGTGGAAGATTCGCTTTTTGCCCTCAGCCTGCGTATTCCGCAATTGGCGCCAGCAGTCAACCGAGAAATAGGCCTCATCAACCATCACATGGAAAAGGCGCTATCGGAATTTGGAGACCGTAAAACAGCTGAAATCACAGAAAACCAGCAATACGTGATGACCAGCTTCAACAACCTCGCTTTGATGTTGGATGATGCGCTTCAACAGATGCAGCAGTCGATGTCAGAGTCAAAACCAGGCACGGGAAATTGTGAAAAACCCGGCGGAAATGGAAAACCCAAACCATCACCGAGTGCTGGCGACATGAAAAAAATGCAGCAATCCCTCGGTGAAAAGCTCGAAAAAATGAAAGAGGCCATGGGGAAGGGTGCCAACGCTGGCAGTTCAGGCAAAGACCAGCGTCAGCTGAGTAAAGAACTCGCTCAAATGGCTGCACAACAAGCGGCCTTGCGTCAAATGGCAGACAAAAAAGCCCAAGAGCTCAACACTGATGGCTCCGGAGATGGAAAGCAAATGGGAGATATTGCAAAAGAGATGGAAGAACTCGAAAGAGATTTGGTCAATCGCGAAGTCTCGATTGAAACCCTGGAACGTCAAAAGGACCTTATGGTTCGTTTGCTTGAAGCAGAAAAAGCCGAAATGACTAGGGGAGAGGACAACAAACGAAAGTCTAAAGTTGGGCAACAAAACCTCGCTACCACACCCCCTGCGCTTGAAGAGTACTTGAAACAAAAGAGTCAGGAGGTTGAGTGGTTACGAACAATTCCACTTGAATTGGATCCGTATTATCGTGACCGAGTCAACGATTATTTCAATAATTTAGACCTCAAGAAACCGGATGCGCAATGATCCGGTATGAAGATTAGGAATCATGATTCAAACGATGCAAAGACTTCAATTCGCTTCAAAGCCGGAAAACATCGCCATCATCGAGCGATTGATTGACGAGATTCGGGATGGTTACGCCTTCAATGACGAGTGCTATGGCGATGTCTTGATTGCTATGACGGAAGCCGTAAATAACGCCATCGTTCACGGCAACCGTCTCGACACAGACAAGGAGGTGCTAGTCGAATATGAAATCCAACAGAAGAACCTCTTCTTCAAAATTACTGATCAAGGTGCGGGCTTCGATTTCGAAAATGTCCCAGACCCGACATCCCCTGAAAATCTAGAAAAGCCAAACGGAAGAGGGGTTTTTCTGATGCGCCAACTTGCCGACCAATGCTCTTTCGAAGATGATGGACGTGAGGTTGAATTGTTGTTCGAGGGGGTATTCAACGCTGCATAAACCCCCAACTTTTGGCATTATACTTTCACAATGCCGATCATGGTTTTCGGTGTCCACAACGCCGTTCCATCCGAAAATGGGCGCTACGGCTTACCGAGGAACACAAGAAAACCGCTGGAGATCTATCCGTTATTTTTTGCACGGACCAATACCTGCTCAAAATGAATCAAGATCATCTCAAACACGATTATTATACCGATATCATTACATTCGATTACTCCGAAGGGCAGGAAATAAGCGGAGATTTATTCATCTCAGTCGATCGTGTGCGTGACAACGCAAAAACCTCTAATTCTCTGTTTTTCAATGAATTACTTCGGGTAATCGCTCATGGCCATCTGCACCTCCTTGGATACAACGACAAAGACCGCACAGAACAAAAAGAGATGCGCGTCCAGGAAGATCGTTGGGTTGCTTCGTTTCAAAATTACTGCTCATGATTCACAACGAATACGACGTCATAGTCGTCGGCGCCGGTCATGCTGGAAATGAGGCTGCTGCTGCCGCTGCCAATCTTGGCGCTAGCACCCTGCTCATCACTATGAATATGGGGGTAATCGGTCAGATGTCCTGCAACCCGGCCATGGGTGGAATCGCAAAGGGGCAAATCATTCGAGAGATTGACGCACTTGGAGGATATTCTGGTATTGTAAGCGACCACAGTGCGATTCAATTCAGAATGCTGAACAGATCCAAAGGTCCGGCCATGTGGTCGCCGCGCACTCAAAATGATCGCATGCGCTTTGCAGAGAAGTGGCGCCTTATGCTCGAAAACACCGCAAAACTCGATTTCTGGCAAGACGCTGTGGTCGAGCTCATCATCGACCATGGCGCCTGTGTTGGGGTTAAAACTCAATTGGGCGCCACCATTCGTTCTAAGTCCGTGGTCGTTACCGCTGGTACTTTTCTCAATGGGTTAATGCATATTGGGGAAAAGCAATTTGGCGGGGGAAGGGCAGGTGAAAAAGCAATCCGTGGCATCACCGAACAATTGGTTGAAGAGGGTTTTTCTGCGGACCGCATGAAAACAGGAACACCGCCGCGTGTTGATGGGCGTAGCATCGATTACTCCGTCCTAGAAGAACAGAAGGGGGATGAAGACCCGCGGCGCTTCTCTTTTTCGAACACACCGAAATTAGAACGCCAGCGGAGTTGTCATATCGCCTACACCAACACCACGGTGCACGACATATTACGCGAAGGGTTCGATCGTTCTCCCATGTTCAATGGTAGAATCCAAGGGCTTGGCCCGCGCTATTGCCCAAGCATCGAAGATAAAATTGAGCGCTTCCACACCAAAGATTCTCACCAGCTTTTTGTCGAGCCGGAGGGCTGGGAGACAGTCGAAGTGTACGTCAACGGATTCAGCACAAGCCTCCCAGAAGACATTCAGGTGAAGGCCCTTCGTGCCGTTCAGGGGTTTGAAAACGTCAAATTCTTTCGGCCCGGTTATGCGGTTGAATACGACTTTTTTCACCCAACCCAGCTGAAGCACAGCCTCGAAACAAAGAACGTTAAGCGCCTCTATTTTGCAGGCCAAATCAACGGAACAACCGGATATGAGGAAGCGGCAGCACAGGGCATCATGGCGGGCATCAACGCGGCACGTTCCACGTGGAACAAGGAAGCTTTGGTCCTGAAAAGAAACGAGGCCTACATCGGTGTCTTGATCGATGATTTAGTGACGAAGGGAACGAAAGAACCGTATCGCATGTTCACCTCCCGCGCTGAGTACAGAATCCTTCTTCGCCAGGATAATGCGGATCAAAGGCTGACGCCTATAGCGCACTCCATAGGTCTCGCCGGAAACGAGCGTATCAAGGCCCTCGAAAACAAACTAGGGAAACTCCGTGCGATGCAATCCGTTTTGAGTAAAACCAGCGTCAGCCCCTCGGAAGCCTTGTCACTTCTCAATGAGAAGTCAAGTGCCGCGCTTAAACAAAAACAAAAGGTTATTTCATTGTTGAACAGGCCAAGCATCGGGTATACCGACCTCATCAAACACATACCGGCATTAGCAAACAAAACGGAAGAGCTTGGAATTACGCCAGACATCCAAGAGTCCCTTGAGGTTCAAGTAAAGTATGCCGGCTACATTGAAAAAGAGCAAGCCATTGCCGATAAACTCCAGCGGCTCGACGCCGTCGTAATCCCCAAAAACTTCGACTATCATCCATTGGAATCGCTTAGTTCCGAGGCTCGTGAAAAATTAAGTGAATCTAAACCCAACACCTTGTCGGAAGCATCGCGAATTTCTGGAGTAAGCGCATCTGATCTTGCTGTGTTGCTCGTTCACCTTGGCCGGTAGTGTGTTTCACGTGAAACAATCGAAATCAAGGCGATTAAAGAACGACACAGGCCAGATCGAGGCTTGTTGACGTATATATCCTCTTGCTGAAAATCTTTGTTTTTATAAACCGTTGGTTTTCAGTGTTTTGCGTGTGGGTTTCTTCACGCTGAGGTTGCTATCTTTGTCCAACGAAAAAAAACTCGCATGGACATAAAAACCATCCTTCACACACTCAACATTCAAGACCGCAATCACGGGGTAATGATTGGTACCGAATCATTTGGTTCGGGCCCTTCCATCGACTCCATTTCTCCTGTTGATGGAAAGAGAATCGCCTCATTGTCCAGCGCAACACCGGAGGAGTACAACCGTGCTATAATTGCAGCGCAAACAGCCTATCATGCATGGAAGACCGTTCCAGCTCCAAAGCGCGGAGAAGTCGTGCGCCAATTTGGTGATGCCTTACGAGAGAAAAAAGATGCGCTTGGCGCGCTGGTGAGCTATGAAATGGGTAAATCTCTCCAGGAAGGGCTCGGTGAAGTTCAAGAGATGATTGATATCTGCGACTTCGCCGTTGGCTTGAGCCGTCAGCTGTATGGCATGACCACTCATTCCGAGCGGCCTGAGCACCGCATGTTCGAACAGTACCACCCTCTGGGTGTGGTTGGAATCATCTCGGCTTTTAACTTCCCTGTCGCTGTTTGGGCATGGAACACCGCTTTGGCTTGGATTTGCGGAGACGCTTGTGTTTGGAAGCCGTCTGAAAAAAGCGCACTCTGCTCCATCGCTTGCCAACACATTTGGAACGAAGTCGCAACGGCCAATAGCGTTCCCGCTGGCCTGTCTTGCGTCGTCAATGGCATGGCGGATATTGGTCAGATGATGAGCTCTGATAAGCGTGTTCCATTGGTAAGCGCCACCGGAAGCACGCGCATGGGTAAGTCTGTCGGTGAGTCTGTTGGCGCTCGTTTGGGCCGTGCATTGCTCGAGCTTGGTGGCAACAACGCCATTATCATTGCGCCCGATGCTGACCTTGAAATGGTTGTGCCCGCTGCTGTTTTTGGCGCGGTCGGAACCTGTGGACAGCGGTGCACGTCGACACGCCGGCTTATTATTCACCGCTCTATCTATGATCAGGTCAAAACAGTTTTGAGTAGCGCGTATGAACAACTCAAGATCGGAAACCCACTGGATGAGTCCAATCACGTGGGGCCCTTGACAGACCAAGACGCGGTAAAAACGTACCTCAACGCCTTGCAAGCCGTCAAAGACCAGGGTGGATCCTTTGTGGTTGAGGGTGGCGTGCTCGAGGGGCCTGGCTATGCGGGTGGTTGTTATGTCAAGCCAGCGATCGCAGAGGCAACCAATGACATGCAGATTGTTCAGCATGAAACATTTGCTCCGTTGCTCTATATGATGCCCTACGATACGCTCGAAGAAGCGATTGCTATGCAAAACGGAGTCGACCAGGGTTTGTCCTCTGCCATCATGACCAACAGTGTTCGAGAGTCTGAGTTGTTTTTGTCTGCCGCTGGTTCCGATTGTGGAATCGCCAACGTGAACATTGGAACATCGGGGGCAGAAATCGGCGGGGCTTTCGGTGGCGAAAAAGAGACTGGGGGTGGGCGCGAATCTGGGTCTGATGCCTGGAAAGCTTATATGCGCCGTCAAACCAATACGGTCAATTACGGTGCCTCTCTGCCTCTTGCGCAAGGCATTAAATTTGACCTTGGTTGATGCGTTCAAACACCGCGAATTCCCTGGCGTTCTTCCTTGTTTCGTTTGGCGCGTTATTAGCAGCGGTCAGTTGCTCTGATGCAAACAGCTCGCACCTTTCCGATCAGTCCGCTCCAGCGTTGATTCGCTTCAACATGAACGATAGCACTGTGTCTGAGTTCATCGGTGAATTTGATGGGGGCAGCTGGGTGTTGTACAACGGTAAAGAAGCAATTGCTCTTCAGCCCGCTAACGACACTTTGTGGCGTGTCCCTGTTTTTTCTGGAAGCTGGTCGCTTACCGCAGATCACACCAAGTCGGTATACACGGGCCGTTGGGTTGATTCCCTTCGCCACAGTGGTGACGGCGACTACAGCGTCCCTTTGTCCATCTCATTAAATGAGAAACCAGAAGTCAATCGCGGTTATGATTCGACGCCGCGTAAAGGCACCTGGGACGTTTGGTTCAATGAAGAAAGGCTTGGCCTTGCGGATGCACAATTGGACATCAACCACCAAGACGGCCGCCTGAGCGCCACAATGCGCACGGCAACTGGCGATTATCGATACCTCACAGGGACCTGTATCAACCATAAGCTCCGCCTGCAGACCTTCGACGGGGCTCACCTCTACTTGTTCACGGCAACATATTCCAACGGCAGTTGGCAAGACGGTGTGTTCTACAGTGGAAACCATTACAAGACTCCGTGGGTTGGGCAGAGAGCCTCACCACTCCACAACGAAAACCCAATGGAAGTTCTGCGTGTTTCTGATGCTGATTTAACTGCCGCTTTCATCAATCGCTCCGGTCAAAACGATACCGTTTCGCTGGTGTCCGACTCGTTAATTGTCGTTGATATATTAGGCACGTGGTGCCCAAACTGCATGGATGAGGTTCGTTTGTTGGAAAGCCTCAAAACGCCAAGCGCACGTTTTATTTCTCTAGCCTTTGAGCGTGACACTACCGCTCGGTTGGCTTACCAGCGACTGGATGGTTTTGCTTCAGAGTTGCAAATGGATTGGGATGTTTATTGGGGTGGAAAGGCGAGTAAACAGGTTGCGGCAAAAGCATTTCCTTTTCTTGATCGCGTTATCAGCTTTCCCACCACATTGTTTATAAGGGGCAACCAGGTGGTTGTGCACTCCGGATTCAATGGGCCCGCAACAGGCTCATACTACACATCAGAACGTCAACACTTCGTGGACCAGCTGAGCGGGTTCACTTCGCTGGGAAATCATTGACCTTATCCACCTCGATCCGTTTGTTTTGGTTGGCCAGCCGCCACGAAGTGTGGAAAATTAACCTTCCTATCTCAGCCGTCTTATCGTACATGATTTTTTCAGGGTCATCTCCCGGTCGATGATAATCCTCGTGCACTCCGCTGAAATAAAAAATAACCGGAATGTTGTTCTTGGCGAAATTATAGTGGTCAGACCTGTAGTAAAAACGATTGGGGTCGTCCGGGGCATTGAATGTATAATCAAGCGCTAGCTTAGTGTACTTCGCATTTGCCTCCTCGCTTATTTCATGCAACTCTGATGAGAGTTTGTCAGAGCCTATGAGATAAACGTAACGGTTGTCGTCGGAATGTGCCTCGTCCACCCTACCAATCATGTCCACATTTAAGTTAGCGACCGTATTCTCAAGAGGCCAAATTGGGTGGTCGGCATACCACTCGCTTCCAAGCAAGCCTTTCTCCTCTCCAACAACAGTCATCAGTAAAACACTCCTTCTAGGACCATTGCCTTCTTCTACGGCTGTCATATACGCTTCTGCCAGCTCCAAAACAGTTACCGATCCGCTTCCGTCGTCATCAGCGCCGTTGTGAATTTCACCATCAATGATTCCGACGTGATCGTAATGTGATGTGATCACCACCAATTCATCAGAAAGCACTGAGTCTCTGCCTGGGATATATGCCAGTACGTTTTGTGCAATTATGCGCTCCTCCTCCCTCAACAGCTCAAATGTCCAGGTCACATTTGGCAAAACAACCGGTGGAAAAACCTTGCCTTTCTTATCAGCCTTCGTCCACTTTTTCCAAGATCTAATTGGTGTGCCCTTCCACCAATCGGAAGTGACCGCTTCAGTTACCAAAAATGTCGGGATGCGCGTGCCGTCGACATTCTCCGGTTGATCGCGGTCCAATGTCATTGATTTCCGAATCAACCACGGTTTCATTCTGCTCTTCAGGGTACCAAGGTCTTTTCCCACAACAATGACCGCTCGGGCGCCTAGCTCATAAGCTTTTAGTCTGGTGTCGTTTAAACCCTTTTGCCAGTTGGTGTTTCCGTCGACCTCTGCTGCTTTCACAACCACTGCCTTTCCTTCAACCGTCGGCCAGTCTAATGTGTCAACGACAACGACCATTTCAAGGTTTTGCATTTTTCCATCCTTAATACCTGGATAGAATAAAAAATCATTTAAAAAAACCAATGGAGCGGATCCTGTTGTTGCGTTTCCTCCTTTTATTTGCGAACGAAGGAGGCGCACGTTTTGGTAGTACGTTTTTCCATCATAAGGAGCTATCCCTAACGATTCGAAATAACTTGCGATGTATGCGGCAGCTTTTTCTGCACCCGGTTCTCCTGTCTCACGCCCTTCAAAAGCGTCGCTAGCAATGACCACCAAATGATTTTCAAGGTCTTCAGCTTTTATCGTGCTTGCATATGATTCTGACTGAGCTCTCATCGACCCCATCAAACACACCAAGCCTGCAGCCATTGCGCAAACTATTTTTCCAACACGCCTTGCGTGTCGGCCACCTTCAAACTTTTCTGCCATATATGCCTCTACAATTCGAGTTGCCTCCTGATGGGAAACAAACCTTGCGGGAATGCATAAAACATTTGCATCGTTGTGTTGCTTTACCAGCCTAGCTACGTCTGAATTCCACGCCAAGCCCGCTCGAATTTTTTCATGCTTATTCGCGGTCATTGCAACACCATTCGCAGATCCACAAATCAGTATTCCCCAGTCCGCTTTCTCTTCAGCAACATCTGCAGATACTGCATGAGCAAAGTCAGGATAATCGACACTCTCAAGCGTATCTGTTCCTCTATTAATAACCTCAATTCCCTTGTTTTCAAGGAAATCTATAAGTATCTTTTTAAGAGCCGGATCAGCGTGATCACCACCTATTGAAATGCGCATGAGGTTGATTTTAGCTGCAAGTTAATTCACAAGGAAACTGTTCATACCGAGCTCAGCCGGTTAACAACTTCAAAACAAATGCGTTTGCTAATCTGATTGCTAACACCTAAGCCGACTCAACCTTTCAAAACCAATGAAATCATGGGTTTTTTCTCCTGCTAATTTTACCCAACTATTTTCACCTTATGGACAGTCGGGCAGACCGAAAGATATTCAACATCACTGTTTTTAATGATTGTTTATAACCTCAGTAAACCTCGCAATTCACTAGTATTTTTATCCCATCGACTGTGTAGAATACATTCAAAAATGTGTATAACGCAATTAAGCAACGAAATACTTATCACCTTACACACAGAATGAACATCCCTATTACGATGGTTCTATTTTCTAAGAAAAGAATAATACTATTATTGTCCTTGTTGATGACAACCTGTCTGTTCGGTCAAGAAAAACTCGTTGATTGCGATTGGACGGTTTATACCTTTCCAAACGGAAGTAAAGCAAGTGCAGGATGTTTGATCAATGGAAAACCAGAAGGGCAATGGCTGAATTATCATACCAACGGAAAAATAAAAAGTCAGGGCAATCGAATCAATCACGAACTGAGTGGTGAATGGTTGTTTTTTGATTCCACAGGTATACGGGTACAATCCATTGAATATATTGAGGGAGAGAAGCAAGGATGGGAAAAAATATATTCAGCAGACAAAGAAAATTTTTTAATCCAAGAGACTCCATTTGTAGGCAATCTCAGATCCGGTTGGAGCAGCGAATTCGATTCACAAGGTCGATTGCAGAGAACAATTTTTTACAAGGAAAATGTACCAGATGGGTTAGGAAGAAAATATGCTCTGGATGGAAGAATTATAGCAATTCTTGAATATCAAAAAGGTTATTTACGATCAGTGCAGAAAGTAAATAGAAAGGATGAGCAAGGTCGAAAAAACGGATTATGGAAAATCTGGAATAAAAAAGGGATGCTTCAAGAAGAAGGTTATTGGAGCAATGGAGTGCGCAATGGAATATTTAAATTTTACAGGGTGTCAGGCGAACTGGATTACCTGGAAAAATACGAATGGGGACAACTCGTTTTGGATGCTGCTGAAACCGCGCCTGTGGATGTTAGGAAAACATACCATGAAAACGGGCAAACAGCTACATCAGGCACGTATTCCAATGGACTTCAGGTGGGAATTTACAGAGAATACAATCAAGTTGGGGAAGTAATATCAGGCGCATTGTATTCCAATGACTCAATAGTTGCAGAGGGAATTACAACGCTACAAGGATTGAAAGAAGGTATTTGGAAACATTATTACCCAGGTGGGGACTTGCACTTTGTAGGTTCATATGAAAATGGTAAAAAAGAAGGTGAGTGGAAATTCTATGCTGTTTCAGGTGAATTGATTCAGGAAGGATTTTATCGTGCTGGTCGATTTCATGGAACATGGAAATGGTATTACCTTGATGGAAAGCTTCATCGAAAGGAGCATTACCGGGCAGGTAAGGAAGATGGTTTATTTGAAGAATGGGAAGAAAATGGGAAGAAAATTCTTCGAGGTGAGTATGAGCGGGGTAGGAAAACGGGTGAATGGATACAAGATGTGAATGATCACAAAGAGGTAGGGGTATTTATGGATGGTGAAAAGGATGGAATTTGGACTCATACATTTCCCAATGGAATAGAACAATTCAAAGGTGAATACATTTTAGGACAACCAGATGGCAAACATGTATACCGACTAGTTTCAGGTAATATTCAGAAGATTGAGCGATTTCAAGGAGGTCAAAAAAACGGAAAATGGATTCATTACGGACCGAACCAAACGCTTCAACAATCCCTTGAATACAAGGACGATTTACTGATTAGAATTGATGGTCAAAAAATCAAAACCAAAGAATAACCTCTAACGAATCATGGCGCCAAAAAAACATTCATTGGTTCAGTGGGTTGAGGTTTGGTCCAACCCTGCTTTGATTGTACACCGCAATACAAGAGAAGTGTTGGCACAGAACTCATCGTGTTCAGACGTTTTTGGACAAGTTGTTGAATGGGCTCAGATTGGCAATAAAGATTGGCAGGCATGGCTGATAGAACCAAGAGAACCACAACAATTTGAGTTGAATACAATCAACGGAAAGTCACGTGTGTTTTCGTTGCGTTCAGGGGAACTGGAAGATGTGGATTACATTGTTTTTGAAGATCAGCTGGGCTGGAGAGAGCTTCGAAATGCATTTGAAGTCAATAAGACGAGGTATCAAGGTCTGTCCGCGGGTACAATGGAAGGACTGGCTTTCATTCAAAAAAACCAAATGGTTGATTTGAATGCTGAGATGATGAGGATTTTAGGCTTTTCGAAACTGGAGGAGTTAGCAGAACTTAATATTCAAGAGATCCTCGGATCGCGGAACTGGAAAAAACTGGTATCACGTTCTGGCGACATTCAGGAACTTCAATTTACCAACTCAAAGGGAAAAAACTTGGTTGTAGAGGGAAAGATTGAGATACAAGAAAAACCAGAACTTTCGATTGATTTAGAGTGCACGCTGGCGTTAATGGATATTACAGAGCGAAAGCGCGTAGAACACGACCTTTTGCAAACAAAGGAGCGATTTAGATTATTGGTTGAGACCAGTCCTTTTGGTTTGTTTCTGGTTCGAGGTTCTGAAGTGGGCTACGCGAATTCCGCGGCAATGGAACTACTGGGCTTTACAGATGAAGACGATGTGTACGGAAAAGTGTTTTCTTCTTTAATTGCTGAATCCGATTTACAGAGGGTAACCGAAGACATGAATAAGGTGTTGAAGGGTGAAAAAACACCTTATTCGGAGGTGACTATGATTGGTGCAGACCAAGAAAAAAAGGCGGTAGGCCTTCAAATGACCCTCTCGTTTTTTGATAAGCAGCCAGCCGTCCAAATTAGCGTGAGTGACTTATCCATACGAATGGAGCTCTTGCGCCAACAAATACGGGCTTCATCAGCGGAAGAATCGAACACTTCATTGCGTGAAGAGATCATTCAGCACAAACGAACGCAAAACCAACTGATCGAGGCCGAACGATTCAATCGATCGATCATTGAGAGTTCTATTGATATGATTGTGGCGTTTGATAATGAGGGCAAAGTCATTCAATTCAATCACGCAGCGTCCGTAGAGTTTGGCCTCACTATTGAAGACGCAAAAGAACTTCACGCCTCTCAATTTCTTCGAGATTCGGACAGTTTTGAGGCAATTTCGAACAGACTGAACGAAGCGGGATATTATGCAGGAGAAGTGACCGGAATAAGATCTTCGGAAGAGGCATTTCAAATGTTGATTTCGATTGCGGTTTTGCACGGTCCTGACGAACAACCCAAAGGGTTTGTATTGGTTGGAAGAGACGTTACCGAAATTCAATTAGCGGAAACAGAGCTCCGCCGCAGTGAGGAACGGTATAGGGATATATTAGAGAGCGCAAGTGACCTGGTTTTTTTAATAGACAAGAACGGCGGGTTTACCTATGCAAACCCATCGTTTTATAAGACCTTGGGTTACTATGGAGAGAGCATAGAGACGCTGAATATCACAGACATACTAAGCGGTAGCAACACCCAAGCGAACTGGATGGATGCCATTACGGGGTCTAGCCAAGAAGTGAAGTTTAAGTCTAAAACAGGGAAAGAGCTTTTGGTCATTGGCGGTGGGTCGAAACAATTGAATTCTCACAATGAGGTGACAGGCGTTCGTTGCATTTACCTTGATGTTTCTGAAATGCGAGCACACCAACTCGAAGCACGACAGAAGTCAGCAAAGTTGGAATCGATCTTCAATTCATCACGCTACATTTTGATGTTTACAATCAACCGAAAGCTTGAGGTGACCTCCATGAACGACAACGTTCAAGGCAGGTTAAACAGTCAATTTGGTTTTGAGACGGCCTTGGGAAGCCCAATCATTGATTTACTCAAGAACCACACATCTGATAATTCTTACAAAAACCAATTTCAGTTTTTTGCCCGTGCGTTTCAAGGGGTTCAACAACAGTTCGAGCTGCCTTTGGTCAACCAAAACAAGGAAGAGGTGTGGTATCAAATGTTCGTGAACCCCGTCTCATACGATGATGATCACGAGGAACTGAGTTGCATCGCTTATGAAATTACAGACAGAAAGGAAATAGACCAACAAGTCAGAAGCACCCTGAAGGAAAAAGAGATTTTACTGCAAGAGGTTCATCACCGGGTTAAAAACAATCTCCAGGTCATTTCGAGCATGCTGAATCTGCAGCGAAGATTCATTGATGACCCCAAAATGCTTGACATCCTCGAGGAAAGCCAGAACCGAATATCAACCATGAGCTTCATCCACGAATCGCTCTACCAGAATTCAGATTTCAGCAGCATTGGGTTTACAGAATACCTCAAGAGACTGACACAAAACCTGATTCACAGTTATTCGCGCGTGGCTACCGGTGTTGCCTTGGACTGCACACTGGACGACGTTCAAATTAGCTTGAAACAAGCCATACCTTGCGGATTGATTGTTAACGAGCTGGTTTCCAACTCATTGAAGTACGCTTTTCCAAACAAAAACAAGGGAACCATCCAATTGAGAGTGGAGAAAAAAGGAGATGACATTGAGATTGAAGTTTCAGACAACGGCGTGGGTTTACCGGCTGATTTTGACTTTGAAACAAACGAAAGCCTAGGGGTTTATTTGGTTCAAGCGTTGACGGAGCAGTTGGACGGAACCCTGGTTGTGGATAACAATCACAGCGAGAACACGTTAGAAAAGAGGTTAGGGGCATCATTTTTAGTTAGATTTACCCCATTGACCGACTAGACCCACTGAAATGCCGATAAACATTCTTGTTACAGAAGACGAAAGCATCGTCCGTAAAGACATTGAAAGATGCCTTGGAAACCTTGGTTACAATGTAGTAGCCTCAGCTGACAACGGCGAGGAAGCCATTAACATGGCGATGAAGCACAAGCCAGACCTCGCGCTCATGGACATCATGATCAAGGGAGATATGAACGGAATCGCAGCGGCGGAAGAAATCAAGCGGAACATGGATATTCCGGTTGTCTTTTTGACCGCATACGCAGATGAAAGCACATTGAGTGAAGCCAAACTAGCAGAGCCGCACGGTTATGTGTTAAAACCGTTCAAAGACGTCGACATTCAAACGGCCATAGAAATGGCCATGCACAAACACGGGAAGGAGCAGGAGCTGCGTCAGGAGACAGACTTCCTGCGAAGCATGGCTGAACACAAAGAGGAATCGGACGTCATTTTTGTCAAAAATCGCAGTCGATTGATTCGAGTGAAAACGGAAGACTTGCTTTTTGTAGAGGCCTTAAAGGATTATGTGGTTATACACACTCGCACAGAGAGCTACACCATTCACTCAACAATGAAGGATGTTGAGACGAAGTTGGGTGACGTGGATTTCATGCGTGTTCACCGAAGCTATATCGTAAACATCGAAGGAATTGAGAGCATCAAGTACGCCATGATTACCATGGACGGAATTGAAAAAGAAATACCAGTAGGCGGAAGCTACAAGGATCAGTTGGCCCAGCGCATTAACTTGCTTTAATACGGCTCATCGGAACAAACTTTAAAAAGGTGCGTCAAGCACCTTTTTTGCTTCACCAAAAATTTAGAACACGGAAATTTGGGATCCATCCAAAGGAGTGCTTTTCAGAGAACCTTCATTAGTTTTGTCTGTTGAATTGAGTGAAAAACATCAAATTATACCACAATGAGTTTAGTAGGAAAAGAGTTTCCAAACGTGACGCTGAAAGCCATGGATTACCTCGGAGACGATAAGGAAATCAACGTGTTCGAGATGTGTAAAAAAGAAGGCAAGAAGGTGTTGCTTTTCTGGTATCCAAAAGACTTTACCTACGTGTGTCCAACGGAACTTTTTGCTTTTCAAGAAGCCGTAGGGGAATTCGGCAAGCGAAATTGTTTGGTGCTTGGCGCAAGCTGCGACACCAATGAGGTGCATTTTGCGTGGCTGTCAACACCAAAGGAAGAGGGAGGAATAGAGGGTGTTGAGTATCCAATCCTTTCCGATACCTTTCGAAAGCTTGCCGGTGAACTCAACATTACTGACGTTGAAGACAATGTTTCTTACCGTGCTACCTACCTCCTAGACGAACGTGGGGTTTGCTTTCATGAATCAGTAAACGACATGCCGATCGGCCGAAATGTGAATGAATACCTGCGCATTTTAGACGCCAAGAACTTCAATGAAAAAAACGGAGAAGTTTGTCCGGCAAACTGGGAAGAGGGAAAGCGCGCCATGGCAGAGTCGCGGGAAGGCATCATCAACTACAGCCAAGGAAAATAAGCCCCCATGCTTGAGTTGAACGAAGACAACCTGTCTCAAACCATGGAGCCGCGCGCCGTGGTACTTTATGGAGCGCCTTGGTGTGGAAACTGCCGCTTGCTCAAACCGAAATTCAAAAAGCTGGCGGGTGAAACAGAAGGGGTTCAGTTTGTATATGTTAATGCCGAGAAGTTCACAGAGTCCCGCGGGCTTGCAGACGTAAGCAACCTACCCACGATAGCTGCTTTTGAGAACGGAACCCTCAAAGCACAAAAACAAGGCAACAAGATTGACTTAGTCAACGAGTTATTGCAAGAATTCACATGAGGCTGCCCATCATCAAACATTTGGTCACCAACGTCTCGTTGGATAAGAATCAGATCGAAACAACCGTTGAGGTATTAATTGAATTGTCGGAGGCGCGAGGCATAAAAGACGAGGAAATGGACGCTATCGGTGAATTGGTTTCAAATTGTGAGGGCGCGATTGCAGTCCTTGAGGATATTTCTGAAAACGGCACATCAACAAATGATGCGTTGAACGGATTTATGAGACGAGTAATGGGCTCCACCGACAACTGAGCGTTGAAGATTATAGAGCCATTTAATGCACCGAATGGAGTGTTGAGAAAAGAATAAAAAAGGGGGTCACCCCTTTTTTTATTCTTTGATTCATTCAAAAGACAAAGCAGAAAAACACATTAATCAACGATTGACAATCGTTCTTGGTACACATCACCTTTTGCAGTGCGCACGAAAGCGGTATACATTCCGGGTGACACGCCAGCAAAACGAACTTCTCCGGGGGCATACAAAGAAGCTTGAAAAACCCTTGAACCCTTTAAGTCGTACAAAACAAGATCAGCCCCATTTCCTTCGAAGGTTAAAACCGCGCCATGCCCAGTCTGGATTAAATTAGGCCGGATAGTGACTGCAGAGCTCTCCGGAGCTTCAATTCCAATGTTGGTTCCGTCACCAAAAATGACGTTGTCATAATAAAAGGTTTGGGTTCCCGCAAGGTATCCCTCATTGCCAAAGTCGAAGAAAATCGAAAGGATCCTGTAGTCGTGACCAAAGTTGATTGATGGGGTTCCTGGAACGTTTTGAAAAAAATCAAAAGTCATGGTCGTCCACTCTCCGGCTACAGGAGCGTTGAGTTGCGATTCTACTGAATTCGATTGCTCGAGGTATTCTTCAGCTTTCAGGCGTATTGCGGCGCCAGCGGCTGGTACCCAGACATCTACACTGATTTCGGTGGCACCCGGTTCAAATGGGATTGACTCCGCTAACCCAGCGACCGTACTCATCGTTGTTCCCGAATAATTCAACGACTGCCAATGTTTTGTCACCTTCATGACATGATTGTTTTCATCCATAGGATCTACAGCTAATTCAGCATAATTGCCCGCAAAGGAGGTGGTTTGGTAGTGCACGCCTGAATCTTCGTGGTCGATCGGCAGACTAACCTGCATCAATCCCTCTGTGCTTTGGTACAATTCAAAATCATCAAAATAGAAGGTGGAGAAGTAAGTTCCGTCACCCTCAACCCCATAATCAAACATAAATGCTACTTGATTAAAAATACCCCCGGGAACACCAGTAAAATCCCAAGTCAACGTCTCCCACGCATTGGAGGTGGTGGTCAGTGCATCGAGCTCAATCACCTGTAGTCCCTCGAGTTTAAGTTTCATGACCGCGCCCTCTACAGGGGAATAAACCTTCAAACGAAAAGCTCCGACTTCTGTGAGGTCCAAATAGTCAGGCAATGTGACAATGCTACCAGCCCAAACATTCCCCTCTGGATATCGGACCATTTGTGCGACGCTGGCGCTGGCGTTGATTCCCGACGGGTCAGGGTTTTCAACAACCAACGTTTCGGCCATTTCGAAGTTTATGAATTCTGGGGTGGTTTCCGAGGTTTCGAAATCGAATGGGGGGCTAATTTGAGCCTGTAAGATGGAGACAGCTGAAAACGAAAGAAAGAGGATAAAAGACTTCAAGACTGAAAAATTAAGGATGGGGTGTTCGATCATTTCGAACGCGCCTGAAATACAAACGCAACGCAATCTACATTAAAATGCTGCTGTTGGGAAAAGGATTTGAAGGGAGGTGTACATTGCAATAAAAAGAAGATGCAACGAATATTATTGAGCACATTGGCTTGTACGATGCTTTGCTTGGGATGCGGCACCAACGCTCCCCAAAACAAAGAGCAGCAAACCGAAGATCACACGTCAGACATGAGTAATGAGCGGGCCAGTGAATTGTTGAGCGGTTTTATAACAGCCTTCGGTGGTGCATGGGAAAACGGTGATCCAGAAGGAATTGCTGAGACATTTACCGAAGACGGCATTCGCGTCATTGGGGGCGCACAAGAAGTATTCAATGGCAGGGCGTCAATTGCAGCTTCTTTCGGAGGTGTTCAAGATGGAGAGCCGCTGCAAAACACGCGAGTTGAAATTGTTACTACGGACACCCGTTTTGTGTCAGAAGACCTTGTTATCGGTTGCGGATATTTTAAAATTTTGAACGAGACCAACGAGATCTTGTCAGAGGGGAAATGGGGGAATACTTACCGCCTTGAGGGTGATGAGCTCCTCATGCTCATGGAGTCGGCCTACCGATCATCAGATGCTGTTGATGAAGTAGCCAACGCAAATGCTGTGCAGAAACTACAGCCAAACTGGGATTGTGGAGGTTCTTTGGCTTGTGCACAGGTAGCCGCCAATGTTGCCGCGTTTGTTTCTAGTTTTAATGCTGAATCTCCAAACGAGCTATCCATGTTGTTTCGAGAAGATGGCATTCGTTCTGTCAGCGAACTTTCAAAAATTGCCCTGGGGCGAGAAAGTATTTTGGAAACCTTTCAGAGCGCTGGAGGCGGAGTCTTATCCGCTGATATGAAAGGCTTTAGAGACGTCGGAAACAACCTTGCTGTCGCGCATGGACAATGGAAAATCTCAGACGGCAAAGGAGGTGTGGCAGCTTTTGGCCAATGGGGAAATATCTTCGAAACGTCTGAGACGAATGCCAGGTTGGTCATGGAGTCTGCGGGTCGATTTTTAGTTGACTGAAAGGTCAAACCAACCCATGAAAAAGGGCGCCATTGCGGCGCCCTTTTCACGTTAAAACTGAAATTATTTCCGACTGGTCACAAAGAACAATACGGCCAGAATAGCGCATGTAGCAAGGTTTCCAATTGCGGTTGCGCCCTCGGCGACGCCGGTGGCCACGTGGTAACCGATAATCGCCACCCACATCATTTGAACCAAAGCATAGACTCGGCCAAACGAGGCGAGTTTTTCACCTGCTAGGTCGTTTGTTTTCCAGGTAATAACTCCCAGAGCCAAGAAGGTGACGCCGACGAATTCACCGAAAGTGTGCATGTCAGGCGTCATCTCAAATCCCGCCATACCCAGAAACATATCTGTGGCAAAGAGGGACATGGTGCCGTTGATCAAGAGAATGACAGCGCTCAATTTGAAGACATTGGATAAACTCATACAATAAAAGGTTGATTTACAGCCAATTTCGCGGAAGCAAGCAGACCATCGATAACAACCTAATCAACTTATTACCAGTGATTTGTTGATTTGACCAATTGAATTTGATTTCAACTCCAACCAAGAAGCTTGTTGCGAACG
>MDTC01185966.1_pt1 | contig 66492 bp, 57 predicted proteins | sample 811181 | NCBI WGS metagenome assembly MDTC01 (sample SAMN05326644, study PRJNA326480) | marine metagenome | isolation source: seawater | place: Pacific Ocean: North | collected 2011
CAAAATACTTTATAAAAAAAGCAACTGTTGACTTTACACCTGTTCTTGTATATGAAGGAGGTGAAACTTCATTTAAAACAATAACTGTTCAAGGAGAACAAGCTACAGGTGGAGAAGCTACAATTTTTAATTCTACCGGGGGGAATTTCAGTTACGCTGATGACATTAAGTATACAGAAGAAATGTTTAATTCTAATTTAGAGCTTCGAGCAGTAGCTAGACTAAAAGACAAAGAAAAAATATTAGGTCCAGTAAATATTGCTCAAGGGGTAATCGCTACATCTACAAGAGTTGAAGAAGATTATGATCTTGCAAATAAAAATGATGGTTATGAATATGAAACAATTCTTGAGAAAACCGCAACAATTTATTTTTTAGTAAATCAGTCTAATATTAGGACAACTGAAAAAAGTGATGATGACATTAAAGAGTTAAAAGATTTTGCTAAAAACGGATACAAGACTCATTCTATAGAAATTATTTCATACGCTTCTCCTGAGGGAAAAGTGAACTTAAATGATAATGTTTCTGAAAAAAGAATGAAAAGTACTGTAAATTACACAAAACAACTTCTCAGATCTTTAAAATTTGACGGCGCAAGAAACAATGACTTATACACACTTACATCTGTTGGAGAAGACTGGATGGGGTTTGAAAATTTAGTAGATGCATCAAACATAAAAGACAAGGGAAGAATAAATAGAATTGTCAACAACATTGAAGATGTTGAAGTTAGAGAGCAGAGAATTAGAGATTTAGCAGAAGTTTATGATGCTATTGAAGATGATATCTTACCTCAACTCAGAAAAGCAACAATTATTATTAGATCTTTTGAGCCAAAAAGAACAGATGAAGAAATAGCATCTTTGGCGACAACAAGTGCTGAAGAATTAGATATAAAAGAATTATTACATGCTGCAAAACTGTTTTCAGATAATGATACTATTGTAAATATATATACTAAAGTAGTAGAGCTACACAATGACTGGAGAGGTTATAATAACATAGCATGCTTATTTATTAATGAAGGAGATCTTTCTAGCGCTGTTTCACATTTAGATAAGGCAGAGGAAATAGGTGGAATACAAAGTGATATTTTAATTAATAGAGGAATAATTGCTGCAATAAAAGGAGAATTAGATAGAGCTCAACAACTATTTAACGAAGGAAGTGCTTCAGAAAAGAATCAAGCTATACTTGATATTAAGCAAGGAGAATACGCAAAAGCTGCCAGATTTTATAAAGGAAATAATTCATATAATGCCGTATTAGCTAACATACTTAATGGAAATTATGATCTTAGATGCGAAGATAACTACATAAACGCTATTGCAGCAGCAAGACAAGGAAATAATAATGAAGTAATCAAATATCTTAAACAAGCCATAAATTCTAATAGCTCGTTAAAAAGTGAAGCTGCTAATGATTTAGAATTTTTCAACCTTCGTGAAAATGAAGAGTTTAAGAATTTAATCAATTAATAAAACTTACATACTAAAAATTAAAAACAGCTTTTTTGAAGCTGTTTTTTTTATATAATGATTTTATTTATATTTCTTTACGATGAACACCTATATCATACTTTTTGTTAATTAGCTCTTTGATTGAATCATATACATCTTTTTGCTTAACAAAATCAACGTCTGAAACATCAAGCATAAGGACAGGAAAATGATGTTGTTTTCTTAAATAGTCGAGATAATTATGCTGAATATTTTCTAAATACTTGTCTGAGATATCTTGTTCAAAATCCCTTCCTCTTTTAATAATATTTTTTCTTAATCTTTCAATACTTGAATATAAATAAACCACTAAATCAGGACTAGATAACGAAGAAAAAATAATTTCAAAGAATCTATTAAAAAGTTGTCTCTCATCATCCTTAAGATTGTTTTGGGCAAATAATTTTGATTTAACAAAAAAATAATCCGAAACTTTTTGAGGCTGAAATAAGTCTTGTTCTTTATTACTTTTTAGCTGGTGATATCTTTCTGCCATAAAAAAAAGCTCTAATGGGAATGCATTTTTTTCAGGTTCTTTATAGAATTTTGGTAAAAAAGGATTATCAGCGAATTTTTCCAGAATTAGTCTTACATTATAGTCAGCAGCTAACATTCCTGCTAACGTGGTTTTGCCACTACCTATATTTCCCTCAATTGCAATATGATTATATTGCATATTCAACTACATTTTCAGTATCTTTAGATTCTTGCAACAAATCAGCGACTGTTTTATTATATTTTGGATGAACATATTTAGGTACAATTTCATTTAAAGGTATTAAAACAAAATTTCTTTCGTGCATATGTTTATGTGGTATACATAGATCAAAAGTCTCAATAATTTCATTATTAAAAAAAATAATATCGATATCTATCAGACGTTCTCCCCACTTTTCAATTCTTACTCTACCTAATTCATTTTCTATGCTTAGAATAGTTTTTAACGCTTCTTTAGGTGATAATAATGAGTTTACTTCAAGTATTTGATTTAAATAGTTTTGCTGACCATCTACCCTCCATGGATCACTTTCATAAATTTTGGATACAGATAAAACTTTGCCTAATTTTTCATTTATAAAGTTAGTGGCATCTTTAATCATCTGCACTCTGTCACCCAAATTACTACCAAGTTGTAAAAAAAGTTTATTCATTACATTAAAATTAATCAAATATAGAAAGAAAGAAAGAACTTAAAAATTAAAATGTTGTATTTTTATCAACCAAATTTATATATCTATGAAATCATTTTTTAAAGGATTACTTACAAATATATTAGGGACAATTATCTCTTCTCTAATTTTTATATTATTTATAGTAGGCATAATCACTTTAATAATACCTGATAATGATTTTGAAATTAAAAAAAACAGTATTTTAAAAATAAATTTATCAGATTTTAATGTAGTTGAAAGATCAACAGACAATCCTTTTGAAGAGTTTAATTTAAGTGGAAACACGTCAAAATCAATTGAACTCAAAGAAATATTAGATAATATTGAAAAAGCCAAAAAGGATGATAATATTAAAGCTATTTATATTAATACCGCTTATGTTAATGCAGGATTATCACAAATTGAAGAGATAAGAAATAAACTATTGGATTTTAAATCCTCAAAAAAACCTATCATCGCGTATTCAGAAGTATACTCACAAACAGCCTATTATTTAGCTTCTATTGCTGATGAAATTTATTTAAATCCAGCCGGAATTGTAGAGCTTAAAGGATTTTCTATATCTCAAATGTTTTACAAAGATTTACTAGAAAAACTTGACATAGATATACAAATTATAAGACATGGTAAATTCAAAAGCGCTGTTGAACCATTTACTTTAAATGAAATGAGTGATGAAAATAGAGAACAAATGTCATTATTGGTTAATTCTCTATCAAATAATATTATTTCAAGTATTGCCAAAGAGAGAAAGCTTTCTGCAGAGTTAATAAATCAGCATACAAATAATTTAAGTCTGGAAAATGCAAAAAAATGCCTTGACCTTGGATATGTTGATGGATTGATTTATCAAGATCAATTAGAAAAAAAACTTATTTCTATTACAAAAGAGAAAAAATTAAATTTAGTTTCTCTAACAAAATATAATGAAGTTAAAGATAAAAACAAGAAAAGTAGCTCTAACAAAATCGCCATTATTTATGCTACAGGCACAATAGATATGGGTAAGGGTAATGAAACAAGTATTGGGTCAATAACTACTGCCAAAGCAATTAAAAAAGCAAGAGAGGATAAAAATATTAAAGCAATTATTTTACGTATAAATTCTGGAGGTGGTAGTGCTTTGGCATCTGATGTGATATGGAGAGAAACTCAATTAATTAAAAAACCATTTGTTGTTTCTATGGGTGACTACGCAGCAAGTGGAGGGTATTATATTGCGTGTGAAGCTGATCATATTGTTGCAAATCCAACCACACTCACAGGTTCAATAGGTGTTTTTGGAATGATACCGAACCTACAAAATTTTTATAAAAATAAAATCGGGATATCGATTGACACAGTTAATACACACAAATCTGCTGATATGGGTATTAATAGAGCACTAACAGAATTTGAACGAAAAAAAATTCAAAAAGGAGTAGAAGAAACATACAACACTTTTATATCTAAGGTATCAGCAGGAAGAGAAATGACAAAAAAAGAAGTTGATAAAATTGGTCAAGGTAGAGTATGGAGCGGAGTTGATGCAAAATCAATAGGCCTAATAGATTCGCATGGTGGGTTGGAGGAGGCAATAAATGTTGCATGTGATTTAGCTAAAATTAAAAAATATCAAATAATCTCTTTACCAAGGAAAAAGGATTTTTTAATTGATTTAGTATTAAATGTTGGAGAAGAGACGACGATCTCTAATTTATTGATTCAAAAGTTAGGGATTAATATTAAATTAATAAAAACTATTGAAGATTTATTATCCCAAGATAAAATTCAAGCAAGAATTCCATATGTTATTGAATTAAAATAGTTTGTATTGAATTAATCCATAACAGAGAAATCAACAACAAATCCTTCATGTGAACGCACGTTAAATACTCTGTCCTGATCTAAGATTAAATACTGACCCTTAATTCCTAATAATAACCCTTCAATAGTGCTACTTTTTTCAAGTTTAACACTCTTGATTTTTTTTGGATATTGTTGTACAGGATATCTTACTTCAGTTACATAATCATCATCTAGTATATATTTTTTTAGTTTTGAAGGCACATGTTTAATCAACTGATGTTTAAACTTAACTAAGTCAACTGTATTAGGTTCTCCAGAAAGCATTTTCCGCCAATTGGTTTTGTCTGAGACATAAGGTTTTAATGCAACTTCAATGTCTCCAGAAAATCTTCTGTTTGGAACCTTGGCTAATAAAATAGCTTGACTTGCTCCCTGATCCATCCATCTAACTACACCTTGACTTGCTCTTGTTATTCCTACCTTGATACCAGAAGAATTAGCTAAATACACATAATGGGTTGTCAACTGAAACTCTTTTTCCCAAGTAAGATCTCGCTCTTCAATACCAAGGTGAGCAGTACATAGTTCAGGCTTAAAGATACTTGGGGAGGCTTCTGGTAACGTCCAATAACAATTATAGCAAAATCCTGAACGAAAAAGTTTTCTCTTTTCTTTTCCACAATGACATATAACTAACCCCTTCCAAGAAATTTTTATTTTTTTTTCTAAATAATCATTCATCAAATGATTCTTACCATTAATGTTGAGTTGATAATTTACAACATCTAATAATTCAGTACTCATTTTTTTTAGTGAATCTCTCAACATAATTTTGTATTTTTCAGCCCTTAAATTTACAAAATTGGCTAACTTCTCAGTTAAAAACTCCATACTTTCTTTAGTAATACAAAAACGTATTAAAAATATTTATAAATTTATTAGTAATCCTTTTGATTGCCAAAGTGAGATTTTAAAATATTTAGTTAAAAAAGGTAAAAAAACCTCTTTTGGTAAAGAACATAATTTTAATGAAATTTCTGATTACAACAGCTTTAAAAAAAATGTTCCAATAAGAAAATATGAAGAATTAGCTAATTATATAAATAAAATAAGAAATGGAGATACTGACGTATTATGGCCTGGTAAAATAAAACGATTTGCAAAATCTTCAGGTACTACAAATAGTAAAAGTAAATATATTCCAGTAACAGATGAATGTTTACAAGAATGTCATTTTAAAGCGGGTAAAGATATGCTTTCTCTTTATGAAAATAATTTTCCCAAGAGTGACTTGTATAATGGGAAAGGCCTAATGCTTGGAGGATCACTAGATAAATTTTCAAAAGAAAAAATTCAAGAAGGAGACCTATCTGCAATATTATTGAACGAATTTCCATTTTGGGTAAGCTATCATAGAGTGCCAGATTTAGAGACTGCACTTATGAAAGAATGGGATGAGAAATTAAATAAGATTGCTCATCAAGCTATTAGTGAAAATATAACAAGCTTAACAGGTGTTCCATCATGGATGCTCATATTATTAAAGCGAGTTTTAGCTTTAAGTGAAGCAAAAAATATTTCTGAATTATGGCCTAATCTAGAATTATATATGCATGGAGGAGTCAACTTTGAACCATATAAAAAACAGTTTGAAGAGCTTATTCCAAGTAAAAAAATGAACTACTTAGAAAACTATAACGCATCTGAGGGCTTTATTGCTGTTCAAGATCAGTATGTATCAAAAGGCATGCTACTCATGCTTGATTATGGAATATTTTATGAGTTTCTTGATATAGAAAAATATAGAAAAGGTGATATGTCCGCAATTGATTTAAAGCATGTTGAATTGGGTAAAAAATATGCACTAATTATGTCAACAAATGCAGGACTTTGGAGGTATATGATTGGAGATATTATAGAGTTCACTTCTATTTCTCCATTTAGAATAAAAATTGCTGGAAGGACAAAAAGCTGTATTAATACGTTTGGTGAAGAACTAATGGTTCATAATACCGACCAAGCAGTAAGTGAAGCATGCAAAAAACATAACTGTTCTATAAATGATTACACAGTAGCGCCTGTTTTTATTGCTAATAACTCTGGGGGTCACCAATGGCTTATTGAGTTTGAAAAAAAACCTTCAGACATTAAATTATTTATGAAAGAAATTGATGATACTCTAAAAAAACTTAACTCAGATTATGAAGCAAAAAGAACAGACAATCTTATTCTAAAATTTCCAGAGGTTATAGTTCTTCAAAATAAAGAATTTTACACATGGTTAAAACAAAATAAACGTCTTGGTGGACAAAATAAAATCCCTAGATTAAATGAAAGCAGAATTATTGCTGAAGAAATAATCACAATAAAGAATAAGTTTTCAACAAATCAAAATACAAATAACAATTAATATTCATTTAAAATAATTCTTTTTTTATTTTAGTAAAAAATTATAAAAATGCATATAGCTATAGCAGGAAATATCGGATCTGGCAAAACAACCTTAACAACTAAGTTAGTAAAACATTACAAATGGGAAGCACACTACGAAGATGTAGAAAACAATCCATATTTAAACGATTTCTATAAAGATATGCAGAGATGGTCATTTAATTTGCAGGTATATTTCTTAAATAGCCGATTTAGACAAATAATCTCTATTAAGAATAGCAAAAAAAGTTATATTCAGGACAGAACAATATATGAGGACGCAAAAATATTTGCCCCTAACCTTCACCATATGGGTTTGATGAGTACAAGAGATTTTGAGAACTATATGGAAATTTTTAATCTAATGGATGGATTTATTGATGGTCCTGACTTACTGATATACTTAAGAGCAAGTGTACCTATTTTAGTTGAACAAATACAAAAGAGAGGTAGAGAGTACGAAAATAGTATTAGATTAGATTATTTAACTAGATTGAATGAGCGTTACGAAGCCTGGATTGGAGAATATGACAAAGGTAATTTACTTATTATCGATGTTGACAATTTAGATTATGCAGAAAAAGATGAAGATTTAAGCAAAGTCATTGAGAAAATAGATGCGAAAATAAATGGTCTGTTTTAATCTTAGAGATCTTTCATTTAAATTAAAAAGCCGAGAAAATATTTTCTCGGCTTTTTTAGTGTATCTAAAAAATTTAAAATGACCTATTGCACACAATTTTTGTCTTGCGCATATTGCATAATAAGATTTCTCAATTTTTCAAAATCCTCACTATCTATTGGATATTTTTTCAGGAGCTCATCTGATTTAATTTGTATTTCTTTGTCCAATTCAATTTGTGGACACACACAATCTTCTACATATTTCATAGCTTCTTGCTCCATACTTAATTCTATTCCTAAGTCTTCTGTTACTTGATCATCTACATTACTTGCAGAAGAATGAGATCCTAAAATTGGAGCAACAACTAATCCTATTAAACAAGTCAGTTTTATTAAAATGTTCATAGAAGGGCCAGATGTATCTTTAAAAGGGTCTCCAACAGTATCTCCTGTTACAGACGCCTTGTGCGCTTCTGATCCTTTATAAGTCATCTCCCCATTAATTTCCACTCCAGCTTCAAAGGATTTTTTTGCATTATCCCAAGCTCCTCCAGCATTGTTTTGAAAAATTGCCCATAGAACTCCACTTACTGTAACACCAGCCATATATCCACCTAGCATTTCAGCAATTTCCTTATTATCCATACCAAAAATCATAGGTAGAAATGCGATAGCTAATGGAAACAAAATTGTCATTAGTCCAGGAGCCATCATTTCTTTTAGTGATGCTTTTGTTGAAATATCTACACATTTATCATATTCTGGCTTACCTTTTCCCTCCATGATTCCGGCAATTTCTTTAAACTGTCTTCTTACTTCATACACCATTTCCATTGCTGCCTTTCCCACAGCATTCATTGCAAGAGCAGAAAACACAACAGGAACCATACCTCCAACAAAAAGCATAGCTAATACAGGAGCTTTAAAAATATTAATCCCATCAATTCCTGTAAATGTTACGTATGCAGCGAATAAAGCAAGAGATGTCAAAGCTGCCGAAGCTATTGCAAAGCCTTTTCCAGTTGCTGCTGTGGTATTTCCAACTGAATCTAAAATATCTGTTCTTTCTCTTACAATAGGATCCTGCTCACTCATCTCAGCAATTCCACCCGCATTATCCGATATTGGACCAAAAGCATCAATTGCTAACTGCATCGCTGTTGTTGCCATCATCGCTGATGCAGACATTGCAACACCATAAAAACCAGCAAATTCATAAGATGCCCAAATTGCTCCAGCAAACAGTAAAACTGACGGGAAAGTTGAAATCATACCTGTTGCTAATCCAGAAATTATGTTTGTAGCTGCCCCTGTACTTGATTGTTGAACAATTTTTAGTATTGGTTTTTTCCCAAGGCCTGTATAATACTCTGTTACTGATGAAATTAGACCACCTACTACCAAACCAACTAATGAAGCATAAAAAACATCTAGTGAAGTAAACTCGATCATCCCTTCACCAAAGAAGTTCATTATCATTGTTTTAGGTAGCATGTAAACTGTCAAAAAATAACTTGATATTGCAACTAATACAATAGAGGTAATATTTCCTACGTTTAATGCAGCCATTACTTTATTTTCCTTTGCATCGTTGTCTTTGATTTTTACTAGCATAGTTCCTATCGCAGATATAATAATTCCTGCACCTGCTATTGCCATAGGTAATAGTATAGCCCCATTAAGAATCCCTCCCACTTGTTCAAAAGCTGTACTTGTCATATCTTCAATTAAATAATAACCAAGCAACATAGCAGCTAAAACAGTAGCGACATAAGATCCAAATAAATCAGCTCCCATTCCTGCAACATCACCTACGTTATCACCAACATTATCCGCAATTGTCGCAGGATTTCTTGGGTCATCTTCAGGAATATCAGCTTCTACTTTACCAACTAAATCGGCACCAACGTCAGCTGCTTTTGTATAGATTCCTCCTCCAACACGAGCAAATAATGCAATAGATTCAGCACCTAAAGAGAAACCAGCCAATGCCTCTAGAGTTACTAACATGGCATTTTCTGTGCCTGCAAAGTAATTGAAAAAGAAGATGAAAAAACCAGTTAAACCAAGCACAGCCAGTCCAGCAACACCTAATCCCATAACTGTACCTCCACCAAAAGAAATTTTTAATGCTTTTGGTAAAGATGTTTTAGCTGCCTGAGTTGTTCTAACATTTGTTCTTGTAGCAATCTTCATACCTATATTACCTGCGAAAGCTGAAAAAATAGCTCCAAAAACAAAAGCAATTACTATCATCCAATGGGTTGTTTCTACTATTGTTGAAACCAAAAAGAGTAAAGCACTAACAATCAACACAAAAACTGACAATAATTTATACTCCGCTCTTAAAAACGCTAATGCCCCTTCATAAATGTAATCAGAAATTTCTTTCATTTTACCATCACCAGCATCTTGTTTCATTACCCAAGATCTTTTAACCAACATATATACTAATCCAACTACTGCTAAAATAGCTGGTATATAAATCATAAATGATTCCATTTTATTAATTTTATATTAAACTTTTTTAATTAAGATGCTTGCAAAAATAATCTTTTTAAATAAATGAAATATCTGATAGCCAAATATTATTAATCTTCTTACATTTAAAGGAACATTAATATTACTATTTAAAGCATTTTATCTAAATTTGCTTAATTAATAACTTAAACAAAAAAAAATGAATATTTTAGTTTGTATCAGTAGCGTACCTGATACCACAACAAAAATTAATTTTTCAGATAACGATAGTAAATTTGATTCTTCAGGTGTGCAATTTGTAATTAACCCTTATGATGAATTTGGATTAACAAAAGCAATAATGTTAAAAGAAGTAAATGGTGGCAAAGTAACCACTATAACAGTTGGAGATCAAAATGTCGAGCCTGTCATTAGAAAAGCTCTTGCTATAGGAGCTGACGAGGCAATTAGAATAAACATTTCTCCGAAAGATAGTTATTCAACAGCAGTAGAAATTAGCAATTACATAAGTGAAAATACATTTGATCTTATTATTTGTGGTAAAGAATCTAGTGATTATAATGGAGGAGTCGTTGGAGGTATAATTGCTGAACTAACAAATCTGCCGTTTGTAAACGCTTGCAACGGATTAAGTATAACTCAAAATACCGCAAATCTTCACAGAGAGATTGATGGTGGGAAAGAAAATCTTGAAATTGATTTACCAATAGTTATAGGAGGTCAAAAAGGATTAGTTGAAGAATCTGAACTGCGAATACCAAACATGCGAGGAATCATGCAAGCAAGAACAAAACCTCTTTTGGTAATTGAACCTAAAATGAATGAGGTTTTAACTGAATCAATAAGTTTTGAAAAACCAAGTGAAAGGGGTGATTGTAAAATTATTTCTAATGAAAATATATCCGAGCTAGTTTCATTACTTCAATATGAAGCTAAAGTAATTTAAAATAAAAGAAAATGTCAATATTAGTTTATACAGAAAGTTGGGAAGGAAAATTTAGAAAAAGTACATTTGAAGCTCTTTCTTACGCTAGTGAAATAGCAAAAATGTATTCATCAGAAGTTATTGCTATTGCATTTGGAGAAGAGAGTAATGATGAGTTAGAAAAATTAGGTAAATATGGAGCTGAAAAAGTACTTGCCTGCAACCAAATTAAAAAAGGAGACAGTGAAGTGACAAGTGATTTTTTAGCAAAATGTAATTCTGATTCTAAAATCATTGTATTTGCTACGACAAATACTTCCAAAATGATTGCAGCAAGATTAGCCGCAAAAATTAAAGCTGGTATAGTTTCTAATGTAATTGAACTACCCTCTAACATAAGTCCTTTGACTTTGAAGCGTAAATCTTTTTCAAGTAAGGCAATAGAAAAAGTAAAAATTAACTCCAGTAAAGCTATTATCATGCTAGCTTCAAATTCATATGGTATAGCTGAAAACAATAAAAATTGTAAGATTGAAAAACATAAAGTTAATGCTTCAAGTCATATTAACTTTAAAGATCAGAAGATCGCAAGCGGAAAATTATCATTGGCCGAGGCTGAAATTATTGTTTCTGCAGGTAGAGGACTAAAAGGACCTGAAAACTGGAAAATGATAGAAGATTTAGCAGAAACTTTAGGTGCTGCAACAGCATGCTCTAAGCCAGTTTCTGATATTGGATGGAGATCACACGATGAACATGTTGGGCAAACTGGTAAGGCTGTTTCTCCTAATTTATATTTTGCAATAGGAATTTCTGGTGCTATACAACATTTAGCAGGTGTTAATTCCTCAAAAGTAATGGTAGTAATTAACACAGATCCTGAAGCTCCTTTTTTCAAAGCTGCGGACTACGGAATAGTAGGTGATGCTTTTGAAGTAGTTCCAAAGTTGATTGAAGAAATAAAAAAAATAAGATAGTTTGGAATTGATTCAACTAGATATTTCAGCCATTAAACAAAGTGATTCTCAAAACAACGCATACGTTTTGATATTGAATGAATTAACTGGTAAAAGACAATTACCAATTGTTATTGGATGGTGCGAAGCTCGCTCTATTGCAATAGCTCTTGAAGGATCTTCTAAACAAAATAGACCTCTAACACATGACTTATTTAAAAAAATAGGAGATAAATTTAATATAACTGTCCAAAAAGTAGTAATTCACACATTAATTGAAGGTATATTTCATGCTGCATTTTATTGTAAGAACAATAATACTGGCCAGGAAGAAATAATAGATGCAAGAACATCAGATGCAATTGCAATTGCATTAAGATATAAGTGCCCTATTTTTACATACGAAGATATTTTAACACGAGCAGGTATAATTATAAATAGTTCAAGACAAACAGATAAATCTATAGATATCAAAGGCAAAAAAGCTAAAAAATCAAAAAAATCTGTTACAATTAGTCTGAAAAAACTTAAAGAATTACTAAATATTGCTATTGAAGAAGAAGACTATGAGAAAGCTTCAAAAATTAGAGATGAAATTAAAAAAAGAGAAAAGAATAAATGAAAAAAATATTTATTATCTCATTATTCATATTCTACAATACAAATTTATTTTCTATTGACATTGCAGGTAAATGGATTTTTAAAAATATTAAATCCTCTGAGAATTCAAGTAATAAAAATTTAATACCAATAGCACAAGATGACTATATGCTTATTAATGAAGATGGAACTTTTTTATATGAACTCAAAGAGGTAAAAAAATATAAAAGAGGTAGATGGTCTTTAGATTCAAGTAAACTAGATCTTACATTTTATTATTTAAACAAAAGATTATCAGGTGAAAAAGCTCCTGATTATCAGCATCTTTTAGACATTGATACTATACGTACATATAAAATAAAAGTCAAACAAAATCAACTAATTCTTTCTGAAAATAAAATTAACTACACATTTATCAAGGATAATAAAAAAATTGACGAAATAAAATCATACAAATACTCAAGCGGATTTTCAATTAACTCAATCTTTAGAGGGATGTTAGGAATTTCAGCACTATTATTTATCTCATTCTTATTTAGTAGAAACAAAAAGGCTATCGACTGGACTTTAATTGTGAAAGGTTTGATAATTCAAATAATTTTTGCTGTTCTTGTTTTGAAAGTACCTTTTGTTTCTTCATCATTTGAGTTCATTGGAAAAATATTTACAAAAATTATTTCTTTTACTCAAGATGGCACTATGTTTTTATTTAGATCATTTAGTAGCGGTATTATTGAATCTCCACTAGTGAATTTTGTTGTGATGATATTACCCACTGTAATATTCTTTTCTGCTTTAACATCTTTGTTTTACTATTGGAAAATTATCCCAAAAATTATTTATGGATTTGCTTGGATTATGAAAAAATCTATGGGACTTTCTGGTCCTGAAAGTGTAGCTGCAGCTGGAAACATATTTTTAGGTCAAACCGAATCACCACTTTTAGTTAAACCCTATTTAAATAAAATGACAATGTCAGAAATTTTATGTTTGATGAGCGGAGGGATGGCTACTATAGCTGGTGGTGTATTAGCAGCTTACATTGGCTTTTTAGGAGGCGATAACCCAACGCAACAAATAATGTTTGCAAAGCATTTATTAGCCGCTTCTGTAATGTCTGCTCCAGCAGCGGTTATTGCAGCAAAAATATTATGGCCGGAAGAAGAAAAGTTTGAAGAAAAGATTGAGCTTTCTCAAGAAAATATCGGAACTAATGCTTTAGAAGCAATATCTAAAGGAACAACAGACGGAATTAAGTTAGCAGTAAATGTTGGAGCAATGCTATTAGTATTTATTGCTTTAATATCTATGTCTAACTTTGTGCTTCAGAAAATCGGACATTGGACAACTATAAATTCTTTAATAGCTGAAAACACGCAGTATTCTGAGTTATCTTTAAATATGATTCTTGGATATCTAGGGGCCCCCTTAGCTTGGCTAATGGGCGTATGTAAAGAAGATATGTTTCTGGTAGGACAGTTATTAGGAGAAAAAACTGTACTAAATGAATTTGTAGCTTATGTATCTTTGGGAGAGATGAAAAGCGTAGGAGCTTTTGTAGAGTATAAATCTATTATCATTGCTACATATATCTTATGTGGCTTTGCCAATTTTGCCTCTATTGGAATTCAAATTGGAGGAATAGGTGCTCTTGCCCCTACTAGAAAAAGAGATTTATCTAAACTGGGGTTTTTAGCTTTATTAGCTGGTACATTAGCATCATTATTTACTGCAGTAATTGTGGGAATGATTGTTTAATTTTATGTTGTGAAGTATAATTTTTAATCAAAAAGTTAGAAGGAACTATTTTATAAAACTTGATATAAATAAATTAAATAAATGAGACAATATTTAGATTTAATGGATAAAGTGATGCAAGAAGGCACGCTGAAAGAAGATAGGACAGGTACAGGTACTAAAAGTATCTTTGGTTATCAAATGCGATTTGATTTGTCTGAGGGGTTCCCTTGTGTTACTACTAAAAAACTACATTTAAAGTCTATCATCCATGAACTACTTTGGTTTTTAAAGGGCGATACTAATATTAAATATCTGAAAGATAATGGAGTCCGTATTTGGGATGAATGGGCAGATGAAAAAGGAGACCTTGGTCATGTATATGGATATCAGTGGAGAAGCTGGCCAACACCAGATGGCAAACACATTGATCAGATTCAACAAACAATAAGTGCATTAAAAAATAACCCAAATAGTAGAAGAATTATTGTCAGCGCATGGAATGTTGGAGAAATTGATCAGATGGCTTTACCTCCCTGCCACGCTTTTTTCCAGTTTTATGTAGCAAATAACAAACTATCATGTCAGTTGTATCAAAGAAGTGCAGATATTTTCTTAGGAGTTCCTTTCAACATTGCTTCATATGCTTTACTTACAATGATGATAGCACAAGTTTGTAATCTTAAACTTGGAGAATTTATACACACTTTAGGTGATGCTCATATTTATACTAATCACTTTGAACAGGTTAAATTACAATTATCAAGAGACTGTAAAAAGTTACCAAAAATGAAAATAAATCCAGTTGTAAAAGATATCTTTGGTTTCAAATTTGATGATTTTGAATTGTTTGATTATGAATATCATCCACATATAAAAGGAAAAGTAGCAGTGTAATGGCTAATATAATTGTTTTGGGGGCGGGTTTAGTAGGTGGTGTAATGGCTAGAGATTTAGCAATGAATCACGATGTAACGTGCGTAGATATATCAAAGGAGAATTTAAGTAAATTAACGGGTATAAAAACTATTTGTGCAGACATTTCAAATACAAAAAAACTAAAATCACTAATAGGTGATTTCGATTTAGTCATTGGCGCTGTTCCTGGATTTATAGGCTATAAAATGATGAAAGATGTAATTGAATCTAAAAAAAATATTGTTGACATTTCCTTTTATCCCGAAGATCCTTTTGGTCTTGATAAATTGGCAAAACAAAATAAAGTAATTGCGATAATGGATTGTGGAGTAGCTCCAGGTATGGGAAATATTATTTTTGGTTATCATGATAAAAACATGAAAATAACCGACTATGAATGCTTAGTTGGAGGATTACCTGAAAAAAGAGAATGGCCATATGAATACCAAGCGGTATTCTCCCCAATTGATGTAATTGAAGAATATATCCGGCCTGCTAGATACGTTCAAAACTCATCACTAATAATCAAAGAAGCCCTTTCTGATACTGAGTTAGTAAATTTTGAAGATATAGGCACACTAGAAAGCTGGAACTCTGATGGCTTGAGAACATTAATAAAAACTATGCCTCATGTTCCAAATATGATTGAAAAAACTTTAAGATATCCTGGATGTGTTGAATATTTAAAAGTTCTTAGAGAAAGTGGATTCTTTTCATATGATGAAATTGATGTAAATGGTCATAAAATACGACCAATAGATATGACCGCTAAATTATTATTTCCAAAATGGAAAATGAAAGAAGGTGACAAAGATTTTACTGTAATGAGAATAATTATAAAAGGGTTTGAAAATGATAAACAAGTACAATATCAATATAATTTGTTAGATAAATTTAAAGATGATACTATATCTATGGCTAGAACTACTGGATTTACATGCACAGCTGTTGCGAACTTGGTTATAAATCAAAAATATAATCAAATAGGTATCTCTCCGCCAGAATTTCTTGGCAATCACTTTAAAGAAATTAAAGATTATTTAGAAAAAAGAGGTGTTAAATATAAAATGACAAAAAAATCATGAGAGTTTCAATAATAGTAGCTGCATGTGAAAACAATGTTATTGGTAAAGATAACGATCTAATATGGAACCTTCCAATTGACATGAACTTTTTTAAAGAAACAACAAAAAATCATCATGTGATAATGGGACGTAAAAATTTTGAATCTATACCACATAAATATAGACCACTTCCTAACAGAACTAATATTATAATTACAAGAAATAGAAATTATATTGCACAAGATTGCTTAGTGGTAGATTCAATAAAAAAAGCGATAGAAATTGCAAAAAAAAATAATGATAAAGAACCGTTTATCATTGGAGGAGGAGAAATATATAAGCTTGCGCTACAAGAAGATTTAGTAGATAGAATATATCTTACTAGAATACATCATAAATTTGATGGGGATACGTTTTTTCCTGAATTACACCAAAAATGGAAAGAAATAAATAGGATTAAACATGAAGCTGATGCAAAACACAGATATAGCTTTAGCTTTTTAATATTTGAAAAAAATAATTAATTTTACGAAAAAAGACATGAAATATTTTGTTATAGTATATACCCTGTTATTTGTGTTTATTTCATGCACAGAAGATGAAGTAATTTTAACTCCAGAACTCAATAGCACTCAAGCATCACAAGACAATTTAATAGCAGAAAGTATTTTTAATGACGTTTTAAGAATTGTTGAAAATGGAATCTTGAATAATAATAAAGGAAATCAATACCCTAAATTTACTATCTTCAATAATGACACTTCAAATTTTGATACTCTCTTAATTAATTTTGGTAATACTAATTATCTTTATAACAATAAACTAAGAAAAGGAATAATAAATGTTACCTTTTCAGGAAATTATAGAGATTCACTTTCTGTTATTACTACAACTTTTGATAATTTTTATATAAATAATAAATTGATTCAAGGTGAAATGATTGTTACAAACAATGGCAAAAATAATAGTCAAAATCTAGTCTATAATATTGATGTGAACAATGCTAGTATAAACACTGACAATGGTATTATTAACTGGCAATCAAACAGAATAAGAGAATTAATTGCTGGAGATGAAACATACTTAGATGATTCAGATGATGTTTACAGAATTACTGGTATTTCAACTGGTAATGCTGCTAATGGTAATGAGTTTTCTGTTGAAATAATAGACCCGTTACATATGGATCAAAGCTGTTTACCATATTGTGTGATAACAAGTGGAAGCTCTAAAATATCTCCTAATGGCTATTCTACTAGAACGATTTATTACGGTGACTCTACATGTAACTGTAATGTAGATGTTGTAACTGATGAAGAAACTTATCCTTTAGTAATAGAATATTAATTAAGCTGCATCTAAATTGGTAAATGACAATTTTGATGTCTGATTTTTGGCATATGTTGCAGTTATCCTTACTTCTTTTTTTGACTTATCAGATGGAGCATTATACATCAAGTCTAACATAATAGTTTCACAGATTGATCGTAACCCTCTTGCACCTAAGTTAAATTCTATAGCCTTTTTTACTATAATATCAATAGCCTTTCGATCAAAAGTCAATATTATTCCTTCAATTTCAAATAATTTTTGATATTGTTTGATCAGTGCATTTTTTGGTTCAACTAAAATTCTTTTAAGAGCTTCACTATTTAACGGATTCAAGTAAGATACTACTGGCATTCTCCCAATTAATTCAGGTATAAGTCCAAATGATTTCAAATCAACAGGAGAAATATATTTTAAAATATTTTGTGAATCTAAATCATCTTCTTTAATAGATCTAAATCCAATAGATCTAGTATTCATTCTCTTTGAAATATGCTGTTCAATACCGTCAAAAGCACCACCACTTATAAATAAAATATTATTTGTGTTTAACGCGATCATTTTTTGATCAGGATGTTTTCTTCCTCCTTGAGGTGGTACGTTTACTATCGTTCCTTCTAGTAGCTTAAGCATTGCCTGTTGTACTCCTTCTCCACTAACATCTCTTGTTATTGAGGGATTATCGCCTCGACGTGCTATCTTATCAATTTCGTCAATAAATACTATACCTCGTTCCGCTTTTGAAACATCATAGTCAGCTGCTTGGAGTAGTCTTGTTAAAATACTTTCAACATCTTCACCTACATAACCTGCCTCAGTCAAAACTGTTGCGTCAGCAATACAAAATGGGACATTTAATAATTTGGCTATCGTTTTAGCAATTAAAGTTTTTCCTGTACCTGTCCTACCAACCATTATAATATTTGACTTTTCAATATCTATACTATCTTGATCATTTTCCACATGAAGTATTCTCTTATAATGATTATAAACAGCAACAGAGATGATTTTTTTTACATCATTTTGGCCAATAACAAAGTCATCCAAATAAGCTTTGATCTTTTTAGGCTTGAGCAGTTTAAACTCCTCAATAATTGATTTTTTTGAAACAAGATCTTCTTTAACAATCTCATGTGCTTGCTGAATACACAGATCACAAATATGAGCGGAGTGTCCAGCAATTAAAATATTTGTATCTTGTTTGTTCTTACCGCAAAATGAACAATTAACTTTTTCAACGTTTGACATTATTTTTTTCTTTCTAAAACTTCATCAATCATTCCGTATTCTTTTGCCTCTTCAGCCGTCATCCAGTAGTCTCGATCACTGTCAGACCACACCTTATCAAATTCTTGACCAGAATGCTGAGCAATGATATCATATAATTCATTTTTGAGTTTCTTAATCTCGTTAGCTGTAATCTCTATATCTGAAGCTTGCCCTTGGGCTCCACCAAGTGGTTGATGTATCATTACTCTAGAATGTTTTAATGCGCTTCTTTTAGATTTAGCTCCAGCGCATAATAAAACTGCACCCATAGATGCTGCCATTCCTGTACATATTGTTGAAACATCAGGATTAATATATTGCATTGTATCATAAATTCCAAGTCCCGCATAAACACTACCTCCTGGTGAATTAAGATAAATTAAAATATCCTTTTTTGCATCCACAGACTCAAGAAATAGTAATTGTGCCTGAATTATATTAGCAACGTAATCATTGATAGGTACTCCCAAAAAAATAATTCTATCCATCATTAATCTAGAAAAAACATCCATACTAGCGATATTCATTTGTCTTTCTTCAATAATGGTTGGAGATATATAGTTGCCATAAACTGACTTAAATTCAGATAGATGCAAACTGCTGATGCCTTTTTTTTTAGTTACATATTTTTCAAATTCTTTGGAATAATTCATATTAAATATTTTGGTTTTTTTCTGTCGCTAATTTAACAAAATCATCATAAGTGATAATTTTTTCTTTTAATTTAAACTGCTCTTTATATAACCATAATGTTTTCTCATCGTAAAGATGATCATAAATCTTTTTCTTCTCCTTCTCATTTTTTAGTACATTATTTGCTATTTCTATTAATTGCTTATCATCTCCTTCAGGCTGACCATACTGTTTCATCTGTAACTTAATCATTTTTTTTGTGTGCTCAAGCACATCATCATCTACGACTTTAATATCATTTTTTTTAATAATATTATTCTCTAATAATTGCCACTTTAAGCTCTTGGAGTACATATCATATTCTTTTTCAATTTGATCCATTGAAATTTTCTTGTCTGATGTTTTTAATAACCAATTTTTAAGATAGTCATTAGGTAAATCAAAATCAAACTTCTTCATTAAATAATTTACGACATCATTTTTTAGCATACGATCACTTTCACTGTCAAATTGTAATTGCACTTCATCTTTTACTTTGTTTTCAAATTCTTTTTTTGTTTTCACTTTACCATTTCCATACACTTTATCAAACAAATCTGTGTTTAAATTAGCAGGTTGTAATCTATTTATATTTTTTACTGAGAATTTAAATTCATTATATTCCAAGTTGTTCACTGTATTTTGATCTACTCCAAGCATTGCTGATAAATCAGAGATGTTAGAAAATGCTTTTTTAACATTTATAATTAGTGTGTCATTAACTTTTAAGTTGCAAAACATTTTTTTGATTTTATCTTCTTTAATATAATCCATTGAAACAGTGGCATCATTTTTAATACCATCCTCTAATATTTTTCCGCTGAAATCTACTTGTTCAATACTACAAAAAATCAAATCACCATTATCTGATTTTGTAACACTACTCATCTTTCCGTATCTCTTAGCAATATCATTACAATAATTGTAAACTACTTTTTTCTCAACTTTTATTTTATAATAATCAAGTTTATCCTTTTGCGTAATATTAACTTCTATTATTGGAGTTATACCAACTTCATACTCAAAAACAAAATCTATACTATTATCCCAATCTATGTCATTATCAATTGGAAGAGGCGAACCCAAAGTTTCTATTTTTTCAGAAGATATATATTTGTATAGTTCTTGCTGAATCAACTTATTAACTTCGTCGATTAAAACTGGTTTTTCATATTGCTTCTTAACTATACCCATTGGAGCTTTACCCTTTCGAAATCCAGGAATTTGAACTTTTTTTCTATAATCCTCCAAAACTTTATTAACAGCATCAATATAGTCTGATTGGATAATATCTACAGTAATTATTAAGGTTTGACTCTTTGTATTTTTTGTTGTAATTTTCATACACTATATTTTAGCGTGCGAAAATACACTTATTTATCTGATTAAAAAAAAAGATATGTAATGAAAGTTTGCTAGATTATGTGATGAAAAAAAAGAAAATTGTGCGGGTGAAGGGAGTCGAACCCCCACGCCTTGCGGCACTAGATCCTAAGTCTAGCACGTCTACCAATTCCGCCACACCCGCAACAAGACAAAGATATTATTTTTTAACATTAATGCATAAAATCAACTTTAAAGATTTTTAAGGTTACAAAAATAAGTAAGTTTGTATAAAATTAAATAATATGAGTTTAACAATTACAGGAAAATTAAGTAGAAAACTAAGTGTTGAAAGTGGTACATCAAAGGCAGGAAATGAATGGAAAAAACAAACATTTATATTAGATACTGGATCCCAATATAATCCCGAAATATGCTTTCAACTGTTTGGAGATGAAAAAATTGATTTATTAAACCATCATGATGAAGGAGAACATATCAAAGTTTCTTTTAATTTATCTTCGAAAGAATATAATGGCAGATACTTTCATAATATTGACGCTTGGAAAATAGAAAGCCTAGGTAATGAATCTACAGAAAAAGAAGAAAGTTTTACAGAATTTAATAGTCCATCTAATGATGATGATGATTTGCCATTTTAAATGGTAAAAAAAAATAATTTAAAAAGTTTTTTACCTGCTCCATTCACAATTGCAGTATTATTAACCTTTATAACTATATTGCTCGCTTTGTTCATTACAGAACCAAAACAAAAAGGGAGTTATTTTTTGCAAATCTTAGATTTTTGGGAACAAGGGATTTGGAACTCCAAACTGTTAGAGTTTGCCATTCAGATGATGTTAATGTTAGTTCTTGGGCATACACTTGCATTAAGTCGTCCGATCGAAAACTTGATTTCTAAGGTTCTCAACTATTGTTCAAACACTTCTACATCAGCTGCTATCATTACATTTTCAACCATTTTAGTCTCTTTTTTTAATTGGGGATTAGGACTAGTTTTTGGCGCAATTTTTGCGAGGAAAGTCGGAGAATATGCTAGTAAAAATAGTATCAAGCTAAATTATCCTTTGATTGGAGCAGCCGGCTATTCTGGAATGATGGTTTGGCATGGAGGTATTTCAGGTTCTGCTCCGATTAAGATTGCTGAAGAAGGGCACTTTTTATCAGAAAAAATTGGTGTAATATCTCAAGGGAGCACTATTTTCTCCACTATGAATATAACAATTTCAATTTTACTCATCGTGATATTACCTGTATGCATGTATTTCATAGGTAAAAAAAGTAAAGGTCATATTATTAATATTTCAGCCAAAAAAATAGAAAAGTCAGAAAAAAATCAAAAATATGGTATTGAAAAATTAGACCACAGTAAAATGTTAGCATCAATTTTTGGAAGTATTATAATTTGTTTTATTATTTACAAAACTTTTATACTTCCTAAAAATATATCTTTAAGTATAATAACACCTAATTACATAAATTTTCTGCTTCTTGGTTTATGTATACTGATGCATCAAACATTCTCTAATTTTTTAAAATCGATACAACAATCAATTGGGGGAACTTCTGGCATTTTAATTCAATTCCCTCTTTATTTTGGAATAATGGGAATCATGACTGAATCAGGACTAGTTGAAATAATGTCTAATTTTTTTGTTTCAATTTCTAATGAAAAGACATTTCCTATTTTAACCTTTGCCAGCGCTGGAATTATTAATATTTTTGTTCCAAGTGGTGGTGGACAATGGGCAATACAAGGGCCTATTATTGTTGAAGCTATAGAGGCCTCAAGCTTCATAATAAATATTGAAAAAAGTGTAATGGCACTAGCATATGGTGATCAAATTACAAATATGCTTCAACCATTTTGGGCACTTCCTTTACTGGCAATAACTGACCTAAAAGCAAAAGAAATACTGCCATATACTTTAATGCTACTTTTTATTGGAACTTTAATATTTGTAAGTGGATTATTATTATTTTAGTTGTTAGTTTTTTTGACATCGAAAACTTCTCTGAGTCCGTTTCCTAATAGCATGAATGCCAAAACAAAAGACATTATAGCAACTCCAGGCACAATAGCTAAGTATGCTTTATCCATAATTATATAAGAATAATGGTCTTTAATCATATTTCCCCAGCTAGCCGTCGGAGGCTGAGCACCTATACCTAAAAAAGAAAGCCCTGATTCTATTAAAATAGCTGAAGCAAAGTTAGCAGCTGAAATTACAATTATTGGCCCTAGCACATTTGGTAAAATATGTTTAAATATAATTCTATAAGATTTATAAGCTAAAACCTTTCCTGCTTCGACATACTCTAACTCTCTTACTATTAAAACTTGACCTCTTACTACCCTTGCTACTTCGACCCACATTGTAAAACCAATAGCAATAAAAACTTGCCAAAACCCTTTTCCTAAGGCTAAAGTTATTGCAATTACCATTAATAATGTGGGTATACTCCAGATTACATTTACTAACCACATAATTAGATTATCTACAAATCCTCTATAATAGCCTGCTAGCAATCCAAGCGTTATACCAATAATTAGAGATATAAATACCGAAATTAAACCAACTGAAAGTGAGATTCTAGTTCCATGAAGAACTCTACTTAAATAGTCTCTTCCAAACTTATCAGTTCCAAGCCAAAATTTTTGTGAAACAATTTCATAATCACCTATGTGTACAATTTTTTTATTAGAACCATATACACAGTACTCTAATATTTTTTTATTTTCGTCAAAAGAATGTGCAGATTTTACTGAATCTGAATACTTTTGAAAATCCAACTTTTTATAGTAATCAACTGGAATTCTTTTATAGTTTTTCTCAACTCCTACAAAAAAAGATTTTAAAAGAGAACTGTGAACTTCATTTTCCTCAGCTATATGCAAAAATTTAATTTCTGTTAATGGCTTTTTTTTTGCTATTTGAATATGCATCTCATTGGCATTTGGTGAATTATCAGGACTTATCAACACAACAAATAATGCAACAAATAATGAAAATAAAATATAACAAAATGAAAAAAAAGCTAGCTTATTTTTCCTTAATGTAATCCATGCTATTTTATTTAGTGATATATTATTCATAAATTTATCTATATATTCTATCCTTCCACTCAAATGATTTATAAAAAGATAAACAAGCAATAACAACAATATAAAAAGAATAGAATAACTCAAAAGGAAAAATCAATTTAGCTAAATCAATTCTTTTAAAGAATTTAAGAACTGGAAATAGTAATAAAAAGTCCACAATAGATTTAACAATAAAAAATAAAATAAAAGAAATTAAAAAGTTTGAACTAAAAAAAGACATTATTGATAAAAATGCGAAAATTAAATTTGTAAAAAAAACTAAATAGGATACATATGTGCTGGCAACGTCTTTATAAAGTGTACTTTTAGAAGCCCATCTTTTTCTTTGATTAATAAAAGATGATAATGAGGGTTGGCCATCTGTAGCTACAATAGCATTTTTTTCTTTTGCAAAAACGATAGATTTTTTATTTTTAGACTTAATACTATGAAGTAAAAAAACATCGTCTCCACTAGGGGAACGACTTTCATTGAAATCATTTAATTTTAGAAAAGACTTTTTTCTATATGCCATGTTAGCTCCATTACAAAAAATGGCGTTATTGATACCAACTGAGCCAGCAGCAGATGCAACTAATGAGACAAATTCCAAACACTGAAGCTTTTGAAAAAAACTATTTTTTTTATGGTATATAACTGGACCTGAAACTAAATGCACATCTGGATTTTGGAAATAAGAAACCATACTAGAAACCCAATTAATATCAAAACAACAATCTGCATCAGTAGCTAAAATAATTTCTCCATTTGCAATATTAACCGCTTTTATTATTGCAGTTTTTTTCCCATATTCATTATCCTTTAAATTAATAATTCTCAAATTTTCAATATTTGATTTATGTAATAATGAAAGAGTGTTATCAGAAGAATGGTCATTAACTAAAATAAACTCTAAAACTTTATCATTATAATTTTGATTTTTCAAAAACTCAAGTAAATTATTAATATTTTTTTCTTCATTTCTTAAAGCAACTATCACACTAACTGATGGTCTGAATGTTTTTTTTTGAGATGGCTTTATTAAACTCCAACCAATTTTATATCGAATAATTTGATAAGCATATGCCATTAAAATAATATAAAAAATAGTTTGCATTATTTTCTAAAAAATCTAAGAGTAAAAATAAAAATAATGCCAATTAGTGCTGGAAGAACTAAGTTAATAATCCACAAGGAAAAAGTAGCAGATAAAATACCAATTGAATTATTCGATAATAAACCAAATAAATATAAAGCAACTGAACCACGTATGCCTATTTCGGCTATGGCAACTGTAGGAATTACTGAAACAACAAATAGCATAGTAGTAATTAGAATCATTGAATTAATGTAAGACACTTCGACTGAAAAAATATTTAAAAGAATAAAATATTGAGAAGTAAATATAATATACCTAACAAATGAATATACTAAAACCTCTAATAATTCAGATGAACTATAAAATGAAAAAACTTTACTGTATTTTGAAAATTTAGTTAAAAATCTAAACTTAGAAAGAAGAACAGTAAAGACTGAAGCATTTAAAAACAATAAAATAAGAAGAGTAGATAATAATATAACAACAAATAAAATGATAGGGTATGAGAATTCTAAATCCTTAAGAAATAAATCAAAAGAAGGCATTAAATTTGGTAGTAATAAAATTCCAACTAACCCAAAGACAATGGTTACAATTAATTGTGCCATTGAACCAATAACTGTAATTAATACGCCTTGAATTCTATCAGCATGTTTTAGACAAAAAACTCTTCCTCCATACTCCCCAACTCTATTAGGAGTAAAAGATGAAACTGTAATGCCTGAAAATACTGCTCTTAATGATGTTTTTATTGATACTTTTTCAATTTTAGAAATTAAAAATCTCCATTTTAAAGATTCAACAAACCAATTTAAAAACATTAAAAAAATAACTAAGACTAAAACTGAAAAGTTGTTTTTTAAGGTCAAAAAAATGTTATTTAAATCAAATTGCTTAAAACTTATATTGGATTTTAATTGGTCATACAAAAAGAATAATGCTAAAGCAACAATTGATATTTTTAACAAGAAGCTAATAGCTTTTTTAGATTTCATTGAGTATGTTTGTATACAAATATAACAATTGCAAACTGATAAAATAATTTTAGGTATTGATCCGGGAACAAGTCTTACGGGTTATGGATTAATTCACATAAAAAAGCAAAAAATGATCATGATTCAAATGGGAGTCATTAATTTAACAAAATTATCTTCTCATGAACTAAAGTTAAAAAAAATATTTGATCGAACATTAAATTTGATTGATGAGTACAAGCCAGATGAATTAGCAATAGAAGCTCCATTTTTTGGAAAAAATGTACAATCTATGCTAAAATTAGGAAGAGCACAAGGTGTTGCTATGTCAGCAGGGTTGTATAGAAATATTCCGATTTTTGAATATGCACCAAAAAAGATTAAAATGGCAATCACAGGTAAAGGTACATCAAGTAAACAGCAAGTAGCATCAATGTTAAAGTCAATATTAAATATTACTGAAATGCCAAAGAATTTAGATGCTAGCGATGGTTTAGCTGCAGCAGTTTGTCACCATTTTCAAAGACATGATAATAAAAGTAAAAGCTATTCGAACTGGAAATCTTTTATACAAAGAAACCCAAATAAAATTAAATAAATAATTTGATTTTTGCTGCTATTTCCTGCATCCTAATTTTGGATATTGATAACTTTTCCTTTTCGAAATTAATATCAGAGATATTATTTAATGGGATCAGATGAATATGAGCATGAGGAACTTCTATACCAATTACAGAAATACCAATCCTTTGACAACTTATAGCCTTTTTCATAGCTTTAGAAACTTTTTTTGCAAAGCAAAAAAGCTTAATATAGCATGTGTCGTTAATATCAAAAATATAATCTATTTCTTTTTTTGGAACAACAAGAACATGACCATATGCAATTGGGTTTATATCTAAAAATGCAATATGATCATTATCTTCAGCAATTATATAAGCTGGTAACTTTCTATTTATAATTTGTGTAAAGACACTTGGCATTACAGCGAATTAATTTGCATTACTTCAAACTCAATTGTTCCATTTGGGACTTCTATTCTTGCAATATCACCAATAGACTTACCCATCAAACCCTTTCCTATTGGAGATTCAACTGAAATTTTCTTATTTTTAAAATCAGCTTCTGACTCAGAAACAATTGCATATTTCATTTCCACTCCATTTTGCAAATTCTTTATAACGACTTCGGTTAATAAGTGTACAGTTGAAGTATCTGTAACCTTGTCTAAAACTCTAGAATTTGCAATATCATTTTCTAATTTAGCAATCCTTGCCTCAAGTAATCCTTGAGCTTCCTTTGCAGCATCATATTCGGCATTTTCAGATAAATCTCCTTTGTCTCTAGCTTCAGCAATTTGATTTATAATATTAGGACGATCAATTGATTTAAGTTTATTCAATTCTAATTTTAGGTTATCCAAACCTTGCTTTGATAAATATATTATACTCATAATAATCTTATTAATAAAAAAGAAAATAAATTTTTGTTTTCTAAAAACTTGTTAAAAAGAATTACAAATTAATTCTTGCACCAATAGTGTGAGATCCTTGAAACGGATCTGTATGTCTGTAAGAATAATCTAAACCAAATGTTGATCCATTTTCACCCATAGGTAGTTCAATAGTAAAACCTCCAGAAGGGCCGCGTAACGCAGTTGTTCTAGTATTTGGTGTACGAATCCCTTCTTCATAAGTATAACCTAGACGCAACATTAGCATATCTCTATATGAATATTCACCTCCAAGTCTGTATTGATCTTTTTGAAATGAATTAGAAGTAAAAGTTCCAGCTCCAGTAATTCTATGTCTATTTATATTTATGTCATATGACATCCCTATGTTTAGTAAGGCAGGCAGTTCAAGCTCTGAAGACCTTTGTTCAACAGTCATTTTATAATCATCCTCGTCTCCTACAAATCCACGAAAAGAAAGACCGTCACCACTAAAAGACATCCTTGGTCCCACATTTTTTAGTGAAATACCAAACTTTAAATTATCTTTTGATCCTGTAACATATTGTATACCTGCATCTAAAGCTACACCACTTGCTCCAACATTAGAAATTTGCTCTGAGATAACTTTCATAGTAACACCACCATATATACTATTAGAAAATATCTTTGCATAAGATAAAGCAAGATTCATAAATCTTGGCGAATATGTTCCAATACCTCCGTCTGGTAAATCAACGGTTGTTATTTCAATATTACCAAAATCCATACTCATAACAGCAAAACCTAACGCCCCTGATTCTCCAACTCTTTGAGATATACCAAAAGAACTTATATTACTTACAGCATGATCTGTACTAAACATCTTACTACCATATTGCAACCACGATGTTTGAGAAAAAATTAATTCAGTTTTTTCTGTAAAAGCTAAGCCAGCAACATTAGAGTATATCCCTTCTAAACCACGAACACCTGCAACATTAGCTCCTCCCCAACCAGAAGTACGTGCCCATGGATTTATTAAAAGTTCTGATGCTCCTGCTTGACCGGCTCTTTGTGGGTTACCTGCATAGCCATAACTAATTGCTAAAAGTAAAAAACAAAATACTATAATTACTTTTCTAATATTATTAATTTGTTTCATATCTGTCAATTTTAAAATCATTTATTATAACTAGAAAGTATCTAAATCGATTGGTCTCAACGCTCCAAACCATTTTATAACTTTATCTTTCTCAACATATGCATTTGCATCTGAATCCCATAATTTAGCTCTAACATGAATCATATATAAACCTGAAGCAATTGGTATTCCAAAATCATTTTTTAAATCCCAATCTATTGATGTCATATTATCATCTTTACTTAATGTTCGCACTAAAGTTCCAGAAACAGTAAATATTTTAACAGTAGCTCTCTTCGGTAGATTAGTTATTTTAACTCGATTATCTAGCTGATTTATCTCATATGATGAATAACCATAGTAAGGATTTGGAACTGCATTTACCGATTCCATAGCATCTAAAGCTATATCTACGCTACTAACAGAAACTATATTTTCTGTACTAAAATTATAGGCTGGGTTAAAACTATTCAAAGAGTTAGCTTCAATGACCCTTGCTTTTGTTGAGGTTGAACCACTTAAATTAGTTGGGCCATTTGCTACAAAAGATTCTCCAGGCTCATAATCTGCGCCATCATATATTACTTTTTTTCCACCCCATGTAGTAGCAGCATTTTCATATGCCACAACATATGTATTTCCAATTGTTAAAGACATTGTTTTATCTAAAATTTTATTTGATAAAACACTTTCATATTGCTTGTAAGGTTTTGTTACACGTAATTTAACTGTCGCTTTATTTGATAAATTTAATGACCTTCCTGGAGCTAATAAAGTAGATCCTACCCATGTTACATTTTTAAATACTGCCCATTTTCCTTGTAGTGTGTTTGCAGAAAGAAGAGCATATATCCATTTTGACTCATCATAATTTGGTGGAAAGTCACAATTAGAAATATCATTAATATAGTCGTCTGTTCCTTTAACCCAAGACTCCCCTTTAACTACATATATATAATGTTTTCCTCCAAGCAAATAGTTACCTCCTGAAAATTCTTGGCCATCATATACTGGAAAGTCATCAGTAATTAATTTTTCAGTTGGATTCCATAACATATCATTACCATTTTCTGAGGTTTGCCATGAATCTTCAGAAAAAATTATATTTAACCTTTCTCCAGTTTCAATATCAATTACGTATCCAGGAAACCAACCAAGACCTTGTGTCCCACTACCATCTGGGTTTCCTTGCTTATCTACTGAAGGAGAATTACGTAATCCCATTTTTGTTTGTCCACCAACTGATAAAGCAGGATCATCTTGAGCCTCAACTACACATACTCTACTCCAAAGTGATGTATCATCAGTAATTACTACGTCAACAGAATTTAAGTTTTCTAATTTTGCTAAATTAGTTATTGAGCTTTGAAGTCCAGGGCCATCATTAAAATACGATGCAAATCTGTATGGAGCCCAAGTTCCACCTGACCACTCAAATGAACCGAAAGGAGATGCAACTACATTATTTTGAACAACAGCACTTTCAAATATACCGTTGGGATCTTCAGTAGCGTTGCCATAATCACTTAATTGCCCATCATTGTCATTTGTATATGTTCCAGATCTAATCCAATTGAATCCCCAAATACTAAAAAATTGAGACTCATCATCTCTGTCAGCAATACCACTCAACCATCTATCATTCATATCTTCAAACTCAATAGTACCAGAAAGTAAACCATTGTTATCAATATTTGTAGGGTCGGAGCCTGGATTTAAAGCTTGAATAACCCTCACATTAAGCCCAAGACTTGAAATATATTTATCTGAACCAATTGTTATATCATCATTTGCAGAAGCGACTACATCTCCATTATCAGAATTAATTAATTGCCAGCTCCCATATGAAACTACAGCTCCGTTAGAAGTTAAACTAGGATTCATTAATTTAAATGTAAAATTTCCTTCTGGTATTTTGAGAGGATCAACTACAGTTATTGACACTGGACCTTTTCCTTGTTTGTATTTTGGATTTAGACTTCGGTGATCTGCAGAATTTAGAATCTCTGCAACAGTTTCCTCTGTCAACTCAAGCGAGAACCCTCCATTTCCTTGCCCCTCAATTCTTGTCATTTCCACGCCGTCTCCATATGCCGAAGCTGACATTGCTCCTGTAGATTCAATAAAGTGAGGTATTGCAGAATAAACTTGAATATTTCTTCTACCTGAAATGTAAGGCTGATTTCTTCCATCGTAAGCTGTGTCACTTACATCATAAGGAGAAGCATTTTCTTCAGCTCTATTATATCCATATGCCAAAGACATAAAATAATAAGTTTTATGGTTTACTAATCTTGTATCTCCAAGAGCAAACTTATCATCAGTAATCTGAAAAGAATACTCAACTCCATTATCAACAGACCCAATTACTCCCTCACTTAATATAGAGGCTACTTCTTCTACAGGTGTATAAACTCCTAATATCGGATCTAAATAATGATTAACAATACCTTTAACATCATCTTTTACATCAGATCTATAAATTAGTCTAGCTTTATCAGGATCAGATAAATCAGTAACCGAAACTGTTTCGTCTCTCAGTTGGTAAACTAAATAGCCTTGAAACTCATAGTTTGGTGAATTAGCTAAATTATAAGGTTTTGTTATATATGGATCTTTTTCTGAATACGACTCATTAATATTATTTGATGAGCCACTGTTTGATAATGTAAAAATCAATTCTTTATCAAGTTCTCTTATGGTTAAGTCAGGGGCATCCGGACCGTTGAGAATATTAAAGTTGTTATCAAACAATGCTTGTGCTTCTCTGTCATAAATTTTCAATAATTGTATTGACGCTGTCTGACCTCCAGATTTAGCTCTTGCCCATACAACTCCAGTCGTTATGGTATTGACAGCACCAGGCTCTAATGTAAAAGGCCCTGCAGACTGTAAGAAACGCCTGTCTGCTGGAACATTTCCAGCTGTAACTTCAGTCCACTCTTGTGCTGGAAAGTCAGCGTCTGAGGTACCAGGAAACATGAAATTACACTCGGTAGTTGTGCTTCCAGATCCACCTCCATGACCATCACCACCATAAGTCATAGGAACATTATCCTTCCATATACCTCTTAAATAATTGTATATATCTGTTCCGCTTTCAGGATTACCTGTAACAGTAAAATCGTTATTATAATAAACAAACTTAGACATTATGATTTGTTCTGTTAAAAATGAGGTGTCACCTGGTGAATTGATTAAAGTATCAATCTCGTCAACAAGCCCGTCTCTATCGTTGTCAAGTCCGTCATTTAAGTCAGATAAAGGACCTTGGAAAAAATCCACGCCAATCGCCGGAGGATTAAATCCATATCCTTGAGCTCCTTCGTCCTCTGCATCACCATTATAACAAAAACCTAGTCCTAATCCTACATCACAACCAACATAATCATCTAAATAGTAACCTAAATCAGGGTCAACCCACTGACCAAAATAAGTATTATTCAAGGGTAATGTGGATCGATTAATAACTTTGTAATTATAAAAAGTCATATCGTTCACTTCATTGTCTGATGTAAATCCAAACGCCTGAGCATGTACTTCTAAGCCTAAGGGTTCAGCTTCTGTTTCTGTATGAATATTTCCTTTGTCATTGAAAATCCAAAACAATGTTTGATCTCCAAATAATTTAGCATCTTCATTTGTTCCAGTTATATTATAATCAGGATAGTCCCCATCATATGGTTCATAAAGACCGTTTCCATTAAGATCAAAAAATGGTGCTAAAAATTCATCTTGGCCCTGAGCAGGATCACCATGTGCTGGCCATTCAAGAATAGAATTAGGAATCACATAAGTTGGGTCAACTCCAAATCTTGCAACATATTCTTCAACTTCAGCACGTTCAAGTTTAAAATGTTTGTCCCATTTATTACATTCTTCAGCAGTTATGGTTGCATTTGAAGTATTTAATGGTCCGGGCCAAAAGTCGTTTCCTGATTGACGATATGTCATGGCAGCTACTTTTAGCTGACCACCGTCATCAACGCCACCAATCCATAATGCTCCAGCAAACATAGAATGCTTATTTCCTCCTTTCGGAATTTCATATCTGGCATCTGATAGATTCCACCACATACCCCCGCCAGCCATAATTGTTGTTCTAACATTATTTATATCTAAATCTGTTTGGGAGGTTGATGGACTACACCCAGCAGCTACTTTTGTATTTACGACATTAGTAATATTTGGATTCTCAACATTCTCCTTTGAAAAAACAGAAAATGACAAAAAAACTATTGATAGTAATAAAATTTGTGTTACTTTAATATTCATATAAACTTTCTTTTTTTATCCTTAATTGATCTTTTTTTAAAATTGAAAACTAATACCAGCTCTAAGCATTCTTGGCAAACTGTAATGATTTGGGTTATTAACCGCAAGTGAATAAAGATACCTGAAAGAATCAGGGTCATTTTTTGCATTAATGGCATTTTGAGCAGCCGCAGAAGTTAAATATCCATCATCCTCCGGGTTTCCAGTAGCACGATAAGTGTTAATTATATTTTTAGCATCTAATAAATTTTGGACCTGTAGATAAACATTTAAAAATGAACTTTTATTTTTATTCCACTTGATTTCAAATTCTTTATTAACCTTCATATTTACACGAAACTGCCAAGGTAAACGAGAACCATTTAAACTTCCTTCTAAAGTTGAGCGATCATTTATTCCCGAAGCAGCTTCTTGTGTAATATTTGATTGTTTTGAATAAGGTGTACCTGAACCAGCAGACAGAGTAAGATTAGCACCAGCATTTTGAAAAACTTTTGATCCAAACCAAACTGGTCCATTATAATTTTTTCCCTGTCCATATCTATAATCAACTGAAGCTGATATTGCATGCCTTTGATCATATGATAATGGGATAGTTGTCCTTAAATTTGGTTGACCAGTTTCAACTAAACTTTGTCCAGATGTTGCAGAAGATCCCGTACCGTCAGCAAACTGTAATGTGTAATTTGCAGTTAATTGAACATTATTAGTTCTTCTCAAATCATAATTGATGGACATACCTTTAACAGTTCCGAAATCTATATTTCCATATGTGTAATATTGAGCTGGGTATGCTGATAAAACGCTAGTTCTTTGAATCATATCACGTAATTCTTTATAAAATGCTGATATTTTCAATGCAGATTTTAAAGATAAAGTAGTTGCAAAGCCCAATTCGTAATCAACTGTCTTTTCTGGCTTTAAATTAGGGTTATTTAATGTAGCTCCAACATTATCAGCCATGAACAAATAATCTACAGGCTCTAACCTGTTACCTTCAGGTGGTCTTTGTGTTAAAACATCGTAATGAGCAAAAAACTGTGCTTCATCAGAAATAGGAAAAGAAAAAGCTATTCTAGGCATGAATACAACTTCTGGTGTATAATCCTCAAAAGCATCCATCGTAACTACACCAGACTTTGCATTAGTTGGATTAATCAAGTATGGTGCAATTTTACCTCCTGCAGCTTCAGCCAGTAAAGTTGGATCTGAAATCTGAAGACCATCAGAATTATACCATATATCTCCATTATTATTTCTATAACCAACAACAGCTGATGGATTTTCAATATCATCAACATAAACCACATAATCTCCGTCTATCGTCGAAGGAATGTTAGTAGTATTCATAAGTGATGTATTTGCATTCGCTGTATATGCTGTGTATAATAAATGTTGATCTTTTAAAACTTGTTGATTAGCATCATAACGATCTACTCTTAAACCTATATTAAATATTAAATCTTCTATTGCAAATTTATCTTGAACATAACCAGCAGTGTATATAGGATTAAAAGGGGCAATTAATCTGTCACTTCCCTCCTCAAAAAATTTGGATAAGGTAGGTGTTTGATCAGGCTTATTACCATATATATCATATCCATAATAATAAACATACGACGAACCGTTATTTAATAATTCATCTGCACTAAATAGTTCTAGTGAATATAGGTCTGGATCATAAGAATCAATATCTATATACTCAACAGAATTTTCAGAAAGGCCGAGTAAATTTCTTAAATTTTTATCAAAATTTGATTGCTCTTCAGCTACATAAAGTCGGTCATATAAAACTGTATCTTGGTAAATACCATTTTCAAAAACTGGATTTGGATTAGCTAAATCTCTTTCTAAAATATGCTTGTTAGCTTGTTGCCTCATAAGTTGCCAAATGGATCTCCAAGCATTGAATTGCCAGTAATAATCTTCTCTTTGTTCAAATTCAAAACCAAATGATAGTTCATGAGATTTTATGTCAGCTGATCCAGAAGCTTTGAAACTTAATTGTGTGTTTTCCTGCTTAACAGAATATCCATACCATGAACCATGATTTCCAAACAACGAATATACACTTGCTGGATCTTGACCGTTAAGTAATCCCTGACCTTGCAAATCAGCAGCTGTTCTAATAATTCCATCATTTGAAGCATCTACCCCAAAATTAGCCATAGTTCCCGATTGAAAAGAATTAATTCCATACTGAGAAAAAACATCATAATAAGCAGATGTGTAATTTACTAAAGATGGATTTATTGTTCCTGGAGTAAACTCGAACAATGTGTCTGCCCAGCTACTTAATACTTGTCCTGTAAATATTTGTCCTGTTGCTGAATCAACGGCAATCCCGTCTTGAAATATTGGAGCTTTTAATGTTTTAAATTTACCCACATATCCATAATGGAACAGATTATCTCCGTGATTAGCATCTGCAAAAGTGTATCTATTGTTAGTATAATCTGCCTGAATAGTAAAAAAAGCATTTTTTATTGTAGATGCGCTTTCATCTGAATTTGTTTCATCAGAACCGAATTTTTGAGTTAGCTTCCCAAATAAACGATAGGTTGTTTGAGATGAATTTCTGTTATCTTCCCAAGAAAACATAGATCTCCATGATGAAAAATCATTACTCTTTCTAGCATAAAAAGAACCTCCCAAAGACAAATAAGTGTTTTGAGCAGGTTTAAAATCTAATTTACCAGAGAGATTAATTCTCTTTTGATTAGTATTCAGTTTAGCATCAACTAATTCAAAATCACTTTCTCTCAAAAACTCTGATGTACTTAAAAATCCAGCAGCTGCATTAGGTGCAATAACAAATGGATTTTCTCTCAAATCTGCTAGAACGTTGTCCTTAACCTTCCACATCCCTATTGCAGAAGGATCTGTATCATCAATATCCCTATACTCTCCTGAGAAAAAATAACCCAATATAGAGCTTCCTTTAGTCCCATCTGTTTTTGTTTTCTTCAAAATAGGACCAGACAAAGATATTCCAAGTAAATTATAATTATAATCATCGAATAATGAAGATGTTTCATACTCAAGCCCTCCAGAAACTTTATTTGATGGACCTTTGGTTGTTACAGAAATGATCCCCCCAGTGGCGTCACCATACTTTGCTGGGACACCTCCTGTTACAACTGTTATTTGTTCAATACCTGAAGAAGGAACTCCTATTGCTCCTCGAACCTTAATACCATCAATGTAATACTCAGTAGCGTCTGAACGTGATCCTCTCATATTAACTGCGTCTCCCTCATCCCTCTGATAAATTCCTGCTGTGGTAGAAGCAATAGATGCAACATTTCTTGTGGGTAATGCAACTATTTCTTCTGCTGTTTTAGTTTCTCCAGACAAATTATCTTTATCTAAAAGCGGCTTTTTATATTCAATAACTTTAACTTCTCCAATAGCAATTCCCTCTTGTAATTTAATATTTTGGGGTGTGATTTTATTTGCAGAAACAATAACACCTGTAATTTCAACTGTTCCATAACCAACATATGTAGCCTTGACCGTATAATTTCCGGGCTCAAGAGGCTTAATAGTGTAATTACCATCAAAATCTGTTGTGGCTCCACCAATTTGATTACCATTTTTTTCAGCAACAACGTTAGCAAATGGAATTGGCTCTCCCGTCATTATATCTAAAATTGTACCTTGAAGTGTTCCTGTTTGGGAGTAAGCAAATGTACACAATAATACAAATGCAGCTAATAAATTAAATCTTCTCAACATAGTTTTATTATTAAAGTTTGTAAAGATATAAATCTTTTATCATTAGCAAAGTTTATAATCTCATTTATTTTAATTACAATTGCATGATCAAATGAAAAAAATAATACTCATATTTTTTATTTATTGCATTGTAAATTCATGCAACAAACAAGAGGACTTTATTCAAGACGTCTACGTCAGTGAATTTGTTGATCTAAGCCTACCACAATACAGTGAGATTAATATCACAGGAAATGCTGTTTTTGTAAAAGGAGGTGTAGAAGGAATAATTATATTTAAGGATGTTGGAGATAATTTTAAAATATATGATAGAAACTGCAGCTATGAACCATCCTCAACATGCGCAAAAATTGACTCAATTTCATCAGGGATTGGCTTTTGCGGATGTTGCTCCTCTGCTTTTTTAATTAGCAGCTCTGGCGAAGCAATTAATGCTCCAGCAATTCTTCCATTAAAAAAATATAGTTGGAGTTTAAGCAATAATATTCTACATATATATAATTAATTCTGTCTGATTAGCTTTTTACGTACTTTCAAATTGTTAAATATTATATCTAAAAAATAAATACCATCAGGTAAATATGATAACTCTTCAAAGCTAAGCTGATAAAAACTAAATTTATCTTTTACTTTTTTATTTGCCAGTTCTCTTCCATAAATATCCATTAACACAAAGTTTACATCTGAAAGCTCAATACTCTTTAAATAAATATTTAATGACAAGTTGTTATTTAAAGGGTTTGGACCAACAGAAATTAAATTATCATACGGTAAATCATTAATAGATACAAAAGGACTTAGTAAAACTGACTCAGAAGAATAATCACATCCAAATGTGTCAGTAGCAACAATATAGTATTCACCACTAACTATAGCTGGAAAAAAGGATTGATTAGCACCACTTACTATTCCATTTGAAACACTAAACCATTGTAGATTACTGTATAGAGCAGAGTCTATCATCCAGGCAGTAGAGCCATTATCATCGATTAGTGGTTGGTAACTAGAATCACAAATAACAACTGAAACCTGAGATGAACTAGTGCCACAACCAAAATCATTTACTAAAAGTAAAGAATATAAACCAGAAGAATTTGGATTTATAGACGTGTCTGTTGCACCTGGTATTGGACTATTGTAATAGTACCACTGCATGGCTATAGTATCACTATAAGTATAAATAATATTATTTGAAGTATCATATATTAAATTGGCGGGTAATGGATAGTCATAAACATGTATTGTGTCGCTAGATGAAATAATATTTGCAGGCACTTCCATAACAGTATAATTAAGTGATAGTCCCCCTCCATTAACTGAAAATGTACCTGCCTGTTGAATTGGAGTGAAAGTAAACGAACCACAGTCTTCGGTACTTGGGAAAAAAGGTATATCATCGTTATCATACACAGAAATACTCACTGTTTGACCTGTAAGTTCAAGTGGACTAAAACTGTTAATTAATAAGGGGAAATTTTGAGTAATATAGTTATTATTTGTAACCTCCTCAAGTATACCAGCAGGAGATGATACTGTGTAGAAGAAATCTGGATCTCCGTATAATCCACCATCAGTACAGTTTCCTGAAACAACCTCAATACTTTCTAGAAAATAAGTTGCATTTGTTTGAACTGCAAAATATTCGACAATGTAATCTCCAGGCTGATTATAAATTTGTGCTGCAGGCTGAGCCATTGTGCTCGAGCTTCCATTTCCGAAATCCCAATAGTAGGATAACATCCCCGTGTTATTATTTGTAAAACTAACTGTTACAGGGTAGCAACCATTTGCATTTGTCATAGCAAATCCGGCATTGTTTGATGAAGATGTATCAGGGATAACATTAAAAGGTAATGTAAAAGAAATATTTTCAGTTCCAGTTAGGGCTGACAAATTATGAGTAGCAACCAAATTTACCTCAACATCGTAATAACCTGACATTAATGCATTACCCGATATTTTAACACAACCATACTGGGATACATTGGGATCATAATGACAGCTTAATGCAGAATTATTACATTCCCAAGTTAATCCCAAGGGAAGAGATATTGAAGTTATGTGATAATCTTCAAAAGTTACATTAACTCCAGAGATGTTAGTATCAAGTGGTAGAAAAAAAGTCATATCTTGGTCATAAAATTGGCCAATATAAGCATCTGGAAGTGTATCAGGGTCAAGCCCATAATTCGCCCCTACAGGAATATAATTATAATCTATCACACACTGAGCCTTTCCAATTGAAAATGAAAAAACACAAACCAAAATCATTAATAATCTGTTCATAACATAGTCTTTAGGCACAATAATACATTATTTTGTTCAAATGTGACAAAATTTAATCATAAGTTTAATTTTGACTATGTTAAGAGTACTAATACCTATAGTATTCTGGCTTGTAAGGGCCTTCAACTTTTACACCTATATATTTTGCCTGATCAGGTCGTAAAGTTTCTAGCTCAACACCTATTTTTTCTAAATGTAATCTAGCCACTTTTTCGTCTAAATGCTTTGGGAGCATGTAAACTTTATTATCATAATTTTGAGAATTGTTCCATATTTCGATTTGGGCTAGAACCTGATTCGTAAATGAATTGGACATAACAAAAGAAGGATGGCCTGTAGCACATCCCAAATTAACTAATCTACCTTCTGCAAGTAATATAATATCATTATTATTGATTGTGTACATGTCTACTTCAGGCTTAATAGTGTTTTTAGTGTGTCCCCAATTCTCATTTAGCCAGGCAACATCGATTTCATTATCAAAATGACCAATATTACACACTATTGTCTTATCTTTCATATTTTCAAAATGATGGGATTGAATAATATCTTTATTTCCAGTAGTGGTTACAATTATATCTGCATTTTTACATACATCATCCATTCTTTTGACAGCAAAACCATCCATTGCAGCCTGCAAGGCACAAATTGGATCAATTTCAGTAACTATAACTCTTGCTCCAGCTCCTCTTAATGAAGCAGCAGACCCTTTTCCAACATCTCCGTATCCAGCAACGACAGCTACTTTTCCTGCCATCATTATATCAGTAGCTCTTCTAATGGCATCAACTAATGACTCTTTACATCCGTATTTGTTATCAAATTTTGATTTAGTGACTGAATCGTTAATATTTATAGCAGGTATTGGCAAAGTACCCTTTTCCATTCTTTCATACAAACGATGAACACCTGTTGTTGTTTCTTCAGAAAGTCCTTTGATACTATCAACCATTTCAGGAAAGCGATCTAGAACCATGTTAGTTAAATCCCCACCATCATCTAATATCATATTTAGCGGTTTGTTATCCTTAAATGCTGTAAGTGTTTGCAATATACACCAATCAAACTCTTCTTCATTCATTCCCTTCCATGCAAATACAGGCACCCCAGAAGCAGCCATTGCAGCAGCTGCTTGATCCTGTGTAGAAAATATATTACATGAAGACCATGTAACCTCAGCGCCAAGGTGTATTAATGTCTCAATTAAAACTGCAGTTTGAATAGTCATGTGCAAACAACCAGCTATTCTTGCCCCTTCTAGCGGCTTTGAGTCGCCAAATTCTTTACGAATTGACATTAGCCCAGGCATTTCAGCCTCAGCTAATTTAATTTCTTTTCTACCCCATTCTGCAAGTGATATGTCTTTAACTTTGTAGTTCATCGTTTCTATTTCCATATTATTTAAAAGAGTGCAAATATACGCATATTTATTATTTTTGCTATTTATTATTTGAGTTATGCCGCTTTTTAAAAAAATTAAAGAAAATAACTGTGAAATAGGTATTTGGGAACTCTCTGAAACATTAGATTATCTTATAAAAAAATCTGATTTTTCAGAATCAAATAAAATTACTAGCAGAAAGAGAAAAAAAGAAATATTGGCCAGCAGAATATTATTAAAAAATATGTATGCTGATTTAAAAATTAAATATAATAAATATGGCGCCCCAACAGTTGAAAATAATAAATTTATATCAATCTCTCATTCAAAAAAATTTGTAACTATAATTTTAAGTCGTATTAAGGTCGGTATCGATATACAGGAAATAAATGATAAAGCCTTAAATGCTGTATCAAAATTTATTAACTTAGGTAATAGCAATCAAATAAGCAAAAATGAAGCAACATTAGTGTGGTCATGCAAAGAATGTATTTACAAATGGTATCAAAAGGGATCAGTTAACTTTTTAAATGATATTAAAATACATTCTTTTAAAATCAAAGAAAAAGGTAAAATCACAGCAAACTTTAAAAATCAAGAATTTACTTTATTCTACAGAAAATTACAAAATCATTTTTTAGTGTATGTTTGCAAATGAATAAAATATGAATATATACAATAAAATTTTAAGGGATAAAAGCAATAATAAAAAAACATTTGCTCTTCTAATAGATCCTGATCGCCAAGATAAAAAGCAATTAATATCGCTTGTTAATAAGGCGAATAAAGCTAAAGTAGATTATTTTTTTGTTGGCGGAAGCCTACTAACAAACAATAATTTAGAGCTTTGTATAAGCACTATAAAAGAAAACTCATATATACCAACTATTTTATTTCCTGGTAATGCTATGCAAGTAAGCAATAAAGCAGATGCAATTCTTTTTCTGTCATTAATTTCCGGCAGAAACGCAGAGATGCTAATTGGCAAACAAGTCATAACAGCTCCAATATTAAAAAAATCAAAGCTAGAAATTTTACCCACAGGTTATATGCTTATTGACAGTGGTAAACCAACTACTGCATCATACATGAGCAATACAATACCTATACCTCACGATAAAGATGAGGTTGCAACTTGTACAGCTATGGCTGGAGAAATGTTAGGTTTAAAATTAATTTTTATGGACGGAGGAAGTGGAGCTGCAAATCCTATTTCAGAAAAAATGATTGAATCATGTAGAAATAATGTTGATCTGCCAATAATAATTGGAGGGGGAATTGACTCTGCTGAAAAAGCAATTAGTAACTGTAAGGCTGGTGCTGATATTATTGTTGTTGGTAACGCTATAGAAAAGAACGATGATCTTATCAAAGAAATTGCTCAAGCAGTAAAACAGTTTTAATGGAAATTAACAATTAATTATTAAGTTCTACAGACTCCTATTTTGTAATCATTATATATTTTTATTACATTAGCAGCAAATAATTATAACTATACTACTATGAAATCATTAGAAACAACTTTAACTTGGATTTTACTTCCAGCATTTTTAATATTTACAACAAGCTCAATTATCTCTACTAAAAAAGCTAACGATGAAGAAGACATAAAAGCTAAAATGGAAGAAGAAAGAGCTGCAAAGTTTGTCAACGTTGAAATAGATCATGACGGAGATCCCAAAACTAATACAAAAGGAATTCTAATAGAGGCTAATGGCAGCGATGAGGATACTTTTTCATACTCTTGGGCTCAAATAAGTGGAGAAAATATTAGTTATGAAGGAGATAGCACAAATTCTATTAACTTTGATGCAGGCATTGGTGAATACGAATTTACTGTAAAAGTAACTGATGCATATGGGGCTACTGCTGTAGATACTGTATCAATTAAAGTAAATCCAGAAGCAAACGAGTGTCCTGAGGTTTATACTGAGGTTTATGAATTAATTGAATCAGAGGATGAAATGCCGGCTGAAAATGATGATACAGAGGAATAATTTGACAACAAAAATACTGTGTGGAGGATTTTAGTGTTTTTTTTAATTCTATAAACTTCAATTGGAGTTGGATTGAAACACTGGCAGTTATATTTTCCGTTACTTATGTTGTTTTAGCAGCCAAAGGTAATATTTGGTGCTGGTTTTTTGCTGCTGCAAGTGTAAGTATATACATTTACTTATGCTATGAAGCTAAATTATTTGCCGAAACAATTTTGCAAATTTTTTATCTTTTAATGGCTTTTCTAGGGTATTTTTCATGGAACAATTCCAATAAAAAATTTATTGCCAAACAATTATCTATTTCACATCACATATTGATAATTTTATCTGGAGCTGTAATAACATTTTTAATCGGATTTTATCTGGCAACTTATACAGAAGCAAAAATGCCAATTATAGATTCTTTCACAACATGTTTCTCGATAATTGCAACATTCTTAGTCATCAGAAAAGTATTGGAAAATTGGCTATACTGGATTATTATTGATATTATCTCAGTATATATATATTTTAGCAGAGATCTTCATTTAACATCCATACTATTTTTAACTTATACATGCGTTGCAATAGTTGGATATATTAACTGGAAAAAGAAACTATTACATGAATAAAATTATTTTCTCAGGACCAGAAAGTAGTGGGAAAACAACTCTATCTAAATATGTTAGCCAAAAATATTTTCTTCCTATTGCACAAGAATATGCACGAGAATATTTATTAGAGATAAATAGACCTTACAATCAAAATGATTTACTATTAATTGCTAAAAAACAATTACAAAATGAACAAAAAAAAATAATATTAGATACAGACTTAATTACAATAAAAATTTGGAGTGAATACAAATATGGAATATGTGATAATTGGATAATTGAACAAATTAAACGACAAAAAAAAGATAATAGAACATATATTTTGTGTAAGCCAGATTTTGTTTGGCAGCCAGATCCATTAAGAGAACATCCAAATAGTAGAGATGATATTTTTAAAATATACCAGTCAGAATTAGAAAAATTAGGGCATAACTACTACATATCTATGGGTAACAAGAAAAAAAGAGAAATAGACATCAAAAATATTATTTCTGACATTTTGAACTTATAAAAGTATTTTCTTAATTTTGCTAAATCTTTTATCGGGGTGCCTGAATGGCTGAGATTATACCCATTGAACCTGATCTGGTAATTCAGAATAGGGAAGTGAGTCAACAAATGTGTAACACAAGTAATAACCTCGTCTTACTTGTCAAAATATTAAAAAAATGTTTTTAAAAAGAAGTATGAAATCAATAATATGCATATTGATTACTCATTCAATTTGTTTTGCACAAAAATCTAATGATTCAATAAGTATGCAAAAAGAATTATCAGAAGTTATGATAAACGCAACTAAAGCTAATAAAAAAACTCCAGTTGCTTTTACCGACATTACAAAGAGTGAAATAGAAAATGTGAACTTAGGACAAGATCTGCCCTATCTAATTTCATTAACACCATCAGTTATAACCAGCTCTGATGCCGGAGCAGGAATAGGTTATACTAATTTTCGAATCAGGGGAACTGACCCTACTAGAATTAATGTAACTATAAACGGGATACCCTTAAACGATTCAGAAAGTCAAGGGGTTTGGTGGGTTAATATGCCCGATTTTAGTTCCTCATTAGAAAACATTCAAATTCAAAGAGGTGTAGGCACATCGACAAATGGGGCCGCAGCTTTTGGAGGATCGATAAACTTAACTACTAACAAAATTTCTCAAAAACCATATTTTTTGACAGAAAACACTCTAGGGAGCTTTGAAACTCTCAAAAACAATATAAAATTTGGAACAGGGATCATCAACAATAACTTTTCTTTCGAAGGAAGACTTTCAAGAATTACCTCTGAAGGATATATTGATAGGGCAAGTTCAGACTTAAGATCTTTATACTTGCAAGGATCATACTTTGGAGCCAGTTCATCTATCAATGCAATAATGTTTCATGGACATGAAAAAACATATCAAGCGTGGAACGGCGTCCCTCTAAACTTTTTAGATACCAACAGAACTTACAATTCATATACTTATGAAAACGAAATAGATAACTATCAACAAACACACTATCAATTACACTTTAACAAACAAATAGATGATAAAACCAGCTACAACGTTGCAGCTCATTATACACATGGTGAAGGGTACTACGAACAAGAAAAATTAAATGAAAGTTTATCTGACTATGGGCTAAATAATATAATTTTTTCATTGGATACCATATCATCATCAGACTTGATAAGAAGAAAATGGCTAAATAATGATTTTGGAGGAGTTACATATTCATTAAAACACAAAATGGACAAAGTTAATTTAATTTTAGGAGGTGCCACAAATCATTACTCAGGACAACATTATGGTAATATAATTTGGATGCAATATGCATCAAATTCTCAATTTGATCATCAGTATTATTGGAACAAAGCCAATAAAATTGATCACAACATGTTTGCGAAAGCTGACTATAAATTTACTAATAACACCAATCTTTACTTAGATTTACAAAGAAGAAATATAGAATATACTTTTACAGGTCCAGACGAATATAACAATATGCTTGATCAAGAAGTAAATTTATCTTTTTTTAATCCAAAATTTGGTCTTTTTCATAATTTAAATAATCAACAATCTGTTTATGTTTCATTTGCTGTTGCAAATAAAGAGCCTAATCGAAATGATTATGTTGAAAGCACTCCGAACTCAAGGCCTAAACATGAAACACTGTATGATACAGAAATTGGATATAAAAAAGTGGGAGATAACATAAATTTCAATATAAATTTTTATCAGATGTTGTATGAGAACCAGTTAGTTTTAACAGGTAAAATAAATGATGTTGGAGCTTATACCAGAACAAATATTAAGGAATCATATAGAAGAGGTTTAGAATTAATGGGTTCTTTAAAATTAAATCAATCATTGAAATGGTCTGCAAATTTGACATTAAGTGAAAATAAAATAAATGAATATACTGAATATGTAGATAATTGGGATAATTGGGGACAAGAGGAGATAAATCACAAAAATACAGACCTTGCCTTTTCTCCAAACATAATATGGAGTTCATTAATAACTTACAAATTAAATAAAAATATAAATGTTGAATTTATTAATAAGTATGTGGGCAAACAGTTTATAGACAACACATCTTCAAATGACAGAATATTAAACGACTATCTTGTTAATCATTTACGCTTTAAATATGAATGGAACAGTAAGTATTTTAAACAAGCAAAAATTACTTTGCAAATTAATAATCTGTTAGATAATGAATATGTTAATAATGCATGGGTATATAGGTTTATTTCTGATGGATATGATCCTAGATCAGATGACCCATACGTTAATGCTGACAGTGAGAGAGGTTACAACATGGCAGGTTATTTTCCACAAGCTACAAGAAACTATTTGCTAGGTATTACATTAGGTTTGTAAATTTATTTCTAGCAAAAAAAAGCCAGATGTTCAGGCTTTTGTTATTTTTGTAGAAATTTGTCAATAATGCAATATAATACAAAAAAAAACACACTTGTTATGCCTGAATATGGTAGGCATGTGCACAACATGATAAGTCACGCTGTTTCACTCAAGGACAAAAAAACACAACAAAGGTGCGTTGAGTCAATTATCTCATTTATGGGTCAGTTGAATCCTCATTTACGTGATGTCAAAGCGTACACGCACAAGCTATGGGATCATTTGCATATTATGTCTAACTTTCAATTGAACGTAGAGTCACCTTATCCAAAACCTGAAGAAAAAAAACTTTATGAAAAGCCTCCTAAAATGAATTATCCTTCCAACGATATTCGATTTTCATATTATGGAAACACAATTACATCTATGATCAAAAAGGCAATTAAAATGAAAGATGATCAAAAGGAAATTCTAACAGGAATGATTGCAAATCAAATGAAAAAATCCTATATCTTATTTAATAAAAGTTCTGTAGATAATAATGTCATCAAACAACATTTACATCAACTATCAAATGGAGAACTAAAATTATCTGAAGATTTTGTATTTATAAGATCTGCATCTGTTAGACAGACAAGCAGCAAAAAACATAATGCAAAAAAGAAAAATTTTAAAAAAAGAAAAAGTAATTAAGAATGACCACATTTAAAGTCACAGGGGGTCACAAACTAAAAGGAGAACTTCATCCTCAAGGAGCAAAAAATGAAGCTTTACAAGTCTTATGTGCTGTTTTACTGACTTCGGATGAAATATTAATGAAAAATGTTCCAGACATTATTGATGTAAACATTTTAATTAACTTACTAAAAGACTTAAATGTTGAAGTAAAAAAAATAGATAGCTCAACATATACTTTCAAAGCTGAAAATGTTAATATAGAGTACTTATCTTCTGACGAATACAAAAAAAAGAGTAGTCGCATAAGAGGATCCATAATGCTTATAGGGCCACTACTTGCAAGATACGGTAAAGGTTTTATTCCAAGACCAGGTGGAGATAAAATTGGAAGAAGAAGAGTTGATACTCACTTTAATGGATTTGAAAAACTAGGAGCAAAATTTATTTACGATAATAAAAATGAATATTATGAAGTGAGTGCCAAGCAGTTAAAAGGAACGTATATGTTACTAGATGAAGCTTCTGTAACTGGCACTGCTAATATTATTATGACGGCGGTAATGGCTGATGGAGAAACGGTTATTTATAATGCAGCATGCGAACCATATATTCAGCAACTATGCAAAATGTTAAATTCAATGGGGGCTAGAATATCAGGCATTGGATCAAATTTACTAAAAATAGAAGGAGTTAAAAGTCTATCTGGGTGTACACATAAAATTTTGCCAGATATGATTGAAATTGGATCTTTTATAGGCTTAGCGGCATTAACAAAATCAGAAATCACTATTAAAAATGTATCATATGAACAACTTGGAATAATCCCAAATGTCTTTAAAAAACTTGGTATCGAAATACACGTTAATGATGATGATTTATATATCCCTTCTCATGAGAATTACGAAATAAATTCATTTATTGATGGGTCAATACTAACTATATCCGATGCCCCATGGCCAGGTTTAACCCCTGACTTACTAAGTATTATTTTAGTAGTTGCTTCTCAAGCCAAAGGAAGCGTACTCATTCATCAAAAAATGTTTGAATCTAGACTATTTTTTGTTGATAAACTAATTGATATGGGAGCACAAATTATTTTATGCGATCCTCACAGAGCAACAGTCATTGGTTTGAATCAAGAATTTCAGTTTAAACCAACTACAATGTCATCCCCAGATATAAGAGCTGGAGTCTCATTACTTTTAGCAGCACTTGCAGCTGATGGAGAGAGTATAATTCATAATGTAGAACAAATTGATAGAGGATACCAAAATATTGATAAAAGACTAAATGCTATTGGAGCAAAAATTCAAAGAATAGATTAATTAAATATGAAGAAAATAATTTCAATTACGCTAATAATATGCCTTATTAGTTGTTTACAATGTCTTTCACAAAACAAAAAGAAAATCAAACAAACTGGCCTAAACTTTGGAGATTTGGCTCCAGAGCTAATGTATAAAAATATTAATGATAAGACAATGAAGTTGTCTAGCTTAAAAGGCAAAATAGTATTAATAGAATTTTGGGCTAGCTGGTGTGGGCCGTGTAGAAAAGAAAATCCTAATATTGTAAAAACATACAAGAAATTTAAATCTAAGAAGTTTACAAGGGGTGATGGATTTGAAATCTACTCTATTTCATTAGACACCAAAAAAAGCTCTTGGACTGAGGCTATAAAAAAAGACAATCTTTTATGGAAACACCATGTTTCTGACCTTAAAGGATGGAATTCTAATGCGGCAAATATTTATAATATTAGATCAATTCCGAGTAATTATCTTATAGATGGGGAGGGGAAAATTATTGCACGTAATTTAAGGGGTAATGACTTGGTTCGCTTTTTAGAAAAATTACTTAAATAAACTGCCAAAATGTCTTACTATTTTCTATGGCAAAGTACTTGCAAGTAGTATATGTAAATATTAATATATGAGCAACAAGAAAAAAAATACAAAAAAAGATAGTTCTAAAAAAATCAAAAAAAAGGTTAAAAGTGGATCCGAAAAACCTTCTTTTGAAGAACTATTAAATATTGAAAAAGACAAAAATATTAGGTTATTTGCTGAATTTGATAATTTTAGAAAAAGAACTGCAAAAGAAAGATTAGAATTATTTAGTACTGCAAATCAGGAGCTTATCACTAATCTTTTACCTGTACTTGATAATTTTGAAAGATCAATCAAGGCTAACAAGTATTCTGATGAAGATGGACCTGTTCTAATTTTTAAACAATTAAAATCTGAACTTGAAAAAAAAGGATTAAAAGAAATTGAAAATCCAATAGGAAAAGAACTAGACACTGATTTTCATGAAGCAATCACAAACATTCCTGCTCCAACAAAAAAAGAAAAAGGTAAAGTAATTGATGTAATTGAAAAAGGATACATGCTAGGCGATAAAATTTTAAGATACGTGAAGGTTGTAATGGGAAACTAAAAAAATGGCAAAAAAAGATTATTACGATATATTAGGCGTTAGTAAGAGCGCTAATGCAAAGGAAATTAAGAAAGCTTATAGAAAACTTGCTATTAAATACCATCCTGACAAAAATCCAAATGATAAGGCTGCTGAAGAGAAATTTAAAGAAGCTGCTGAAGCATATGATGTGCTAAGCGACCCTAGCAAAAAACAAAGATATGATCAATTTGGCCACGCTGGCATGGGTGGGGCTGGTAGAGGATTTGGAGGAGGAATGAATATGGACGATATTTTTAGTCAATTTGGAGATATTTTTGGAGGAGGGTTTAGTGGATTTGGAGGAGGTGGTAGTGGAGGAAGAAGAATTTTAAAAGGATCAAATCTTCGCATAAAGATAAACCTATCTTTAAAAGAAATAAACGAAGGAGTTAAGAAAAAAATCAAGGTCAACACATTAGTTAATGCAGATAAAGTTACTTTCAAAACTTGTCCTCATTGTAATGGAACAGGTCAAATAACAAAAATAACTAACACGATTCTTGGTCAAATGCAAACCTCTACTACATGTCCACATTGTAATGGTACAGGAAAAATTATTGAAAATAAACCAAAAGAGGCAGATTCAAATGGTCAAATAAAAAAAACTGAAACAGTTGAAATAAATATACCCGCAGGAGTTGAAGAAGGTATGCAACTTAAAGTAAGCGGTAAAGGAAATGCCGCTCCTTTTGATGGTATAAATGGAGATTTAATTGTTCTTATTGGAATAGAAGAACATGACACCTTAGTTAGAGATGGACAAAATTTACATCATGATCACTACATCAGTTTTTCCGAAGCAGTACTAGGTGGAGATGCTCAAATACCTACAATTAGTGGTAAAGTAAAGATAAAGTTAGAACCAGGAATTCAAAGCGGAAAAGTATTACGTTTAAAAGGCAAAGGTCTTCCATCTGTTAATAGTTATGGAAATGGAGACCTACTTATTCACATAAATGTATGGACACCCCAAACATTAAACAAAGAAGAAAAAAGATTCTTTGAAAAAAGCAAAACATCAGACTCTTTTACTCCAAATCCAGGAAAAAAAGACAAGTCTTTCTTTGATAAAGTTAAAGAAATGTTTGGCTAGTTTAAAATGACAAAATACCTTCTAAAAGTTAAAAATGTAGTTAAAAATTACGGAGACTATATAGCTCTTGAAAACGCTAATATATCGGTGCCAAAGGGTTCTATTTATGCACTTTTGGGTCCTAATGGAGCTGGCAAAACAACTCTAATGAGAATTATTAACCAAATCACAGGTCCAGACAGTGGTTCAGTATTTTTTAATAATGAAAGATTAAACAAAAGTCACATCTTTAGTATTGGATATATGCCCGAAGAAAGAGGTTTATATAAAAAAATGAAAGTAGGTGAACAAGCATTGTATTTAGCTCAATTAAAAGGCATGAAGCATAATGATGCGATTAAAAATTTAAAGTTTTGGTTTAAAAAGCTAAATATCAGCAACTGGTGGGACAAAAAAGTAGAAGAACTTAGTAAAGGTATGGCTCAAAAAATTCAATTTATAGTTACGGTTGTTCACGATCCAGAATTATTAATTTTTGATGAACCTTTCTCTGGATTTGATCCAATAAATGCAGCAGTTATTAGAAAAGAAATAATGAATCTTAGTAAAAAAGGAAAAACAATAATTTTTTCTACACATAGAATGGAATCTGTCGAAGAAATTTGCGATTACGTAGCGCTTATAAATAAGTCCAAAACAATTCTTGAAGGGCCTATCAAAGAAATAAAAAATGAATACACTAATAATACTTATTTAGTTGAATTAGACAATTCTAATTTGGAAAAGAATAAACTATTTAAATTTGCAATAAAAAATAATAATTGTTTTCAATTATCACTAAATGATGGCATATCTTCTAGAGAAGCATTAGATTTTATTAATAAAAAACATAATATTCTTTCATTCAAAAAGGAAAACCCAACAATGGAAGAAGTTTTTATAAAAGCTATAAAAAATGCGTAAAATTTGGCTTGTTATTAAAAGAGAGTATCTTGTAAGAGTAAGAAAAAAATCATTCATTATAATGACTTTTTTAGGACCCATACTTTTAGCATCTATTTTAATCTTACCAATATACTTAGCCAACAATAGTCAAGATATAAGAAATATAGCTATAGCTAATCAAAAAGACTTCAATTTTAAAGACAATGAGTTATTAAATTTTGTAACTATTCCTCAACATGAAGTCGATAATATCAAAACTAATTTTAAAGACAGTCCATACTACGCTTTATTAATAATTGAAGATGACACATATTCCTTATACTCAAATCAACAGGTAACTTTAAACGTTATAAATGAAATTAAGAGACAAATTGAATACACTTTAAAATTTAATAACTTAAAAAAGCTTGGCATCGATGATCAAACACTTAAAAGTGCAGAACAAAATATTAATTTAAAAACAAAAATTATAAACGAAAAAGGAGAAAGCACAAACACTCACTCAGAAGTAAGCACTGGCTTAGGTTTTTTAGGTGGGATATTAATCTATATGTTTATTTTTATGTATGGCACTATGGTTATGAGAGGAGTAATTGAAGAAAAAACAAGCAGAATTGTAGAAGTTATGATTTCATCATTGAGACCTTTTCAGCTAATGATGGGAAAAATAATTGGTGTAGCATTAGTAGGTCTAACTCAATTCCTACTTTGGGTAATGTTTACAGTTGCACTATCAGCTTTAGCAGAAATGGTATTATTAAATGATGTTTTACTTGAAGCAAGTAATACTGAAAGTCAATCTGTGATTATTGCTCAGATAAAAAGCCTCACATCTGGTATTAACTTAATACAAATATTTATATCATTTCTATTTTATTTTATTGCAGGTTACTTAATGTACAGTTCATTGTTTGCTGCTGTTGGTTCTGCTGTTGATGCAGAGGCAGATACTCAGCAATTTATTTTGCCTGTTACTCTACCGTTAATTTTATCATTTATTCTTATACAGCCAATAATTGATAATCCTGAAGGTTCACTAGCTTTCTGGATGAGTATAATACCATTTACTTCTCCAATTATAATGATGGTTAGACTTCCTTTTGGTGTGGATAGTTGGCAGATAATCATATCGATGACAATACTAATAAGTACATTTATTATGACTACATGGTTAGCTAGTAAAATATATAGAACAGGAATATTAATGTATGGCAAAAAAGCTAGTTTCAGAGAACTGTTGAAATGGCTTAAGTACTAACTTCACTCAAAAAAACATCATTTTTTATCAGTTTTTTTCTGTTTTTTCTCAAAAAACAAGTATTTTTTAAAAAAATTTATAATAATTTATCTTTGCTTATAACATTGATTTTCAGGCTTTTAATTATTGTCTCAACATTTAAATGTTAAAAAGAGTGCTTTTTTGTAGGGTACATTTGTGAAAGAGGTTTATCTTTGCACCCGTATTAACCAAATTAAAATAAAATGAAAAAGAATTTACGAAACTTGTTAGCTGTAGGTTTAGGGCTAATAACAACTGTTGCTTTCGCGCAAACATGGGATGTTGATTCTAGAACAAGAATGGACATGTCTGATGCAAATGGCGATGGTAATCAAGTAAAGAGCACAGACCAAAGAGTTACTCTAAGTGCAGACTGGGAAGGTGAAGGTTACAACATTCACGTTTCTTCTGATGTAAACTATACATTAGGTGCAAACTCTGACGTTTCAATGAGTATCTATGAGGCTTACGCAACTGCGGACTTCATGGGAGCAACTTTCGGAGCTGGTCGTGTAGCACTTAACATGGGTTCAGGAGCTTTAATGTCATCTAATGACTGGGCTGCGAAAAGAACTACATGGGAAGGACTAGGGTTTAACTATAACATGGAAGGAACTGCTGATATCTGGGTAGGTTACCACAGACAAAATGATGGTTCTGGTGCAGATGATGCAGGTAACATGTGGTTAAATGCTGGTGGTGAAATGAGTGGATGGAACTGGAACTTCTTATACATGACTGAAGAAGGTATAGACAACTCTGCTACTGGTATAGATGTTAGCGGAGAGGTTATGGGAGCAGGAGTTATGGTATCTATGAACACTGATTTCAACGAAAATACTATGAGAATGATTGGTCTTTCTTACTCAGCTATGGACAACATGACAATTAATGTTGCTCAAACTGTATACGGAGAAGATGGTGATTTTCATATGCATGGAACTAGCATGGATGGTTCTTATGGTGTAACTGGTAACTTAGGATATTTATCAGCTGGATCTGAAAATTTATCTTATGGTTTAGACTACAACATGGGAGACCTTACATTAGGTGCTACTATGCATAACATTACAAATACTTTAGACGAGAACGTTGATAGATCTATTACTGAGATTTCTTTAGGGTACTCATTAAATGATAATGCTGGATTAAGCGTTTCTATGGCTAATGAAGATGATGTACAATACATGTGGATGACTTTAAATGTAGGGTTATAATAAGTACAACCACTTAAAATAAAAAAGAGCTGCTATTTTTAGCAGCTCTTTTTTTTTTAACATCTAGCAACTAACAGAAAATTGTTAAGAAATCTCACATATTAATTAAATATAATTTAAATAAGGTTTAGTATCTTGCGGCCATTATTAACTTTTTAAATATTTAAAAAATGAAAAAATTATTTTTATCAGCATTTGTTGCGCTATTTACATTTGCAGCATCTGCACAATTCATGGTTGTTACTAGTTATGATGGCGACCAAGAAGAAAACGTGGATAAGATCACCGCTAATATGGGGATTGGATACATGATGGGTGACTTTACAGTTGGCCTAATGAAAGGAAATCATGATCACGCTGAAGGTGAAGACCATGATGACGATGCTTATGATTTATTTGCACGTTACAATCTTTCAATGATGGAAGGTGCTTATGCAGCATTACAAATGCCAATGGAAGACGGGTCCGACAACATGCAGATTGGTCTTGGATTTGCATTAAATGTATGGAATGGTTTATATGTTGAGCCAAACTATATGATGCCTGTAAGTGAGGATGACAATGGAGAAAGAGAAGGATCTTTCAACTTTGGTCTTTCATACAGATTCTAAAAAAGAATCTATTTTCTAAAATCTAAAAAGCCAGTATTTTACTGGCTTTTTAGATTTTTAACTATACTTTTAGCTTGTTCTAACGCTTTGCCTACTCCATTTATTTTAGCTCCTCCTGCAGTAGCAAAAAACTTTTGACCTCCTCCTCCTCCATCTATTTCTTTAGCTATTTCTTTAACAAAAGAAGACGCATCTAACCCTTTTTTTACCAAGTCATCCGTAATTAAAACAGTTAAAACAGCTTTTTTTTGCTCTAACGATGCTAATACCATTATTAAACTTTTCTCTTGTCTGAACTTAAATGATAAACTTTTCATATCTTCAGCATCCATCTCAACAACTTTAGAGACTAAATTAATTCCATTAATATTATCAGATGATTGTAAAATATTTTTTGCTATACTTTCTGAATTTTTACTTTTTAAGACTGCTATCTTTTTTTCTAATTCCTTATTAGAATTCATCAATTGTAAAACAGCAGATTTAGGCTCTTTGTTTTTGACTAAATCAGATATTTCTTTTAAAATATCTTCTGTTTGGTTGAGATAGTTTAAAGTATCTTCTGCTGTTATTGCTTCAATTCTTCTGACTCCTGAAGCGATTGACCCTTCAGAAAGAATTTTAAAAATGCCAATTTCTCCTGTTGCATTAACGTGAGTCCCCCCGCATAATTCTTTTGAATTGTCAAACTGTATCATTCTAACAACATCATCATATTTTTCGCTAAAAAGCATCAGAGCTCCCATTTCTTTAGCTTGACTTAATGGTAAATTATTAAATACCTCTAACTTAATATTTTGTAAAATTTTCTCATTTACATCTTTTTCTATTTTCCTTAATAAAAAAGTATCAATCTTAGCAAAATGAGAAAAATCAAATCTTAAACTTTTTGAGTTAACTAAAGAACCTTTTTGAACAATATGTTCGCCTAAAATATTTCTTAAACTATGATGCAGTAAATGAGTAGCAGAATGATTTCTTGAACATGAAATTCTAAAGTCAGCATTTACAAGTGCAGTAAAATTTGCCGATAAATTATTTGGTAATTCATTGGTGTAATGAATAATCAAACCATTTTCTTTTTTGGTATCAATAATTTGGATACTTTCATCTTTATTTTTTATAGTACCAATATCACCAACTTGACCTCCACCTTCAGCATAAAATGGAGTTACATTAAAAACTAGCTGATAAAATATTTTTTTTTGTAATACAACGCTTCTATATTTAGTTATTATGACTTCGACCTCTGTAGTGTTGTAGCCTACAAATTCTTCTATATCATCCTTAACTAACACCTCCCATTCACTTGTTTCAAGTTGGCTTAAACTTTTTGATCTTTCTTTTTGCTTGCTCATGTAAGAATCAAATTCTTCTTCATTAAATCGCATATTGGACTCTGATAAAATTAAAGATGTCAAATCCTTTGGAAATCCAAAAGTGTCATACAATTCAAATACCTGCTTTCCACTAACTAATTTAGTGTTAGACAATTTTAAGTTTTCAATCTTTTTAAGTCCTGAATCTAATGTTTTTAAAAAAGACACCTCCTCCTCTTTTACAACATCGGTTATTAATTGATTTTGTGAATTAAGCTCGGAGAAATATATTCCCATATTTTTAGCTAGAACATCAACTAACTTAAATAAATATGGTTCCTTAATATCTAAAAAAGTATAAGCATATCTGACTGCTCTTCTAAGTATTCTTCTTATGACATATCCTGCTTTTGTATTTGAAGGTAATTGTCCCTCAGCAATAGAAAATGATATAGCGCGAATATGATCAGAAATAACTCTCATAGCTATATCTTTTTTGGGATCAAAGCCATAATGAACTCCAATATGCTTTGATATTTCTTTGATTGTTGGCTGAAAAAGATCTGTATCATAATTTGATTTAACGCCTTGCATGATCATGGCAAGACGCTCCAGCCCCATACCTGTGTCAACATGACAAGTAGACAGTTTACTAAAAGTTCCGTCAGCAGACTGATTATATTGCATAAATACTAAGTTCCAAATCTCAATAACTTGAGGATGATCTTTATTAACTAATTGAGATCCACATTTCTTGTCTCTTTCTGCATCTTCTCTGTTGTCATAATGAACTTCAGAGCATGGGCCACATGGACCTTTTTCTCCCATAGTCCAAAAGTTATCTTTATAACTACCATTTAGAATATGGCTTTCAGGTAAGTATTTTTTCCAAAAATTAAATGCATCATTATCTTTCTGAAATTTATCACCTAATCCTTCAAAAATTGTAACATAAATTCTATCAATATCAAGCTTACAATTTTCGACTAAAAACTCCCAAGCTAAATCTATAGCTCTTTCTTTAAAGTAATCCCCAAAACTCCATGATCCTAACATTTCAAACATAGTATGATGGTATGTATCATGCCCTACCTCTTCCAAATCATTATGTTTACCAGATACTCGTAAACATTTTTGAGTATTAGCAATATTGATGTTATCCGACTGAGCTTCTCCTAGTATAATATCTTTAAATTGATTCATTCCTGCATTAGTAAACATCAAACTAGGATCATTTTGTATTACCATTGGTGAGGAATTTAAAATCTTATGTCCCTTTGAAGCAAAAAAGTTAAAAAAAAGTGTTCGAATATCATTTACCTTCATGTTATGTATAATTAAAATTTATATTAATTGGCTGAAAAACAATAACTTACTTATTTTATGTGTATTATTCCATGCAAAATAACTAAATTTGTATAATTTTATAAGTATGGCTAAGGTAAAATATTATTACGATACTAACACTCTCAGTTACAAACGAATTGAACTAAGTACAATCCAAAAAGTAAAAAAGGGATTTTTTTTCACATTGAGCAGTACAATATTTGCTGTTTTGATTATTAGCAGCTACCTCTATTTTTTTGATAGCCCTAAAGAAAAAAGATTAAAGCAAGAAAATCAGTTTTTATCTAATAACTACAACGATTTACAACAAAAAATATCTAAAATAGAAGATGTTATGGAGGATATGCAAATTAGAGACGATAATATATACAGAGTAATCTTTGAAGCAGACCCAATCCCAAATTCTATCCGAAAAGCCGGCTTTGGAGGAATAAATCGTTATGAAAAATATCGTGGTTATAATACGACAGAGCTAGTCACTAATACTGCGAAAAAAATTGATCAAATAAGTAAGCAAATATACATACAATCAAAATCATTTGACCATATCATAGAGTTAGCTAAAAATAAATCTAAAATGCTCGCTGCAATACCAGCGATACAACCTATTGAGAACAAAGATTTAAAAAGAATAGCAAGTGGTTATGGATATAGAATACATCCAATTTATAAAATTAGAAAAATGCACTATGGCATAGATTTTACTGCCAAAACTGGTACTCCAATATATGCTACTGGTAATGGCGAGGTAGAAAAAGTGTCCTATGAGAGAGGCTATGGATATCACGTTGTGATAAATCATGGATATGGATATAAAACATTGTATGCACACATGAGAAATCTTAAGATTTCTAGATTTAATGGTAAAGGAGAAAAAATTATCACAAAAATTAAAAAAGGTGATAAAGTAAAGAGAGGAGACGTAATTGGTCATGTAGGTAACACTGGTGTCTCAAGTGGGCCTCATTTACATTATGAAGTAATAAAAAATGACGTAAAAATAAACCCCGTTAATTATTTTTTTAATGATCTATCTCCAAAGCAATTTGAAGAAATATTAAATTTAGCTTCGCAAAAAAATCAATCTTTTGACTAATGAAGGATACAAACAACACATCAGAAAAATTATTTTTTAAAATTGGTGAAGTTGCGAAAATTTTTAATGTTAACATATCCGCCATACGTTTTTGGGAAAAGGAATTTGATATTTTGAAACCAAAAAAAAATAAAAAAGGTAATCGACTATTTACTCAAAGAGATATGGAAAACCTAAAAATTATTCATTATCTTCTTAAAGAAAGAGGCTTTACTGTTGAAGGAGCTAAAAAAAAATTAAAAGAAAATAAAAAAGATACTATTAATAATGTTGAAATAGTGAGCTATCTAAAAGACATAAGATCATTTTTAGTTCAGCTTCGAGAACAGCTCTAAATTATTATCCAAAATCATATTTATTAAATAAGCTTTTCATTTTAATCTTATGAAAAAAATTAAAACAGTTATAAAATATTTACAACACCAGATTAAAGCAAAAAATCAACATAGTGCACACAGTCCTTTCTTATATAATTTTATTACACAAGTTATAAATCAAAACAACAAAAACAAACATTTTAAAAGTATTGAAAAGTTAAGAAAAGACTTAAAACTATCTAATGAGTTTATTAATATTACAGATTATGGTGCCGGTAGCAGTGTAAACAATGCTAAAAGAAGAAAAATTAGCGATATTGCAAAATATTCCGCAAAAAACAAGAAATTTGGAGAGCTCATATACAGAATAAGTCAATATTTTAATGCAAACATTATTATTGAATTAGGAACTTCACTTGGAATTAGCACTTTATATTTAGCACTAGCCAATAGTCAAAGCATAGTTTATACTCTAGAAGGATGTCCAGAAACTTTAAAGATTGCAGAAAGAAGTTTTAAGACAAAGGATGTAAAAAACATTGTTACAATAGAGGGAGATTTTAAAAACACATTAAAACCATGTCTTCAAAAAATCAAAAATGTAGATTTGATTTTTATTGATGGTAATCATCAGAAAGAACCAACAATTTCATATTTTGAAACATTCTTGCAATATTCAAACAATGATACAGTATTTATTTTTGATGATATTTATTGGTCATCGGGAATGGAGAAAGCATGGAAGTATATTATCACACATAAAAAAACAACATTAACTATTGATTTATTTCACTTAGGCATTGTTTTTATAAAAAAAGAACTAAGTAAAGAAAATTATAAAATAAAATTTTAAAATGAAAATCTACACGAAAAAGGGGGATAAAGGTTATACCCAACTATTGGGAGGTACGACTGTAACAAAAAATAATAAAAAAATAGAATGTTACGGAACAATAGATGAACTTAATGCATTTATTGGCAATCTATATGACCAGGACATCAATAAAGAACAAAAAAACACTCTACTAACAATTCAAAATCTTTTATTTAATATAGGTAGCTGCATATCAAACGATAATAAAAAAAATAAGATTAACTTACCGGAAATTACTGAAAATGATATATCTTTTTTGGAATTTAATATTGATAAAATGGAAAAAAGATTATCCCCACTCTCAAATTTTATTTTACCCTCTGGTCATTCAAGCGCTTCAAAATGCCATATTGCAAGAACAGTTTGCAGAAGAGCGGAAAGAACACTAGTATCGTTATCAGAAGATGAAGAAATAAATTTATTACACTTAAAACTTTTGAATAGACTATCTGATTATTTATTTGTTTTATCTAGATTAATTTTATTAGAAGAAGATAGTCAACCTGTTGAATGGAAAAAAAATCGCAAACATTAAGATAAATAAATAAAAAATATATTTTTGCAAAAAGTTAAAAAACAAAAAATATGTATTGGACTTTAGAATTAGCTTCAAAATTAGAGGATGCCCCATGGCCTGCTACTAAAGAAGAATTAATTGACTTTGCTATAAGATCTGGAGCTCCTATGGAAGTAGTAGAAAATTTACAAGAGCTAGTTGAAGAAGAGCCAGGAATTCAATGGGATTCAATTGAGGATGTTTGGCCTGACTATCCTACTAAGGATGACTTTTTCTTCAATGAAGAAGAATATTAATAGTTAAGATTTTCTCTTTTTGTTTTTTAAAAATTCTGATATTTGTTATTATAATTATATTGATTTTAAATGAACAGTTTTTTAAATATTTTAGGAAAATTATTTGGAAACAAGTATGAAAAAGACGTTAAGGAAATTAAACCTGTTGTTGAACAAATAAATTCAGAATTTGAAAAACTCAAAAATTTAGATAACAATGAATTGCGTAATAAAACAGTAGATTTAAAAAAACAAATTCAAGAATTTATTGCTTTTGATAAAGAAGAAATACAAAGATTGAAGCAAAAATCTCTTTTAAAATCAACATCGACTCAAGAAAAGGAAGATATTTACAAAAAAATTGATGCTCTTCAAAAAACAGTTCTTGAAAAAACAGAAGAAATTCTCAATAAAATATTACCTACAGCTTTTGCTGTTATAAAAGAGACTTCTAGACGTTTTGCTTTTAATGAAACCATCGAAGTTTTAGCGTCAGAAAACGATAGAAAATTAGCTGAATCAAAAGATTTTATATCTATCAAAAACACACAAGCTATTTATCAAACAAAATGGAAAGCAGCTGGAACAAATATCAAATGGGATATGGTACACTATGATGTACAATTAATTGGAGGAATAGTTTTACACCAAGGAAAAATTGCAGAAATGCAAACAGGTGAAGGAAAAACTCTTTCTGCTACTCTTCCTATTTATCTAAATGCCCTAACCGAATTGGGAGTACATTTAGTAACTGTAAATGATTATTTAGCAAAAAGAGATGCAGAATGGATGGGTCCACTGTTTCAATTTCACGGTATGAGTGTAGATTGTATAGACAATCATCAACCAAACTCAAATGAAAGAAAGCAAGCTTATTTAGCCGATATAACATACGGGACAAATAATGAATTTGGATTTGATTATCTAAGAGATAACATGGCCAAGAGAGCAGAAGATTTAGTTCAAAGAAAACTACATTATGCCATAGTTGATGAAGTTGATTCAGTACTAATTGATGATGCAAGAACACCTCTAATTATTTCAGGACCTACGCCGCAAGGAGATAAACATGAGTATAATGAATACAAATATAAAATTGAACAGCTCGTAAATGTTCAAAGAAAATTTGTCACATCAATTATTGCAGAAGCAAAAAAACTCATTTCGAACGGCGAAAATGAAAAGGGAGGGGTAAATCTTTTGCGAGCATTTAGAGGGCTCCCAAAAAATAAAGCTCTGATTAAATTTTTATCAGAAGATGGTATTAGAGCACTACTTCAAAAAACAGAGAATTTTTATATGCAAGATCAAAGTAAAGAAATGCATAAAATAGATGCAGAACTTTATTTTGTGATAGATGAAAAATCAAATTCAATTGAGTTAACTGAAAAAGGGCTTGAGCTTATGTCACAAAACATAGAGGATAAAAACTTTTTCATACTTCCTGATGTTGGTTCAATAATTGCTGATATTGACAAATCTAACAAATCTATTGAAGAAAAAATAAAAATTAAAGAGGAGACGTCAAGAGATTTTGCTGTGAAAAGTGAAAGAGTTCACACAATAAATCAATTACTTAAAGCATACACATTATTTGAAAAAGATGTTGAATATGTGGTAATAGATAATAAAGTAAAAATTGTTGATGAACAAACTGGTAGAATAATGGATGGAAGAAGATACTCTGACGGATTACATCAAGCTATAGAAGCAAAAGAAAATGTAAAAATTGAAGCCGCTACGCAAACATATGCTACAGTGACACTACAAAATTATTTCAGAATGTATGATAAACTTTCTGGAATGACAGGTACAGCAGAAACAGAGGCAAGTGAGTTTTGGGAAATATACAAGCTAGATGTCGTTGCAATACCAACTAACAAACCAATAGTACGGAAGGACAGAAATGATTTAGTTTATAAAACAAATCGAGAAAAATATAATGCAGTTATTGAAGATATAGCCAATCTAACAAGTGCTGGAAGACCTGTGCTTGTTGGGACTACATCTGTAGAAATTTCTGAACTTCTAAGTACTATTTTAAGAAGAAGAAAAATAAAACATAATGTACTAAATGCAAAAATGCATAAAAAAGAGGCTGACATTGTAGCTGAAGCTGGAAATGCAGGTTCAGTAACAATTGCAACAAATATGGCTGGAAGAGGAACAGATATAAAACTGTCTGACGAAGTGAAAAAAGCTGGTGGATTAGCTATAATTGGAACTGAAAGACATGACTCAAGAAGAGTTGACAGACAGCTAAGAGGAAGATCAGGAAGACAAGGAGACACTGGGTCCTCACAGTTCTATGTTTCTTTGGAAGACAAATTAATGCGTTTGTTTGGATCAGAAAGAATTGCCAAACTTATGGATAGAATGGGCCTACAAGAAGGGGAAGTCATACAACACTCTATGGTGAGCAAATCAATTGAAAGAGCTCAAAAAAAAGTTGAAGAAAATAACTTTGGAACAAGGAAAAGATTACTTGAATATGATGATGTTATGAATCAACAAAGAGAGGTAATCTACCAAAAAAGAAAAAACGCGTTAAATGGAGAAAGGATTTCAATTGATGTTTTAAATATGATTTTTGACACATGTGAAAATATTGTAGAAGAAAATTTTGAAATCAAAGATTTTGAAAACTTTAAAATAGAACTTGGAAGATTATTGGCAATTGAAAGTCCCATATCTGAAAATGAGTTTAAAAGTCTTTCACAAGAAAAAATTGTAGAGAAGATATTTAGTAAATGTTATGAGTCATATCAAATTAAATCTAATAATATAGCAAAACAAACTTTTCCTGTAATAAAAGAGATTTTTAAAAGTCAATCTGCAACATTTGAAAATATTGTTATTCCATTTACTGACGGCATAAAAACATTGCAAGTTGTAACTAACCTAGAAGAAGCATATAATTCTGAAGGGGAAAATATTGCAGAAGCAATTGAAAAAAGTGTAACTTTAGCAATTATAGATAATATCTGGAAAGATCATTTAAGAGAAATGGATGATTTGAAACAATCAGTTCAAAACGCTGTTTACGAGCAAAAAGATCCTCTTTTAATTTATAAATTTGAATCTTTCAATCTTTTTAAAAATTTAGTTGAAAAAATAAATAAAGATATTATTTCCTTCTTACTCAAAGCTACACTTCCTGTAAAAGTTAATGCAGAAGAAGCTAAAGACACAAATAATGTCAATCTTCAAACAAGTAGACCAGAAGCAATATCAAATGTAAACCAATCTCAACAAGCTCCTACTAAAAAAGCTCAACCTGTAAGTGTGAAAAAAGAAACTGGTCGTAATGTAAAGGTAACTATAACTAATGGATCTGAAACAAAAGAAGTAAAATGGAAAAAAGCTAAACCACTTATAGAAAGTGGTGAATGGACAAGAATATAAACATGTATTGTTCATTTAAAGATTTCATATTTTATAAAAATCTAATTTTAGTATTTGTTTCATTGATTTTTTTTTCATGTAATATTAAAAATAACTTAGCAACTAATTTCCCAAGTAATGATTTTGAAGAAACACTAATTGGTGCTTCACCAATATATTCACAAAAAAAATACTGGGCTGAACATCCAGAAAATATTTCTTCTTACGCTTTTTTGCCTAAAAATTACAATGATACTCAGTATAATCATCAACCTAAAATAGATGTATTTTATATACACCCAACACTTTATACAAAAGGTGATAGATGGAATGCAGATATTAATAACGAAGAATTAAATAAACAAATTAAAAATACTGCTATTAAATATCAAGCAAGTGTTTTTGCTGGTATTGCAAATATTTATGCTCCGCATTACAGGCAAATGCATATATATTCATACACAGACTTAGAAAATGGTTACAAAGCATATGATATAGCCTATGATGATATTAAAAAAGCGTTTTGGCACTATTGGAAAAATCATAATAAATCTAAATATTTCATATTAGCAGGACATAGTCAGGGTACAAACCATGCAGAAAGGTTATTAAAAGAAATTATTCTTAAAAACGATAGTATAAAAAATAAGCTTATACTTAGTTATCTTCCAGGGATGCCAATATCTGAGAAAAGCTTAGAAATTAAATTGTGTAGCTCGCCTTCAGAAATAAATTGCTTTGTTTCATGGAGAACACTGTCAGAAAACTATTTCCCTAAAAATTGGTCTAATTCTGATAGTATTTCATGTGTAAATCCAATCACATGGCATACAGACACTTCTAAATCAAATAGTGAGGAACATCTGGGTATTTTATTTAAAAATCACAAAATATTATACCCTAATTCAGTAATTGCGTACAAAAAAAATAATGTAATTTGGATTAAACCAATAAAAATCCCATTTGCTAATTTGTATAAAATGGATAATTATCATGTAGCTGACTATAATTTATTTTGGCTTAATATAAGAGAAAATTTAAAGTATCGCTTAAAGCAAAATGGATTTAAATAACAGATGTAAATGGTGTCATAGTGATCCTATCTATATTAAATACCATGACGAAGAATGGGGTGTGCCGGTATTTAATGATAGAAAATTATTTGAAGCATTAACTTTAGAAACCTTCCAAGCAGGCCTAAGTTGGCTAACTATTTTAAAAAAAAGAACAAATTTCAAAATGGCATTTGATAATTTTGATGTGCAGAAAATCTCAAAATACTCACATAAAAAACTTATTGAATTAGAAAATAATAAGTCTATTATTAGAAACAAATTTAAAATACATGCTACAAAAAATAATGCTATTGCTTTTCAAAAAATACAAACAAAATATAAGAGCTTTTCTAAATATATTTGGAGTTACACAAACAATAAAACTATCGTAAATAAATACAAAGATATAAATGATATACCATCACAAACACCTCTTTCACGTATAATAAGTGATGATCTAAAAAAATATAATTTCAAATATATTGGTCCAGTAGTGGTTTATGCCTTTATGCAAGCAGTAGGACTTGTAAATGATCATACTGTTAATTGTTTCAAGTATAAAGAAAGTAGTTTATGACTTTTTTGTCTGCTGCTTTTTCTTTTTAAGTTCTTCAACTGCAATTAAACTACTTTGGATCTGCATCTGTAAATCACCAACATTATCAGGAGAATATGGCATAAAAATTGTACTATTATTATTATCCCCTAGTTTTGAAACGGTTTCATAATGCTGAGTCATAAATAACATATTCATCACATCCTGACTAGTTACATGATCTTCCATGGCAAGTTTGACTTCCTCAACGGACTGCTTTAATCCGTTCGCAATAGCTATTCGCTGTTGGGCTATGCCCTCTCCCGCTAATCGCTTACTTTCAGCATCAGCCTCAGCAGCAGCCACAACTCTTATTTTGGCTGCTTCCGCTTCTTCCTTAGCGGCCTCTTTCATTCTTTTAGCTGCATTTATTTCATTCATGGAATGTTTGACTTTTGCGTCAGGGTCTATATCTGTCACTAGTGCTTTAATAAAGTCAAATCCAAACTGTCTCATAGTATCAGAGAGCTCATTTTTAATTGCTAAAGCTATTTTTTCTTTTTCAGCAAAAACATCATCTAACTCCATTAACGGGACTTCTGACCTTATAGAGTCAAAAACATAAGATTGTATTTGCTGTTCAGGATTATTAAGCTCATAAAAAGAGTCTTTCACGCCTTCTTTTGCATCAATAATGAAAAACTGAACTGACACAACAATTTTTACAAAAACATCATCTTTAGTTTTTGTTTCTACTTCAACAGGAAGCTCTCTTACTCTTAAATTTACATTACCAGCAATTCTGTCAATAAATGGAATTTTCACATGTAATCCTGCCTTAGAAACCTTATTAAATTTACCTAGTCGTTCAATTATAACAGCATTTTGCTGTTTAACCATGTAAAAAGTTCCTCTTATGAGAAAAAAAACAGCTATGAGATATAATATATTCTGAATTTGAAATTCGTTTTCCATAATTATTATTTAAAATATCTAAAATCTTGATTGTTTTTTATGTTTTGTAAAGAATTATAAATCAATCTAATTACATTTTCAACATCATTTTTTGCAACACTTTCAACAGTAGTGTGCATGTACCGTAACGCAAGAGAGATTAAAGCTGATGCAACACCTCCATTGGCATATGCAAATGCATCAGTATCTGTACCAGTTGCTCTAGATGCAGCTATTCTTTGAAATGGAATCTTATTCTTTTTTGCTGTCTCAATGATAAGATTTAATAAATTATTTTGAACTGCAGGGCCATATGTTAACACCGGACCATTACCACATTTTGTGTCACCTTGTTTTATTTTGTCTATCATAGGAGTTCCAGTGTCATGACATACATCTGTAACTATAGCAATATTAGGTTTTATTGATTCAACTATCATTTGTGCTCCTCTTAAACCAACTTCCTCTTGAACTGAGTTTGTTATATACAAACCAAATGGAAGCTTAACTTTATTAATATGAAGTAATCGTGCAACCTCTGCAATCATAAATCCACCAATTCTATTATCTAATGCTCTACCAACGTAATGTTTTTTATTTAAAATGATAAAATCATCTTCATAAGTAACCACGCATCCAACGTGAACACCTAACTTTTCAACCTCTTCTTTATTTTTAGCACCACAGTCTAAAAAGATATTGTCTAACTTTGGAGACTTTTCATTACTTATTGTTCTTGTATGTATAGCTGGCCAACCAAAAACTGCTTTTACTGTACCTTTATCAGTATGTATATTTACTCTTTTTGATGGTGCTATTTGATGATCTGAACCACCATTTCTTCTTAAATAAATAAATCCATCTTTAGTTATATAATGTACAAACCATGATATTTCATCAGCATGTGCCTCAATAACAAC
>MDTC01192456.1_pt1 | contig 66375 bp, 51 predicted proteins | sample 811181 | NCBI WGS metagenome assembly MDTC01 (sample SAMN05326644, study PRJNA326480) | marine metagenome | isolation source: seawater | place: Pacific Ocean: North | collected 2011
TATCCTGTAAATGAAATTGGCAGGGCTGTCAAAACTCTCAGCGAGCAGATACAAGGTGGATATAGTGTTCTCGGTGAAGTAGATCATCCTGATGGTTTAACAGTTAATTTGGATCGCGTCAGCCATATGATAACTGAAATGTGGATGGACGGTCCAAATGGCTATGGTAAAATGAAAATTTTACCAACACCTATGGGACAACTTGTACGCACTATGCTTGAAAGTGGTGTTAAATTAGGCGTATCAAGTAGAGGATCAGGCAATGTATCAGAAGATGGAAGTGGAAATGTAAGTGATTTTGAAATAATCACTGTAGATGTAGTAGCACAACCAAGTGCGCCAGGAGCGTATCCTACACCTATTTACGAACATTTAATGAATACACGCAATGGTTACAAGGCATATGAATTAGCACAGGCAACTAAAGAAGATAAAAAGGCACAGAAATATTTAAAAGAATCGTTGATTAACATAATCAATCGACTCCAATAAGAGGAGAATTACATGTTGGATGCACTTAAAGCACTTTTTGAGAATAACGTAGTTTCAGAAGATGTGCGCCAAGAAATTGAAGAAGCATGGAACGCTAAGGTAAAAGAAAATCGCCTAAGTGTTACTGCAGAACTTCGTGAAGAATTTGCTAACAAATACGAGCATGATAAAAGCTTGATGGTTGAAGCAGTTGATAAAATGGTCAGTGAAAAACTAGAAGCAGAAATGGCTGAACTTGTTGAAGACCGTAAGCAACTTGTAGAAGCTAAGGCAAAATATGCAAGAGCTATGCGAGAAAATTCAAAGTTGTTAAAAAGCTTTGTAACACATAGCTTAGTAAAAGAAGTAAATGAATTGCATGAAGATCAAAAATCTATGGCAGACAAATTTAAGATGCTTGAAGACTTTATTGTTGAGAGTCTTGCATCGGAAATTGCAGAATTCCAGATAGATAAAAAAGATTTGGCAGAAACGAAAGTTAGATTAGTTCGCGAAGCCAAAACACATTTTAACAAATTGAAAGTTAAATTTGTTGAATCAAGTTCACAAAAAGTTTCAGGTATTGTGGATCGAATTTTAAAGAGAGAAATACATCAATTAAAAGAAGATATACATGCTGCTAGAAAAAATGATTTTGGACGTAGATTATTTGAAGCATTTGCTACTGAATACAGTAACAGTTATTTGAATGAAAAATCAGAAACTGCAAAGTTGTTGAAAGTAGTAGATATTAAAAACAAACAACTACATGAAGCAAAGAAATTAGTTGTTGGACATAAGAATTTAGTTCAATCTAAAGATAAAGAAATTAAAAAATTATCTGAGTCATTTAGAAGGAAAGAAATTATATCAGAACTTACTGATCCGTTAAATAAATCTCAGAAAGAAATTATGATGGATTTATTAGAAAGCGTACAAACAGATAGATTGAAAACATCATTTGATAGATATCTACCAACTGTATTAGACGGAAAAGAAAAACCAAAAAAGGCAATAATTACAGAAGGCAAAGAAGTTACAGGCAACAAAAAACAACAAGAAATGACAACAGGTGCAAGGGATAATGTCATTGACATTCGTAGACTTGCAGGACTTAATTAAGGAGAAAAAAAGATGTCAGAATTATTAGAGAGTCGCTGGCAGGATACTAGAGCTGCACTTCTAGAAGGCCTACAAGGCACGAAAAAAAGCGTAATGGCAACGACTTTAGAAAATACAAGAAAGTATTTGAAAGAAAGTGCAACTGCTGGAAGCACGGCTGCTGGAAACGTAGCAACTCTAAACAGAGTTATCCTACCAGTTATTAGAAGAGTAATGCCTACAGTTATTGCAAATGAGATTGTCGGCGTACAACCAATGACAGGACCAGTTGGACAAATTCATACACTAAGAGTACGTTACAGTGATGATTTCACCACAACAAATGGTGGAACTGACGTTACTGCAGGTGAAGAAGCATTGTCACCATTCAAGATTGCTGAAGGTTATTCCGGTAACGAAGCTGATGAAAAAGCCGCAGCTACAGCAGCACTTGAAGGACAAGCTGGTAAAAGAATGTCAATTCAAATCTTAAAGCAAACTGTTGAAGCTAAAACCAGAAAGCTAAGTGCTCGCTGGACCTTCGAAGCTGCACAAGATGCTCAAGCTATGCATGGAATTGACGTAGAAGCTGAAATTATGGCTGCTTTAGCCCAAGAAATTACCGCTGAAATTGACCAAGAAGTTCTTGCAAGTCTAAGAGCTTTATCCGGTGCCTTAGCAACTGGGTATGATCAAACAGCAGTTTCTGGTACAGCTACATTTGTAGGTGACGAGCATGCTGCATTAGCAGTATTGATTAACAGAGCTGCAAATATTGTTGCTCAGAGAACAAGAAGAGGCGCTGCTAACTGGGCAGTTGTTTCTCCATTTGCCTTAACAATTCTACAAAGTGCTACAACAAGTGCATTTGCTAGAACAACAGAAGGTACATTTGAAGCTCCAACAAATACCAAGATGGTAGGCACATTAAATAATGCAATGAAAGTATATGTTGATACATATGCTGCTGATAATGCACCAGTATTAATTGGATATAAAGGTTCAAGTGAAAGTGATGCTGCGGCATTCTATTGCCCATACATTCCGTTAATGAGTAGCGGAGTTGTACTAGATCCTGCAACATTCGAACCAGTCGTAAGCTTTATGACAAGATATGGATATGTAGAATTAACAAATACAGCTTCATCTCTTGGTAATGCTGCCGATTACTTGAATAAGATTCCAATGGATTCAGCTACAGTAAGCTTTACATAATCTGTAAAAGTTTATAATAAATTAGGGTTCTATAAATACTTTTATAGAACCCTTTTTTTATGGAGAAAAAACCATGGCATATACAGACGCAGTTATAGAACATTATAATAATCCTAAGAATGTTGGCAGCTTAGATAAAACAGCAGCAGATGTTGGTACAGGATTAGTAGGTGCACCAGAATGCGGTGACGTTATGAAATTACAAATCCGTGTAGAAGATGAAAAAATTGTTGATGCGAAATTTAAAACATTTGGTTGCGGATCAGCTATTGCAAGTAGTAGTTTAGCAACAGAATGGGTAAAGGGCAAGACAATTAACGAAGCTTTTGAAATTAAAAATACAGAAATAGTAGAAGAACTAGCACTACCTCCAGTAAAAATTCATTGTTCAGTATTAGCAGAAGATGCAATAAAAGCAGCAATAAAAGATTACAGGAGTAAGCAATGCACAGAGAATTAGTAGATCAAGATGAAAATGAACAAATAGGCTTAACAAACTACCGCTTTAAAGATTTACCAAATTGGGCTAAGAAAGCATGGCTAAAACAAAAACAAAACAAGCCTAAAACTTGATAAATACTTTGTACGATAGTGTGCCACAAAGGTGGACTTATGCTGACCCACAGCGTACCGGATAGAACCCGGATCGGACTTCTAACAAGGAGAAAAAAATGGGAAGACCAATTAATAAAAGATATTTTGGTACACCTACAGCAGGTGGTGATCAAATCAAATGTACATTTAATTACGGTGCAGGACCAACAGATGGTTTTATAGTAAGACAAAAAGCAACAAAAAAATTCTTATGCCAAGATGCTACAGGTGTACAACATATGTGTAAATTATTACAAGTTGCGACAAATTCAGCAGCAGTTGGTGTAGGCGAAATGACTATAAATGTAAAACTTGATAACACAGATGTTGTACAAGTTGTAAAAATTGCTAATCGCGTTATGACGGCTACAGATGGAAATAGATATCCATGGAACTTCTCAACAAGCACAACAGACGGAGCAGCACAAATGGAAGAAGCTGGAGTGGGTATTAACGACGGCGGAACACCAAATGATCCAGCAGATGATACATTAGATACACCAACTGACTTTGGTGATCCATCCTAATAACTTTGTATAGGGGAGTAACACTCCCCTACTTTGGAATAAAATATGTCAAAAGTTTTAAGTGTAGAAAACGGCAACTATATAATTAAAGTAAAAAGCGGCAACAATATTATACTAGATACTAGCAGGGGAGAAGTTGATAACAACGGTGACCTAGTAGGTGAAGTAGTTATTAACGGCGGGCTATTGGTACGAGGAACAACCACAACAGTTAACAGCCAAAATACTAATATAAAAGACAATATTATTGTTTTAAACAAATATGACGATCAGACTACCGGTGTCAACGGTGTAATAGATAATCAATCTGGAATAGAAATTGATAGAGGAGGCTTACCTAGAGTAAGAATGGTATTTGATGAAACTATTACTTGGGAAGCAGGCGGCGTAAGCGGAAATGGAACATTTACTTTTGAAAATGACGATTATGGATTTCCATTACCTATATATGTAGGAGGAATAAAATCACCTGGGACACTTTACATTGACGTATCAAACGAAGTTATAAGTGTAACTAACAGTGTTGCATATGAACAACAAGTTTGGAACTACGTTGGCAATTCAATAGTAGATAATGGTAATGATGCAATAATTAATGATGATTTTATTCCTAATGCAAGGGCAGTTGTTGATTATATTAATTATGCGTTTAACACTATCGGTACAGGTGCAGTTATTCAAAATTTTGATACCGATGTTGTTGTATATGATTTTGAGCAAGATGGCTCAGAAAGCAGAGCTGAAACAAAAATAGATGGACAACTTAAATTTGCAGTATATAGTGATAGGGTAGAAACAGAAACAGTAAAACTACAAAATTCAACAATTTCTCCAATGACTGTAGATACTGATTTGATTTTAGAAGCACCTGGTGTTGCATCTGTAAAAATCAATGATGTATTAGAAATTACAAAAACTCCACATGCAGATGACATTAAAATTGATCCATTTGCTCCAGTTGATGGTATAAAATTATATAGTAAACAAGCAAGCACTGGAAACACTGGACTATTTTACATAAATGAAAATGAACAACAAGACGAAATAATCAGCAAGAATAGAGCTATATTATATAGTATGATTTTTTAAAGGATAAACAATGGCGTTAAAAGGATTTAGACTACAAAACACATTTCTTACAATTTTAGAAGCACCTAACACCGGTAACATAGATCCTGACACTGGAAGTAATTTTACAGAAGACAAAACTTTCGCTGTAACAAGTTTGATTGTTTGTAATAATAGCTCTACAGATACTGCATACTTTGACATGCATTTAGTTCCAAATGGGCAGCCTATTGCTGACGGAACAAATCCAGGGTTAGGTAATACAAGAGTGATAAACAATCTAGAATTAACTGCAGAAGAAACATTTACATTTGATACTGAAAAAATTGTACTTGCTCCTGGAGACAAGCTTGTACTGTTTGCACAACCACAAGACGGTGCAGATTATCAACCAGATCCTCCTTCTGGACCTATTTATAAACTTACAAATCTAGGAGCAGTGTTAAGTTATTTGGAAGTATAATGAGATTAATAAAAAAACAAACAACAAACGCAAGAAGCATTACCGGTAAAGGATTTAAATATGATTTATCCACAAACATAGCATCTGTTTCTGCAAATTCTTTAATTATACCTGTAGGAACAACTGCTAATAGACCTGTATTGCCTATAGACGGATCTGTAAGATTTAATTCAACAATAAATGAATTTGAATTTTATGTAAATCAAACATGGCAAGTGGTTAGATTCAAAGAACCGGGATTGATAACAAAACAAAACATGAGCCTTGGTAATGCAACTGATACAATTTTTGGTCCATTATTGAGTAATGATTCTGCTTTTCCTGTTCCCTTATCGGCAAACAATATCCTTGTTTTTGTAGAAAATGTTTTTCAAATTGCACCAACAAACTTTACTATGGTAGAAAATCCATTCACAACCGGGACAGGAGATGAAGTAGAAGTTTTCTATTTAGTAAACGGAGAAGAATATATTATTACTAATTTAGGAACAGATCCAGCAGCTCAAACAGATTTTACGTTAATAGGCGCTAGCCAGAATCAAACTGGAACTGTTTTTACCGCAGACATTGACTTACAAGTTAATCAAATTTTAACTATAAGCAATGAAAATGCTTATGCAGGAACAACAGAAGATTTCTTTGCGTATGCAGTTGCGGTAAGCAATGAAGCAGCAAATAGTAAAATCCTAATAGGCGCACACAAGGAAGATGATCCAACTGGGACTGAATCCGGACGAGCTTATATCTACGACCTATCAGGAACCCTATTACACACTTTAGATAATCCGTTAGCATATGGCAATACAACAGAAGATTTATTTGGTTTTTCAGTATCAATCAGTTCTATATATGCAGCAGTAGGTGCATTCCAAGAAGATGATGCAGGAGCAGGTACAGGTAACGATTCAGGTAGGGTATTCTTATATGATCTTAGCAATGTAAATGGTGCAGTTCCTGATCACAGTTTTGCTAGTCCTAATGTAGGAGGTGTTGATACTACTGATTATTTTGGTTATGATATAACAGTAACAGACACGCATTTAATTGTAGGCGCACCAAGAGAAGATGCCATTGCTACTTCTGTAGGTGCAGTTTACCTATATGAATTTGCCACTATGGGAACTAGTCCGTATACTCACACATACATTGCAAATCCTAATCCGTCAGGGTCTTGGTTTGGGTCTGCTGTAGGAGCTAGTAACAATTACATCATTGTAGGCACGAATCCTATCTCAGGCAGTACATATCAGAATCAAGTTTTTATATATGATATTACTGGTAATTTACTATACACATTAGATAATCCTAATACATCAACTACAGATGACGGATTTGGTTTTAGTATAGACATTTCTAACAGATATGCTATAGTAGGTGCGTTTAATGAAGATGATGACAGTAAAGTTGATCAAGGTGTTGTTTACATATATGAATTACCAGAAAACGATCCTGTTGCTCCAACAACATTAAGTCCTTTGTTTTATGACAATCCAAATTGGGACGGTATAACGCCAGAAGAACAATATCTAAATGACCAGTATGGTGCTATTGCCAATCCAAATATATTTGGACTTGCGTTAGAAGATAGATTTGGTTTTAGAGTAAGTATTTCAGATGTATATGCGGTAGTAAGTTCGCACGTAGAAGATGATGCAAATGGCACAAATAGTGGTGTAGTGTATGTTTATGATTTACTTACAGGAGAAAGGTTAGGCGATATTGCTAATCCAAATGGGTTTGGTACTGCACAAGATGATCAATTCGGAGCCGCTGTGTCTGTTTCAAACACTCATTTGATAGTAGGTGCATATCAAGAAGATGATAGTGCAGGTGATACAAGTGGTAAGGCATATGTATACACTGTGCAAGGTAAGGCGTTAGGAACTGGTTTAGTAAGACCAACTGGACAATATTTAGAGTTTACATCCGCTCCTGATTTAGGCAAACCTATAACAGTATATCATAACTTTGACAAATAAGGAAAAATGAGTGGCAATAGGACGTATATCTGGCGAAATGCTAGAGCAGAATTTAAATCTCACAGGCAATTTAACATTTAATGGTGATGCACTTACTATCGCATCAGATGGTAAAATTGGTATAAAAAATAATACTCCAGGTGTAGAATTAGATGTAACAGGCACTGCACGGGCAAACACCCTTACAGTATTAGGCGATTTATCCATGGAATGGACAATAACCATGGATGCACAAGATAACTTAAATTTTGCGTACAATGGCAACACCCTAATAACTTATGACAATAATGGTAATTTCTCGGGTACAGTAGTAACTGAACTTGAGTTGTTAACTGATGTAGATTTTACAACTAACACACCAACTACTACAAGCGGATTATTCCTAACTTCAGATGGTGACAGCTCATATAGTTTTACAGAAAAAATACGGATTGGTTCAAATGGAAATACAGTGTTTACTGGAAATCTAGCTCAATATAATGCAAATTTAGTTGACTCAAATGGAACTGCGAGAAGTATATCAGGACCATTAGGCGGTTCAGATATCTATTCAAGTCATGCAACTCTATTAGCTGCAGAAAATTCCAAATCTGTACTTGAGTTATATACATATTACGGGATGGAGTACGGTAAAATATCTTTTGGAAATGTTGGAGTTGTTGGGAGTTGGAATCCTGTCGAACAAGCTACTATATCTAGCTTCAACAATGGAGGCGGTGACGGCGGAATATTAGAGTTTAAAACAAAAGCCATTAGTGGCAGTCTTACTCAAAGAATGGTTATTACTGAAAGTGGAGAAGTAAGAATAGGCAGCGGTTACTTAAACACTGATAAGTTACAAGTAGGAGGAAATATAGCCTTTACAGGAGGTTTAAATTTAATGTCAGGATCTAACACTGTACAGTGGACAATAGATAGAGATGCTAGTAATAATTTAATTTTTAGCTACCAAGGAGCCGACAAAATGAAACTCGATACGTCTGGTAATTTAACAGAGGTTAGTAAACTTGCTTCAACTGGCAAAGCAATTGCTATGTCAATAGTTTTTGGATAATAATAATTTTTTAAGGGATACAAACAATGGCAAATCCAAATATTGTAGATGTAACTTCAATTTATGGAAAAACTGTTCAGATTGCAGCACAAAAAGCAGCAACTGCTACTAATGGAACGCAACTGGTATCAAATGCTGCGTCAAGTGGTAAAGTATATAAGATAAACACTATATTAGCAGCGAATGTTGATACAAACAATAATGCTCAAATTACTGTTACAATTTGGAATGAAGCTACGGCTACTTCTGCAGCAAATTATGATATTTGTAAAACAGTGACTGTTCCTGCAGACGCAATGGTTGTAGTTTTAGATAAAAATACTGCAATTTATCTGGAAGAAGATCACTCAATTTATTGCACAGCTTCAGAAGATGGAGATATTGAAGTAACATGCTCATACGAGGAGATTAGCTAATCATGGCAGATTTTCCAACTAAATTAAACGCTAATGGAATATGGCGAATGATGGAAATACGAAATGAAATTTTAGGAAATAATTGGCCTGGAAATAGTTCTTTTGAAAATGCAATCTTTGGATTTGGTTATACAACCGCTAGAGTAAACACCATAACCAGATTTGATAACACAGGTACTTATGTAGGTTCAGAAGAAACTGCTGGATTAGCGAGATATACTTTAGCAGCGGCAAGTTATGGTGTTGACAAAGTAATCTTTGGATTTGGTAATGAAGGCGTTGGTATGACTAATAGACCCATAACAAGATTTGATAACACTGGTACTTATGTAAGTGAAGAAGAAACTACTGCAACAGACAGAAGTTCTTTAGCAGCAGCAACTTATGGTGGTGATAAAGCAATGTTTGGCTTTGGTATTGGAGCAGCATTATCAAACACCATCTCAAGATTTGACAATACAGGAACCTATGTAGGTTCAGAAGAAACCGCTGGAACAGCAAGATCTTATTTAGGAGCAGCAAGTTATGGTGGTGATAAAGCAATCTTTGGATTTGGTTATTATAATCCAAATGGGGATGCATGGGGAACAACAAGGATAAACACCATAACCAGATTTGACAATACCGGTACTTATGTAGGTTCAGAAGAAACCGCTGGAACATCAAGATATTATGTAGCAGCAGCAACCTATGGTAGAGATAAAGCAATCTTTGGATTTGGATTTACATCAGGAAATTCAAACACCATAACAAGATTTGACAATACAGGAACTTATGTAGGTTCAGAAGAAACTGCTGGAACAGCAAGGTATGCGGTAGCAGCAGCAGGTTATGGTGTTGAAAATGCAATCTTTGGCTTCGGTCGAATAACATCATCATCATCAACAAACGTTAACACTATAAATAGATTTGACAACACTGGATCTCAAATAGGTGCTGAAGACACTGCTGGATCATCAAGATATTTTTTAGCAGCAGCAAGTTATGGATAATAACAATTAATAATTATTATAAGAATTATGGCTACACGATTAAACACTGAATTTAACTATCGATATGTTGTACTTGGAGATACTCCTTGGGCAAGATTAAAAACAATTAAAGAATTTTTAAATGATAGAAAACGTGCGGTAAAAACCGAAAAAATTGCCGAATTAAAATACGAAGCAAAAAAAGCAGAACTTGAATATGCAAAGGCCAACAATAAACCAAAGCACAAGATAATTGAGTTGGAGATTGAAATTTTAGAACGTGAAATGAACATTGATATTGAGAAGGAAGCGATTGCTTTATGTAAAAAAGAAGTAGAAGTGTTGGAAAAATTGTTAAAAGAACTTTATGAAATCGTTGAGCCAACTAGACTTCCTGGGTACTCAGATGATGATATGTTTGAATTGAATTCTGCTAATGAGTATACTGCAATGATTGCCAAAGATATTCAAAGTGAAATCATTGCAACAGGAAGACCAAGTGCTTCAAAGATTCGTAACGCTATGTCAAATCCATACACATGGAATGCATTAAAAAAGATTGGAATCATTCCAGAAGACTTGAAAGTTCTACAGACAAATTATGATCCATCTGAGAAAATAGAACTTAGAGAAGGTCTGCCATTGCTAACAAACGATAAGGAGTTTTTATAATGTTTCCAAAAATTGTAGTATAAGGAAAACACATGGCTTATTTTCCTAACAAGACAAGTACAGGTGGTGATGGAATTTGGAAACTTAGAGATTTTTCAAAATATATTCAAGCAAACAATTTTCCTGGAATTGGAAATGCCATCTTTGGATTTGGTTTTGATGGTTTAACCAACTTTGGTTCAAATTTAAACACCATAACAAGATTTGACAATACAGGAACCTATGTAGGTTCAGAAGAAACCGCTGGAACAGCAAGGCATGCTTTAGCAGCAGCATCCTATGGCGTTGATAAAGCAATCTTTGGATTTGGTTATATAACCGCTAGAGTAAACACCATAACCAGATTTGACCATACAGGAACCTATGTAGGATCTGAAGAAACTGCTGGAACAACAAGTCGTTATCCAGCAGCAGCAAGTTATGGTAGTGATAAAGCAATCTTTGGATATGGTAATGGAGGAAACACCATAACCAGATTTGATAACACTGGCGTTTATGTAGGATCTGAAGAAACTGCTGGAACAGCAAGAAATTATCCAGCAGCAGCAAGTTATGGTGGTGATAAAGCAATCTTTGGATTTGGATTTCAATCAAACACCATAACCAGATTTGACAATACAGGAACCTATGTAGGTTCAGAAGAAACTGCTGGAACAGCAAGATATTATTTAGCAGCAGCAAGTTATGGCGGTGATAAAGCAATTTTTGGATTTGGTTATTCATCATTAGGTGGCACTTTCACACGTGTAAACACCATAACAAGATTTGACAACACTGGCGTTTATGTAGGCTCTGAGGAAAATGCTGGAACAGCAAGATATGGTTTAGCAGCAGCAAGTTATGGTGGTGACAAAGCAATCTTTGGATATGGTGATACATCAGCATTAGTAAACACCATAACAAGATTCGACAACACTGGCGCTTATGTAGATTATGAAGACACTGCTGGAACAGCAAGAAGATATCTAGCAGCAGCAAGTTATGGATAAAGTTGCATGAACAAGGTTTTTTCCTACTAAATACTGTTGTAATTCTTAAGGAGAATATAATTGACCTTACGTACATCTGGATCCTTATCCATAGCTGAGATAGCTAGTGAATTTTTTGATCCAGCACCGCACAGGATGACAGAATTTTATGGCAGAGCGGACGGTTTACCGGATGTTGGACCTATAGGTATTAAAACTTTTTATGGAAAGGCTGCTCCTGATGTGCCTGTTGTAGAGAATCTAACTTTTGGACCATCTGCAGCAACTAATTTCCTAACATCTGGAGGATACAATACAACTAGCTGGAGTTCAGGTACTTCTACGGGAACTTGGACATTTGCTATGAACAGTTGGATGACGGCTGGTGAAAATGAATGGAAACATCTTGTAGGGAACACTGCTATATCTATTGGTGATTCCGTTTACTTTAGATTAAATGGCAGACAAAACACAGGAGGAGCAACAGGAGATGTATTTTACGTAGGGTTAGTTAGCAGTTCGGCTGATCAAAATATTATTAATACAGGATGGACTGGTAATACTGACGAACAACGATTAGGTTTTCGATTAGTTTTAAGCACAAATCTATCGCGTAGTGAAGGAGCATTTATTTTTGGGTCAACAAATGCAGATGGACAATTAATTATAAATGGAACTTTAGATGATAATATTGAGATTGCTATACAATATGTAAAAAATGACGAAGTTAACGAACAACAAACATTCTTAGTAGGAATTAAACACAGCGCAACATATTCTGCAGACACATTTGAGAATGCTTCATATGTTTATGAAGTTTTTGTAAACTCTGCAGATACGACTTGGTATCCTGCACTTGCTGCTGATGGAACAGGAGTAACAGTTGCCGATGTTGATCTTGGACAGTATGAGCTACCACATCCTGAAGGTGGAGATGTATATTACATGACAGGAACGAGTCAAAAAACTACCCTTACAAGGAATAGATACAGTGAAACAGATGATGCAAATTTAATGGATACAAGGGTAGCAAATAGTCTAGGACCTGACTATCGTGCAGCAGATTGGAACGATTACAGCTCTATGACAGAAGCGCAATTTGGAGTAATGATAGATACATTTTCTTCAAAGACTGGTTTTAATTCGACTCAAACTGCAGATTATACCATAGGTAACATACAATTAAACAATAGCACAGGACCCTACGCACCTAGACGATACTTTATGAGTTATCATAATCATTCTAAACCTAGCTACTATACTGACCATTCAAATTATCATAATTACTATGTTACTCTTGGATCTTGGTATGGAACGAATTTGTTTACTATGGCTATATCAACAGCATATGCGGTGTTGTTAGGTGGTTCATTTTATGACGCACCTAGTAATACAAATTATACACAAGAAAATTATACCCGACGAGCATGGAATACTGGGTCTGGAGATACAAACTTTGGTACTTTAGGACAAACAACAAGTAGTGGTGCTGGATCGACAAATACCAGCACAATGATGATAACTGGTTATGACGGAATGACAGGAAACCAAAGGGTATTTTTAAAAGATTTAGCAAGTAATTTCAAAGCAATCTCATGGGGATCATGTGCAGCACCGCATTACATAGGGAAAGCTGCTTCTACGCCAGGTATTTGTATTTTCGCAGGCGGGTATTACAATCCAAATAGTGTTGGTGGCGAAGCACCTAATACTAAAGTAGTGTCATACAAAAGCTATGACACTGCGACTACAAATGTTAACTATGGTCAGTTGCTTACTCGCGGAAGACGATCTAATTTTACCACTAGTGATTACGATAATATAGCTTTAGTAGGTGCCGGAGACTGGAGTACTGCTAGATTGAGCGATACTCAACGAATAGATTTTACAACACAATCAATCGTAAATAGTGCAGGCTTAGGAGAAGTAATGTATGTAATGCAATCAGCATCAAACAATACAACAGCATACATTACAGGTAATTACGGTAACTCACCATACACTCCGAGAAACTATGTTAAAAGATATGACTATGCAAGTGGGTCGATGAATACAAACTACATGAATTTAACTGTGAGTAGCGGTGGAGTAAGTATAAGTGATTTGAATGATATAGTGCTACATGGAGCAGGAACAACATCAAACAGAGTTTGGAGAAAGTTGAGTTTGAGCAGTAATACTGCTGCAGTAAATTTTGGATCAACAGATTTTAATTCAAGTGCAACCGGACATGGACCAGGATGAATGAGCTTATAGAAAAAAAAGATTTTTCAATCACAAAAATTGACCTTAAATTACAGGAATTTGAAAAAACAATTGCTCCTGTATTTAACGAATTAGAAAATATTAAACGAGTAATAGGAACAGAACAGACATCGCATGAGAGAGAAATAGGAAATTTGCAAATGAGCGGCAATTCTCCTCTTATTTGGTTAAAACAATGCTATGCTCAAATTAATCAGCGTTTAGAAGCATCTACAGATACTTTTTATCGTTTACAAGAATTCAAATTACAAATACAAAAATATGAACTAAAAGAAAATTTAACTCCAAAACAACAGATTAAACTTGCAAAGTATAAAACAAATTATATTTCTACAGAAGGGTATTTAGAAAATAGTATAAAAGAAATTCTACACTACAAAAAAACAGCAGAACAAATAAAAAAATCATTCAATATCAACGATATTGTATCAGATGAAGAAATGGATCAAGCAAGCACAGAAGATCATGTTAAAACTGCCTTTAAGCAAGCAATACAAGATATGACACAACAAGGTAGCATAAGTAAAGGCACATTTGGTCATTTAGAACAATGGGGAATACACCCATACGCAGCCAAATTTTATGTTTTAAATTATATAAAAAATTGTGACGATCTATTAGTAGAAGGAAAAACACCTAACATTACCCATCTATATGCTTTTTTAGAAGACATGTATACTCTATTCAAAGATGCTTATTTGGACAATAAAACTCGTTTAGGAATCTAGATAAATAGATTAAATAGGAGAATACATTGGCAGTAGGAAGAATTTCCGGACCATTGTTAACATCTACGCTTGAAAGAGAGATAGATTTAACATTTAAAGGCGCTGAAGATCAAGCGAATCCAGATCAAGCAAATATTTTACATTTAGATTTTACCAATAATAGGATTGGTGTAAAAAAAACAAATCCTGTCTATCCTCTTGATATTGAAGGTATTGCATTTGCAACTCAATTAAGTGGTGAGAGATTAGAAATTGACAATGTTTATATTGACGGACAAATAATAGGAACGACAAGTGGCGATCTTAGACTTGAACCAGCTCAGATAACTGACAAAGTTGTAATACCAGGAAATTTAGAAGTAGGCGGAAATATAACATCTCCTGCAGGTGTAACAGTCTCAGCATCAGATAATCCTCCAGGTGCACCTGTAAATGGTTCTATATGGATGGATACAGATACAATGGGATTGTACATATACTTCCAAGATGCAGACAGTGCCCAATGGATACAGCCTAACATTGGATTAGCTGATGTAAATGCATTCAGTGCAGTTCAAGTAGATACAACTGTAATTGATTCAATTGGAACAGATACATTGTTTTTTGAAGCTGGTAATGGAATTGATATTATATTAACTGAATCTAGCAATACCATTACAATTGCAAGCACAGGATTAACTACAGAACAAGCAATAGCATATAGCGTTGCTCTATCATAAGGATTTTTCATGGCTTTAAATTTTCCTAATAATCCACAAGTAGGCGATACATTTAATACAGCTGGCGCTTTGTGGTCGTATGACGGTCTTGTTTGGAATATAGTTACAAATGATCCAAACGCACTACAAATTATCAATTATGTAGACAAAACAACAAATTCTCCTGATAGTGTAGGTGGATTAGTGCTTACTTCCGTGGGAGACGGAACTTATGATTTCCAATCACCAATTAACGAACTACAAAATTTATTAGACATTGATAATAGCACAAACAGTCCATTGATCAATCAAAATTTATTCCTAAAATCAGACGGTGACGGCACTTTTAGTTTTACACAAATACCTAATTCATTAGTAGGATTAACTGATGTTGATGGTGTTACAAACGATCCTGCAAATAATGCTAACTTAGTTTTACAATCAGACGGCAACGGTGGTTATGCCTTTGATTTACTCACAATGAGTCAAATTTCAAACATTAACCTAACTGCTAATAGTCCCAATACATTTGGTGATTTAGTTTTAACAAGTTTAACGAACGGGCAATTTGGTTTCAAATCTTTAGACGACATTTCTAATAACTTTTTATCAAGCAGTGATATAGATGTTGTAAATGGAGTTTTAGGTTATGATCAAAATTTAAATGATTTTATCACAGCATTTACATTACCTACTAGTAATGTAAACGGCGGCTTTTTATTTAATAACGCAGGAACTTTAACTATCACTAACAACATATTTACAAATTTAAATGGATGGTTGTTAACTACTAATGCAAATAATGATTTAATTTTCCAATACAATGGCGTAAATATGGTAAAATTTACAATCACAGGTGAAATCGAAGCAAAGGATGATATTATTGCTATGGTTGGCACAGTAGTATAATACTGAGAACAAATTTCTTGATAAATAACTGTATTATTAGGTAACATACATGCCCACAATTATAAAGAATGCAGTTGTTAAAAATATTGGTACAGAACCTACATTAATATTAGAAACTGATTTAGCACGGACTATGACAATCATAGGCCTAAGTCTAACAAATGTGCTCGATACCGTTACATATGTAGATGTAACGATAAAAACAGATGAGTCAGTAGAAGTCCATTTTCTAAAAAATACACTTATTCCATTTAACTCAAGTTTACGAGCAGTTAGCTCTGGCGAAAAATTAGTGTTAGGATATAATGACCAATTGTACGTAGTCGCATCTAAAGCTGATTCAGTAGATGCGATAGTAAGTTATGCAGAGGTAATACAATGACATACTATATAGGTTTATCTCCTACTGATATCTTGAATAGTTACACGAAAAGATATTTTTATGGAATACGCAGGACAGATGAGGGTGATTTATTCTTAGGAAAATATGACCAACTAAGCACTGAAACTTTGATTCTCAACAAGCCAGGAAATGATGTTGATAATTTTCCAAACTTTGTAGAAGGACAAGATTTTTATGAAGGAAGAGACCAAGATCACGAATTAATTTATGATAATTTAAATTATGAGCAATTTAGATGGGATGCTAGAAGCATAACATATGAAATTAGCGATGATGGTGAATTTGTTATGAAAACAGATGGATAAGGAAAATTGAATGGCAGATTTTAATATACAGAGATTAAAATATACATGGAGAGGCAGTTGGAATCCTGGTGTAGAATTTAAAAAAGATGATATTGCTTACTATGCAGGCAAAAGTTATTCTGCGCTAAGTGCCCATACGTCATCGGCTAACTTTGTTAACGACTTGTTAGCATCGCAGGTTGATACGACCTACACAATCACAGTTAGCACCGACACATTTAATTTGCAAGCACAGGGGCATTTTTATGTAGATGGTGTTGAGAGTCCATTTTTAACCCTACTACGTGGAAGAAAATATATTTTTAATCAAGACGCTGATTCAAATGTGGATTATAACGGACAGGTAAATATTTTCTTATTGAGTACAATAGAAAATGGCACACTCAGCGGAGGAGGCCCTTATTTGGAAGGAACAACATTTTACCTAGACAACGAGGAAAAAACCTACACTGAGTATGTTGCTGAATTTGCTACAGCAACTGAGAGAAGATTTGAAATAATTATTCCACCTATTGCTCCAAACGCATTATATTACTACAGTTATAATAATATTGATTTAGGCGCAAAATGTAACTCAAAGTATACAAGCTATTGGGAATTGGTTTTTAATGGTAGAGTATGGAGAGGTGATTGGGCAGATGCACAATACTATCCTGCAGGTAGTATTGTCAAACTGAACGGTAAAGTGTATGAATGCTTGACTACTCATTTATCTACTACAACAATTGATGAAAATATAAATTTTTGGACTTACATAATTTCTGGTTATTCCTGGCAAGGTAATTGGCAAGCAGACACTTATTACAATATCGGAGATGTAGTTAAAACAACATCAAATACATATTATTGTATCCAAGCGCATGAATCAGAAGCAGAATTAAGTGCTTTAGAAGTTTTAACAGAAAAATGGTTATTGATTAGCATAGGCAATTTATGGATGCAAGACTGGGCTAGAGAAAGATATTATAACCAAAACGATATTGTACGGTATGGCGGAAATATCTATAAATGTATAGAAAGCCATACGAGCACAAGTAACGATGATGAAGGTATTTTTGCTGCAGGTTTGTGGGAATTGTTAGTGAGCGGGTTTGTCTACATTGGTGATTATCCAGTAGATCCTACCTTACTCAAAGTAAACGATGTAGTAAAGTACGGAGGAACGTTATTTCAATGTATTGAAGAACATTTTGCTTATCCAGGAATGATAGATGAGAAATTCCAAATTTTTGTACCAGGTTTAGAATTTGAAAATTTATGGAGTGAAGAGCTTATTTATAATAAGGGAGATATTGTTTTATATGGAGGATATAGTTATACTGCCTTAGAAAACAATTTCCAAGCAATACCATCAGATTCTAGTTCCTGGGAATTATTACTAAAAGGTTACAATTTTGTAGGAGAGTTTAGTTCATTTGTAGGCGATTCTTTTTATACAGGAGACGTAGTTAGTCATGCTGGATCACTTTACTTAGCGATAAGTGATACAAATACAGAAAATGCACCAGGAGCAAACAACAGTTTTTGGCAAATATTAGTACCTGGTGAAAATTTTAAAGCAGAATGGGAACAGAATGTAACATATTATCCTAATAATCTAGTAAATTATGCAGGGACATTATACAAAGCACTCCGAGAACATCGATCAGATGAATCGGATAGTAGGCCTGATCTTGATAAAGATTTAACAAGTATTGCTTATTGGGAAGTTTTCATTCAAGGGTCTCCTAATAATGTTTTAAGCACATTTGGAGATATAAAAACCTATACAAATCAAATAGAAAAATTAGCAATAGGAGAATTAGGTAGTGTATTAAACAAAAACTCAGAAAACAATGTTGTGCAATATACAAAGTATGATTATGTACCAAATATTTTTTATGTTTCTATGGATGGAGTAGATTCAGTAACACATGGTGTTACCCCTACTGCACCTTTTGCAACTGTAAAATATGCTTGTGATTACATTCTTGCTAATGTAGATACAGCCAACAATACTACTATATTTGTCAAATCAGGATTTTACCAAGAAATTTTACCTATCAGTGTGCCTGCTAATTGTGCTATCGTCGGAGACGAATTAAGAAGCACTAGCATACAACCGGCTACTGGTTACGAATTATCAAATATGTTCTACGTAAGAAATGGTTCTGGTATTAGGAATTTAAGTTTACAAGGTTTAAATGGTACACTTGGAGAACAGAATGAATTTTTAACTAAACGACCAACTGCAGGTGCATATGTAAGTTTAGATCCAGGAGCAGGCACAGAAGATGAGTCAGTTTGGATCACAAGTAAATCTCCTTATATTCAAAATGTAAGCACTTTTGGTAATGGCTGTATTGGAATGAAAATTGATGGTGCATTACACGATGGAGGTAATGATTCTATAGTTGCTAACGATTTTACTCAGATTTTAAGTGACGGCATAGGTTATTGGGCAGACAATTTAGGTAGATCAGAACTTGTGTCCGTTTTTACATATTATTGTCATATTGGATACCTGTGTACAAATGGTGGAATCCTACGTGCAACTAATGGAAATAACAGTTATGGAGAATATGGATCAGTTGCTGAAGGATTTGATGCAAATGAAACGCCTGTTACTGCAGATATTGATAATAGAACAAATGAAGCCCAATTTGGAGAAGCAATTACATTTGGTACTACACAACAAACTGTAATAGCAATTGCTTATTCTCATGCTGGTCAAGATTATACAAATGCTGCAATTTCATTCGGAGGAGCAGGATTTGGAGCTGTAGGATATTATGATGAATTTAGATACAATGCAATAAGCAATTTAAGAATAATTTCTGCAGATATGTCTACTTTGCCTGGAGGCGCTAATTACACCGAACGCGAAAACACTGCAGTTACAGGAACCGCTACAAACATAAGACTATCAAATGCAGAAACAATCACAACAGATGAAATTGTAGGACAAAGGATAATTATTAAGGCAGGATTAGGTGTAGGTCAATATGCTAAAGTTACAGCCTATGATGAAGGGACTTTTATTGCAGATGTAGTAAAAGAAACAACTGGTGTTGCTGGATGGGACCATTTTCAACCAGGTTGGCCAATAGAATCAGCTTTGAATGATACTACAAGATATGTGATAGAGCCATGTGTCAGTGTAAGTGATCCTGCAAGAGTTTTATCATCATTAACACCTCCAGGAGGTTTTACATGGAGTTTTATAGAGTTTTGTAATGGCAAATGGTTAGCTATGACTGACGGAAGTAGCACACTAAATTCTGCTATAACAGAAAATGATGGTGTTAATTGGTCAGTAACTTCAAATATAGGCGGATATGTAATTTCCAACATTGCTGGTACAATGACAAGTTGGTATGCGGCTGTAAATTCTTATGGCGGAAATCAAAGCAATATATTATTAAAATATACAGAAAGTAATGGTTGGCAGGAAATAGTATTACCAGCAACAGATACTTGGAATGATGTAACTACAGATAAAGATCAAAAAATTTGGGTATTGGGCACAGCTGGTAATGTAGCTTATTCAGCAGATGACGGCGCAAATTGGACACTTTTTTCTTTAGGATCAAATGGTTGGACTTGTATAAAATACAGTAGGTTAATATTAGTTGCAACAAAAATTGCGCCTTCTCCAGAAATACAGTTTTCAGTAGATAGTGGTTTGAGTTGGAGTATTTCTACAACAGCATTTCCCCTTACTACAGATATTGAAGATATCACTTATGGTAACAACAGATTTGTTGCAGTCGGAGTATCAGAAGCATGTTACAGTTTTGACGGCGATACATGGTATAATACTACCTTACCAGTGGTAGGAAAACGTGTAGCTTATGGTAATGGCATTTTTATTACATGTGGAATTGATGGTAGTAATAACGACACATATGCTTTGAGTAAAGATGGAAAAGATTGGTTCACCTCAGATACAGCAGGTACTTTTGCATTATTCCAGCAATCAAGTTGGACAGATTGTTCATATGGCAACGGTTTTTTTCTAGTAACAAATTCTTCAGCCAATACCTGGAACAAAATAGCAACAGGAGCAAAAGCAGTAATTAGACCTCAGATAGCCGGAGGAGTGATACAGCAACTGGTGTTATATGATGTTGGCGGAGGTTATAATTCAGCACCAATAGTTGATGTAATCGACAATGCTAACACTACTGATGCAGATTTACAAGTATTTGTAAGATCCGGAGTATTATCTCAACCAGAAATGTTTAGCAGAGGACAAGGATATACAACTATAACAGCTGAAATCACAGGAGATGGATTTGCTGAAATTTATCAAAATGGTAGGCAAATTAAAATAACAAACTTATCAAAAATACCAAGTCCTGGAGCAAATTTAGATTTTTTAGCTCTTCCGGGAGAAAAATACAGTCTATCAAGAATAAATTCTTTATCAGGAAATGGTCCATATGACGCTGAGATTGAGATTGCGCCGAGTATAGACATAACAGAAAGTATTGAGCATTTATCGAAATTAGAAATACGCGAAAAATATAGCCAAATTCGGCTAACAGGTCATGATTTCTTAGATATAGGAACTGGTAATTTCAATAATACAGATTATCCTGATTTATACCTTGTAGGAGAAACAACCCTTAATGCAAGACAACCGTTTAATGAAACTGTTGCAAGTGGAGGAGGAAGGGTATTTTATACTTCTACGGATCAAGATGGAAATTTCCGAGTAGGGGAACTATTTAAAGTAGAACAATCAACTGGTGTAGTAACTATAAGTGCATCTCAGTTTGATCTAGGAGGCTTAACTGAAATTAATTTAGGAGGGATTCAAATAGGTGGTACTGCTGTTATAATTAGAGAATTTTCAAAAGATAAATTATTAGCTGCAAATTCTAATAACATAGTCCCAACACAAGCTGCAATAAAAGCATATATAGAATCACGAGTATCTGGCGGAGGAGCAAATGCAACAACAAACGAACTAGTTGCTGCACAAGTGGTTATATCAGAAAATAATATAACAACCCGCACAGAAACAGCTATCAACTACGAAGTAAAAGATAACATTCTCGCTGGTATTGACGGGCATTATTTAGCAACAATGTTGCAGGACTAATTTAAGATAAATAAACTATAGGATATCGGAGTTGTAAATGGCAGAAATTAGATTAGGTAGAATTAAATTTATTTGGAAAAATGAATGGCAAACAAACACTGAATATTTTAAAGATGATTTAGTCAAATATGGAGGTAATACCTATGTTTGTGTTGCTAGGCATATAAGTTCTGTTTTTGCAAATGATTTTGCATCATCTTGGAATAGTATTTCAGATGGACAAGAATGGAGAGGCGCATGGACTGTATCTACCTATTACAGAGTAAACGACATTGTACAATACGGTGGAAAACAATATATTGCAAATACTGAACATCAAAGCACAAGTAATATATATGATGGACTCGTAATTGATATAGAAAAATGGACGCCTTTTGGTGAAAATTTTGACTGGAAGGGAGATTGGACTGTTACAACGGTCTATAAGGTCAATGATCTTGTAAAATATAACAGTACAATATACCTTTGTATAGAACACCATACTTCGACCGACACTGTAGAAGCAGGACTTGAATCACAAATAGATAAATGGATAGTTTATTCTTCTAGTTTAAACTGGACTTCTAGTTGGTCTACTGATACAAGATATGCAGAAAGAGATCTTGTTAAATATGGTGGAATAATTTATTTGTGTAACACAGGGCATTTAAGTAATGCTGATTTTGATTTAGGATTAGAAGCAGATATAACCAAATGGGACGTATTCCATGAAGGAATTGATTATACAGGTGAATGGCAAGCTAGTTATAGATACAAGAAAAATGACCTAGTCAAAAAAGGTGGTGGAATATGGATCTGCACACAATATCACAACAGCAATATATTCTCGTCTGATAGTTTAAATTGGCAGCAATTTGTTGAAGGTTTAGAATTTGAAAATTCTTGGTCAGAGATTGAAAAATATCAACCAGGCGACACAGTTACGTATGGAGGATATGTATATATAACTAATCAGTTACATTCAAATAAAGTACCAACAGAAAATCCAGACGTATGGGAACTTTTTTCAACTGGATTTAGATTTAGGGGAGATTGGGGAGAAGATAGTTCACTCCAGGACTATTATGTCGGAGATGTAGTTAGATTAGGTGGATATACATATCTATGCATAGAAGATCATCAAAATCAAAAACCGCCAAATACAACATATTGGGAAAGACTTAATTCAGGTATATATTGGAAGAGCACATGGACAAATGCAACTGTTTATGATTTAGGCGATTCTGTAAGATACGGTGATAATTCCTACATATGTATATTGGGGCACACAGCAGATGATGCTGTGGACCAAAATAGACCTGATCAAACTACAGGCTTTGGTACTGGTGCCACATACTGGGATATTTTATCAGGAGGTCCTGAAAACAACGTATTAAATACTCAAGGCGACCTTGTTTATTACAGCGGTGTAGGACCAGCTCGGCTACCAATCGGAAAAGTTGGTCAAGTTTTAGCAGTTAATGCTGATGGCACTGCTCCTGAATGGAAATATATTGGTCAAATAAATCATGTGGTTTACGTAGAGGGTAACAACGGAGTCAATAAACCGTTGCCTACATATGGTGGAACTATAAACCATCCGTTTAAAACAATCAGATATGCACTAGAGCAAATAGATAAAGGACCATTGTTTCCTGAAGCAACATATTTATTAGAAGTAAACAGAGCATTCATCCAAAATGCAGTTGTAGTTTGGGTTGACGCACAAATTACAGCAGGTAATGGAATATGGAGTGGATTTACAAATGATAATATAGAATCATGCAGGAGAGACATTGGGTTAATATTAGACGCAGTAATTTATGACATGAGACACGGCGGTAATGAAAAAATACGCCTTGCTACACTTACTTACTTTGATAATGGATCATTAATAGCTGCAATTGCAGATGAAAATGAACAACTTGTTGCATCTATACAACAAATGATAGTTATCATTGATGCAGTAATCAGTAATTTAGATTATACTGATGCTAATAACACACTTGTTCAGTATAAGGATAGTAATTATTTAGAAGAGCAAGATGCTCAAACTAGGATTGAAAATTTATTACAGGTTATAATACAACCTCTTACAGCAGAAAACATTGATAATTTAGCAAGAGAATATAAACCTAATAGCACAGTATTTGTAAAAACAGGAAAGTTTGAAGAAACATTACCTATGATTGTTCCGCAAAATACTGCTGTTGTAGGTGATGAACTTAGATCTACAAGTATCTATCCTGCAGAAAGTATAACTCACATTTCAGACACTACATACAGTTTGCAGTCTTTAACACATATGTCTTCATTTATTTCTGATATAATTACAAATACTGCAATAACACCTACCACAGGTAATAGTGAAACGCAATATACCCTAGGAGTTTCAGGTACAGTAGGAGATGCAACTGCATCTACAAGAATTACAACTGGTGCAACTGAGATAAAAAATATTATAGAAAATGGTGTAGATTCTGCCACGGCACTTACATTTTCTGATCCTGGGGTTGTAACAGAACGTCTTTATGCCCGTGAATTAATTCAAGCAAACAAAGATTTTTTATTTTCTGAGATAGAAACCTACATAAATGCACAAGTCTCAGCTGCAACTGCTGGAAGTATTTGGGAAAATTTTGATTATGATTCAATCAAGGCAGCAGCATGTGAAAGAGATGTTGCTTTAATTTTAGATGCTGCAAGTTATGATGTGCAATACAACAGTAGATGGGCAAGTATAATTATTGCAAGAAATTATTATGATAGTTTAGCATTAACTTTAGAACCAGATGAAAGATTGCCTACAGCTGATGTGTATGATACTTTAGCTGGTTATGTTTCAGATGTTGTAGAGGGAACATATCCTGGACAAACTCTACTTGCTACACCAGGCAACGTAGGAACAGTAACTGAAGCAGCATATGCATCATCTATGATAAACATTGTAGAGGATGTAATTAGAGATGGGACTTTAGATAACCTACCTGCAGTTGTATATCCAGACCTAACGCATGTTAGCTCAATAATCCAAACTTCAGTTGCAACTATACTTGACAGGAAAAGTAGGATCCAAAACGAAGCAGTAAGTTATATCCAAAGAGCAAATCCTACTCTTGAATTTAACAAAACAACATGTTTAAGAGATGCAGGATACATGATAGATGCTCTCGTATACGATATGGCATTAGATACAAATTATCAGACTCGTTTATCAGGAATATCTTACTACAAAGTTACAACATCTGCTCAAACAGTTTTAAATTATCAGCTATCAGATACCCTGAGAGCTGTTGACTATTTAGATACAAGTTTAAGTAATCTATCTATAGGCGGACCTGGCGCTAAAGCAGAAGCGTTAATTTCAACAATTCAAGATTATATTAATAGCAAAATAAACAGCACAGGCACTGAACCTATAATGACAGGTAGTAATGAACCATTAACTGATACAGATCATACTTATGCAGTTGAAACTATTGAAAAAAACAGAAAATTTATTGTTAGTGAAATTAATGCATATATTGCAACTACATTTACAGCTACAATACAAGCTTTGTCAGGTACGAATGTAAACACAGATGGAACAAATTCTGATTGGTTACAAGTTGGAACAGCAGTTACGTTTTCAAATGTGATAGGTAGTGAAATACAAGCTAATACAACCTATTATGTACATAGTAAAACTGATGCAAATAATTTTACTATAAAAGCAGCAAGGACAGACACTGCTCCGATTACCTGGGATGCAGCGGTTGGATCAATGACTATGGATCTAGCATACAATGCCGGGTCATGTGAAAGAGATATTAATTCTTACATTGATGCAATAAAATATGATTTGATTTACCCAGGTAATTACAAATCAATATATGCAGGAATTTATTACTCAAATGCTGTAACAGGTTCTAAGCTTGAAAACATGTTCCTAATGCACAATGGATCAGGATTAAGAAACTGTTCATTGAATTCTTTAGATGGCAGGAGCGACGGAACTACTGTAAATCAAAGTATAACTGGTTTAACAGAGGTAAACCCTAACGGTACAGCTAGACCTTTAGCAGGTGCATATGTAAGTCTAGATCCTGGATGGAATCCACAAGACACAAAACCATGGATTAGGACTAAATCGCCATATGTCCAAAATGTCAGTACTTTTGGAACTGCATGTATCGGTATGAAGGTTGACGGCGAACTTCATGCAGGTGGCAATGATTCTATAGTTGCAAACGATTTTACACAAATATTGAGTGACGGAATAGGATATTGGGTAACAAACCTTGGAAGATCAGAATTAGTTTCTGTTTTTACATATTATTGTCATATTGGATATCTAGCAGAAAATGGCGGAAAAGTTAGAGCAACTAACGGTAATAATTCTTATGGAGATTTTGGATCAGTTTCAGAAGGTGTAGATATTACAGAAATTCCAGTTACTGGTCAAGTAAACAACTATGCATTTACACCTGTTGTTGATAGAGTGTTAACTGACGGTAATGAAATAATTGCTTTTGAATATTTAAATGCTGGAAAAGAATTTACTGCTGCAAACACAACAATAACTGTTGTAGGAGACGGTTTTGGTTATGTAATTGATTCTGCTCAAACGGTAGACGGAGGTGTGTTTGAGGTACGTATGCTAGATTTAGATGACTCTAGTGGAATTTTTGGCGGTCAAGGTTATTATTTTGCTACAAACAGTGCTCAAAATGGTACAACAAACCAAATTACATTATCTAATACTGATGTTGGGTTAGCTTCGCAAGTTATAGGTTTATCAATTTATATTACCGGCGGTAAAGGCACAGGACAGTATGGACAAATTTCAAATTACAATGAAAATACGAAGCTTGCTGATATTGTTAAAATAAGTGACGGAACTGCAGGATGGGATCAAATGGTAGCCGGTAGAGCTATCGAAGCAACATTAGATGCTACTACAGTCTATACAGTCGAACCATTAATTCAGTTTAGTGATTCAGATACACATCCTGGAGATTACAGTAAAAAAGCAAAAGGCAGACCATTTGTTGAAAATGAGCAAATTGTTAAAATATTAATTTGGGATCCAGGAGAAGGATATACAGCCGAACCAACAATAACAATTACTGATCCTAACAATATTGCACTAGGTAATCAAGCAGTAACTGATGCTCCAACTCAAGCTAGGATAGGCGATGGTGTACTTACCCAACCGCTATGGGCAGCTAACGGACGAGGTAGTGATTTTACAACAGCGACTGTAGAAATTGTAGGAGACGGATACGCTGATTTCTATCAACCAGGTAATTTATTGCAAGTACAAAATTTGTCCGGTATTCCGTTAGCCGGTTCAAATATAGTGTTTGATCATTTACCTGGACAAGTATTTAAATTAGTAGTAGTAAGATCTTTGTTAGGAAGTGGTCAAGCAGGGGATCAACCTCCATTTACCGCTCAATTACAAGTTTCACCAGATATTCAAATATCTGAAGCACCAGAAAATAATGAAAATTTAACCCTAAGGATTAGGTACAGTCAAATAAGATTAACAGGACATGATTTCCTTGATATTGGAACTGGTAATTTTGTTAACACAAACTATCCAGGGATTCCGTTACAAGAACCTATCCCTGCCAACGAAACATTAGAAAGCACTGGTGGTAGAGTATTCTTTACGTCAACAGATCAAGATGGAAATTTCCGAGTTGGAGATTTATTCTCAGTTGAGCAATCAACTGGTGTCGCAACATTGAATGCAGATGCCTTCAATATCAGTGGCCTAAATGAATTGTCACTCGGAGAACTTGGATTAGGGCAGACAGGAGCAACTATTACAGAATTTAGTACAGACGGAACATTTACTGCAAATAGTGATGAAATTGTTCCTACCCAAAAAGCTATCAGGACTTACATTACGTCACAAATTGGAGGCGGTTCGTCTACACTTAACGTAAATAGTATTACTGCTGGCGATATTTTAATTACAGGTACAGAGATTACAACTGTAACAGGAAATCAAATCAACATGGAGCAAAAAGTCTATTACAAAAAAGGAGTAGACGGTGTTCCTGTCGCAATGAATTATTTACTTAAAAATTAATGGAGATAAAAAATGGCAACTGGTAGACTTGGAGTAGCAGATTTAGCATTAGATACTCTTACAACTTTATATCAAGTTCCTGTAGACACATTTACTGTTGCTACAGTGTCTTTTTGTAATAGAGGAAATGCACCTATCACAGTTAGGGTAGCAGTAGCAGCTGATGTAACTCCTGCGCTTGCAGAATATATAGAATATGATTGTGAAATAATGCCAAAAGGTGTATTGGAAAGAACAGGTATTGTTATGGATGCTGAAAAACGCATTATTGTTTGGTCGTCTGCTGCGAATGTTTCTGCAATGGCCTTTGGTATAGAGACAACAACTTTATAAATACAGTAAGAAGGAAAATACATGGGAAGATATATATCGACTACAGGAACAGCTGGTGCTGTTTTTCGGCAAGTATCTAATAATTATGTAGCAAAAGTTAATGATAGAATGTTACTTGACAGCAGTTCAATTGCATTTACTGTTACTTTACCTGCACCAGGTACGCTATTAGAAAATGATACTGTGCAATTTTTAGACATAGGTCAATTTTTAACAACTAACAATGTTACAGTAGATGCGAACGGTGGAGAAATCATGGGAGATAGCGATCTTATCCTAAACGTAAACGGTACAACTGTTACTCTCGTTTATACCGGAGTTGCAGGCATTGGTTGGTTTGTATCTGCATAATTTGGAGAAAAAATGGCAAAATTGTCACAACTAGTCCAATCTAAGAACTTAGACAACTATGTAGATGTAGGATTAGAAAAAGGAGAAATATGGGGATATGCTCCTGCAATGGATTTAGGATTTGCTCCCCAAATAAAATGGCAACCTAGTGGGCCAGGTAGAGCTATAGTTGAAGTGTGGGGTGCTGGCGGCTCTGGAGCTAGAATGTGCTGTTGTGGATACGGCCTACCAGGAAATTCAGGTGCGTATGCTAGGAAAACATTATGTTTTACACCTAGTAACTATTCAACATCATATATCTGCGGATGCATAGGACAATCATGCGGTAATGCCAGTTCTTTATGCTGCAGAGGTACATCAAGTCCAACTTGTTTATTTTACACATTTGATAATGAAACAACAACCGCTGTAATCTGTGCTCAAGGAGGAAAAGGTGGATGGTCTATATGTGAAACTAGCGGATGCAATATCCCTGCTGGTATATTAAAAAATACACCTTGCTCAGGAGGATGTTGTACTTGGTGTGGCTTAGCTTTTGGAGGAGACATTAATTGTCCGTCTAATATTTCTTGCTTATGGTTAAGTACAAATATAGCTAATTGTCCATGTTCATATGTTGAAACTATCGCAGGACCTCCATATCAATACAGCACTGGAGGAGCCTGTATGATGGTGCAACCAGGTGCTGATAATGTAACAACAATGTGGTCAGGAGGCGGACCTGAACATTCATATGTTATCTCAGCAACAAGTAGGAATCCTAGCCAAGGCAATCCATGGACATTTTGTTGGGGTGCCAAAGCATGCGGTTGCTATGAAAACGAAGGATGTGTTTATTATACCCCACCAGGACACGGAGGTTATCCGGCACACCCATGTCCAAGTGTTAGGGATCATGGCGGAAGAGGCGGATCTGGAGCTATAAGAATAAGATTTGTAAAGGATAGTTAATCAAAAATGGCAAATTTATCAGATTTAATTCAAAAAAAGGTTGACTTTTTTGAATACGAAAGACTAGAAACAGGAAATATTTCTACATACGCTCCTCAAGGTTACGTAAATTATTGTCGAAATATCCATTGGGTATGCGTTAACAGCGGAAAAATGACTATAGAAATATGGGGGTCAGGAGGATCTGGAGCTAAGATGTGTTGTTGTGGAGTAGGAATACCTGGCAACCCAGGCGCTTATGCTAGGAAAACTTTCTACTATCATGCAAACGATGTTGTATGTGGATACACAGGTAAATCATGCAACAATTCAAACGATCTTTGTTTTAGAGGCTGTAGTCAGGCAAGTTGTGCATACTATGTATCATGTGATAGTAGATACCAAGATAGAAATTGGTGTATGTGTGCCCAAGGTGGTCGAGGCGGAGTGAGTTACTGCTCAACTACTACATCAGGCGTATGCTGCTTTGGAGGCAATGGTTATTGTAGGACCATATGCGGCGATAGATGCGGAATTGCCTGTAACTATCATCAAAGTTGTATGAACTTTAATCCTGCTCAGGCATATGGTGGCGATGTGAATTGTCCGGGATCTTTCAGTTGCACTGTATGGCACTGTTTGCATCCAAATAGACCATGCAATATTACATATTCAATATCAGGACCTCCTGGAATGTTTTCAGACAAAGGTGTAAAATTAAATTTCCCTATTGAAGAAAATACAATGCATTCGAATTGGTCAGGAAATGGTCCGTTCCAGTATGTCTATGCCCTCAATGGTGCGAGTAAAATGCCTTCGGGCGGAGGTACTGAAACAAGATGTATTAATAACGCAAGACATTGTGGTTGTTATGATCATCACGGATGCATAGAATATGTACCTCCTGGTTTTCCAGGATTACCACCTAGTCAGTGTGCTGGTGTAAGAGACCATGCAACACGCGGTGGCAGCGGAATGGTAAGGATAAAATTTATTCCTGAAGGAGAACCGGACTTCACTGATCAATATTACCATAGATTAACAGGAACAGGATAAGAAATGAATTTAAGACAACTAGTTTATGAACGCTCGATAACAGATAGAATGGAACATAATTTGGAACAAGGTGAACTTTGGGTCTATACAAATGGAAATGTTCTTGCAAATTGGCGTAGTCAGCATAATGGTGACGGGAGCATATGTTGGAAGTCTCCTGGAGACGGAACTGCAGTTATTGAGATTTGGGGATCAGGCGGATCACAAGGACGGATGTGTTGTTGTGGAGTAGGATTACCTGGAAATTCTGGTGCATATTCAAAAAAGTCAATAACTGTAAATTCATCAAGTTACATTTACGCAAAACCTGCAATATCTCTAAAAAGTGAAACATTATGCTTTGCTGGATGCGGTGATGCTACATGTCTTTGTTGGATTGGATCCACAGGTAATGGTTGTATGTGTGCCCAAGGAGGACTAGGCGGTAACGCTATTTGCCAAACAAGTACAACTTCGTCATATTGTTGCTATGTAGCATTAGGATTCTGTAATGATAGATTTGGCCTTAGTGATTTTTGTGGAAGAATTTGTAATTTATCTTCATCAAGATCATGGGAAGCAAATGCGTACGGCGGCGATATAAATTGCCCAGGAAACATAAGCCAAGCAATTTTTTATTGTTGCGGTGGTGGAACGCTTAACACTAGATGTAAAACGTATTACTTTACTGCACCACCTCCAGGCATGTACGCAGATGGCGGCGGAGGCGGAATGATGTACACTGGAATGGATGATGCACGTAACTCACCTTTACCAGGAATGATGATGAACCAAGCTGGCGGGAGTTATGGAATGATGTCGCACAGTCCAAGTAGAGGAATACCGAGATCTGCTTGTTGGAGATCTTTGCGACAATGCTCATGTTATGAACATAATTATTCTTGTGTTCCTTACACACCTCCTGCATGGGGTGCTCCAGGTTCAATGATGTGTGCCAATATTAGAGATTCAGGCGGCCGTGGAGGCATGGGCGTTGTCAGAATAAGATTTATAGAAAGTTAAAAAGGAAAAATATGAAAAAAGCATTTACAGCAGTTATACCAGATGCACCATATTCAGGTGTAGTTACTCAAAATAAGACAGTAAATTGCATGTACAACGGATACAGATATCATGTGATAGCAGTTAATAGAGTATCAAAAATCGTAGATTACGTGTCTGGATCGTATGAAACCTTAGATGACATTAACATCTCGCATCACACAGATGAGGATCCAAATATTTATTTTATAACATTAGATGCGAATGAAAATCCATGGGAAGCTGCATACATCACAGAAGAGTATACACATGACCCGGTACCAGATTATGTAGAAGAATTACCAGATGGTACAGAATATCGCTATATATATTCTCAAGATAATGTTGTTACAGAAGTATACAATCATTTACAACTGCAATATGAAAATGGAAATTTTATTAAGCCCAGTTATAGGACTCATATGATTTCAAAAGAAGATTATTGGGCAGGTGTAGATGAACATATTGCAAATGTAGAAAGTGAATTAGCCAATCACAGCGATAAATATCTACCAGAAGATATACAAGTTTTACAAGAAGCATTACAGGGGATGCAAAATCTAAAAACCCAAATGGCAGATGTAGATCATTGGAAACTTGATTGGCCGTGGATGTTGCCAGATCGCAACATTTAACCATATTTTTTTATATCCGTTGATAACTTGCATATATAAAGTAATAGTTACCAATGGAGAATATGGAAAGATCAAAGGCGTTTTTTATAAATGGGGGAGCAGGCAGGGTTATCTGTTCTGTTCCTGCGTTTGAACTTTACGAACAAGAATCAACTGATAAAGATTTTATTATTGTATGCGAGGGTGGAACTGAATTATTTAAAGGCCATCCTACATTAGATCAACGAACTTACGATATTTGGCACAAAAATTTATTCAAAGATCAGCTTGTCAATAGGAATATTGTCAGTTTAGAACCTTATAGGATTTGGGAATATTATAACCAAAAATGCAGTTTATCCCAAGCTTTTGATATAGAAATAAACAATAAAGGGATTAGAGATCTACCTAAACCTACACTCCAACTGTCTAAGCATGAACTTTTGTTGGGCAGACAATTAACTAGTGAAATTAAAAAAACATTAAATAAACAAAAAATTATTGTTGTTCAACCATTTGGTAGAGGTATTGAGCACATAGACGGATCATTTGTAGATAGTACGTCTAGAAGTATAGAGTATGCTGATTTAAAGTCTTTAATAAAAAAATTACAAGACAAACATTTTGCTGTTGTATTAATGTCAGAAATGAAACTGGACACCTCTACATTTGGATGCAAAGACGATATTGCACAACCAGAAAATTTAAATTTACGGCAGTGGGCAGCAGTTATAAAACAATCTAATCATTTTTTTGGTTGTGATAGTTTAGGTCAACATCTAGCGTATGCAGTCAAATGTCCTACTACTGTAGTTATAGGTTCAACATTTCCAATTAATGTATCATATCCTAATGAAAAAACTTTTAATATTTTAGACTTAGGCGAATTCCAAAGAGAGTACAGTCCTATTAGGATAACAATGGATGAAAGGATTGATCGAAAACATGAGACAATTATGGCTATGACTCCTGAAATCCAAGATTACACTATTAACGCTATATTAGGAAAAAAACAAAAATGAATTTATTTTCTGATTTAAAATTAAAAACTGGATATATTGCTGCAATTACGAGAGGACACAATGCTGGAGTATGCTTGTTAAAAGATGGAGAAATTTTATTTTCTATAGAGGAAGAAAGACTTAGCAGGCAAAAATATGACGGTGGACCACTTGCTTCTATTGTGAAAATTAAAGAATACACTGATAAAATAGATTACTTATTAGTTGCTCATACAACTCCTCTACACAATACTGCAGGAACAATAGATTACTCGGGAGATGACATATATACTGGCTTAGCTAGAAAGTTAGGACTAATAGAATCAAATGTAAACATAGATAACAGGAATCACCCTCAAGTAATTGATTTAAGTGGTATCCATCATAAATTGCATGCAGCTTGTGCTTTTTACAGATCAGGATATAATGATGCTGTTGCAGTAGTAGTTGATGGCTGTGGAACATTTTTTAACATTCAATACGGTGGAGAACCTATTACCGTATTTGAAACTGAATCTATAATAGATTGTTCTTATCCTAATAATCTAAAAACAATTTTTAAAAATTATGGTTGTAAAGAACCTATTGTTGCTAGTTATTATGATGAGTTAGATTCTAGGAATATTATAGAAGAAGGAACACACCAAGCTTGGGTTACTGACAGAGCTGGTATCGTTAAAGTATACGAAGCAGTGACGCAATATTGTAATTTTTCAGCAATTGAAGCTGGAAAAACTATGGGTTTGTTTCCATATGGTAATGAAAATTCTAAAATACCAAAATTGTTCGAATCAAATTCAATTGTGCCTATATCAAATAGAAATTTAATTTGTCCACTATATCCAATGGCTGCTTCAGTGAATGCTAATTTATTCGAGTATTTACAGGATAATATAGAAGGTGATGTAACAACATTGCAAAATAGGAGAGATCTAGCTTATGCTTGTCAGATAGAAACCCAAGACCAAGTAACAAAATTTATAAAGCATGCAGTTTTATTAACAGGTAGAAAAAATGTTGTTATAAGTGGTGGATATGGATTAAATTGTGTAGCTAATTACCACTATCTAGAATCTCTTGGAGATGAAAATATAGACATATATGTAGAACCAGTAAGTAACGATGCTGGAACAGCAATGGGTGCAGCTCTTTTATTTTGGAACGAAGTAAATCAAAGTGAATCGTATCCTAAAGCAGAAACACTCTATTATGGACCAAAGTATAACTATAGTATACAGGATGTAGAGAACAGGTTAAAAAACACAAATGCTGAAATATTTGATGCAGATTATAAAAAAGTTATACAGCTGATTAGAGAAAAAAATATTGTGAGTATTTTCCAAGGCAAAAGTGAAAACGGACCAAGAGCATTAGGCAATCGCAGCATATTATTTGATCCAACTTTTGAAGACGGAAAAGACTTTGTTAATACAGTAAAGAATAGAGAATATTTTAGACCATTTGCAGGAACTATCCTTGAAGAACATGTTCACGAATGGTTTGACCTAAGAGGTATGGAAAATTCGCCATTTATGATGTATGCTGTAAATTGTAAAGAAGGTACAGCAGAAAAAATTCCATCTATTATCCATACTGATGGAACATGTAGGATTCAAACTGTTACAGCAGAACAAAATTTACATTTTTACAACCTGATTAAAGAATTTTATAAACAAACAAATATTCCAATTTTGTTCAATACGAGTTTCAATCTAGGAGGCGAACCTTTAGTCGAAACACTTGATGATGCGATACGGACTTTGACTAACAGTAATATTGAATATTTGTATCTACCAGAATTATCTAAACTTATTTTTATAAAAAATACTGCATAAATATAATCATAAATTGGAATAATGATTATATGGATTTTTTTAGAAAATTTTTTGGGTTAGGTACTAATAATTCCCTAACATTTTATAATAATGGCGGATTTACGCATTCTGGTCCATGGAAATTAATTGGCCGTTCTAATTCTTTTGACCGTTGGTATATAGGAGAAGTATGTGCAGCAGAATATACAATCCTAATTGACGAATCAACAGAGAATAAAGAAATTATAAAATGCATGGTTGTTGCCAGCACTGAAATTGCAAATTTACAAGTTTTTGGTAGATCTCAATTAAATAGAGAACTTGTAAAATTAGAAGCAACAGTGAATAGATCATATGTAGACGTGACAATTACACCTGTTAATAAAAAAATAGAAACAGCAAAATTTATCTATTCCGCAAACTACTTTAAGACTCTTTCTCCTATAAGTTTTTAAATCAGCTAAATATTTTATAATGGAGAATTAATGCGGAAATCATTCAAACAACCTGTACAATCAGATTTTGGATATACTAGTCCTTTTTTTAATGTAGATTCTTTAGGAAATATTACTGCAACTTCCTTAACACTGAGTGAGGAAAGTGTAGGAATTGAGTTTGATTTTGAATTTTTAGAAACAGTTGACGGTATTATTTCTATTGTAGGACAAACTGGTAGTTTTCCTACCATAACAATTTCAAAAACTGAAACTGTATATTTTGGTCTTACATTAACAAATACAGGACTATATATTTTAGAAGATGATGGAGAAACATTATTTTCTGGTAATATGGTGCATGATACAGGACTTAGAGGCAGAGACGCTCAAGGTAAAAGCAATGGATATTATACAATTAACATTCCTACATCTAGCGATATTACACAACTTTTTTATAGCAATGAAGCTAGAACACAATTTGGCACTATAGTTGTTACTGAAGCTATTGGAATTTTTGATACTGTAACAATTAAAAATATCACAGAATCAACAGATCTAAGCACGGGTGCTCTGTTTGTTGATGGTGGAGTAGCAGTTAACAAAAATGTAAGCATAGGAAACAATCTGCAATTTTTAAGCACATCTTCACCGGCAATAACAAGTATATCTTCCATAGAAATAAATCCTACTACAAATATTACAATTAAAATTGATGACGTTACTATAGGGCAAATTACTGACATTGGTTCAACAATTCCGTTCTATAATACGTTTGGTTCTAATTTAGTCCTAACAAATGCTCAGATAGACAATAGTCCAATAGGACAAACTACTCCGTCTACAGGTAATTTCACTAACGGCACAGTTACTGAAATAACTACATCTCCTGCAGCGATTGCAAATAGAACTTATGTAGATTCAGCAGCTATTGGATTTTTTATCATATTCGGAATATAAAAATGGCAAAAACTTTAGTTAAAAATTATGTATTTAAACCAGGTTTTGGTTTATCAGAAGACCTTCAACCAAATGCTAGCAGTTTATTAGAATCAAATAAAGATTTTATAGTATCAGAAATCATTGCATATATCAACGACGAAGTTCAAAATACAGTTAAATGTAAAAGAGATTTAGATTACATATTTGATGGTTTAGTATATGATGTTGGTCTTGACACTAACTATAATGCAAGATTTTTAGGTTTTACAGAAACAAATAGTTTAGATTTATCAAATACAGTTTCTAGGATTATAACAAATACAATCGAAGAAACTAAAACAGTACAAATAGGTACTGGAGAATTTGCAGGTCCACTATCGCAAACGATAATAGACAAAATAGAAAGTTACAAAGTTGAGCTGATAAACATAATAGAAAATGGTAAAACAGCAGCAAGTGCTTTGGACTTTACTAATCCTATTACCGCAGGTTCAAATGCTATTGCAACTAAAGATAAATTACTTGCGAATATAGATTTTATAACCGCAGAGATAAATGCCTATGTAGAAGCTAATTATGCTCCTACAGATCACGATGTGTCAAAATGCACTCGAGATATAATTTATATAATTGAGGCTTGTTGTTATGATGTTTTATATGGTGGCAATGCTGCAACTTATGATCAAAGCAAGTTCTTCTTTTATCATTTAGATAATAATGATCCTGGAATTGATCCTTCGCACAAAGAACAAACAGTAGCTGCATATACACATCTAAAAGCAATTTTACCAGACATTATTACAGGCACAGCTATTACACCGAGTACAGGTAATAACGAAGTTCAAATAACAAGTGGTAATAATGGTACAATATCAGAAACATCTTACGTTGAAACTCTAGTACAAATTACAATAGATGTTCTTGGTGCAAATGATTTAGCAGAAGCAACAGTAGTGTTAGATGCTATTATCAGGACAGCGCCTAGTATAAGCTTATGGGCAAACCAAGAAACAATTGATGCAACGACAGCAATTTTGTCTAGGAAAAATGAAATTATTGAGAATAACACATTTGATGAAAATTATACATACAATGAAGAAAAATGTCAAAGAGATGTTAGATATGTGTTAGATGCATATAGCACTGATTTAAAATATGGTGGTAATGAGCAGACTAGAAAAGTTGTAAAATACTATTGGGACCAAGATGTTGCCCAAATAGACGGTAATAGAATACCAGAAATTATGACACATTTTTTTATCGGTGATTTGATTGTTGAAAATATTTTCCAAAATGTAGCGTGGACAAATTTAGGTGGAATATCACAAACAATTGACGAAAGTAAGCAAGCTGAAAGTTCTGCATTTAATGTTATAAACAACCTTGTTAATATTACTACTCAAGTCATTCGCGGAGGATTAGATTTTATACCAGAACTAAGTAGCAATGCCTTAGGTTACATTCAAATTCAAGGTAAGTACAACTTATCAGAGATATTACTAATCAACAACGCAACAACGAATACAATTATGTATTCTTTTAATAATTTTGATCAAGGCGGTGAAATTGAGATTACAGATAGTTTTAGAGATTATAATACAGATTTTCCGACCTATCTACAAACTACAGACGGAATTACAACATTAAAATTCCGTAACTCTACAAATACTATGTCAGCAACTGACGATATACAAATTTTTGTAGAAACTGTAGAAAATGCTAAAAGTGTTGTTGTAACCCGTCCATACAACTTTGGTACAGATGCAATTGAAAGGAACAGGATTGCAGAACCTTTGTCTATGCTTGATGCAGATTTTGAATATGGTCTCCAACCTACAAAATGGGCTGCAATATCTACCTTACGAGGATATCCTTCTATATATGAAATTCCTGGATCAGATATCTTAGTAAGTTCTATTACAACAGATGCAAGCTCAGGAACAAATGGTGTAGGACAAAGTTTAATTACAGTTACTACGGTAGGTGCGCATGGTATAGATGTAGGCGATCCGATTACTATTAAGGCATTAAATGACGGTGTTACTGGAGTTGCACGAGCAGAAGGATCATTTGTAGTTATAAATGTACCATCAAACACCACTTTAGAATATTATGCAAAAGCAAAAGTAGGTTCTACAGCAGGCGAAGATTTAACGAATACCTATTCTCAACTTAGAAAGGGAAGATTTTATACTGGAGCCGATATCGGCGGAGCCGAATTCACAGTCTTATCACAAGGCGCAAACACAACAATTACAGTAGAATTAGACACTGACTCAGGTAGCTATATTATTCCATTCGATGGCCCAGCTCCTGATGTTGGGTCGCCTGCATCTAATGCAAAGATAACAACAGGCGCCCAAGTAACTGCTGTGCAGACTACGAGCACCGGAGGTGGGCTTTACTTAACAGCGCAAGTATTCAATGATTACAATACATTTACAAATCAAATAGATTTTGTAGATGTTACCGGTATTGTTGATAATTTAGCAATCGACAATGGTAATGGAACTGCAGTATTTGTTGAAAGTGTGGTGGGAAATACTGTTACTTTTACAAGTGAAGTAGAAAGAACTTTTATAGGAGAAACCAGCGTTTACAGCAACTTAACTGGAGCTCTTCTAGCACCTGTTGGAACAAATGCTACCTTCGACATAACAGCTACGGGAACTACTTACACTGTCACAATTAATACCGCAGGTGAAGATTACTTTCCGGGAAATAGGATTAAAATAGCTGGATTTTTAATTGGTAGTCAAGATATTATTAATGATATTAATATTTTTGTAGATTCAGTAGACGGCGTCGGAGGAATAACAAATATTACAGCATCAGGAACTGCATTTGCAGGAGAAGCAACCTTAACAAATTTTGATTTGCCAGGCACAGGAGCAACTGGAACAAATGCAGTGTGGGATATTGAGTGGCTGAATAATGTTTACACTGTTTCGTTAGTGTCGCCGGATCTGAGCCAAGATTTTGATATTGACGATAGAATAATTATTCCTTACACTGCGTTAGGAATTACAGGAACAAGTGCGTCTAATACCCTTGTGATCCGTGTAGCTAGTGTAACAGGCATAGGTAATATAGAAACATTTACAGTTGAAAGTGGCACTGGACCAGATCAAACAGCAGTTTATAATAATCCTCAATACTCAATAACAGGATCAGGTGCAATTACATCAATTGTTATTAGTCAGGTCGGTACACAATATTTCTTAGATCAGCTAGATGCCACAGGGTTTGCTCAGAACGACCAAATACAGATATTAGGATCTGAATTAGGTGGTAATGATCCAACAAATAATTTAACCATTACTATTACACAAGTAGACGCTGGTGCAATTACAAGTACCACATTATCCGGAACTGCTTACAATTATGGATTTGTGTCAGGAGCGAATAGCAACGTTGTTACAAGTATAGGAGCACAAGCTGATATTACACTGTCAGCGGGTGCATACTCAAGTGTTACTGTAGTGTCGCCAGGTATTTTGTTTTATGTAGGACAAACTATCACAATTCCAGGAAATTTACTGTTAGGAGCTACACCTACTAACGATCTAATACTAGATGTTACTGCAGTAGATGATATGAATAGGCTAGTGAGTGTCGCAGTTAATACAGGTATTGCAAGCACAGGTGTTTCTCCTGTAAACAATGTAGGTGGTACAAATATTACACCAAACGGTAACGGTGCTACATTCGAAGTAACTAGATCTAGTGGAACTTACACTGCTACTGTATCATCAGGTGGACAAAATTATGCTGTAGGTGATAGGATACTAATTGCGGGTAATTTATTAGGTGGCGATCAAACTAATAGTTTAACAATAATTATAAATGAGGAATTAAATGGAGCAATACAAGATGATTCAAGTGGTACAATTTCTTTAGAATATAGTTCTACGGCAACTGGCGATACGGTAGATTTTATATCAACAATTACAATTTCGGAACCTACTACACAACCATTGCTATCTGCCGAAACTGTAGATTTTACTGCAATTGCTACTTTACTGATTACATTTGATAATCCGCATGGATTGGTGCCAGGCAATACTTTTATTGTAGGAGTGACATCTGATGATGGGTTAAATAATCACAATTTAGCTGCAGGATCTTTCTTTGCAACTAATATACCTGCACTTGACCAACTAACTTTTACAGCAAGAGCAGTTGGATTCATAGATGAAGATATTCAAGCAGTCCAAACTACAACTACATTATTTGATAGTCAAGATCCAACTTGGTGGGAATCAGGAGTTAAATTAGTGCAAGGTGCAAATGCAAATTACGTTAAAATTAGGAAAAACTCAACAACTCTAGTTGACGTAAATGATATAGAAGATGCAACAGAATATGCGGAAATTTTATCATTCGTACCGCCAAAATGGGTGTATACTGGCACTGCATATTTTTATGAAAGGGGAACTTTACAAAATTCATTTACTAATGAATGGGGAAATACATCTAGCCTTTACGAATTAGATGAAACTATTACACAAGATGAAGCACAAGATCCAATAGTAGCTTCTGTTTACCCAAGACCTGATTCATTTTTTGTACATAGGCCCTATGACGGTGGTGTTCAATTAGGAACTGGAGGACCGCAACACGGGGCACAAGCTATAAGACAAAGTAAAAAATATATACGTTATCAATCTGGTAAAGGAATTATGTACACAACCGGTGCTTTATTTGCACCAAGTTATGATTTAGCGTCAGTGGTTTCTACTGGCAATGAGGTTGGAAGTATAATAACAATTACAACAGATAATAATGATCACGGTGTTCAAGAAGGAGGTGTAATTAGATTATTAGGTATAGAAACACCAGGTTATAACAGTGGACCTTATACTGCTGTGCCACCAAATTTTGATTACACCGTTACAAGTGTCATAGACGAAAAAACCTTTACTGTAAGAGCTCAAAGACGTTTAGGAGCCTTAAACGCTGTCCTAGGATTTGGTGCTCAAATGAGTGTTGTATCTTGGCATGGAGCCACAGTCCGTGCTGGAATATTTGATGATCAAAATGGAATTTTTTGGGAAAACGATGGAACACAAATTTCAGTTGTACAACGTACTGGAACAAAACAAATAGCAGGAACAATTTCTTGTAATCCAGATACAAATTTAGTTACAGGTACTAATACTAGATTTTTAGATCAAATAAAAAATGGTGACAGGATTATCATAAAAGGAATGACTCATCTAGTAACAGGAGTAGATTCTCAAACAGTGTGCTACATTGCACCTGATTTTAGAGGTGTATCTGCAATAACAGGAGCAAAGGTTGCTTTGATTGTTGATAAAAAGGTTAAACAATCAGAATTCAATATGGACAGATTAGACGGAACTGGCCCATCTGGATACGAAATAGATGTTGCAACTATGCAGATGATAGGAATTCAATATAGTTGGTATGGCGCTGGATTTATTGATTTCATGTTACGTGGGTCAGATGGAAATTTTGTTTTTGCTCACAGGATGCGTAATTCAAATATTAACACAGAAGCTTTTATGAGATCTGGCAACTTGCCAGTAAGGTATGAAGTTACAAATGAAGGTCCTCCAGGCAGATTAAAAGTAGATTTGACAGATTCTGCAACAGAGCTAACATTATACGATTCTTCATTTTTTCCAGACGCAGGATATGTATATATCGAAAATGAAGTTATAGAATTTACTGGAAATGATAAGGACAACAATAAATTAACAGGACTTCTTAGGGCAGCAAGTTATTCGGTATTTCAAGCAGGCGCTCTTAGATCATTTAGTGCAGGAGCAGCAGCTACTCATACAGCAGGAGAAGGTGTAATTTTAATATCTCAAACTATCACACCTTTGATAAGCCATTGGGGTAGTGCTTTCCTTACTGATGGTGGTTTTGACGAAGATAGAGGTTATATTTTCTCCTATGCAGCAACAGGATTATCAATTAGCACAACTCCTAAAACTGCTTTTTTAATAAGACTTGCACCTAGTGTATCAAATGCAATCATAGGAGATTTAGGCGAACGGGAATTATTAAACAGAGCACAAATGCTGTTGAAATCTATAGAAGTAACATCAGATACAGGTTCGGGTGCTTTAATTGTTGAAGGTATCTTAAATCCAAACAATTATCCAACCAATCCTAATGATGTTGCTTGGTCAGCTTTAAGTAGTCAAGCTTTAGGAGGACAACCTAGTTTTGCTCAGGTTGCACCTGCAGGAGGTATAGATTGGGGGAATACAACTGCTTCAACGGTAACAATTTCAACCCTAGCATCGGACGTAGACACTGGTTTTATCTACAACGGTTTGTATAGAGGAAATTACAACCCGTTGTACCTAAATAGTGGTCAGGTTCAAGCAAATCCAATAGCAGTTGGGTCTGTAATTTATTCACAAAATCCTGATAGATTCACAGATCCTAGCGAAATATTTACTGTAACGTCAGTTAATGACAATGGTCCATTTGGAGCTGAAATTTACTATCAGTCAAGTTTAGGTAACAGTCTTGCCCAAGGTAATCAGAACCTTGGTACTACATACAGATTTGTTTATAGGAACTATACAGGATTTACAAACAGGTTATTGTTTTTTAATGCTGATCTTGACAGCTCTAATGTTACAATAGGTACAAAGGTTTCCGCAACTGACACAAATTGGCCTGCAGGAACAGCAGTATCAAATATAAAATTCCTTACACTAGGCACGGTCTCTTTTTATGAAGTTACATTTAGTCAAACTTCTATAGGTAATTTAACAGCTAGTCAAAATGTAATTTTTGAATTAGGTGCATCATCATTTGCTGAACCCGGTGAAACAGTCTTTTCTTTTATCACAAATCCAGGAAATAGTAGTTCATTAGATTTAGGAGAATTAAAAGAACTTACAAATACGCCATTAGGAGGTAGAGGAACATATCCAAATGGTCCTGACATTTTAGCAATAAATGTTACAAAGGTAACAGGAACAGCAATTAATTCTAGTATAATCTTACGTTGGGGTGAAGCGCAAGCCTAACCTAATATATATAGATCAGTGTTTGGATCACTAGTTGCTACTTCAGTAATTGTTCCTGGTATGATAACTTCTAAACTATGCGGACTTAGAGGATGAAAATGTATGGTTTTCCCATCACCAATTTCGTGAACTTCTTGAGTTCCTGTTTTTGTATCTATAATCTTTAAAATAAAATTGCCGGAATTTACAAACCATGTTTTCGAAGTTTTACTGTGCAACATAGTTTGCGTTTTAAATCCTGCATTTTCAAAAATTAAAATTTTTGCCGAATAATTTTCATTATTTGCCCAATGTAATTCTGTATTTTCCATTTATCTATTTGTCTAAATGAGTTATTAATTTTATAACAGTTTCTAATTTTGCCTGATTAATTTTTGTCCTAAGTGTGTTACGAAGTCCTGGATGCAATGGTTTAGGCCATTTACAAAAGGAAACCCATGCATAACCGTCATGTTCGTCATTTAATTTAGGTATAAATTCATCATTTACAATGCACAGGTACGTATGAAATAAGAAATGATCATCATTACTAACAAATATTTCTAAAGGTATTCTTTTCACTATTCTAATATTTCCTATTTCTTCAACTATTTCTCTTTGCAAACCAGACCAAGGTGTTTCGTTATCTTCGTTGGTTCCACCAACTAGACCCCATAAATTGTTATTTTTACCTTTTGCACGGTGTAAGAAAAGAAATTTATTTGTTGATTTAGAAAATATTAAAGCACCACTACATATTATTTCACGCATATGTATAGTTAGCTTAGAATGCTATACGCCATGTGCCAAATGGGTATTCACCTTCAAATGACAGTACCCATTCTTTTTCTAAGAATTTATATTGGATATTTGTATTTAAATTTGTTGTGTATATTATATCACCAGTATGTTCATTTGCATCGAATACAACGTGCCAAGCAGTTCCGTCCCATTCTATTATGTCGTTAGCGCCAGCAACAAAATCAGTTCCGTTGTTGTTTTTCCAAGCGTCAGCACCGTCTAAATTATCTATATTACCTATATTTTCATCTAATAAAAGTATTCGTAAACCAGGAAATTTTAAATTGGTAGGATTAGTTTTTGTAGGATCTATTATATAATCAATTTTTGTTTTGTCTCCTAACGGACCATTGATTATTGTATCACTTGGTAAAGTATCTAAATCCCAATTGATAGACAAACTAAAACCGTCTAATGGATTTATTGTTACACTACCTACAATATCCGTATTAAGATCATTCCTATATAGACGTAATTCAGATATGCCCGGTGTAAAGATTTCTGGATATGCCTTAAAGTATTCTTCCCATGATACAGATCCTATTTGATTTTTATCAATTAATTTTGCAGTATTATTTAGAACAAATAAATCATAGTTACCAAAAGTAGTAGCTATAACAGCATCTGTATCAGGTTTCGATGCAGGCAAATGATCATAAATTTCTTCAGTTGTTCCATCTTCATTTACTACAGTTTTATGAATTGAATCAGACTTGTACCTACCATCTGCATATGCTAGCAGTTCTGGCATGGTTTGATTAAGATCTACATTGCCATAAGATTCGTTAAAAATACTTGTTATAACAGTATGGATAATACCTAACTTTTTTACTTTTGCAGGTGGAGAAATATAAATCGGTGTACTAAATCCTAAAGTAGCAATATCTATTTCCGTTTCTGTGCTTGTTCCTATTGATCTGCTGCTAAATGTTACTTGTTCTAAATTTACAACACTTAAACTTGTCCAATCAACAAAATTATCTGTAGTCTGAATTTCTAAACTTGGATTAAAAAGCATTAAAATTTGTTCAAGTATTTGTAGTTTTTGATCAGTGTTTGTTGACCATATATCTGCATTCACAGTTAAATTATAAGGTGTAGGCATAAGCCTTTCAACTGTATAATTTTTTCCTTGGAAATTTAAATATTCATTGTTATTTTCGTCAAATGCTCTCTCTCGGATATTAACTTTGCTGATAAAACTACTATCTGATAATCTACTTCTATCTAATTCTAAACCTGTGATATAAACACTCATTTTTGGAGCACCGACTAACTTTAATTCTGAATTATCTTTTAATATAGAACCTACTTGCCTTGCCAAATCTCCGTAAACCACTGGTATTATTTTTATGTTTCCTTCTAAGTCTTTGTAACTAAAGTTACTCAACATACGGACTATTTGAGTTATATACCTTCTTATCTGTCCGTCATAAAAATGTTGCATATATGATCCTATTAAAGATTGTCAGTTTTTGCTCTTAAAGCTTTACTTACGCTTTGACGCTCGGGTATAGTTTCGCCAGCTACAGTTGTTGTATTTGTGTTATTAATAAATGTGCCTTTTTGAGTGCTTCTATCATTTGTTTGAGTCATAGTCATTCTAACTGCATCTTCAATTTTTATCCATCTACGACCGTCGTATCTAAATAATCGATTTGGAATCATATCTGTCCTCAAAAAATAATCACCATTGACACTGCCCTCGGGAAAAATAACTCCATGACCAAAAATTTCTCCATTTGGAGCAATACCGTCACCTAATAAGTAACCAGTGTATCCAGTCCGTTCCGGAGTTTGCATAACTCTATCGGCTAATTCGTTGGCTGTGCTTGCATCTAATTCGGTCAAATCAGTTGTAACAAGTTCAACTTTGCCATCATCACCGGTTTGTAGGGTAAAAAAGTGTCCAGTTTCATACCCGCTTTTTTTCGCATCAGCTTCTGCTTGTGCTACAATTGCTTGATTTATTTCTAAATCTTTTGAGTAAGTTGATAATAAATCACGTAAACTTCCTGCAGCAGGAGCTTCTTCATCCATTGGTAAATCTAATATATCTTTAAATTCTTGACTATCTACTATTTGTTTGCATTTTAATCTATAAAGATGAGGGTACCATGTAGGACTATAACCTTCACTTGCTCTGCTCACATCTTCTACTACGTAATAACTTTTCAATGCTACATGAAAATCATTCATGGCATATTCGTCTTTCATGTGAGGTAATTCTATAACATCACCACTCATAATTTTCCTACCAAGAGTTTTAACAGAACTATTAATGTGTATAGTCATAAAAAGAGTGTCGTTGTTTAAGAATAATCCAAATTGACTAAGATTAAAATCTATGTCTTGTACATTATATATACCACGAATAGTATAGATATCTGGATCATATTTCCTATCTCTATTTTCTAAAAACAGTAGATCTTGAATATTTGTCTCTGCTATGACATCATACTGAGGTATATCTGCGGTTGCTTGCTCGTCTGTTGGATTTTTAGGTCCTAGATATTTGTGAATGTTTACATCAGTTCCACCTACAGTAAACATTTCAAAAATTCTAGCATCTATAAAATTATAATCATTGCCCTTGCTGGGCCGGTATAAAGATAATCTTGGCATATTGTATTTATCTTACGATAAATACAATAGGAGATATGACCTATGAATGATTTAACAACCTATAGACAAGAGGTTTATGACTATATCCACAACATGCTCGGCGGAGGAATGGTGGATGTAGAACTTGATCCTGTACACTATGCTACTGCTTTAGACAAAGCTCTAACTAGATTTAGACAACGATCAGACAACAGCATAGAAGAAAGCTATTTTTTTATGCCTACTATAGTTGACCAAAACCAATATACTTTACCAAAAGAGATAGTAGAAGTTAAAAAGATTTTTCGTAGAAGTATAGGATCACGAACAGGCGGCGGCGACGGTGGTAGTTTATTTGAGCCTTTTAATTTGGCTTACACAAACACGTATTTACTTGCGAGTTCTAATTTAGGAGGATTGGCTACATATGATTTTTTTAGCCAATATCAAGAATTAGTTGGAAGAATGTTTGGATCATTTATAGAATTTAACTGGAATAGTTCTACACACAAATTAACAATATTACAAAGGCCTAGAGCAGAAGAAACTTTACTTTTAGAATGTTACAATTACAGACCAGATGAACAATTACTAAACGATTACATGGCAAAATCCTGGATAAGAGATTATGCTTTAGCCATTAGTAAGATGATGTTAGGAGAAGCTAGGAGTAAATTTGCAACGATAGCAGGACCGCAAGGCGGAGGTCAACTTAATGGTGATACATTAAAAAATGAAGCAAGTGCAGAACTAGAAAAATTAGAGCAAGAAGTAGCAACCGCTGTACCAGGAGGCACAGGTTATTCATTTATCATAGGTTAAAAATCAGGAATTAAATCACCTTGCTTCCATTTTATTCCTTCTTTGTAAAGAATCCGTTGGCAATTTGCACAAATTGTTTTAAGGTTACTTACTTTACAATTTTTTAAATTTCCGTCAATATGGTAAACATTAAATTGTTCTTCATATTGGCTTTTGTATCCACATTTTTCGCATACATTTTTTTTTAAATATCCCCGTTGTTTCCATAAAGGTATTCCTACGGCAACATTATTGTGTTTTAAACAACGCTCACATTTTTTTCTATAGTATATCTTATTGTTTTTTACATAATTAATAGCTGCAGGTCTAAATCCACATATGCACAAAGGTCTCATATCCTATTTATCTAACCTTTTCCACCCCTTTTTAAGGCGTTACAAAATGTAATTTTTAAAAAAATAACTAAATACTAGTAGAAATATCAGCCTTAGAGGAGAATAGATTATGGCACTAGTATCACCAGGTGTAGAAGTTAAAGTCGTTGACGAAAGTTTTTATACCCCAGCAGAACCAGGTACATTACCTTGTATATTTGTTGCAACAGCAGGCAACAAACCTAACGGATCAGGATCAGGAACAGCAGCAGGAACTTTAGCCAGCAACGCAGGTGTTCCCTATTTACTAACATCTCAGCGTGATTTAGTAGATACATTTGGAGATCCTATTTTTAAAACAGACAATAATAATAACCCTATCCATGGATCAGAATTAAATGAATATGGATTGCAAACAGCTTACAGTTTTCTAGGCATAGCAAACAGAGCATATGTAGTTAGAGCCGATATTGATTTGGCAGAATTAGAAGGATCACCTACAGCACCAGGTGCTGCGCCAATGGACGGTGCGTATTGGTTTGACACGAGCACAACATTATGGGGTTTGCAAGAATGGAATGGTGAATCATTAATTAATGACGGACAGGTGTTTACAAACAAAGAACCTATTGTAATTACAGATGAAACTGAAACATCAAATACAGGGTCATTATCTGTAAACGGATTTGCCGGTTATATCCCAGCAAAAACAGTAGGGTCAATTGGACAGTATGCAGTTGTTGCAACATCTACTTTGAACCGCGCATTTTATAGAAATAGATCAGGAGATTGGGTTTTAGTTGGAAGTGATCCATGGGTAAAAAGTTGGCCAACTGCAAAAGGAACAAATGTATTTGAGTTTGCAGGAGCGCAAGCTGCAGCAATAGAAATAACATTGTACAATGAAGACGGAAGTCCTCACGTAGAATCTGGACAAGCAGTATCAATTGCTTTAAATCCTGGAGACACTGCTGCTGATGTTGCCCTAACAATTAACACTGTTTATGTAGCAGGCAATGTTAGTGCCCAAGCTGTTGATGGTAGATTAGAAATTTACTCAACAGGTAGATTTAGCAACGGCGGTTGGGTATCGCATATGACAATCACAAATGTGCCTAGTGCAGATATAGATGGATTTGCTGAAATTGGAATTACAGCAGATACAGGTACTCCTACAATTGCAACACGATATATTCCAAAATTGCAAATATCAAAACACACATCTATACCAGAATTTAAGGCGTTAGATGCTAAGCCTAGACCAACTGGAAGTATATGGCTAAAAACTACTATACCTAATTTAGGAGCAAAGCTTGATGTAAAAAAATGGAATGATAGTACAAAGCTATGGGAAGGTCAAGACGTTGACATTTATTCAAGTAATGCTGAAGCATTATACGAAATGGATAGATCCGGTGGTGGAATAAATTTACTCACAGGCCAACTATATGCACTTTCAGATGTAGGCAAAGGTTTTCGACCAACAGCAACAATAAAACTATATAGAAGAGATAATATAGCACCTACCACAGTTACTGGAACAAAGATTTCTGCAGGATCCCTTACAGCAGGAACAAAAACTTTTACAATGAGTTCTACAGATAACGGATCAATAGCAATGAGTAGTCCTATTACTGTTAGTTTTGATCCAACAGGACAAGCAACTGATGCAACTTTACTAGCTTCTGCAATAAGTGATGCTGGTGTAGACAATGTAAGTGCTACAGTAACAAGTCAAAATAAAGTTCAAATATCACATAGCCTTGGAGGTGAAATTAAATTTGTTGATACTGATGGTAGTTTAGCAGAAGCAGGATTTACTCCTTTTGTAGATGAAAATAGCGGAACTCCTAACTTGTACTATGCACCGGGAACCGATAATACTACGAGTCCTTCGGAACTACAAGCATCTTTATGGCAAGTATTAACCTATACAGCTAGCGATAATGAAGTATTAGGTGCAACTGCAGACCAAACACTTTGGTATAATTCTATAGTTGATGAAGTTGATATCTTAGTGCATAATGGTAGCGAATTTGTTGGATATTTGTATGATGGTTCAAGTGGTCAAAGTGCAACAGCAAGTCCATTTTATGATGCAGATGAAACTGTTCAAACCGACCCAAATGGACCAATTGTTAGTGCAAGTATACCTCTTACTCAAAGTGACGGAACTGCTTTAGTTACAGGCGATTTGTGGATAGATACATCAGATATAGAAAATTATCCAGTTATGTACAAGTTTAATGCAGGCAGAACTGATATTCCTCTTGTAAGGAGATGGTTTACAGTTGATACTACTGATCAGACGTCTGAAAATGGAGTTTTATTTGCTGACGCTCGTTATAATACTGCAGGAGCAAATAGCGATACGCCTGGAGAAATTAATGATTTACTATATTCCGATTATATGGATCCAGATGGTCCAGATCCAGCTCTATATCCTAAAGGAATGTTGTTATGGAACTTACGTAGAAGTGGTTTTAATGTTAAGCGATTTAGAAAAAATTACGTAAACACTGCTACAAAAAATATCAGATATAACGACGAACCTATGGACGGGTATGTACCTGATCGATGGGTTACAGAATCTGGAAATCAAGAAGACGGATCAGGTTCTTTTGGCAGGATTGCTCAGCGTAAAGTAGTTGTACAATCTCTTCAAGCTTTAGTTAACAGTAACGAAGAAATACGTGATGATGAGTCAAGATTGTTTAATCTTATGGCATGTCCTGGTTATCCAGAACTTATAGGTGAACTTAATACGCTAAATTATGATAGAGGGTTAACAGCATTTATAGTAGGTGACTCACCATTTAGATTAGAAGCTACAGGAACTAATTTAAATAATTGGGCAACCAATGTTAACAATGCAACTGAAGATAATGATGCAGGACTTGTTAGTTCAGATCCTTACATGGCTGTTTATTATCCATCTGGATTCACAAGCGACAATTTTGGTAATAACATAGTTGTTCCTGCAAGTCATATGATGTTAAGAACTATTGCTTTGAGTGATCAAGTTGCTTATCCATGGTTTGCGCCAGCAGGAACACGGAGAGGAAATATCACAAATGCTACAGCAAGCGGATTTATTACATCAGAGGGTGAATTTAAAAGTCTTGCAATGAACGAAGGACTGCGCGACACATTATATTCAAATAATGTTAATCCAATTACTTTCATTACTGGTGCAGGTTTAGTATGTTTTGGACAAAAAACTAGACAACTAACTGCAAGTGCTTTAGATAGAATAAATGTTGCTAGGTTAATTATCTATCTTAGAAGTCAACTAAAAGTATTAGCAAAACCATACTTATTTGAACCAAATGATAAAATCACACGTGATGAAATCAAACAGCAGGTAGAAACATTACTGTTAGAATTAGTTGGTCTTAGAGCACTATATGACTTCCTTGTTGTCTGTGATGAATCAAATAATACACCTGCAAGAATTGATAGAAATGAGTTGTATGTAGATATTGCAATAGAGCCTGTAAAAGCTATCGAATTTATTTACATACCTTTAAGAATTAAAAACACAGGTGAAATATCTGGTTTATAATACGATAAATAATAATAAATTAGGAGCGATTTAATGGCTATAGCAACTTTATCAAAAATGACAGTGCCACTTGCAACTGGGGATAGCCCCAGTTCGCAGTCACTATTGATGCCAAAATTACAATATAGATTTAGGGTATCTTTTCAAAATTTTGGCAACAGTACCCCTACAACAGAATTAACAAAGCAAGTTGTAGATGTTACAAAACCTAATTTAACTTTTGATCAAATTACATTAGATGTGTATAACTCAAGGGTATATTTGGCTGGAAAGCACAATTGGGAACCGATTACAATTAATTTAAGAGAAGATGTTAATAATGAAGTCCAACTGTTAGTAGGTGAACAACTCCAAAAGCAATTTGATTTTTATGAGCAATCAAGTGCAGCATCTGGATTAGATTACAAATTTACTACCAAAATAGAAATTCTAGATGGCGGCAACGGAGCAAATACTCCGGGTATTTTAGAAACGTTTGAATTATATGGATGCTACTTAGAAAGTGCAAATTATAATTCTTTAAACTATGCTGAATCTGCTCCAGTCACCATAACATTAAATGTACGCTATGATAATGCTATACAAACGCCTCAAGGTACAGGTATAGGTACTGCTATAGGTAGAAATGTTAGCACATTAGCTACTGGTGGCGGTTCATAAAAATTTCAATAATGGGCAGTAACCCTGCCCTTTCAATAGTAAAGTAAATTATGAGTAATGCATTTAATGGATTCTTTGATAATCTTTTATCAGGAACCCTAAATCCAAAAGGAAATTTAGGTGATGCTAGGCATGCTAGCAGGACCTTTGTTAAAAATTCATTTAGACTTGCTCCTAAAGTAAAGTTTCTATACCATGTCGCTTTTACTTTTAGTCCTGCAATGCAAAAGACATTGCTGTCATGGGATCAAAAACATAAATTAGAAGCAGGTTTACTTGTAAAAAATTCTACATTACCATCTTTTACTGCAAATGTAGAAGCAAAAAAAAAATATAATAGAACAAAACAAATCCAAACAGGACTTACTTACAATCCTATTACAATAAATTTCCATGATGACAATTTAGGCATTATAACAGGAATGTTAGAGGCTTATTATAGATACTATTATCTAGATGGAAATTATGGATTATCTGATATGGCCAAGGGCGCTTACAATAAATTGTACGGCCAAGCTGATGCAGGAGATAGCACATACAAGGGAGAAGTTCGCAACAAATATGCATTCGGATTACATAATGGCGTAACAGATCCTTTTATTGTAAATATTCAAATTAGCCAAATGACAAGGCATACTTACACTACCTATACTCTAGTCAACCCTATAATAACAGAGTGGAATCATGGTAATGTAGATTCTTCCCCTGGAAGTGATACAAATGAAAACAGTATGACAGTTGCATATGAGACTGTGTGGATTGACAGAGGCGGAGTAACAGAAGGCGGACAAGGAGAACCGGTAGGATTTGGAGATTTAGCGCATTATGATGCAACTCCTAGCCCAAACACATTAGTAGGCGGAGGTTCAGTATCATTAGGTGCAATATTATCAGGTGGAGTAGATTTATTTGATTACACAAGAACTGGTAAAGGATTTAACAATCCAATTGCAGCAGTGCTTGCAGGTGTAAATTTAATAGGTAATATCCAGGATTTAACAGAAGAAGGAATCCGTGAAGATATAACGAATATCATTACCGGAGCAAATGAAGATTTTTACGATAATACAGTAAGTGGATTACAGAATTTAGAATTTCCAAGTTTATAAGGATTTTTATGTCATCATTACCAACAAAAGAAAAAAAATCAGAACAGAAAGTTGTTGAATTTTTTGATTCATATTTTACTAAAAAAATACAATTTCCAGTTTCCGAATACGATGCGGTTGTTGGTTTTTTTGATAAAAGAAATTTTGGTGAAACTGCATCACGTACAGTTAGCCAGGTTATAATGACCCAGGCAAAAAAAGAAAGCATATCTGTTTTTACACTAATAGACTCGTTAGGAAAATTGAATGAACCAAGTTTATCTACTGTGGTTACAAAAATATTAAATGCCAGCAGAGGTAAAACTTCACAATTAGGTTATAGGACAGCAAATAATAATTCCCTTACCGAATTGCGATCAATTGGAGATAAAGTAAATACTGAACCTGATAATGTTGGTTTTGGGCAGGACCAAGTAGAGGACCCAGATTCACAATATATTACAACAGGATATGTTGAACAAGGATATGTACTATAATGGCAATAACTTTAAGATTGACAAAAGGCGAAGCTTTAACATTTGAAGAATTAGATGGTAATTTTTCTGAGTTAAATACCCGCACAACTACCTTAGAAACAAGCAAACCTAATTGGGATACTGCTTACGGATGGGGGGATCATTCTCTCCAAGGATATATTACATTTTATGAAGAAACTGATCCAATTTTTGTAGCAAGTGCAGCATATAATATTACTACTCAAAATATTACCAATTGGAGCACCGCATACAATTGGGGCAATCACGCTACCCAAGGATATTTAACAAGTTTAGGGGATACAAATTTAAATGACCTAGGAGATGTATCCATATCTAATCCTACACCTGGACATGTCTTACAATACAACGGCACAATCTGGGTATCAGCAGTTAATACAGTTACAGAAACTGACCCAGTCTTTACAGCTAGTGCAGCTGGTGGAATTACAGCACAAAACATTACAGATTGGAATACTGCTTACGGATGGGGGGATCATAGTGTAGCTGGATATATAGGACCAAGTGATCCAGCTGGTGGAATTACAGCACAAAACATTACAGATTGGAATACTGCTTACGGATGGGGGGATCATAGTGTAGCTGGATACCTGACGCAATATGGAACAGTTGCAAATCATAGTGATGTAAGTTTAGCAGGAATATCAGATGGGCAAGTATTAGAATGGTCTGCAAGTAATAATAGATTTGTTCCAACATCAATCAATAGTGCCAGTGTAACAATTAGTGACACTACTCCGTCAAATCCAGACAGTGGAGATCTTTGGTGGGATTCAACTGTCGGAGTTCTAAAAGTATATTACAATGATGGAACCAGTTTGCAATGGGTAGATGCTACACCCCAAACTGGTTATAGCACAGCTCAAAATTTACCAACTGCAGTTGGATTTATTGATATGAATGCTAACTCTCCGACATGGAGCGGCACCACAGGCTATACTGTAGCAAAGTCTGGAGGCGATGGAACAGCTCAAAGTACAGATGTAATTTACACCCTTACGTTTCCATCCTCATACTCAGCTAGAACAGATTACATTGTTAATGCTTGTTATGATGGTACTAATTGGGTAGCAGGAAATGGCGCACAAATTGGTACAACTAGATTTACCGACAGAGTAGAATTTATAATTAGACGCTGGAATGAAGATCCATTAAACTTAGGCGAAATTATGATCATAATCTATGATTTATAAGTAAAGGAATAAACAAACATGGCAATTAATTTTCCAAATTCACCGCTAGTTAACGATACGCATGTAGTAGGTGATATTACTTGGACATGGGACGGTACCAGCTGGAATGCAAATAATGCCGGCGCAGCCCTACCTATAGCAACTGCAGCAGATGTAGGTGTTGTAAAAGTTGACAATACTACAATAACTGTGACCGGAGACGGAACAATATCATCTATTGCTTCAGGAGATGTGAACAAAGCGCCTAATTCAACTGATAATGCAATTGTACGATTTGATAGCACTACAGGAGATACCTTACAAAATAGTCTTGTTACAATTAGTGATGTAGGAGCAATTGTAGCTCCAGCAGTAGAAGGAACTGTGATACCGTTTTATTACAGTTCACAAGCTACATTTCCTTCTCCATCAACGTATCATGGAGCAATATTGCATAGTCATCAAGACGGTAGGATGTATTTTGCCCATAGCGGAGCTTGGGTAGCAATTGCAAATCAAGCTGACAATGCCACTTTATCAAGATCTACTGCAAATGCAACCACAACTTCAATATTAGATGGATCAGCAGACAACATAACTATAACAGGATTCAAAAGTTATTATCTCTTAAAAATAGAAACATCGGCTGCAGCATGGGTTACTGTCTATTCAGACACAGCAAGTAGAACTGCTGATGCAGCAAGAGCTGAAACTACTGACCCTTTACCTGGAAGTGGAGTTATTGCAGAAGCAATTACTACAGGAGCAGATACTTTACTCATAAGTCCTGGTGTATTTGGCTTCAATAATGAATCACCTGTGACTACAGATATACCTTTAAAAGTTGTTAACAAATCAGGTGCATCTGCAGCAATTACTGTCACGCTCACTTTAGTTCAAGTAGAAGGATAATTCTTAATGCAAGAATACATTATTACCCTACATTCTTTTGAAGATCTAGATGATTTTTATGATGACATGGAAACACCTGGCGGTAATTTATACATACCTGATAGGAATGTAGATGTTGCTATGCGTAGGCCTAGAAATAGAAATACTAACTACATTTTAGAAGAAAATGAAGTTGCGCTGATAAGGAATGATCCTCGTGTATTAGATATAATATCAGTAGAAGAACACAAAAAACGGATAGAAGTAGAACCTGAAGGCTGGATCCAAGATAGTGATTATTGGTGGCGTTCTAATACAATGGCAAGCGAACACAAAAATTGGGGTTTGCTGAGAGTTATAGAAGGAACACAAGATGGATCGTGGGGTACATCATACTCTAATAGGACTGGAGAAATAACCAGTACATTGTCAGGCGAACATGTTGATGTTATTGTAGTAGACGGATTGATAAATCCAAATCATCCTGAATTTACAGTAAATGCAGATGGAACAGGTAACATAAGATTTGTAAAACTTGACTGGGATGTTTTTTCATGGAATATATTTGGAAATGCTGTCAGCTCAGCTGTTCCTAGAATTAGCCATTATTTATATGGCGATACAAACAGTACGATTTACGGAGCAGATCATGGAATGCATGTTGCAGGAACTGTTGCAGGAAACACACAAGGTTGGGCAAGGAGTGCAACTATTTACAACATAAGCCCCTATTCAGGCGGAATAAACACTTCTACATTTTATCAGTATAAGTATAATTTTATCCAAGAATTTCATGAAACAAAACCAATCAATCCAGTTACTGGAAGGAAAAATCCTACTTTAATAAATGCCAGTTATGGTAGCCAGTGGTGGAGAAATATGACAAATGCATCTATTACATTTCGGGGAACAGTTGTAACTAACGATGCATCTTCATTAACTACTGCTCAATTACGGAGTTACGGTCTTAATGGCGAAATAGACGGGACATTAATAAAGACTCCCGAGATACTAAACAGCGAAATAACAGATATTCAAGATATGTTGGCAGCCGGAGTTATAATGATAGGGTCTGGCGGGAATGCTAACCAAATTTATGCACTTCCATCTGAAGCTGATTATAATAATAAGCTTACAACAAGTGGCGGTACTGATTACTTCTATTGTAGAGGCGATAGTAAGAGAATGGGCGGAGCGATCATATCCGGAGCTGCTGATTATTATGGTAATGATAGAAAAGCTTGGTTTAGTGCAAAAGGATCTGCTATAGATTGCTATGCACCAGGTATGGCTATTGCATCAAGTTTACACCAAACTGGAGACGATACTAATACAACAAAATATGCTGATCCAAGGAATAGTAATTTTGTGGTAGGAAAATATCAAGGTACAAGTATGTCAAGTCCGCAAATGTCAGGTGTAATAGCTTGCTTGTTAGAAACTCAACAAAATATGACTCATGAAGAAGTACGAGATTGGTTCCATGGACCGGGATCTAAGAAAAATCAAATGTATGACGGAGGATTAGATCTTGACGGATATTATGACCTAGTCAATGAAAGTGGAGAAGCAAATAGATACTTGTATCATGTACAGCAAAGAACAACATCAGGCACATCGCTTTCAGTATTAAATAATAAAAGAGAAGAATCAGGACTGGTTTTTCCTAGGGTAAAGCTGCAAACAAGAACAAAAAAATTAGAAATAGGTGATTGGCATAGGGTATATGTACACAAGGCAGACTCAGCAAACAGTTACATAACTCTTACAGGTCAAGACACAAACGGTTATTTTACTGGACAACAAAATTATACAATTAATATGGTTGTGAATGATGTGTTAAGCATGGTTAATCCTTATTATGCTACACATCCTATCATTATATCTGCAACAAGTGCTGGGCCAATATCAGCAAATTGTCTATTAACCGAAAATGGCGGTGTGCAATTTAATCCACAATCTGCAGGCACATATTATTATTATTGCACAACCCATAATAGTATGACAGGCGATATTGTTGTTTCAGCAAGTAATACTCCAACATATTCTGTAACAGCCCAAGGTGGAGCTACAAGTGTAAATGAAGGTAGCACTCTGACATTTGATGTTGCAACAAGTAATGTAACTGACGGTACGACTTTGTACTGGAGTGTTAGTAATGCTGGTGATTTTGCTACTTCAACAGGTTCTTTTAACATCACAAGTAATGCAGGAACGATTGATATCACTCCTACATCAGATGCGACTACAGAAGGCGCAGAAACCTTTACCGTAAGTGTAAGGACTGGAAGTGTATCAGGTACTGTTGTTGCTACATCTAACGCTATTACTATAAATGATACAAGTCAAACTCCAGGTCCATCGTATAATATAGCTACCGCTGGCAACGTAACAAGTATAGATGAAGGTAGTTCGTTGACTTTTAATGTTACTACAACAAATGTCGCCGATGCAACTACTTTGTATTATACCCTAACTAATGCAGGAGATTTTGCAACTTCGTCAGGTAGTTTTACAATTACAGCAAATGCAGGATCATTCAGTGTGGTACCTACAGCAGATACAACTACAGAAGGTGCAGAAACATTTGAAGCACAAATTAGGACTGGAAGTGTAGGAGGTACAATTGTTGTAACATCATTATCAATAACTATTAATGATACAAGCCTTACTGCTGATCCTACATACTCAGTTGTTCCTCAAAATAATGCAACTGATGTTGATGAAGGAACAACATTGTTAATGAATGTCACTACAACAAATGTAGATGATGCAACTACCTTATATTGGACAGTGACAAATGCAGGCGATTTTACTACTTCAAGTGGAAGTTTTACAATTACTTCAAATACAGGCTCTTTTTCTGTGCAACCAGATGCAGATGCAACAACAGAAGCAGTTGCAGAAACTTTCCAAGCGCAGGTCAGGACAGGAAGCACAAGTGGTACAATTGTAGCTCAAACACAAAATATTACTATTAATGACACTAGTCAGACCCCGACATTTACACCTGATTACACAATTAATGTTACAGCTCTAGATAGTAATAACTATACTATGTCAGGAACAGACGCAAACGGAAGTGTAAGCGGCACAGATCCTTCATTGACTTTTGCTAGCGGTGACAAGGTAAGGTTTGCTATGAATGTATCCTCAATACATTCAATGTATGTTAAAACTATGAATAGCACAGGAACAGGAAACCAAGCAGGCGGTGTAGTGAATAATGGTGCCTACAGTGGTAATATTGATTGGACTATTCCCAACAGTGGCTCATTCCATTATAATTGTGTTAATCATTCAGGAATGAATGGTCCAATTACTGTAACTTAAGATGGCACGTTTTGCTCAAGGCAGATTTCGCTGCAAAAATCCTGAAAAATACATAGGTGGAAGCACGCCGTTATATAGAAGCAGTTGGGAATTTACTATGATGCGTTTTTGTGACGAACATCCTAGTATAACCCAATGGGTTTCTGAAGGGATTAAAATACCATATATAAATCCTTTAACAGGCAAAAAGACAATCTACGTACCAGATTTCCTAATACAGTTTAGTGATAAAACAGGTAAAATAAGAACAGAATTAATTGAGGTTAAACCCGCAAATCAAGCAATACAAGAAAAAATTGGTAGGAGTCGTAACAATCAAGCACATTACGCTTTAAATCAAGCAAAATGGAATGCGGCTAAAGCGTGGTGCAAACCTCAAGGTATTCTTTTTAGAGTTATTACTGAAAATGACATTTTTCACTATGGTAAAAAGCGGTAAAAATAAATAGTATTTATTAGAGTATTTACCATGACAAAAAAATTAGAAGAGTTACTAAACCTGCCAGAATCAAAAGAAATTATTGACGAAGATAGTAAAAAAAACAAGAAACAAAAAAGTATACCTGTCCAATCTCATACTTTAGAACAGATAGAAGAATTTGACAAAATTGCTGCAGCCTTGCCCAAAGTAAATGGACTTGGTGATATGGGTGACATTGAGCTCGACGAAGTATCTGAAAAATCTATGGCAGCTTATGAAGATTTAATGGATTTAGGGATGAACGTAGAGGCTAGATATAGTGGTAGGATCTTTGAAGTAGCAGGACAAATGTTAAAAACAAATCTAGATAGTAAAGTTGCAAAACTAGATAAAAAACTAAAGATGGTAGAACTCCAATTAAAAAAAGAAAAGTTAGATAAAGAATCTACAACAGAGAATAATGTTGTCCAAGGCGAAGGGTATCTAGTTACAGATCGGAACAGTCTATTAGAAAAACTAAAAAATATGGATAAATAGATAAAACTAGGATTATTGCAATGAAATCACTCAAAGAACTTTTAACAGAATCAAAAAAAACTTATAAATTTAAAATTCGTGCAGCTGGCGAATTACCAGAAGGATTTGTAGATAAATTAGAAACTGCACTTAACAAATACGAAGTTGTTAGTTTTTCTAAAGGTAAAACAACACCTATTACAGAAAGACCTTTGGACTTTCCACAGCTAACAAATTGCGAAGTAACAACTTTTGATGCAGAAGTAAGTTATCCAACAACAAGTCATGTACTTGAAAGTTATTTAACTCTTAATACAGACTATCCTGCTAGTCATCTTAAGGTACGTGGAGAAAATGACGAAACTGAAAAATATCAAGAAGAAAAACCTAATACAGAATATCAAACTCTTTTAACAAAAGAAGAATTAGAAAGCGAATCTGCTCAAGACAAGGTAGGTCAAAATAGGGTGATGGATTTATTAAAAGAATTAGAAACAGCAAAAAAAGAAAATGAGTTTGATCCTACGAAGGGCATAACGAAAGAAAAGTAATGCAAAGCGTTAAGGAAATTTTTTTATTATTAGAAAAAGATGAAGTAAATTACGGAATATTTTCAAAAATAATAAGCAATTTTAAAAAAAAGCCTACACTTGATAATTTAAGGAATGCTATTGAGCAAGCCAAAGATGTGAGTGTAGATTGGAAATTTTACACTGACTCGTCTAAACTAAATCAATTTTACGGAATGCTTGCAAAAGAACTAGGTGGAATTAGAGGACTGATTCACTTAGAACCGGGAACGTTTCAAAATCGACAAGTATCTTTTGTAGCAACTCAGAAAACCCAAAAATCAAAAAACAATCCAGAACTGATGCCACAGGGCCAGCATGTTACGCAGGATTTTGATCCAAAGAAACACAGAGATATAGCGCAATTACAATACGATGGTGGATTACTACCAGACGATTTAGCAGATGAATTTGGCGTTGACAAAAGTAAAAAAGACGAGCTAGACCCAAATCCTCCAAGTGCTGAATTAAAAGAGCCGCCTGAAAAAAAATATACTTATGATAAAGAACCTAGTCAACTACTTCAAAAAGGTGTTCCTGGTCATCCATTTAATAATAACATGAAATTAAAAAAACCAGGTGACGGGAAACCTCTTGCTGTATCGCCGGAAAACCCAGCAAGTGATAAATTAGGAACTAAGTCAAATACTGATAAAACCAGTACAGCAGGAAAAAGTAATGCTCAATATGTAAGTATACCTTTAGATGGATCTGATCCTGCAATCAAATGGTTACTACGTTTAAGCAGACCTAAGACCGTAAACAATAAGAAAGTTTTTCCATATGTGATTGACAGATCTCCTATAGACGGAGGTATCAACATAAGGTATGCACCTGACGGTGTAAATCCTAAACCTAAAATTCCTCCTAAATTAATTATTGATGCTAGATTCGGAGACAAATATAAATTGTTATCAGCATGGCTGACAAAAAATGGTACACCGTTGCTAACAGGAAAAACAAATGCTCCTGCAAAACAAAATAAAAAACCAACACCGGATAAAAAACCAACACCAACAAATGCAGCCAAAGCAGGATCAAAATTTGGAAAGAGTTCATTTGATAGTTATTCTAACACAATGAAACCTACAAAAAAATCTAAAGATTCATTTGATAGTTATTCGCAAACAATGACCTCAAATAAAGACTTTAAAAATAAGGAAATTAAAATGATAAATGAAGCAAGTATGAATGTGTCTATGACAGGCAACACAAGTCAGGAAGTTGCAGAGCTTATGGCACTTTTAAGAAATGCTGGAATGGAAGATGCAAAACCTGTAGCATCTATGGGAATGTTCCAGCCAAAGCCTAGCCCATGTGGATGCGGTGCTATGCATGCAGATGGATCATCGTGCGGAGAATCTGTTGAAGAAGAATGGGTTAATTCACCAGATGAGGAATATCAAGATGATTCGTATATGTTAAACGATTTGTCAGGCGGAATAAACAGAAAAAAAGATATTGCTGCTATTAAAGTAAAAGATCCATCTGTAACTACAGAAACATATATTAGTAAACTCAGAAAATCTTTAGAAGAAAAGTATTTAAAAGAATTAGACATTCCAAAAAATCCAGCTAGCAGTGATGGAAGTAATATGTCTACAGAAAAACCACCAAGTATGAAAGGATTGCCTTGTCCTCCGGGAGAAGGATATACACGAGAATCAGCACAAAAATTGCAAAAAAAATTAGAAATAGGTTTTCAAGACAAAGAACGTCCTTGGCAATATGCTGCATTTATGGTACAAAAATTGTTAGAAACAACCAACTATTGTATGCCATATGCTGACAAAGCAGCAGATGCTTTACTTGATAAAATTAGACAAGCGAATGGTGGAGAATTTCCTAAGAAAAAAGGATTCCTTGGCGGTTTATTCGATGATCAAAATGTAGATGATAAACAAGTAGAGGAAATGAAATCTCTTGCAGGAATAAATCAAAAAAAGAAAATTGTTACTACAACTGAAGTAAATGATTTACAAACTTTAGCAGGTTTATAACAAATAATCAATTATGAGTAAATCGCTTGACGGTGTAATTACTAAAAAAGCAAATCAAACAGAAACTTACACCAACGAACAAATTGAGGATCTTATGAAATGTATGGATCCTCAAGACGGATATCTTTACTTTTCAAAAAACTTTGCATTTATACAACATCCTGTCAAAGGAAAGTTGCAATTTGATCCTTATGATTATCAGGTAAGATTATTTAATACATATCATAATCATAGATTTAATATCAACATGCTACCAAGACAAACAGGAAAAACAACTTGTGCAGCCATATATCTAACATGGTTTGCAATGTTTAATCCTGATCAAACAATCCTTATTGCTGCTCATAAGTATACAGGCGCACAAGAAATTATGCAAAGAGTGAGGTATGTCTATGAATGCTGCCCTGATTATATACGTGCCGGAGTTACAAGTTACAATAAAGGTAGTATAGAATTTGAAAATGGAAGCCGTATTGTAAGTGCTACAACTACTGATAATACTGGTAGAGGTATGAGTATATCATTATTATACTGCGATGAGTTTGCTTTTGTTGCACCAAATATAGCAGAAGAATTTTGGACATCTATTTCTCCTACATTAGCAACAGGTGGTAGAGCAATTATTACAAGTACACCTAATTCAGATGAAGATACATTTGCAACGATCTGGAAACAAGCTGAGCAAAAATTTGACGATCATGGCAACGAACAAGAATTAGGCATAAACGGATTCCATAGCTTTACAGTGCATTGGGATGAACATCCTGATCGAGATGAGGAGTGGCGCGAAGCTGAAATGGGTCGTATTGGAGAAGAAAGATTCCGGAGGGAATATGGCTGCGAATTTTTAGTCTATGACGAAACATTGATAAACAGTATTACTCTTGCGAATATGCAATCTAAGAATGTTATAGTAAACATGGGGCAAACTAGATGGTATGAAAAAATAAAACCAGATGCAACATATGTAGTAGGTTTAGATCCTAGCATGGGGACAGGAGGAGACTTTGCTGCTATACAAGTTATTGAATTGCCGACTTACCGACAGATAGGAGAATGGCGACATAACACAACTGCTATACCAGGGCAAATAAGGGTGTTAAAAGATATTTGTGATTACATTGCAAAAAGTTTAAATAATCCTACAGGAATTTACTGGAGTGTAGAAAATAATGCTATTGGGGAAGCGGCATTATTAGTAATAAATGATTTCGGAGAAGAAAACATTCCGGGATTATTCTTAAGTGAACCAATGCGAAAAGGTCACGTAAGAAAATTTCGCAAAGGATTTAATACTACACATAGCAGTAAGCTTACAGCTTGTAGTAAATTAAAAGTAATGATAGAAAATGATAAATTACATATTAATAGTGCAGCTCTAATAAGCGAGCTTAAAAATTTTGTTGCAGTAGGTACAACATACAGAGGAAAGTTAGAAGAAAGCGACGATCTAGTAAGCGCAATGTTATTATGTTTAAGAATTATCAGCGTATTGCGAGACTGGGATCCACGAATATATAACTCATTTAAAAGTATGGACGAAGAAGAAGATTATCAGGCACCTATGCCTATCTTTGTAAGTACCAATTATTGATAAATACAATTATGGAAAAGAACATTAATTTTATAGGCGAAGAGCTTTTCAATAAAATCAGGAGTAAGTTTCCTTCAGTGACGTTAGGAAACCAAGAAGGTATGGTCACAAATGATCCTACAGAAGCAAGATTTTTTGATTTTGAATTTAAAGATAACAACAATGTATTAGGAAATGTAAGCATTGCGTTGGATGAAACAAGTTTAAATATAATGTATGCACAAAATTTTGTTGAAAATCAAAGCTCAACAACAAAGAAAAATTGGTATGCATTTCTAAGAGAATTAAGAAATTTTTCAAAAAAACGTTTACTGACATTTGATGTTAGAGATATAACAAAAAGTAATTTAGATAGACGAGATTATAAATTTTTAGCAAAAAACGCCGGAGAAGGAGCAATGACAGAATCACGACTTTATGGAACTAGCAAAACAAGTTACCAAGATATAGGGGCTGCAAGGTTAAGCATTAAGCATTCACAACCAGTTAACAATAATATAGCAAGTGGCCGCACACAATATATTGAGAACATTTATGTAGAAAATGCAGAGGGTGAAAGATTTAAGTATCCTATTAAGCATTTAAATGGTGCTAGAGCAATGGCTAGACATATATCAGAAGGCGGTACAATGCACGATGATTTCGGAAAACACATTGTAAGTCTCAGCGAAGAGCTAGGTAAATTAAAGAAATTCAAAAATTATGTAAGTAGATCAAGTGTAATGGCAGAAGGATTATCTGAATATGCAGATATTGTAAGCGAGCGTATTGCAACGGTAAAGAAGACGATTGAAAGTATTCAAAAAGAAAATAGATATAAAGAAATGGTTGAAAATTTCAGTAATGAAGACTTACAAGAAGTTCCGCAAGATGTTGCAGAAAACTGGATTGATCAGCTAACTATTAAACAATTTAATGAGGAACTACAAGAAGTTTTTCCTTACATTTACAAATTAATTAGTGAAAAACAAGCTAAAACAATTACACCTGATAATATTATAGACGAAGTTTCAGATGAAAGTGAAGATGAAACTGATGTTAAAAATGAAGATATGTTTACAGAATTTGAAAATTGGGCTGAAGAAACAATAGAAAATGCATTAGACAGTGAAATACATGATGGCAATGCATATGTCCATGCAGTACGCAAGGCTAAAATGAACGGCAAAAAGAAAGGTGATACTATACCCCATCCAGATTCAGATGAACCAGATATTAAAATAGAAAAAAAATTACCTATTACTGAATTTATTTTAAGCATGTATGACAGACAAACAGGACAATTTCCAAAAGGAGAAACTGCTGTTTTGACTGCAGTAGAAAAGGATTATGGCGAAAGTTTAATCAATCCAGCTAAACAGTTCATTGAAGCTATAAATCAAAAGTTCCGTGAATACCACGGTTATGATACAGACAGTGATGGAATATTGAGCGAAACTCCTATGCGTTTTAAGGCTGTACAATCAGCTAACGGAGAATGGAAAGTATTTGATACGAAAACTAAGCAGGTCGTACACAAAGCATATAATCAGCATGAAGCAGAAGGAACAGCAGAAACTCTTAATAGACAAGCAACTGAAAATGTTGAAGAAGATTTAATCGATCCTAAACCAAAAAGCGATAGAAGATATTTTGTGGTTCCAGATATGGAAGATTATTACGATATTCAGAATGACAGGAGATTTGCTGGTTATATAGAAGTTGCAGACGAAAATTCTGAAGTAATGGTTTTGCCTAACTCACGCTTTCATAAATTAAAAATGATGTACGGTAGTAAGGTACATGAAGTTGATCCACAGTTTACAAAAACTTATGAAGATGATGTAGACGAGTCCGGCTTACAATATCATATCGGTAAAAAGAAATATGGTAAGGATGGTATGAAAGCTCTTGCTCAAGCAGGACGAGATGGAGCCAATCAAGAAGAACTTGGCAGAATTAAAGATAAGTATAGTACAGAAGCTCAGGATATCTTGAAGCTTGCTGGAATAGCATAAAAGGTATATATGAAATTATTTTTTATTGTAGGCGCTGTCCTACTACTTACTGCGGCATGTACA
>MDTC01112282.1_pt1 | contig 66304 bp, 48 predicted proteins | sample 811181 | NCBI WGS metagenome assembly MDTC01 (sample SAMN05326644, study PRJNA326480) | marine metagenome | isolation source: seawater | place: Pacific Ocean: North | collected 2011
CTTCTTGTTCGTTTCTTCATGTAGCCACCTGATTGTAACGAGATGATACTATCACCTCTTATTAGGTGGCCAAATTTAGTGTGCCACTACATTATGTAATGGCTGATTCTTTTCAGCCGGTATTGTTACAGCGCTTTACACCGTGTGGAAATCACTAAGGCTGGGTACACCTTCGAGATCGATCCGGATCGCGGCGGAGTTGGCGAACAGATTGAGCCGAAGACTCTCCTTCACGCGGCGCCAGTGGCTTCGGTTGCCGTCGACCTCAATGTTGCCGCTTCCCTCGACCTCATCGAAGGAGCGTTCGCCGACCCAGATTCGTGCCAGGGTGCCGATGTCAAAACGTACAGTTGACGTCACATCCATATATTTCGGTAATCTGATGAGGATTTTCGCATAACGGTTGTTGGCTAACAGGAAGAATACGGGGATGGCTGCGCCGTCGATCTCAAATCGACAGACCGTGTCCTCTTCCGGGAAAACGCTGAGGTCCATCCGTCTCGGGAGTTCCCAGAGTATGTGGCCAATGTCCAGATCGGCATCATCAGGATTGCTGTCCGTAAACCGAGCGCCCCACTCGCCCAGGGCCATCAGCACGGGCTTCAGGGCGATACCCGCTTCGGTCAGGCGATAGTAGACCTTGTCGTTGTCGTCGACCCGTTCGAGCATGCCGCTCGACTCCAGGGATTTCAGCCGCTCGGACAACAGCGTTGGGGATATGTGCGTCATGCTCTTGCGCAGCGAGTTGAAGCTTTGAACGTCGTACAGCAAGGCGCGCAGAATCAGGATGGTCCAACGCTCACCGAGCACCTCCGCAGCGCGTGCCAACGGGCAGATCTGTCCGTATCCTTTCACGGTATTATGTGACCGTCAGGCGGATGCCATTGCTTTCTTCTGCTTTAACTTCGCCCAGTCTGCTTTGGACAGATACTTCCAGGGATTGCCGGTGTAGAAGCAGTTGAAACCACGCCGTTTGCTGCCAATGTTGTTGGGGCCCGACCAGTGCACAGTGTTCGGTCGGAAAAATACGATGTCGCCAGGGTTCATAGCCGCTTCGACAATGTCCGGATGATCGGACAGGTCGGTGGCCTTGTGGGCTTTCAGATGGGCAAACTCGGACTCCCTCAGATGGGAGCCTTTCAGAAAGTGAAGACAGCCATTGTCTTTGTCGGTCGCATCGAGTGCTACCCAGATTACGCCACCCTGCATCGCATCCGAATGGGGATGCACCTCCTCGGAGTGTTTGTTCTTGGTAAAAAAACTTGCCGTGGTCGGTTCCGGCTTTTTGCCAAGCAGAATTTCAAGAATAGGCACGTGTGCGCCATTGTTCAGAAACTCCCCAAAATAGTCGTCGAGCTTCTCGAGTCCCTTGGTAACGTTGGTAAATGGACCGGACGTTCTGGTTTGCTTGCCGGTCGCTGCTTCAGCGCGCCTGCAGATTTCATGTAATTGTGCGGACGGGACGAAGTCACGCAAGATGACGAAACCGTCTCGGTCGAATGCGGCTTTGAGATCGGCTGCCTGGGATTGATCCATGGTTGAGAGCTTCCGGAGTAATTCATAGAGTAAGTACAGATTATGTACCTATTCTTACTTATGTGTAACTTGAGGTCAATAGCGTCAGCCAACAAAAGGCAGAAAAATCACCCATATCACCCGGAACGGCGGAGGCTATCGTTGGCTGCTTCGCCATGACATCAACGATAGGTCGACCCGGGAGGTCTGCCAGATGGATCGTGGCTCCAGCTACATGGTCGACGTTCCGATGACCGACGATGGTCACGCCTTACCGCCACGGTTGAGAAGGTACGTATGGATGTGTGGGTAGTTGAAAATGCCGGGCCGGTTCAATGACGTGCCGTGAACGGCTCAGTCTTTGAGAATAGTCACGGACCCGTTATCCCCATCAACCTCGATCCGCTGTCCATGTTCAACCAGGCGGGTACCGTTGCCGGTACCCAGTACTGCGGGGATGCCATACTCTCTGGCAACAATGGAGCCGTGGGCAGTGATACTGCCTATGTCGGTCACAAGGCCCGTGGCGTAGGGGAAGAGCTGGGTCCAGGCCGGCGTCGTTAGCGGGCACACCAGGATGGTGTCGGGTTGCATCCGGTTGAAGTCATCGGGGGACATGATGACGCTGGCAATGCCAGTCACTGTGCCGGGGCTTACTGCAAAGCCGCTGATAACCTCCGCATCAGTTGCGTTGACCTTAATCGTATCAAAGGTCTTCTTGTCACCACCACCCGCCCAGCTCAACTGATTCTCCTCGGGAATAGCCGCGGGTTGCTGCAGTCGTTTGCGCTGCTCGCGAAGGTGTCGTTGTGCCGCCGCCTTTGCTTTCAACTCGGGCATGGCTTTGTCCTGGGCCTTCGCGTCGAGCGCCTGTTGCAGTTCGTCGCTGGTGAGATAAAAGACGTCGTCCGCATTCACAAGTGTGCCAGCGTCGATGAGTCGCTTGCCAAGTTCCAGGGCATAGGGCCGGAGCAGCGTCCAGGCGGTACCCATGTAAAAGATGGCTGCCTCACGGATGGGATAGTTGATCCTGGCGGTCCAGTAGAGACGGATGAATTCGAGCACTCCCCACTTCGAAACGACCCCGGCACCAGCCCAGGCGTTCGGGTCCGTCACGGTGCGTCTGGTCAGGAAGTATCCCAGTGCCTGGAACCATTTTGAGCGGCGCTTGCTGCGTACTTCCTGCTGTCGTCTGATCAGATCGAATCCCGTGTTTCGTACCATGGCTTTCAGATTGGTAATAAAGGGTAGTGGTGCTTCGATGAGTGCAGCTTCTACGAAGTCCAGATTGAACACCTGTTTACCGTAGGTATCCAGGTAGTGGTTGATCGCGTTCAGCACGCCGTTACCCTCTGGATGAACCTTCAATTCGTCCAGAAACCTGGCAACCGGCGTGATAATCATCAGCTCATAGAGCGACGGGATGCTACGAATACGGTCGGCGATGGCGCGCATGTCCATTTCGGCTTCGAGCGTCTTCGACTCAAACCCGGAAAGGAATGTGCCACTGCTGAGACTCATGTCAGGCGCGTTCACCTTGAGAAAATTCTGCAGCGCCTGATCAGTCATTTTCGTCGCACCGATGATGGCGCGCAGCACTTGCCAGTATCTTGTCTCCGCCATGGCCAGGGCCTTCATGCCCGCCAGTAATTCCTGGTTGGTCGCTTCCCCGGGCGCAAGTTCGCGCCAGCGATCGAGCTTACCCAGATAAGTTGGCAGGCTTTCCCGGCGCCACCGGGTAACCGCCTCTGCCTTGATGAACATGCGCGACCACTGATAGGCAAGCCAGATCCAGTGTTGCGGGCTGCCTTTCAAATCCATCAACAGCATCATTCGGGTGGCGCCGTTGCCGTTATTGCGGTTGTTGAGGTTGTTGACATCAACTTTGTCGGTGGGCCCCGTGGACCGGGGTTGTCGGAATACTGTTATCAGTGACCGGTACCAGGGAACCACGCCGCGCTCGCTTCTGACCTTGGCCCAATGGTCCCTCGATTCTTCACCCTGATGTACGTAGATGGCCTGAAAGGCGTAGCCATTGACCGTAGCGATGATAAAGTTGCTCAGATAGTTCCGGGTGAATGATCCTTTCCACTCCCAGTTGTCCGGCCAGGTCTGGGTATCGTAGAGGCCTTTCAGGTACAGATCCTCAAACAGCGGTGACAGTGGCTCCGGCATGATCTCGGACGCCATGCGTTTGTACAGCTGCGCCCCGGGGATTTCCGGCCAACCGATGTCTCCCAGCGGTTCGGGCGGCAGCCTGGTAATCGGCCGCGCCTGTAACAGGTACAAGCGACCGGAAGCGATAGCCCACTCGATATCCTGGGGTACGCCGCCAAACTGCTCTTCGACACGCAGGGCCAGTTCTGCCAGTTCCGTGAGTGATGCCTCAGAAAGTGAAGAGGTCGCCTGATCTTCCTTGGCGACATCCTCTATGCGCGTACCCTGGGCACCATCGGCAACAATCTGCTGTGCCTTGTCGCCCAGGACTGTCTCTCTGACGCCAAGTGTCTCCCTGTCTATCACATAGGTATCCGGTGTTACCTGACCGCTCACCACTGCCTCTCCCAGGCCGAAACTGCAGTTGATAATCATTTCTGAACGATCGCCATTGACGGGATTAGCCGTAAACAGAATGCCGGAGACTTCCGAGGGCACCATGATCTGCACCACCACCCCCATCGCCACCGCACGATTATCAATTCCCATCTCGTGTCGATAGTTCATGGCCTGCACATTCCACAGGGACGCCCAGCATAGCTTCACCGCCGCCGCCACCTCGTCGGCACCCGTCACATTCAGAAAGGTCTCCTGCTGTCCCGCGAACGACAGGTCCGGCAGATCTTCCGCGTTGGCGGAGGAGCGAACCGCAACAGACGGCTGCCCGGGAAGTTCGTCATAGGCCGCGGTGATCGCCGCCAGTTTGTCCGCCTGTTGTTCATGTTCGGCAAACAGCTGCGCAATGTTGACGGAGGCCTGCTCAAAGGAGATGGCACCTTCGTGCACCGTTGGAATCGAGAGCTCGAGAATCCTGTCGTGAAGTTGATTGTCACTGACGAAGCCACGATAGGCAGAAATTGGAATCTGAAAACCCGCGGGGACGTTGTATCCGCCATTGGCAAGCCGGGAAAGTGATCTCCCTTTGCCGCCAACGACTTCGAGGTCATTGTTTCTTGTATTCAGCGGGACGGTGAAGGCTTCTGTCATCATTAACTCAATATTGTTACACCTCGAGGTCACATTATGACGCTTATTAAGGTCTCTGGAAAACTTGGGGTAAGATCGTACGCCGAGTTCCAATGCTAACAGACACGGAAACCAACCGAAAACGGGTGAACTGCGTTTTGCCCTGATCGTTGCGTGTCTCTACAGTGGGATCAGTCACCGCTTGAAAGAGAGAAAGAAAATGATGAATCGCAGCAGCAATCTGCATAGCCTAATATTAGCGCTTACCGTCCTGGGCCAAAGTGCCCTTGCCGAGGACGCCTATTCCCCCTATCTGGAACAAGCCTACCCTAACAGCGTGTACTGGGGTGACACCCACGTTCACTCTAGTTTATCCGCTGATGCTTATTCTATGGGTTCAAGAGTTACGGCCGATACTGCCTATCGTTTTGCCAAGGGAGAAACCGTTACCACGAGCAGCGAGCAGTCAGCACGTCTCAGCCGTCCGCTGGATTTTCTTATGGTGTCGGACCATGCAGAAAATATGGGAGTGATGTCGCGGATTGCTGCAGGGGATGCCGACCTACTAAAGACAGAAAACGGCAAAATCACAGCTCAAGGTTTTAAGGACAACCCAGTGTCCATGCGAGACCTTCTTAACTCGGAAACAATAGAAGAATACTACCGCCTGATGAGTGGTGTGATGTCCGTTAAGAACGGCTGGAAACTCGATTACGATACGGACCTTGGTTTCCGGCGTTCCGTCTGGGATGAGGTCATTGAGAATGCAGAACGGTACAACGATCCGGGCACCTTCACCACATTCATCGGCTTTGAATGGAGCGGCGACGTAATGCTGCACCGCAACGTCATCTTCGAAGGCGGACCCGAGCAGGCGAGACAAACCTATCCCTATTCCAACAAAGAAAGTCAAGACGTCGAAGATCTCTGGGCCTATCTGGACGAGTATGACAAACGGGTGGGTGGCAAAGTTCTCGCCATTCCCCACAACGGCAATCTCTCTAGAGGCCGAATGTTTGCGCTCACTGATTTTAACATGAAGCCCTTAACGGCGGCATACGCAAAAACCCGGGCTCGTTGGGAGCCGCTCCTCGAAGTCACGCAAAACAAAGGCGACAGCGAAACCCATCCACTGGTTTCCCCGGACGATGAATTTGCAGACTTCGAGAAGATGGGGGTTTTCGGCAAAAAAGCAGCAGCGGGTAAGCAGAGCAAATCCGCAGTAAAATCGAAACAATCAAAAAAATCATCCACCGGCACAAAAACTCCAGCCAATAAAAAGGCGCAACCGAAAAACCCTGCCAAAGGCAAGGCCTGGGTGGAAGCGCCCGAGCAAAGTGTCGTCGAACTTGCCGCCCAGTCTTTTGCCCGCCCCGCCCTGAAGTTGGGACTGGACCAGAAGTCAAAACTCGGCAGTAATCCGTTCAAGTTCGGCATGATCGGCAGCACGGATTCTCACACGGGGTTGACCACCGGATTCGAGGACAACTTTTGGGGTGGCCTAGGCGTAGCCGAACCCAGCCAATACCGCGCGGCCATTTTTTCGAATGACAACGCGGCGGGATATGCAGCGGTTTGGGCCCAGGAGAACACGCGGGCATCCTTGTTTGCCGCCATGCGCCGCAAAGAAACCTATGGCACTACAGGCCCCCGAATTACGGTACGTTTCTTTGGCGGGTGGGACTACGCGGCGGATGACGCCCTGCATCCGGGCCTGGCCCGGCGAGGCTATGCCAAAGGTGTACCGATGGGTGGGGACCTCACACACGCGCCCGCAGGTCAATCACCAAATTTCCTTTTACGCGCAGTAAAAGATCCGGACGGCGCGAACCTCGATCGGGTTCAGGTAATTAAGGGCTGGCGTGATGCCAAAGGCGCGCTCCATGAGCGGGTGTATAACGTCGCCTTATCCGACAACCGGAAAGCTAACGCCAATGGTAAGGCCGTGACTGTGGGTAACACGGTCGATGTTGCCCAGGCCACCTACGCAAACAGCATTGGTGATGCTGAACTCGCCGTTGTATGGACGGACCCCGATTTCAACGCGAAGGAAGCGGCGTTTTACTATGTGCGGGTGTTGGAGATTCCGACACCCCGCTGGACCGCTTACGATGCCAAGCGCTATGGACTCCACGATCTACCGGAAAGAATTCCTCTGATCACCCAGGAGAGAGCCTATACCTCACCTATTTGGTATACCCCCTGAGCGCTGCCAGAGTAATCAAGGAGCCCCTCGTCCACTTTCTGCTCGTTGGTCTACTGATATTTGTGGCGTTTGATTTCATACCCAACCAAGGGTCCGACGATGTAAGGGTCATCGTGGTCGGTGAGGCACAGCTGCTGCCGCTTATCATGGCTCGCAACCCACGTCTTGGTGTGGACGCCGCCCGCGAATACCTGAAGTCTATTGAGCAGGAGCAGCACGCACAATTGACTGAAGACTACGTTCGTGAAGAGGTAATGTACCGGCAAGCGATCGCACTGGGTCTCGACAACAATAACTACAACGCGCGCCGTCGACTGATCGGACAGCTCGAATACATCAACCAGACCTTTATTTTTGACTCACTCGAAGTCGGCGAGCATGAATTGGTGGCGCACTTTAAAGCGAACAAACAGCGGTATTTTGTGCCGCAAGAGGTGACCTTCACCCACGTTTATTTTTCCTCAGACAGCGCATCTTCCGACCGCTCTTCTTCAAACAAGGATGGCGATGCCGCACGTGATCAAGCAGATGTGGAACTGGCACACCTCAACAACATCAACCTACCGTTTCATCTCGCTTCTTCCCGCGGCGAGCACTTCCTTTATCATCGAAATTACGTCAACAAGAATATGGACGAGGTGGCGTCACACTTCGGCGCCTCATTCGCAGCCAGCGTATTTGCCGTTGACCAGCCTCAGGGAAACTGGCTCGGTCCGTTCCAATCTGAGTACGGCTATCACCTGGTCCTGCTTAGTAGCAATAAGGAAGGATATGTCCCGCCTCTAACGGACATCCAGGCGAAGGTGCTTGATGATCTGACTCGTATCAAGGTCAAGGAACAGCTGGACCGTCTTTATGAAGAAGTTCGCAGTACCTACGAAATACAGATTGCTGAGCCAGGGCTTGAGTCATGATCCGCCTGCTGTTTCTACTTCTGTTTTCGGGTGCCGCCGTGGCAGATGATTTTCGACCACTGTTCGTTGAGCTGAACGAACTTGAAGGATTCCGCTACACCGTTCGCGTAAAACTACCACCGCAGATACCGGTGACCAACCACCCGACCATTGAGTTCCCTGATTTTTGCCGAGTGCAGCCAGGCACTGACAATATCCATATCTGCAACCAAGACCTCGGTGGCGCCACTCTGCTCATTGCGTATCCCGGTTACGGCGTGCCGAATTCAGCCGTGGTCAAGATGTCGTTTTTGACCGGTGAGGAACATACGATCACTTTGTCGAGCGGTGTACATAGCTGGCGGATACCCATGCGCGAGGAAGTGACCACTGTGGCAGTTCAATACACCTGGCTCGGCATGGAGCACATCTGGATCGGTTTTGATCATTTGCTATTTGTGCTTTGTCTCATATGGATTGCCGGAAGTCTGCGTCGTATCTTGATCACCATAACCGGCTTCACGCTGGCGCACTCGGTTACGCTTGCTCTATCAGCGCTGCAAATAGTCGTTTTACCGGTGCCACCGATTGAAGCCGTCATCGCGCTGAGTGTGTTATTCCTGGCAACAGAAATCGCCCGGGGCGAGCGTGGCTTTAATGGCGCCAAGGGTGCTAATGGAGCCTCAGGCTCACTTACCTGGCGTTACCCGATTGCGGTGTCCAGCACCTTTGGCCTGTTACATGGTTTGGGCTTCGCTGCGGTGCTCAACGAAATAGGACTGCCACAGACGGAACTCGTAACTGGCCTGGTGTTTTTTAATGTTGGTGTGGAGATTGGCCAGGTCGTATTCGCGTTAATCGTTGTCCTATTACTGAGGGTGTTACAGCCGTGGACCTGGTTCTCATTACATGGACAGACCGCCGTCAGCTATTTTGTCGGTTGTGTTGCCGCCTACTGGTTCATTGAACGCAGCGCTAACTTTCTAAGTTAGCTGTCGGCGTCGCGTCACGAAACTGATCTTCCCTCACATTCTCAGGCTCGAGAAAATATAGAGGTGTCTTGAAAACTGGGGGAAGATCAAACGAAACACCCTTGCAGAACGTCGTTTTTAATATCAACGGCATGCTGCGTAAGATTAAAATCGATGAGCAAAGCACTCCCTTAAATGAGATGCTCATCTGTTCCATTTGTTTGACGACGGACAGAGGGCATGTATTACTTCTTTCTACGTCGGTAGCTTTAGCTCATTTCACCCACTCCATATCCTGTCTGCAGTTGGCCATCCTGGCCAGCGAATCAGAAAAATGAAGCGATCAGTGAAGCCACGATCGACCTGATTTATATCTCAAGTGAATGTCACTCTTCTAAATCGTGATTTTTGTAGCCGCAACTTCCGTGATGGAATCACAAGTTTCCCCTCGGGGAACTTGCAAACAGTGTTTTACATATATGGACAACAAACAAAAAAAAGGAGGGTTAGATAACCCTCCTTTTTAGGCGAATCAGCAAGATGACACCTAGTTGCTAAATCCGTTGTAGCTGACCTGAAGCATCCATGTTCTTGGCGTCGGCAGTACACCAGGTACGGTTCGGTTACCGCCTGCATCACGGTAAGCTGATCCGGCAGTAAATGCCTCATCCATATCAGTAAGGTTCTGTGCAGACAGATCGATTGTCCAGGCCCCTCGCCTTACACCCAGCGTCAGGTTGACGTTTTCCCAGCTTTCCTCAGCGGGTACTCTCTCCGTTGGCCAGGCGGCATAAGGCCTTGAACGATGAGACCAGTTCAGTGAACTGAAGAAGTACCAGCCCGTGTCCATCAAGGGAGCGTTATAGCTGGCACGAACGGCGTGGGTCCATTCGGCTACCAGCGGTGTGTCATTACCCTCCAAGAGCATTAATGGATACGAGGACACAATATCCGATGAGTCATCGGTGATCTCTCCGTCGATGTAGGCACCTGTATAGCCGAAGCTCAGTGAATCCGTGGCGCGCCACATGAGATCCCACTCGTAGGAAGTGATTTCTGCATCGCCGCCAGGAATAACGCCTGAGGCCTCTCGGTCATCGGTACCATCCGAATTGTCATCAACCCAGAATGAAACGCCAACTGGAACATCCTGCCAGTCGGCCTGAGCGATAGATGCCTGCACAGTGAGGCGCTTGTCAAACAAACTCCACTTCGTCCCGATTTCAATACTGGTTACCTCGGTACCATCTGAAGATACGAAATTTGAAAAACCTCCAGCTTCGAGATCTTCCATTTGCTGTGATCTCAGAAAGATCGGTGCACGAAAACCTGTGGCAGCATTCAGATAGATCATACCCTCGTTAGTGGGGTAGTAGGTTACATTGATCCGTGGATTCAAATTGTCGAAGCTGAAACTGTTGGGATCCTGAGTCGATGTGCCAGTATAGGTGCCGTGCTCTAAAGGATGGCCCCCATGATTTCCTTCAGGTGGGTCATTCAATGGATCCCGGTTAGTTCTGTCATTACCCAGTTTCCGGTCATCTTCCTTGTATCGCAGACCAGCCAGTACAACCCACTGGTCATTGATCTCATAGCTGACTTCACCATACAGAGACCACGCTTCGGAAGCCCTTAATGTAGTTTCGACATACGTGCTCTGATAACTGAAAAAGTCTCTCTCAACCGTATAGTCGATATCCACGATGCCGGTGAACTTCTGGAATGAATCATGGGCATAAGCTCCAACGAGCCACTGAAGGGGGCTGTTGCTGGTCGAAACCAGACGGAATTCCTGAGAGTCTGTCTCGTTGGGCCAGTCGAAGAGGATACCCACTTGAGGGCCCCCACTGTCATAGTTAAAGTAACCAATTGATTCTGCATGCCCCCATGAACTTGTGAACTCCGCCCAGCCCAGGTCCCACTTGATATTAAGGGTAGTCCACTCGGTAGTAGCTGAATTGTCAGGTATACCGTTGGTGAATCTAGCCGATGTTGCGCGATTGGTTATTGGCCGCAAAATCGTCTCACCATTGTCAGTACTGATGGTTGATGTTGAGGTAAAGAAAAGTGTCTCCCAGTCCCATTCAGAGTGCGACAAGGTGACATCAAGTGAATCCGATATCTTCCAGAGTGCCTTTATCCGCCAGTTGTTGGCTTCGTACTCGGTCGGGTTATCGATATCAGGGCGGTCCTGAACTTCACCTTTGCCCGGATCGTAGCTATAGCTGTAGGATGCGCGAACAGCGAAGGTGTCCTCTACCAGAGGAAGATTTGCAACGACGCTCAAGCTTTCGGCGTTCCCCGAGATTCCAGACCGGTTGCCGTACCCGGCCTTAACTTTATAGCCGAAGTTTTGAAGATCAGGATCATTGGTATAGACCCGGATTGAACCACCAGTGGCATCCTGGCCGAAACTGGTGCCCTGCGGGCCACGCAGTACCTCAACACGCTGTACATCAAAGTAGTCTATGTTGGGTGATACCTGACTACTGACTCCAACCCAGGGTACATCATCCACATAGTAGCCAACTGCACTTTGACCGTCATCCGCACTTACACTGGTAATACCACTTCCACGCATTTGTACGGTATGGTCATTTCTGGAGTTCTCCTCCTGCATCACCAGACCTGGTATGTAGTCATACAGGTCGCGGGTATCCAGAATGTTCTCGGATTCCAGATATTCTCCTGAGAAAGCCTGCATGGAGAATGGTGTCTCCATGATCTCAGTATCACGTCTGGTGGCTGTAACGACCACCTCTTCCACATCATCTCTTGCAGCCCTTTCATCTTCATCATCCGCAGCATTTGCTGACATGGACGTGAGAAAGCTGACAGCTACCCCAAATAGTGGAACCTTTATCCAGCTACAACTAAAGAATCTATAGAATCTGGAATTCACTTTAATTTTATGCATTGCAATTCCCCCTTCCGTTGATAAGTCACTCCATCCTGAGCACAGTATTCTAGTTGCGCTCTGAATATGTTTAACCTACTAAAAGGATGTGTATGAGGTAAACCCAGGTTTGCCCATTAATCTTTGAAGTTCACCCAATTTTTGAGGAGACCAGAAATATAGGACGATTATGCAAAAAACGAATACTGACGTTTGGTTTGGGGTGGTTATTCTTCTGAAACTGATGATTGTATCTCTACGTACGTACGGTAGTGACTGTCCGGGTCTGCCATAAGAACCTCATGTGATCCGGTTTCGAGTATTCGCCCCTCTTCGAGGAATACGATCTGGTCAGCATTTGCTATGGTTGACAAGCGATGAGCAATAACGATGACCAGCTTGTTCTTTGCAGCTTCCTTCAAAGCGGATACGAGGTACGACTCGGTTTCAGGATCCAGGGCAGAGGTTGGTTCATCAAGAATCAGTATACTGGCGTCCTTTAGCAAACCTCGAGCAATGGCAATTCTTTGCTTCTGGCCTACAGACAATTTGCTGGTAACTGTGCCCAGCAGGGTGTCATAACCGTCAGGTAATTTGCTGATGAAATCATGGGCCCCGGCGATTTTTGCCACCCTGGTCACATCCACAAGCGACACACCCTGACAGCCGTAGCGTATGTTATCCTTGATGGAGTCAGAGAACAGTTGGGTTTCCTGGAAGACATAAGACACCTGTTTGCGCAGACTCACCAGAGAGATCTCCGTAAGATTGACATCGTCAATCTGGATGAATCCTTCCGTTGGATCATTCAGTCCGGGTACCAGTAGTGCCAGGCTGGTTTTCCCAGCGCCGGTAGGACCCACGAGTGCAGTAATCTCTCCCTTTCGGATTTTCAGATTGATATCAGTAAGTGCTCTTCTCCCATCCGGATAAACATACCCGACCCCTTGCATGACGACGTCCCGTTCAATTTCCATGAGCTCTTTGCCGGTTCTGTCCGCTTCCGTAGGCATGTCCATCAGGAAGAAGACTCGCCGAATGCCAGGAACACTATGCTGAATTCGTGCCCATATAAATGGCAAATACCCGAGACTGCCTGCCAGCCATGAGTAATAGTAAAACAATACACCATAATCTCCTGGCGTCAGCATGCCTTCAATGACCCGACTGCTAATCAGGTAGAAAGCCAGGAATCCAAGCAGTGCGCTGGAGGCTCTTACGGCAATACCCAGAATGATCTGAATCAGTACCTGGGCTCGATGACGTTTGAATGATTCTGCGCTGGCTTGATGAAAACGGTTTCTCTCTCTTTTATTACCACCAAGGCTTTGAATAGCCAGTATATTACTCATGCCTTCTTCAATATTGCCTGTTGTAGCCGAACCAGCTACACGACTGGCCTGGCTGCGGCGTCTGAGTAACCTTGGAAAAGGGAGAATTGCAAGACACTGCATTGGCAGTATCAGTGCAGCCAGCCAGACTATCTCGGGTGCTGAACCATAGCTGGTGGCCATCACATAAAGCACCACGATAGCGCTGAATACCGACAGAGGCGGTGACATAATCACCTGGTAGAACACGTTGCTGATCGCCGTTGTGTCGTACATGATCCTGTATAGGCTGTCACCGATTCGCTGGTCCTGCAGCATACTCATTGGCAGCTTTTGAATGCGTTCGAAGAGCTGAGCCCGCAGCAGATGGTTAATGGCCTGGGTCAGCCTGAGCTGCAGTCTGAACTCGATAAAGCCGATCAGACCGGCAAATTTACTGTGCGCCATGTTGGCTTCGTTCTCAGTCTGGGTGGCGGTGTCATGCCCCTGCATAAGACCGGCTTCGGTCTGATCAGTGGTTCCGCTAGCAGTGCCGAAACCACCGAAGAGTGCAACCATGATTGCACCAAGAATAATGATACATACCATCATTTCGAAGGGAGAGCGGCCTTCGAGAAATTGTACGAAAGGAGCAAAATATGCAGGAAATGCTGAGGGATTGACGGGTTGACCGAGTATGACGTTGTCAATAACAATCTTCATAGGCCACGGCATGACGAGGGGTGTCAGCAGTGCCAGACCGACGAAGAAGCACTTGAGAGCGAAGCGGGTTTTGACGTATTTGAGATAGGTGAGTGCACGCCAGACAACACTGAGGGTTTCCCGAAACCCTATATCGGTCTTCAGGTCGAGCGGGCTCACTGCCGCATCCAGTTCCCGCTCCCTCGTGCGCCCCGTGGATGTTTGATTGACGGCGGTATCGCTCATCCATCATCTCCGGGACTGTCATTGCGGTCTTTGCCTTCTGATGACGACTTTGAACCTAATGTCATTTCGGTATCAACAAATCGGCGGTATCGTCCGTCGCTGTCACTCATCAACTGCTCATGTGTGCCATTTTCGATAATGCGTCCCTGGTCCAGATACAGTATCTGGTCCGCCTTCTGAATCGTTGAAATCCGATGGGTTATCAGCAGAATAATTCGATTCCTGCCCCACTCAGCCAACTGATTAAGAACCTTTTGTTCTGTTTGTGCATCCAGTGCCGCTGTGGGCTCATCCAGGATCAGAATTGATGCATCGCGGACAATAGCCCGGGCAATGGAAAGTCGCTGGCGCTGACCGGTTGACAGCTTTCCGCCACGATCTCCCAATACTGTATCAAGCCCCTCAGGCAGACTGGAAATATACTCATCGACGCAGGCTATTCTAGCTGCCTGCCATACCTGATCGTCGTCAGCTTCGGGCACTACGTAACGAATATTGTCGCGCAGGCTCATGGCAAAAAGGATGTTTTCCTGGAGAGCAATGGAAACATTGCCGCGCAGACTGTCGAGCTCAATATTCCTGAGGTCGATGTCATTGACGCTGATATGACCCGTATCGGGATCAAATAAACGACTGAGTAGTGCCATCAGTGTACTTTTTCCTGATCCGGTGGGCCCGACGATTGCTGTAATGGTGCCGGTCGAAGCAGTAAAGTTAACATCAGTCAGTACTTGTGATTGCGATTCATAGCCAAAACCGACCTGATGAAAGCGGATTTGCTTTACTTTGGCTGGCATCTGCACAGCATCGGGTGAGTTCACAACATCCGGTTCGATATCCAAAATGCTAAATACCCGTTCCAGCCCCATGGCCATGTCCTGTGCCATGGTCCATTGCCTGAGCAACCCCTGCACCAGATTAGCCGCTGCGAATTGCTGTCCCTGTGCCCACTGAAATGCACCGAGGTTCCATTTAACAAAGCTAAGGCCAATCAGGGCGATAAGCACTGCGGCAAAGGTTTCGCGGCTCTCACTTGCCCAGAGCGCCATCATGAACTCACCACCCAGTAGTATGGTGGCACTCAAGGTAAACATGACAATGGTAATAATGGCTACCAGCGATCGAACACGATACGCAGCATTAAATGCGACTACCGAGTCGGACTCGAAGCGCTGCTGTTCTGTGTTTTCTGTACCACTGATCTTCACAAGTGATACAGCTCCCAGAATCTCTTGTATTCTGGAGGTCAGATCTGAATTTGTCTCTCTGGCTAAAAGCGAGCGGGTGCGCATGCGGGGTGAGAACCAGGTAGCCCACAACAAAGCCAGGATTGCCGCAGACAGAACCAGCAAACCCAGCAACGGGTCCAGGGCGCTAATAAACAGGAATGCGACAGTGTACTGCACAACTTGGGTAAGGATTGAGATGACCATGCCTATGATCGCAGTTACCTGGGCACTGTCCTGATAAATCCTGTAAACAGAATCACCAACCCGGTGGTCGCCATGGTAGCGAAGTGATAGCTGGTGCCATCGTTCCACTAATGCCAGGCGGAGTTCCTCGTTGATCTGCTGCATTATCCACACATTGTAGTAGGGTAGGACGACGGTGAATGGAAACATCAGCAAAGCCATTGCAATCAGGAAAAAGATATACATCCATTGCAGGTTTTGTCGTTCTGCCACACTCAGGCTGTCAACAGTCCCGGCTGCGAGTTCGGGGTGCCCGATAAAATCAGCAAGAAATGGTGTCAGAGGCTGAGCTTGAAGTATCGATTGATTGAGCAGATCAATGGTAAAGAATCCAGTTATTATGCCCACCAGGGTGCTGAGCCAGACAATGGCATAGTAATAGACGAGGTGGCAGCCCAGCCGTACTCGTAGTTCGAGTTTGCCTGCTGTGGTGCGATACTGCAGCAACCACATCGACAAACAACCCAGGGTAACAATGATGGTCAGGGCATTATCAAGCCAACCTGTAACAACCAGCACAGCAAACAGATTTGCCGCTGAACCGACGATGATGAGCAATACTGTGATACCCAGAGATACGTGACCAGTAACAAAGACCAATGCCCAGCACAGTACGACCATCACGAGATGGCCAAGCGCCAGAGTATCTGTTTGCCAGCTCTGCCCAACTGGCAGTATCCCACTGAAGATACCAGTAACCACAAAAGATGTTGTCAGCAAAGGGCCATGGTAGAAGCACCAGTTGCCGTCTGCTGAGGTTGAGAAATGGTTTGATCGCAGCAGGGTTTGCTCACGCCAATAACCAATAATCATTGGCAGAAGATATGGCCAGGTGCGAATGAATACTCTGACGATATCACTGAAACCACGCCCATCGTGAATCGTTAGTTGATCCTGGTCAGCAGGTATAGCTGCATCACCCCAATTGGGTAATGCATTGATCCTCTGCTGATCTTTCACACTGTGCCTGTCCGCGGTTGGTGCAAGTAGCTGATTCCTGTGGCAATTTTTAACGGATTATTGCGAAATACGCGCCGATTTGTCCATTTTCTTTAGCAGAGGTCTGACAGCTATTTCACAACCGGTGCCACCTCAGTAATGAATCGATCCAGCAAGTCCAATTTTTCCTGTCCGGCACCGATTAGTTTTCCCAGTGTGAAATCAGGAATAATTAATTCGTTAACCCCTGCTTCCTTATAGGAAGCAACGATGTCACGTAACTCACTGACGTTGCCGATAATTCCCGGTGTCCCCGGCATGGGCGTTGCCTTCATCCGTTTAATAAATGCCTCATCATCGCTGAGGAACAGGAGTACACAGGCACTGCGTTCGATTTCGCTAGGATCTCTGCCAACCGTTTCACAATGCTGGTCCAGAATTTTCATCTTATGAACCATCGTTGCAACATCACCCCAGACGTTCCATTCATCTGCGTACTTGGCAGCAATCTTCAGCGTCACTTTCTCACCTCCACCCCCTACCAGCAGCGGTAATTTCTTTTGTTTGGGTTTGGGCATCAAAGGTGCGTGCTTTAACGTGTAGAACTCACCTTCAAAATCAAAGAATTCGTTTTCGAACAATCCCTTAAATATCTGGCAGGCTTCATTCAGCATTCTCAAACGACTGGGGAAGGTGCCGTATTCAATGCCATAGGCTTTGTGCTCATTGAACTGCCAGCCGGAACCGATTCCCAACACAACTCTGCCGTCACTGAGGTTGTCAAGGGTCGAAACCATCTTGGCTAGAACAGCGGGATGTCGATAGGTGTTCCCGGTCACCATGGTGCCTAATCGTACCCTCGGTACATCCCGGGCCAGGGCAGCCAAAGTGATCCAGGCTTCATGTATATCAATGGAAAGGTCATCCCCATCTGGTAGAAAATGGTCTGCCAGCCATAGGCCATCCCAACCGGTTGCCTCAATATGTTGCCCCAGTGTTTTCTGATCTTCATAACAACTGCGCGGGTTAGGCCAAAATCCAAACCTCATTATTGTTCCCCTTTATTTCATAGTTAGTGATTAGTTTACTAAAGCAGACGACTTATTGATCTAGTCTGTTACTGCTCCAGATTCCTGCAATCGTTGCACTTGACTCAAAATGGGCTTTAGTAGCTGGTATCAAGACGTCCTGCATGGGCAATGGAACTGTCTAAGGTGTCAACAGTATGGCGAGGTTTTCACCAGAGAAAGTTGAATCTATTGCCCGTTGGATATCCTTGAACGGCATTCCATCTGATATGAGCGGTGTCGGGTCCAATTGGTCGTAAGCAAGCATATGCAGGGAAAGTCGCCCATTGTTGCGATTCTGTCCGTGTCGTCCTGCCATAATGCCCGATACGGTCAGTTGCTTCACTAACAGTATTGCTGGATCAAATCTGGTGACGGGTACAAATCCTGCCAGAATGATATGACTACCCTGCCTTGCCATCTGCAGTGCCTGGTCAAATACCGCACCTTGCCGAACTGCGACGATTATGGCATCGGATCCTCTGAACACTGGGTGCTCGCCTTCCTTTGTGAAGATTTTTTTCACTTCTTTGATCGCATCGGTATCATTGGAATTAATGACCTTGTGAGCACCCAGTTCTAGAGCTTTGTCCAGTCTTTTTGAGTCGACATCAATAGCAACAATCGGGGCAGCACCGGCGACTTTTGCCGCCAGCAATGCCAGTAATCCAATCTTTCCCATGCCTATGATCACAACAGATTCCCCTGGCTTCAAATGACATGCTTCAACAGCACCGACACCGGTATGCATTGGTTCGACAAATACAGCAGCTTCGTCAGATACATGCTCTGGTACTTTCTGTACCCCTCGTTGTGGGGATACGAAGTAATCTGCCCAACAACCGTAGTTGCCCGTGAATGAAATTGGTACTGCCCGGTCTCCCGCTGCCCAGCCGGTGACACCCTCGCCGACTTCGACAACATCAGCAACAAATTCATGCCCCCTGATCAGCCCCGGTTCAATTTCCCCGTGTAGTGCGTCCAGATATTCAAGATCGCTTCCGCAGATAAGAGCACACCGGGTCTTCAACAACAGTGACCCCGGTTCCACCGCAGGCATTGGGACCTCACGGTATTCCATTGTTCTTTTTTCTCCAGTCGCTACACAAGCTTTCATTGGGTATCCCCATCAATGATGTTCTATTCACCCATATTTTATATCAGTCAGTTCTCTGTTGCTCTCGCCAATAGATTGGAGTTACCCCAGTATACAGCTATACAATTCCTGTGGACTTTCAGAATTCAGATCTGGCCCCCTTATAAAGTTGTTGTCAAGATACGCGGGGCTACGTACCGTGATGCGTCATATAAGCTGGTGAGGTAGAAATTGGGTGATCATCGGTGCCGCTTGATTTGAACGCGTTCACTGCACTGGATATGCTCTGACGCTACAATGGCAATAAAAGGCGCCAAGAGGCGTCAAAAGAAGCACCAGAGAATGATCTCCATATATGAACAGGTCGTTGTGCGAACCCTCGTGCCACAGAAGTTTTCGGGAACTCCCATTGGAAGTCTGTGGTTCAACAGAATTCCTGATAATTAGACCCAGGTAACAGACGCCAAGACTGGCGCGGATAGCAAAAATGGAAATAGTAAACCCTGATGCTGATTTGCATACACATTCACTGCAGTTTTCAGATGGCTTGAATACTATCGATGAACTTGTACAGATGGCTGGCCGATTGGGTCTCAAGAAACTGGCTATAACAGATCACTCAGATGCCAGAACTTACCCTCTGGTAGCATTCAGAGTACTTATCGATCGGTATCAAAACGTACTTAATGATGTAGAGGTCATTCTTGGCGTGGAAGGTGATCTGCTGAATGATGAAGGAGATATTTGTACCACCATCCAAAAGCAGGATTCTGAATTTGCCATTTTGTCAGCGCACCGCGATAACTTCAAAGGAGATCACAAGAATGTGACTGCAGCCTACATAAAGGCCATGGAAAGACATCATCGCAAGATACAGTTTATAGGTCACCCATGTGACGGATTTAAGGATGTGAATATCGAGGAACTGACTGTGGCAGCAAACAAATATGCTATTCCTCTGGAGCTCAATGTTGCGAATCTTGTTTACAAAAGGTCTGATCTTGAAAAGGTCGATACTATGCTGTCAATTGCTGACCAGATCGTGGTCAACTCGGATGCTCATTCATTGGCTGACATGGCTGCCAGGTCGAAGGGCTTTGATTATCTGCGGGGGAAGGGCCTTCTTACATGACGGAAACACACATATTAACGCTTGATACTAAAGCTGCTTCTCTTGAAGTCGTGGGCGGTAAAGGAAGGTCACTTGCCAGGATGGCATCGGCGGGAATGGATGTTCCTGACGGATTTTACGTGACGACCTCAGCTTATAGACGATACATTGAAGAGAACTACCTGCAGCAAGCGATACTTGATCTGGCGAAGCCCCAGGTCACTGGGAGGATTCTCTCATTCGATGCCGCATCTACTGGCATTCAAACATTGTTTGAAAAAACCGGATTGCAGACAAACAAACTGCTAGCGGAAATTGTTACAGAGATTCGTAGCGCCTACGCTGCACTGGATGGTGACGACCCGCCAGTTGCGGTACGTTCTTCGGCCAATGCTGAAGATCTACCTGATATGTCTTTTGCGGGTCAGCAAGATACCTATCTGAATGTGCGTGGTGAAGAGGCTCTGCTGACAGCGGTACATAATTGCTGGGCATCACTTTGGACCTCGCGAGCCATCAGCTACCGGCATCAGATGGGAATCCAGCAGGACTCTGTCGCCATGGGTGTAGTCGTCCAGATAATGGTGCCGTCGGATGTGTCTGGGATCCTTTTCACCGCCAATCCGGCAACGGGTGAACGTTCTGAGATGATCATAAATGCAAGTTTCGGGCTGGGTGAGGCCGTAGTTGGGGGGCATGTGGCAGCCGACACTTTTATCGTGGACCGTGAATCTCTTTCAGTGAAAGAGATGATCATTGGTGCGAAAGAGCAAAAAATAGTTTCTGACGGAGATCAAGGCACCCGACTGGAAGAAATAGGCAGCAGCGAACGCGGTCAGCCTTCTTTGTCAGAAGACGTACTCAAGGAACTGACCAGCCTGGCAGTGAATGTTGAAGAACTCTTCGTTGACCAGCCGTTGGACATCGAATGGGCTTTGCGTGGGGGCAAGCTGTGGTTGCTGCAAGCTCGTCCAATTACAAACTTGCCACCGCCACCACTTCGCGAAATCTGTTGGGAGCCTTCCGAACCCGGTTCTATACTGATGCGAAACCAGGTTGTGGAGTTTATGCCCGGACCCCTGTCACCCTTGTTTGAAGAGTTATATATCCCGGCTGTTGACGAAGGTTTCTATCAGAGACGAGATTGGATTGACGGGACAGATCAATGGATCACCCGGGCAGCCGAGGCTAAGAGACATAGTAATGAAACAGTAAATGGGTATGCCTATCGGTATATGGGTCCGGCACGTCCCAAGAAACCAGCGGTACCAATACCCATGCCCCCCGAAAAACAAGTGAATGTCGGTGCGGTCAGCATCGTCTGCCACGAGTGGCCGCGTCGCTGGAGACACGATAAGCTGCCTGCATACATGTCAATTATTGAACAGTGGCAACAGCTTGACGTCACCACAGCTGAGGATGAGGAGTTGCTTGAGGGGGTATGCAAGTTGACTCGTGCCGATGGGCACTATTGGGAAGCGGCGAATAGTGTTCTTGCATTGCCACGTTGGCAGGATCAAGCGCTGCAGAATTTTCTGAAGGAATATGCCCCAGAGGAGAACTTTACCAGTGGTATGCTGTTGGACGCTTCATGTTCAAAGACCATGCAGGCGCAACTGGATCTCTGGGATATTGTGCGGCAGGTCCAGTCAAATGAGGTACTCGATGAACTGGTGATAACAACACCCGTTCAAGGACTGTTGAAGGCATTGCAGGCTGAGGGAGAAGGCCAGGCCGTAGTGAAAGCAATCCAGCATTATCTCGGTAAATACGGGCATCAGATCTACTCTCTGGATTACGCGGAGCCAACACCTTCACAGGACTCGTCGCCTGTCCTGTCTGCTTTGAAAACCCAGGTACAGGATAGGAGTTATGATCCTATAGCCCAGCAGGCGGAAGTGAATGCCAAAAGACAGCGCGCCCTGCGCGAGGTGACGCAATACTTCACCGGCAAACTACGTTGGCGATTTCGCTGGCGGCTATTCTGGGCGCAGCAGTTCTACGCGAATCGAGATGAAGGCCAGTTCTATGTGGGTGCAGCGTGGCCAGTGCTACAACGGATGGCGCTTGAGCTGGGTCGACGGCTAGTTGAAGTTGGAACTTTCACCAGAGCCGACGACGTCTACTATCTGTTGAGTAACGAACTGGAACAGGCGATACAGTCTCGCAAGGTTAATGAGGCGCTACCAGAACTCCGAAAGGAAGCACTGGCGCGGCGGGAACTGCGGGAAGCTCGGAAGCGTTTGACGCCACCGGAAAAAATCATACCACGAGTTGTAGCTGATCAGGCTAAAGGTAAGAGATCAGAGAATGATGATAACTCAGCTAATCTCATTCACGGTACAGCTGTCAGCCCAGGTAAAATCACCGCAGCAGTAAGTGTCATTCAGTCGGCTGCAGACTTTGATCAAATGGTACCCGATACCATCCTGGTTTGCCCGTTTACAACACCTGCCTGGACGCAGCTCTTCTCGCACGCTAGCGGGTTGGTTACTGATATCGGGAGTATAACTTCCCATGGCTCGATCGTGGCTCGCGAATATGGTATCCCGGCAGTGTTGGGTCTTGGCGATATTTCGAAGCGCCTATCCAGTGGGCAGGTAATTACTATTGATGGTGATACAGGCACCGTTACCCTTGAAGAAGGGGTAGGGACAGCGCCAGCCCTGAGTCTGGCAACCCAGAGCCATGGCAGGTCTGGCGACCTGGATGAAATACCTTCATTCCCTGGTCTCCAGACACCGTTCCAGTACAGATTCCCGATGTGGAAACGGGTGCTTGGATTGCTGGCACGACCGTTTAAGACCGCTTTCTATAGAACTCTCGTTGCAACTGTTTTTATGATCCAAGGACCCAGGCCAATGTTGTAAGCGAAACCCTGATATCGGTTTAATAGAGGTTTACTGTAGAGCATGCGAGAGATAGTGTGAGGTGAAAAGATGAATAATGGTCAGATGGCATCAGACCAGCAACAGGTGCCAAAAAAAAGGAAACCAATATGAGTAGTTTTGAACTGACGGACAAAGTGGCAATCATTACCGGTGGTGCAGGCGGCATTGGTTCACGTATTGCACGGGCATTTAAAGAAGCAGGCGCAAAAGTTGTTATCGCGAGCCGTAATCAGGAGAACCTGGATAAGCTTGCCGCAGAGCTCAATTCGTCAGGTGGTGATGCGCTTGCTGTTGCTACCGACGTGTGTGATCCAGAGCAAGTGGAGAATCTGGTTAAACAAACCATTGCTAAATATGGTCGGATTGACATTCTCGTCAACAACGCAGGTGGTGGTGCCGGTGGGAAGGCTGAGGATCTAACCCTCGAATTGTGGAATAGCCAAATTGCCCTAAACCTTACCAGTGTCGTTATCTGCACTATGGCTGTAATCAAGGGGATGATCGCGCAGGAGAGCGGCAAGATTATCAACATTTCTTCTGTGGCCGGTGTGAGAAAGTCGCCTGGCCTGGCACCTTACGCTGCGGCGAAGGCAGCCGTTATCAGTCTCACTAAGAACTGGGCGCCTTCATGGGTTCAACACAACATTAATGTCAATTGCGTAGCCCCCGGTCTGACAGCTACTGAAGGGATAAAGAAATGGGTGGGATTGCCGCCTGATAAGGATGAAGATGGGAATCCGCTGCCACCTCTAACGCTTCATCCGGATCCTGAAGATGTTGCTGACCTGGTTCTCTTTCTCGCTTCGCCAGCATCGGATCGGATAACGGGTGAGACGATGCTGATCAGACACTTTTTGGAGCTATAAGGATTTAGCTGGAAGGATTTAGCAGGTAGAACCTCATGGACCTGATGTCAGTGAGTTTATCTGTCCGAGCTTCATCAGACTTTTCAGACTCTTCGTTTCCTTTGAAGCTTCCAGGCTTTGTTGTTGAATACAGGTTTCATGATACGGCTTGAGAATTTCCATTCACCGTCCTCACATCTGAACTCATCCTCCCAGGTATTAATTCCAATAGGTGAGGTGATAGGAGCAGGTCGACCCTGCAGATCGCCATCGTAGTAGCCGTGTTCCCAGAAGGTGTCACAGGATATGCCTCGAGCTGTGCTTTCATCGATAACGTCAACTACCACATTGCTGACGGTATTCAGTACAACTTCAACGCCTTCCAGCATGTTTTTGCTACCCTGGTGTAATGGCTCTTTCATTGCTTCCGGACCTGGACCCAGTTTCCAGCCGCCAAGGGACATCACGCCATCTCGGGTGAACATATCAACGACGAATGACATATCCTGATTGAACAGGTGATAAAATCGGTTAATAAGTTTTTCACAATCCCGTTCGATTGCATGACGTTCTGATCTGTCCATCAAATTTCTCCTGAAGTATCGTGTCAGCAAATTGGACCGTAATTCTAACTTTGATATGCGTCCTGCGTCACTCAATTCTGAGGTCTGATATTTGGAGCGCAGCACCAGGTGGGTTGTTAGCAAGCTTGGTTTTGAGTCTCTACTTAAGTCACCTGCAGCGTTGGTAAATAGCCTCAATATAGCTGAAAGAAACACCTTTCAATAAGCTCTGGTTCTGATCAGACTGTCAGCAGATGCCTGGCTGGCATCAAAATACTCGGTCTATTTTGGGTGATCTTCAGCAGGTCTGATTCGCCTTACGCGTATTCTTCACGGACAATATAGAAATCACAACTCGCTTTAGATAAAACGCAATCCTGCATAAGGCTTAGTCATAACGATACTTTCTGTTGCCAAGATTAAAGGCAATGATACTTTGTGGATACCGTGTAAACCTGGAGAACATGAATGACCAATAGTCACATATTGCCGCTGGACACAGTGGAGGCTACGCTGGAGATAGTGGGCGGAAAGGGGCGCTCCCTGGCAGAGATGGCCAATGCTGGCTTGGATGTCCCGGGTGGTTTTTATGTTACAACAGCGGCGTACAGGCGTTTTGTGCAAGAGAACGAGCTTCAGAAGAAGATCATCGAGCTGGTAAAGCCGGTGATTGGCGAGTACACCCTATCGTTTGATACCGCATCGGAAGCGATTCAGGCTCTCTTTGCGAAGAGCACTTTGTCCGAAGAAATGGCAACTGAGATCTGCGGTGCTTACGCTGTTATGGCTGGAGAAGACCCGGCGGTGGCGGTCCGTTCTTCTGCCAATGCTGAAGATTTACCAGACATGTCCTTTGCTGGTCAGCAGGATACCTACTTGAACGTGAGAGGTGCGGATTCGATTGTTTCCGCAGTACGTGACTGCTGGGCATCTCTGTGGACTTCCAGGGCGATCAGTTACCGACACGAGATGGGCATTGAGCAGGACGCTGTAGCCATGGCTGTGGTGGTTCAACGCATGGTGACCTCAGATGTTTCCGGGATTCTGTTCACCGCCAATCCGGCGACCGGTGAACGCTCTGAAATGATCATCAATGCCAGCTTCGGACTGGGTGAAGCAGTGGTCAGTGGGCAGGTGACGCCGGATACCTACATCGTTGACAGAGAATCCATGCAAGCAAAAGAAACCATCATTGGCGCCAAGGAACAGAAGATAGTCTCCGACGGTGATCAGGGAACCCGGTTGGAGGACATAGCAGAGACCGAACGCGATCAATCGTCCCTGACGGAAGAAGCAATAAAGGAACTGGTTACCCTTGCACTGAAAGCTGAAGCGCATTTCAAGGGACTACCTCAGGATATCGAGTGGGCCTACGCTGAAGGGAAGCTCTATATGCTGCAATCCAGACCCATCACCAATCTGCCACCTCAGCCTATTGAGGTTGAATGGGTGCCCATACCTCCGGCCCAGATCCTTGCCAGAAGACAGGTTATTGAGAATATTCCCGATCCGTGCACCCCGCTGTTTGATGAATTGTATCTGACTGAAGGTCTGGAAACTGTTAAAAAAGGAAAGAAGCATGCCAGCTACATGGTTGGTGGAGGCCCCTCGTTTGTGACGTTGAATGGGTATGCCTATCAGCGTTTCGACTGGCCACAAATCATCGATGCAAGGAAAAAGAAACTTGCGGAGGCGATGACCGAAGCCGAAATGGATGCAGCTGAGATAGTTGCTGGTGCTGATGCAATGAAGACACAGCAAGCGAGGACAGAACCGGATAACGAGAAGCAGAAAACGGAATATGCCAAGCAGGTGGCGGAATTTCAGAAGAAAAATGATGATATGGCTCAGCATGATCTGGATCTCTTCCTTGCCGATCTTTCATCCGAAGATCGCCAGGCATTTGGTCAGTGGGCCGAAACAGCGGAGATCAAAAACGTTGGCGCACTGGTGACCAAGCCAGAGAGCAATAACCCGACGTTTGGTGCTTTCAATCGGATTCAGGTTAACGAGAACCAGATCAAAGGATTTTACGATCGTGCCAAGCCCGATATTATTGCGACATCGGATGAGTGGCGGAAGGTGGATCCTCAGACTGCATCGGATGAGCAACTGTTACAGGGTGTTTGCGAAACGGCCATTGCCAGTGGCATGTTCTGGTGCAGTAACGGTGGTCATACGTTTGGTGTAGCAAAATCCACCGATGACCAGCTTCAGGCATTTCTGCGGGAGGCACTGCCGGATCATAACTTTACCAGCGGCCAGTTTCTCAGTGGTTTTAAATCAAAGACCATGGAGGCCAATGAGCACCTCTTTGAGATCGCCAGGAAAATCCGTGAGGACCAGGTGCTGGCGGAACTGATCATTATTACACCAGCCAAACGGATAATGAAAACCCTGGAAGCACATCCGAGCGCTGGACCGATTGTAGACGCCATCAACGATTATCTGGGAGTCTATGGACACCTCGGTTACAGCCTTGACTTTGCCGAGCCTCTGCCACTGGAAGATCCCTCCGGGTTGTTGGCTACGCTGAAGACCATGATATCCAACAAAGATTACGACCCGAAGAATCACGAGATCAAAGCGCTTGAAAAGCGAGAGACCGCCATGAAAGAGATTCTTGGCATTCTGGAGGGTCTGCAATACTGGCAGTTCCGCTTCCGCCACTGGTTTACCTATCGCTTTTACTACATCCGTGAGGAAGTGATGTTTTATCTGTATATGCCCTGGCCGGTACTCCGGCCGCTGGCTCTGGAACTGGGGCAGCGTCTGACGGCCATTGGCACCATTGGTGAACCTGACCATGTCTTTTACCTGCAAACAGAAGAATTGAAGAGGGCGATTGAAGCACGGAAGGAGAACCAGGCTGTTTCGGAGTTTGTGCAGCTGGCGGCGGAGCGGTTCGAACTGAGAGAAGCCCGCAAACGTCTGCACCCGCCGGGAACAGTTCCCTTCGACGCCAGTGATGATCCCAGTGTCAAATTCAAGGAAACACAGTTTGTCAACGATCCCAGTTCCGATACCATGATAGGTATTCCTGTCAGCCCTGGGACAATCACTGCTCCTGCCAGCCTGATCAAGACACCGGCTGAATTTGATCAGATGAGACCAGGTTCGATTCTGGTCTGTCCCATGACCAACCCTGCCTGGACGCCTCTGTTTGCCCATGCATCGGGCCTGGTTGCGGATATGGGGGGTATCCTTGGGCACGGTTCTATCGTTGCCCGGGAATACGGTATCCCTGCCGTTGTGGGTACCGGTACCAGCACTGTGCGGATCAAGCATGGTCAGATGATAAGTATTGACGGTGATACGGGAACCGTAACGCTGCTGGAAGACGAATAATTGTCAGGTGCCTGAAGCTGTTGCAGCACGCGTCTAAAGCACACCTTCATATTCTTCTTAGATGAGTCGCTTCGGTTGATGCTGAAGGTTCCGGCAGGTACTCAGTTTTCGATAACCTGATTCACGCGGGGGAGAGCCGCTCGCTCACAGAAACGTGTGTCATCTTATGGGTGAACTCCGTTTTGACTGACTAATGGAAATCAGCGATTCTACAAATTTGACAGATTGCCAGATGATGAACTATGCCGGGCACCTGTTGAAAGAGTTCCTGTCTATATCAGGCCAACCAACAACGAGTAAGGAGATAGAAGATGTCTGATGGCAAATCCGTAGGAGAATTTGGATCAAAGGAATGGTGCGAGGCGTGTGGAAAGGCAGGCGCTAAAATGCTGGAAGATGCGAACCTGCCAGCAGAAACGGCATGGGGATTCAGCGAGGTTTACCTCTATCCACCGGAAAGACTTTTAGCTGACGACCGCAAAATGTCTGCATACTATTTCATGGTCAAAGACGGCAAGTGCTCTGGTGGTGATGGCGTTGCGGAAGGATGTACAGACTTGGACGGATTTCATATTTCAGCAGTCTGGGGTGCGATTTGTAACCAGTCTCAGTCTCTCTATGGTCCTGAAGGCCAGAAGCAGCGTAGCGTCGAAGAAGGGGTTATGTACAAGGAAATCGCAGAGTATCTCGGTCGGTCTGAAATCTGGGCAAAGGGTGAAGGTGGCAGTGCTAAACCAATGATATGGCCACCAGAGATTGTAGCCGCGATAACTGTAGGTGATGGGCTTCATAACGTTGCAGCTAACCTGCAGACGCCGTCACCTGAATACGAAGATCTTCCAACGACCGAATTGAGGGTGCCAATCTTTGGTGATATGACAGAAGAGCAGAAGAAGTCCTTCCTCAAATTGCTGGCGATACAGATATAGGCCGAATAGATTTCTCTCTCCTTATCATGAGCCACCGAGGAAGAGTGGCGATCCTGTGAAGGAAATCAATACCGCAAAATGCAAAAGGAAGAAGGAGAACACTTATGTCAGATGTTGTGCGTTACGAGGCCGAAAATGGCATTGCCACGATTACCCTTAATCGACCAGAAAGCCTTAATGCCATGGATGCTGCGCTTCTAACTGGTGCTGTTGACGCCCTCGAGGCTGCTGCGCTGGACTCAAGTATCCGGGTTGTCATTCTTACTGGTGCCGGACGAGGTTTTTGTGCTGGTGGTGATCTCAAGGCTACAGATACCCTTGGCACAGGAAATATGGAGTCGCGTATCGGTGTTCTGCAAAGCCTTCAGCGATCATCCAAGCTACTTCGTGGGATGTCCAAAGTAACCATCGCTGCGATTAATGGACCCTGTGCCGGTGGTGGTTTTTCCTGGGCCACAGCAGCGGATCTGTGTTATGCATCCGTTTCGGCAAAGTTCACCACAGCTTATCTGAACGCTGGATTATCAGGTGACTTTGGAGGCACCAGGATGTTACCGCGGATAGTCGGTTCTTCACGGGCGCGGGAACTTTATCTACTGTCAGAGAAATTCAGTGCAGAGGATGCGGAACGATATGGATTTGTGTCAAAGGTGCTTGCCGATGACGAACTGATTCCCTATGTGATGTCCGTCGCCGAGCGACTGCTTGCTGCATCGCCCATCGCGTTACAGCGGATCAAACAGAATCTGAATGATGCTGAGGATGTTTCGTTCAGTGAAGCTCTTGATCGTGAAGCTGACCGCCACGTTAGAACGGGTGGCAGTGCTGATACTGCGGAAGCTCGTCGTGCTTTCCTGGAGAAGCGACCACCTAAGTTTACCGGGCGGTAGCGTTATCCATTCCATGCAGCACTAGAACGTCATTTCAAATATCACAGGAGGAATCAGAAATGGGGATGTATATTCGCCAGGTCTGTCTCGTTGCCCACCAGCTTCAACCCGCCGTCAGTGAACTAACCAGTGTACTGGGCATTGAATCCTGTCACATCGATCCAGGAGTTGGACGTTTTGGTCTTGAGAATACCTTGATGGCTATCGGAACCAACTTCCTTGAGGTTGTTGCTCCTGTCGAGGAAAACACTGCCGCAGGGAGGTTCCTCACCAAGAGGAAAGGTGATGGTGGCTACATCCTGGTTTGTCAGGTGGACGAAGCAGACCACCAGAGGCAATGTCGCGAAAATGCTGCTGCGCTTGGTGTCAGGGTTGCCTATGAAAGCGACCGGAGTCCCTATCACCTTATGCAGCTTCACCCAGCAGACCTGCGAAACGCCATGTGGGAAATCGACTGGGATGAACGGGCGGAGATGGATGGCATATGGGAACCTGCAGGGGGTAATGTCTGGAAGAAACACATTAAGGACGATGTAACTTTCTGTCTAACCGGTGTTGAACTGCAATCCGAAGACCCACTCGCGACTGCCCAACAATGGGGCAGGATCGCTGGCATTGAAGTGGAACCGGCGACAGATGGCTGGCGCCTTGTGCTTGCGAATGGAGAACTCCGATTTGTTGATGATAGAGATGGTCGGGGTCCGGGGCTCTCCGCAGTCGACCTGAAACTTCGGGACAAGCAGGCGGTGATGAATGCAGCAGGTGCGACTGATGCAATAGTAGATGATAACTGTGTTGAGCTGTGCGGTACGCGCTTCAATCTTAATTAAGTCATCGAATCAACCTGAGAATATGAGACAGTAGACCAGCACTTTTGCTGCCCGGACTTCAGTTAGGATCTGCAGAATACCTCCCTTGCCGCGAATCATTTTCGAGCTGAGAGCCGCGTTGAATACTATAGAGATCTGATCTGATTCGATGGATTTATTGGGTGAGCTTTGCCCTTGCTGATTCGCCTTATGGCAGTACTTGGTGGACAATTAAGGAAATATCCAATCCTGCTTGAACTCACATAGTGAAAATTCTGGTAATCGCCGACATTCACGGCAACGCTACTGCGCTGGAAGCTGTACTCAACAAAGAGCACGATGCTGATAGAATCATATTCCTGGGGGATGCGGTCCTACCCGGTCCACAGCCCAATGAGACAATCGCCTTGATGCGTGGCATGTGTGATGGAACTTACATTGTAGGCAATCACGACACCGAGATGCTGCAGCCTGAGATCTTTGCCAACTACCCTGCGCAATGGTTGGCATTCTTTAACTGGGTGGTGGATAACTTCGAACCAGCAGGACTTGAGTTCCTGAATGTCCTATTCGCAATGGGTGACTATGAGGAAGATGGAATTCCAATGCGTCTGCATCATGGTCAGGTAGACGGCGGACCAAGATACACGCTACCTGACTCACCCGACGAGAATTTCCACCTGATCGCAGATGGCAGCAGCTGTCCCTACGTCCTTTTTGGTCACTCTCATGTGCAATTCACGCGTAGGATTGGCAAGCAGACTTTTATCAATCCCGGCAGCATTGGGCAAAACCGATGTGGTAAGCAGGTTGCCTGCTATGGTCTCTTTGAGGACGGAGTGTACCGACAAGGCGAGGTTCCGTTTGACATCAGACCCTGGCTTGATGCGCTGGATAAGGTCGATACGCTGGATGCATTTCCTGACTTCAAGGCATGGATCCGAGATGGTCTGGTAAATGGCTACGGAGTTGGTGAAAGCGAGCCGTGGACCAGATATGCGGCAGAAGGCTATAGTTAGCCATAAATTCCGGCACTCGGCATGACTCAAACAAACGGAGTTAGATCATGAATGTAATCTGGATCACAGCTGATACCTTTCGCCAGGACCATCTGGGTTGTTATGGCAACCAGACCATCCGTACGCCATCACTAGATGCTTTAGCTAGTAAATCAGTAAGATTCGATCGGCATTACGCAGCGGCATTTCCAACAATGCCAGCCAGGGCTGATTTTTACACTGGTCGCTGGACCGGATGTACCATGGGCTGGGAACCTATACCTAACGACCAGAAAACGCTGCCACAACTGCTAGCTCGTAAATTTCACACTGCGGCCGTGATTGACACACCTTTCTACACACGGGGAGGGATGAATTATGACCTTGGTTTTCGCAGCTATATCGAAGTGCCTGGTCAGCTTGGTGCCCGCGGCTATGATAGCGACGAGAGAGATTCCTGGCGGCAGGAGGCTGACCGCTTCGCCCCACAGACATTCACCCGCGCCGCAGAGTGGCTGGAGCGGCATCACAGGGAAGATTTTTTCCTCTATATCGATGTATGGGATCCCCATGAACCCTGGGATGCACCTGATCATCACACGGAGTACTACTGGCCTGGTTACGATGGTGAGCGAATTGATCCGCCCTATGCATACTGGCAGGACGTCGAAGGTATGTCTGAAGAAATGGTGAGGAAGGCTCATGCCTGTTACTGCGGTGAAATAACCATGGTAGATACCTGGGTTGGTTATTTTCTACGGCAGGTTGAGAATATGAATCTGATGGACGACACCGTTATTGTTTTTACCACAGATCATGGGTTTTACTTTGGAGAACATGGAGGTCTTTTTGGTAAGACTTTTGGTTACCCAAAGACCACTGCAGCTGTTGCTCCGCGTTATCAGGATGGAAACGAGGACTGGCTGTGGGCCAGATCACCATTGTTCGAGGAAACTATTATCTGTCCGTTGATGATCTATGCACCGGGTATTGAACCAGGTGTATTCTCAGGGCTGACTTCAGCAGTGGACCTTATGCCAACAGTGCTCGATGTTCTTGATCAGAAGATTCCAGATTTTGTTGAAGGGCAATCACTGCAACCTATGATGAAGGATACCAGCCTGATCGGTCGAGAATTTGTCATAAGCACTCAGCCATTCTCAAAGCCAGGTCAAATTACCCGCCAGGTTGACGGTCGTGAACGAAAAATGATGTTTGCATCCAGTACTACCATAACAACCGATGAATGGGCATTGCTCTACAGCACAGAACCAGGCGAGTCATGGCTATATCATCTGCCCTCAGATCCGAAACAGGAAACGAATCTCGCGGGAAAGCATCCAGATATCGCCAGAGAACTTCACCAGCACCTTGTCAGCTTTATGAATGACTATAATCTGGCACCTGAATTGCGTGATGCGCGAATGGAATTGAAGTTATAAGCGGGTCGGCTAACCACTATACGGTCTACCAAACAAAACCAAGAGTATGCCACTCATCACCAGTGGACAGGAGATTGCAGTGTTCGTCTTTCGCTTCCAACTGACGATCAAGTAGTAGAATCCGCGGCGCTCGAAGGTGTTGATAATGCTGCCATCAAACACTATTTTCTGATCGATCAGCATAGGTTGAAAAAATTTGCACTGGATCTGAGTAAATATCCCACCTAACGATTGTGGCGGTGCATCGAGGTGCTACATAGAATGATATCAACCATTTGACTGCCAGGCAGTGAGCTCATATATGGGGGAACTTGCTTGCCAAATAAAATAAATCTCCAGTTAAGTTTGTTCGGATAGTGTTGACACAGCACCAATAAGATATGACCCAAGCAATAGAAATTAGTGAGCGCAGATTCTGTTGCAGAGTAAGCAACTTTTAGCACCAGTAACGAATGAGAATTAACGAGAAGCAGATCTAGTGAAGCAGGAATTCGAGACGCCAGATCCAACGTACAACTGGACGCCAGGGGCTGATCCAAAAACGAAATCTGAAATCGAAACCTTTTTCTGTTCACCTGAAATAGAATCATTGAAAGAGCTTATGGTTGATCTGGGACAGCGTCTGTGGCAAAGAGCGTATGTTGATGGGAATGGTGGAAACCTTAGTATCAGAGTTGGCGATGATCTGGTACTTTGCACGCCGACAATGATCAGCAAAGGACACATGAAGACAACAGATATGTGTCTGGTGGATATGGAAGGCAGTCAACTTGCTGGTACCAGAGCTCGGACCAGTGAGGTGCTGACGCACATTGGCATAATGAAACGTCAACCCCAGGCCAAGGCGTGTATCCATGCACATCCACCAACAGCAACAGGCTTTGCTATTGCAGGGATTTCTCCACCGAGGTTCCTTACACCCGAAGGAGAGGTGTTCCTTGGTGAAGTGGGACTGGCTCCCTTCTGCCGACCGGGCAGCCCGGAGATGAGTGATGTAGTCGGGGAGATTGGAAAAGATCATACGGCCATAATGATGATTCACCACGGTATTATCACCCGGGCCTTCCACCTCGAAATGGCCTACTGGCGAATGGAAAACCTGGAAGCACATTGCCTGTCCTATCTTGCTGCACGACAGGCACTTGTCAACGCCTCGGAAGTGATACCCCAGGTATCAGGAGATGATGCTGAGTATCTTACTGGTATTAATGACTGGATGACCAAGAGAAGATAGCGGTCTATACCTGCGCCAGATTAGTTAATCTCCAGAGGAGAGGACAACGTCTCGTAACCCTTTCTGGCCGCGGATTACTGCTGCCAGTAGCGGTCAGATTTGAACCAGGTCCTGATCGGGAACTCCTCACCTGTAATGGAATCAGCAGCCTTTGATGCCAGGAAGATAGCCAGATCGGCGACGTTTTCCGGTTTTGGTGGCAGATCCAGAGGCGAAACCCGGGTGCCATCAGCTCTTGTGTCCGAAGGGATGATCTTGTAACCCTTGAGCTCTTCGGTTGCCGTTAGTCCGGGTATTATGCAGTTCACATTGATGTTGTGTTCAGCCCACATCATTGCCAGATTGTTGGTCAGACTTAGAACACCGGCTTTCGCTGCAGAATAGTGAAGCTGTCCAGGATTGCCTTTGGTTCCTGCTGTTGACGAGACATTAATGATCTTGCCTCCACCCTGCTTGATCATCTGCCTGCCAGCAGCAAGGCAGCAGAGGAAGGTGCCGGTCAAATTCAGATCAACGACGCTGTACCACTCATCCAAAGGTGTATCTTCCGGTTTGTAGCTTGATCCCCATCTACCGGCACTGTTGACAATCACATCCACGCTGCCGTAATTATCAACAGTCTGACTAATCATGTTGTCGACCTGCTCAGACTTTGTGATATCCACCTCCACCGCCAGAGATTGACCGCCATTGGCGTTAATCTCATCCACGACCTGGTTGAGGTTTTCCAGGTTCCTGCTGGCTACCACGACCTTGGCACCTGCTTTTGCATATTCCTTAGCAACATGAATCCCAATGCCACCGGCACCACCGGTGATAATTGCTGTTTTCCCAGTCAGCTCGAATATTGACATACCTTCTTCTCTGTTAAGGATGATCTTAATTTGGATACAACATAAATTGTTAGTACCGATGTTATCGTGAGTGTATAACAAATTGCGGATTCCTGCGGCGTGTCATTCATCTCACGGTCCATGTGATCACCAATGCGAATCATCGCCAGGATTTCCATAGCGTTCATAGCGCAAACAATATTAGTAAGGTGCTTACGCCTGGTGAAAACAGGCATCGGTCTTGCCGAAATGTTTCTCCATCAGCACCTCGTCAATCCTGAACTTGGGCAGGTAAGTGCCCTAGGTTTTGGGTGAACTTTCTTATCAATCGCTTATATCGGAGTCCTCGACCTTGCTATCATCCAGACAACACTCAATCACCTGAGATAGCTGGGACACAACCAGAGTAGAGGTATTGAATTCAGTCTTCAGGTTTTACTGAAGTTGGGTTAGGAGCGAGACCATATGGCACTTGAATTAGCGGGTATAGCAGATGATCTGACAGGCGGCATGATGATTGCCAGCTTACTGGAGAGGGAAGGTGTTACCTGCCCGTTGATTACGTCTATCGCTGAATTGGAAACTATTGACCAATCAGCTGAAGCAGTGATTTTTGCAAATAAGTTTCGCTTGATTCCGGCTGATAAAGCAAAGGAAATTGTAAAAGACGCAGCCGTTGCCCTGCGAAATGCTGGCGCCAGGCGCCTGTATTACAAGTACTGTGCAACATTCGACTCAACGGATGAAGGCAACATTGGTCCCTGTGGTGAAATGCTGATGGAAGCAATGGATGCTGACCGAATGGTATTTTGTCCTGCATTCCCGGAGTATTCTGTCACCGTATTTCAGGGGCATATGTTTCTTGGTCCGTACCTGATGTCCAATACATTCAAGCAACATGATCCGGTCACTCCAATGACGGATTCTAATCTGGTTAGTGTCCTGCAACGTCAGACTGAGAAGAAAGTTGGCTTGTTGACTCACCAGGCGCTTCATGGTGGTCGCGAAGTTGCAGAAGCAGCCATCGCTGATCAGGTAGCCCGGGGAATCAATTTTTTCATGGTTGATGCAGTGGATGATGACGATGTCATGCGCTGTGCTGAATTAGTAGCAGACTGGACCTGCACTTCGGGGGCAGATGCCATGCCCGTGTTTCTGGCCAGAGTTTGGAAGAAAGGATCAGAAAGAACCGAGAAGCCGTTGCGACATAATCTGCCCCCGGCAAATGGGCATGAAGTGATACTGGCTGGTAGCTGTGCACAGGCGACGTTGAGTCAGCTGGACTATTTCGAGAAAAGGCACCCGCTGTTTCGAATTGACCTGTTGCAAGCAGCAGAGGATAAGGACATTGTCCGCAAGATTGTGCAATGGGCGAAACCGCATATGACAAAAGGCCCGGTGGCAGTTGCAACGTCAGAGACGGTACCCAACCTCAAGAAGATACAGGAAACACTCGGCGTTACCGGAGCTGCCCAACTGGCAGACAGCATCACAGGCCAGGTTGCCAGGGAACTCTACGAACTGGGTGCACGAAAGTTTGTTGTAGCCGGGGGGGAAACATCCGGTCAGGTATTTGGTTCTCTGGGAATAACGAAGGTTGAGGTATCGTCATTTGATGACCTTGGTGGTGGATATTGTCATGCTGAGAAGCCTGAGCCCATCTCGTTGTTATTGAAGGCAGGGGGAATTGGCGGAGAAGATCTTTTTTTCCGAGGGCTAGATCGGATGCGAACTGCGACCCCCTAGTGAATCAGCACCTTGATGGCTATACCCAATGTCGTTCCGATTTTTGCCACCTTCGGATGGGAATTTGCTCTCCCGTGATGCCTTCAGACGCATCTGCTGCCAGGAATAAAGCGAGATGAGCGACCTCTTCGGGCTCCGGGGGTAAAGACAATCGCGGAACTGGATTCCCGTTCTTGTCAACATCGGGTGGGACAACATTGTATTGTCTCATCAACGGTGTAGCGACAAATCCAGGCAAAATACAGTTGACTCTTATATTGTGTCCGGACCACATGAAAGCCAGGTTATTGGTCAGGCTGTTGACACCAGCCTTAGCCGCAGAGTAGTGCAGCATTCCAGGATTCCCCTTGGTTCCAGCAATAGAGGAAATATTAATAATATTGCCGTTACCCTGTTTGATCATCTGATTACCAGCAGCCATGCAGCAGACAAAGGTGCCGGTGAGATTGAAATCGATAAGTCTCACCCACTCATCGTAGGGAGTGTCTTCAGCTTTCTGCATACGTGATCCACCGCCAGCATTATTGACCATAATGTCCAGGACGCCATACTTCTCGACAGTTGTAGCAATCAGGTTATCAACCTGATCAGGTTTGGTGATATCAGCGACCACAGACATTGCTTTCCCCCCAGCGTCTTTAATATTAGCCACTACTTTATCGAGGTTCTCCTGGTTACGGCTGGCAACCACAACTTTGCCGCCTGCTTTCGCATATTCCTGCGCAATGCAGGTGCCAATACCACCGGCACCTCCGGTGATAATAGCGACTTTATCTTTGATATCGAATCTGGACACTGAGGATCTCCCTGGTTCTGTTTAGCTCGATTTCTTTAGCTGAATCAGCTCAATATGGGAATTGTGATATTTGTTCTGCGAAATGATTGACCAGAGATAGTCACAACTCAATATGCCGACAATATAGCATCTGCCAACGATGAAACACTAAGTACGATCGGTGAATATCACCCAATTTCGTGCAGCCTAATACGATAGCTGATTGGTGAATTCAAATCTCGGTTCTGCTTGAGAGTTAGTAGATCAAAAGCATCGATAGGTCAGAACCGATAGAAGGCATTGAATTGAATGAACGCAGAGTTTTCGTCGTATACTCCGACATTACCTAAATACGTTTGCAGTAACGAAATAGAGAGCAGTTAGCAGTTCTGAGATGCATGGATTGGGGCTGGAATCAAATTTTACAATACAATCAAGTTCTGTAGTGAGTTAAAGTTACTGGATTGTGAATCACAATAAGGCACCGAATGTGATGATAGGGATAACTGAAATTGAAACATCCAGTAGATCGAGAAACTCAAAAGAATAAGGTACAGATCTTTTCCAACTCCATCAGCGAAGGGTTGAATAAGACCGCTCGCAGGTTTGTAGAAGACGCATTAGTAGGTATCTCTTTGGGTGGATCTTTGCGCTTGACCGAAATCAGTAGAGCGCTGATGGAAGATATTCCATTGCATGCGACTCATAAGCGCCTGAGCCGCAACCTCGCCAATCCTGCCATTTCTGATGTTCTTTCCGCAAACCTGTTGCAGGCAGGCGCGTTACAAATTCAGCAGGATACGCCGATGATGCTATATGGTATGAGTGTGCAGAAGAAGTATGCTACTAAGATGGCATATCTGGCTGATATTCCAGACGGTCGAGAATCAACAACTAAAGGATATCACCTGTGTGAAGTTGTAGGTTGCGCACCTGAATCAGACAGTTTTACGCCTCTTGCCCAGACACTTTGGTCGGAAAGTGCACCTGGCTTCGAGAGCAGTGCGCACGAAATACTGTCCCTGGTGAAGCGAGTTCAGCAAGCCACAGCGGGTCGTGGCTTCATGGTAGCCAATGACGAGTTTGATCAGCCAGAGTTATTGGCTGCCTGGATGTTAGATGAATCCGCCCGAATTGGCGTATCACTCAAATCAGAGACTTTACTGCATTATAAGAACCAGCAACTGAGAGTAGATGAGCTCTGCCAAATCTGTGAGACACCTTATGGGAATAACATATATAGTATTTTGGGTGGCAGTGGTGTCTATCGACAGAACCCGGTTTTCGCTTCTTTTGGCTTTCTGCCAGTCAGGTTGCCTGCCGTACCCGATAGACCACTCTGGCTGATTGTCATCAAGGATATCTGGGAAGAGCCGCGTGCAATGCTGACAACGGAAGAGATGAGGCGCAGTCGTCAGGTATTAACACCTTTAGTGAAGGCGTACTGTAGGTATTGGGCAGTGACTGAAACAAGTCGTTACCTGAATCAGAGCTACAATCTTGATGATATCCGTGTCCTGACCTATCAACGGCTAAGGAATATTACAGTGCTACTGTTGGCACTGTCACATTTCGATTCTCTCTGGCCTGATGTTTCGATTACAAAAAAGGGGGTAAGGTTCAGTCCTCTTGCTTAGCAGTGATTGCAGCAGATAGTATTCTCTACTAATCTAATCGGGGTTACTCTCCTCGCCGGAGCTGGCATTAGCCCCTTGCATCATGACGTATTGACGGTATTCACCCTGTGGTTTTTGCATCAGCTCATCGTGTGATCCCTGCTCCTGAATTTCACCATCCTTAAGGAACACTATCTTGTCTGCATCAGCAATGGTCGACAGGCGGTGGGCGATGATAATAACCAGTTTATCCTTTGCAGCTTCGTGCAGTGCTTGCACAAGATATTGTTCCGTTTCTGGATCCAGCGCTGAAGTGGGCTCGTCGAGAATGAGAATGCTGGCGTCCTTCAATAATCCTCTGGCAATTGCAATTCTCTGTTTTTGGCCCACGGATAACTTGCTTGTTACAGTGCCAAGTTCGGTATCGTATCCCTCGGGTAAATTGGTAATGAACTCGTGTGCACCAGCTATTCGCGCCACGCGCTTCACTTCTTCGATTGAAGCACGCCGATTTCCGTAGCGTATGTTATCCAGAATTGAATCTGAAAAAAGTTGCGTTTCCTGGAAGACATATGAAACCTGTTGGCGCAGGCTGGCAAGAGATATCTGAGCCAGGTCAATACCGTCTACCAGCATCTTTCCCCCGGTTGGTTCATAGTAACCGGGTATCAGATAGGCCAGGGTGGTTTTTCCTGCACCTGTTGGGCCAACAAATGCGACGATCTGGCCAATGGGGGCGGTCAGGTTAATGTTGCGGAGCGCTTGGCGCCCGTCTGTATAGGTATAGTCAACATTACTGAACTCGATTCCCTGTTCTATTTGTGGCAACTCCCGTCCGCCTCGCATAACCTCATTCGGAAGATCCATAATAAAGAAGACTCTGCGTATTCCCGGAATGCTTTCCTGGATGCGGAACCACACATAGGGGAGAGCTGACAGTGAACCACCTAGCCACAGGAAGTAGTAGAACAATACCCCGTAGTCACCGGGAGTCAGCATGCCCTCAATGACTCTGTTGCTGATCAGGTAGAACGCAAAAAGACCCAGCAGGCCACTGGCGGCCTTGGAAGCAATCCCCTGGAAAATCGCAATGAGGATCTGGCCTCGAAAACGTTTAAAAGACTCACTGCTGTCCTTGCCGAAACGCTGGCGTTCACGCTTGTTACCACCGAGACTTTGAACGGCAAGCACATTACTCATGCCTTCTTCTATATTCCCCGTTGTCACAGATCCTGATGCGCGACTGGCCTGCGCTCGTCTTCTCATGGGGCGAGAAAATGGAATCATAGCCACACATTGCAGTGGCAACATAAGTAGTACCAACCAGATCAGTTCGGGCGCGTCACCATAACTGTACGACATCACGGCCAGTACCACACAGAAGGTCCAGATTGCCGAAACAGGTGATAGAACCGCTTGGTAGAATATATTGGTAATTGAAGGTGTGTCATACATGATTCGATATACGCTGTCGCCAATTCGTTGATCATTCAACTCTTTCATGGAGAGTGAATTAATCCGCTCGAATAGCTGTACACGAATCAGATGATTTAGCGCCTGGGTCAGTCTTAGAACCAATCTGAACTCTACGAGGCCGACTAATCCTGACAATTTGCTTGAGGCTTCATTTGCTTCATTTTCGGTTCGGGTAGCAGTATCGTGTCCCTCTGCAAGGAATGCTTCGGTCCAGGCCTGGGCTGCACCCGTACCAAATGCCCCAAACAGAACCACCCATGTCGCTGATAGCACAACAATCCACGCCATTATCTCGGTTGGTGTTTTGTCAGACAGGAACTCCATGAATGGCATGAAGTAGGGTGGGAATACTGTGCCCTCGCCAATGGGTAAACCAAGAATGACATTATCGATTACTATTTTGATTGGCCATGGAAGTATCAGCGGTGACATCAGACTAAGCCAGAATAATAGGGCTCGTAATGTAAACCTGAGTTTGAAGTATTTTATATAGGAGATGCCACGACCTACAATGCGCAGGGTTTCACGGAAGTTAGTGTCAGTATTGGTGTCTAGCGAGTGTGCCGCCCGGTCAAGCCCTGCTTCTACCGACCTGAGCGACGACTTTACCTCCATAGCATCAGTCATGAGTGCCGTCTGTAGATTTGTCAGAACGGTTTGATAGAGACGATTCGGTTTCAACGAAACGTCGGTAACGCCCATTTGATATCTGCATCAGTTCGGTGTGAGAACCACTTTCGACGATTTCGCCCTGATCGATATAGAGGATCTGGTCGCCCCTCTGTATGGTTGAAATGCGGTGAGTTATCAGGAATATCGCTCTGCCTTCCCCCCACTTTGCAAGACGCTCCATTACCTGGTGTTCGGTATTGGCGTCCAGCGCAGCAGTGGGTTCATCAAGTATCAGGATCGGTGAATCTTTGACGATAGCCCTCGCGATGGAGAGTCTCTGGCGTTGACCGGTTGATAGCTTTCCTCCTCGATCACCCAGCATAGTGTCAAGGCCATCTGGCAGTTCATCGATATAATCATCGACACATGCGACGGTAGCAGCTAATCGAACCTGTTCGTCTGTGGCTTCAGGCACTGCATAGCGAATATTATCGCGTACCGACATGGCGAAAAGAACATTTTCCTGCAGGGCAATGGAAACATTGCTGCGCAGAGAATCCAGATCCAGTTTGCGCAGATCGTTACCATCAATACTGACGGAACCTGAATCCGGGTCAAAGATACGTGTCAACAGGGCAACCAGTGAGCTCTTTCCTGAACCTGTTGGTCCAACAATTGCGGTGATGGTGCCTGGTTTGGCTGTGAAGCTGATGTTCTTAAGTACAGGCCGATCAGCCTGATAAGCAAAACTGACATCGTCAAAGTTGATCTCTTCACTGAATGTCGGCATGGGGATAGCGTCTGGGTCATTCTTTACATCGGGCTCTATGTCAAGTATGTGGAATACGCGATCCAGGCCCATAGCCATATCCTGTGCACTGGCCCATGAACGTAGCAAACCCCGCACCTGGCCACTGGTCTTGAAGAATTCTCCCTGCGCCCATTGAAACGCGGCCAGGTTCCACCTGGTGAAGCTGAGACCAATCAAACCTATCAGTACAGCAGCGAAGGTTTCTCTGCTTTGGTTTGCCCAGATCGCCATCATGAACTCACCACCAATCAGAATAGCCGCACTGAGGGTGAACATGACGATGGTGATAATGGCCGTTAGGGACCGTACTTTGTACGCGGAATTGAAAGCTACTATGGAATCCTCTTCGAACCTTCTTTGTTCAAAGTTTTCTGCGCCATGCGCCTTAATCACCTTGATTGAGGAAAATACTTCCTGAATACGTGACGTCAAATCCGAGTTTGACTCCCTTGCGACCAGGGATCTGACGCGTAAGCGCGGTGAAAACCAGTGCCCCCAAATAAGTGCAATGACGCCAATTGTCGCAGCCAAAAACCCCAGTATGGGATCAAGAGCGGTAACAAAAAGTATTGTCACAAGATACATGGTGAATTGCTGAATCACAGATATGATCATGCCGATGATGGCTGTTACCTGGGCACTGTCCTGATAGATGCGATAGACAGAATCACCTACTCGATGGTCGCTGTGATACTTGAGCGATAACTGATGCCAGCGTTCAACCAGTGCCAGTCTCAGGTCCTGGTTTATGCGCTGCATGATCCATATATTGTAATAGGGAAGAATCGCCCCGAATGGAAACATCAGAATGCCCACGGCAATCACGAACATAATATAAGTCCGTTGCAGTTCGTGACGTTGTGTAATTGTCAGCGTCTCGATGGTTTCCCGTGAGATTTCTGGTCTACTGATGAATTCCGAGAGGAAAGGTGTCAGTGGTTGGGCTTGAAGAATTGATTGATTCAACAGGTCAACGGTAAACAGGCCAACGACAGCACCTACCAGTATGCTGAACCAGATCACGACATAGTAATAGACCAGGTGGCATCCCAGTCGTAAGCGTACTTGCAGCTTTCCATCTGCAGTCCGGTACTGCAGCAACCAGATGCAAAGGCAGCCAAACGATACCAGTGAAACCTGCAGATTATCGGTCCAACCGGTGACCACTAGAATTGAGAAAAGCAGTGTGGCGCTACAGACCACAGTCAGCGTGACAGACGAAATGACAAACCAGCGACCTTGAACAAACATCAGTGACCAGATGAGTAGAGTCATTAATACAGTGGCCGTTACCAACAGATCAAGTTGCCAGCTGACTCCCACTGGCAAGAGACCGGTAACGGGACCAAGGAGTGTTAGTAGAGTGACCAGAGGAGGTACGAAGGAATAGCTCCATTCGTTATCGCTGGTCTGGTTTGTAGAATTAGCAATGGAAAATTCGTGCCAGTAACCAAGGATCTGAGGGCGCAGGAATGGCCAGGAACGTATCAGTATCCTGCCGACATCTGTGAACCCACGACGATCTGAGTCCAGGCTGCGATCACGGTTTGCAGGTAACTCAGCGTCGCCCCAGGAGGGTAGGGCGTTGATCAGTTCTTGTTCATTCAACGGTAACTAATCTCATATCAGGTTTTGCTGTAGTGGTGGCAATGCCATATGCATTTGAAACTACACGGTTGCTCAAACACATACAATTTCAGGCACAGAGAGTTCCCCCAAAACATGACATTAAACCATAACCTGATCAGATGGATCTGGGATTTTCAATGGTAAGGCGCACTTCGGTCCCTTCTCTAGGTGTTTTCCGCCCAGGAAGACGTGTAAGGGACCTGCGAGCTAGCAGCTGATGAATTTGTAAATCTACGTTGCTTTGTAGCGGGCGCATTCGAACGATAAATGAATGCGCTTTCTCATGCTGAACACGAAGTTCCTGCGACTACTTTTCTTCGAAGACTATTGCCCTGATCCAACAGCCGTCCAGATTCTCCACGCTCAGTGGGAATCCAAAGTAAAATACACGGTCTCGTTTGATAGAAGTGATATTGGTTAACGGGTAGGTAATTGGGATGTTATTCCCCAGCATGGCTCGATGGGTGGGAGAGTTGTGGGGTTGTTCTTTTTGGGCATCACTTTCCCATATTAATCCCGGTACCTGTACAGCCAGCATCTTGATCTTCTTCTCAGCTAACCAGGCTGCTGTTTCACGCGGAATATATGGCTGCTCTGAACCTTTGTAATCGCTTCCCATCAACACGATGTCACCTTCCTGAATATTACTCAGGTGTTCCGGCAAAACTGGCTGGCCGCGCATGACTGTTTCGCCCTTGTCATTCGTGGTCTCCACTGGCTTGAGATCTGCCAGATTACAGACAGCTGCTGGACCGAAGAATTGTTCCAGTGGGTACTCCCAAAGACCCTGAACATCGTCTGGCAGCCCCTCCCAGTGATCCAGGTGGCCCTTACCGCCCTCTGTATGAGAACCGAAGTGACCACTCATTCGACCGAAAGGCCAGACAGTATCACCCTTGAATCCTCCTACCAGGGCATACTTGGTATTGTCGTAATCAGCGACGCCCTCTTCCAGAACCCAAGGCAGACCGTAGGCGTCCGCGTTGCCCTCTTCAATATCACCATTGAGTCTTTTTATCCGACCAATCATTCTTGGGCTGAGATCTACCAGATTGTACTTCTCCAAATCAAACATAATGTTTCCTAGAATTCCACAGGGATACTTGTTGTCAGCGTTATAAATCGTACCTTAGGAATAATGTTTCGGCATGTCAAAAAGGGTCGCAGGAAGTTCACCCAACAATTTCAGCCTATGACTTACCAGATGGTTTTGCTTTTGATATTCGGGGTGAAGTCGCAAACTCCGAGAAGGTGTTCTCTGGTGCCAGACGTAATCTTGGACTTGTTGCACTGGTGGTGCTGGCGATATTTGCTCCTGAAAATAGAGTAAAGAGTTCTGATAAGTTGACTTTCCATGAGGGTCAAGCAATAACGGAGTTAACGTTCGCCAATCGAGCTCAGGTAGTCTGTTCCTCTACAGCGCGCCAGGCGGCATTGAATGCAGCATTCATTAACGGCATTGCCTCTGAATCAGAATTGGCGATGGATATTCTGCCAAACTGCGCCCTGCCAATTTCGTGGGGCGCCTTGCCGTCTTCCCAGTCTGGCTCATCGAGTTTCCAATACCAGTAGGCGTAGCCATGAGGAATTCGGTTAACGGTGATCGCTTTGATATCGGACTCATGATTAAACCCATGCTGTCCGAGTAAAGACTGCAACTGCTCGCGTATTTCCAGTTCGTACTGCTCAAACTTGGTTGCATAAATCTTGTACCGACCGGCGCGGAGTGATTCCTTGGTCGTGCCTTCTTCAACTGTGGAGGGCGAGGGTGAAGCCATCATAAATACAACCATCGGATCTTCAGGTGACTGAGGCGGTTCATAGCCGCCGTTTGGAACCGTCGGCCCGGCACTTACCCACTGGAATGGATCAAAGGGACACTGGGTGAAGGTTACACCCAGCTTTGAGAACGCTTTGCCATCGTTCAGCAAGACATTGGCATAAACAAAAGGTGTTTTCACGCCGTAGCGAAGCCCGTCTTTTTGTACATCACTCATCTCCGGGCAGATATGTGGAATCAGGGCGTTGTAGCAGGCGAGTATGCAGTGATCAGCGGTGACTCTGACGGGTTTGTCCTGCCTGACATAGTCGACCTGAATCTGATCGTCGAGTTCTCTGACACCGACGACAGTGCTTAGCAATCTGATTCTCGTTGGCTGATTGTCTTGATCAAGCGCGGCGTAAATGAACCTGGTGACAGCAACATCCCGGGGGCCCTGCATTTCAGGCGCGACCGCGGGAATCAGTTTCTGGACAATGAGACGTGCTACCGATGCATTACCATCGGGGAACATCCTGATCTCGAGATCCCTATCCAGATACGTTGCTGCAATGGAGTCTGCAAAATTGGCGACCCAACCGAGAGAACGCAACCCTGGTGCACCAGCGGAGATTGCTTCAACTACTGTGTGATGCCAGCCGGACGGGCCGTTCAGGTTGAGCAGATGTACATCGATGAGTGGCAGTGTTTCTTTTGCGAGGCCAACCTTGTCCATGAGATAGCGGTTGTAGCTGACACTATTAACATAGTCCCAGGCTTCCCACAGCGAAAGGTCGTCCAGAAAATCCCGTTCGCCACCAAAGAACTCAATCAGTTTATCTTGCTCGTCGGTCGCAATGGATAAGTTACGAACAGCGGCGATATAGTCCCCCCGACCGTGCATAAACTTCATCCAGTGGCCACCATGAGTCAGATGCCCGTCTTCACCGGGAAGACTTAAACCAACGTCGGCATTCAAACTGCCGCCGAGAAAAAAATCATCAGGTGTGTTCGCGCCCATATCATCGAGGACAGCTTGATCGATACCGATATCTTGCATCAAGATCCTGGTTTCCTCGCTGTAGCTGCTAGGGTCATCAAGATTCTGGGCCCCGCCAAGACTCAATACCATCCTGCCTTCATGGTGGAATTCATTGCGCTTTGCATGGCCGCCAAAGTCGTCGTGGTTGTCGAGTATCAGAATGCGAGCGTCCGGCCCGAGTTTCTTGCGATAGTAATGGGCGGCTGCAAGGCCGCTCATACCGGCGCCAACCACAACAAGGTCATAGTGCTCATCAAGTGCTTCATGGGATTCGGGTTTTTGACCTTCCCACGCGAGCGCGTGCGCAACTTCAAAGGAACCATCGTGGCTACCACGCATACCGTTCAGGGTTGGAGGATAGTAACCGGCAAGACCTTCAGGATTTAACGCATCCGCCATATCCGCTAAAGCACTCTCTGCCAATTCGCTGCCGTGGGCTTGAAGCACTAAACCTCCTGCCCCTATCGCCATGCCATTAAGCAGGTCTCGCCGGGTGATTTTTATCGTCATATGTGTTCCGGACCTTTACATGTCGCATGACAGGTTCTAACATGTCATTTGACATGTCAACTGCCATTAGCTTATAAGTAATCGAAAAGACCAGATACTGCAGACTGCGGTCGAAATTATCGCCGACCAGGGTTATGCAAGCCTTTCCATGCGCGCGCTGGCTCGAGCAGCAGGCATGAAACTCGGTGCGCTCCAGTACCATTTCAGCACGTCGGAGGAGATGTTGCGTGCGCTGGTCAATTACATCGCAGAGTCTTACAAGCTTTCGTTTGATTCACTCAGCGAACAAAATGATCCGCCAGATGTTTACGACATCGTCACGTTCGTGATGGATGACGAAGCCGGAAAAGACCTGATGGGTGACCGGCTCTGGCCACAGCTGTGGGCAATGCAGCAGGTAGAACCCATCGTTTCTGAATTGGTGGAAGATATCTATGCGCAGTACATCAAAATGCTTGAGGATGCCTTGCGACGTGCCGGTAGTGATCAGCCGAAGGCTGAAGCGCTTTGTCTCATCTCTATGTTGGAAGGTTCAACAGTTTTTATGGGTCACGGCCGACGATGGAGAAGAAACGCGAATGCAGCTCGCCAGGTCATTCTGGCATTCATCGAAGACAGGTATGGAGCAATCGCATGACAACCGACTTTGATCAGCAAATAAATCGCTTTGCGTTCTGGTCCGCGATTATTCTGCTTATGACGACGGTTGCGTCGTTTTTATTGCCGCTTGACGCACCAGCAGGCTATACAGCGCTGCATGAGGACAGAGTAACCTGGCTTAATGACAATCGGGGCTTATTCATCCTGGGCTGGCTCAACCAGATTGTTGCGATGCTCAGCCTCACAGGCGCTTTGTTTGGCTTGGCCTGGTACGTCGCCAGGGAGAACCAACTCCGTGCGGCAATCGCGGCCATGGTGTTGTTCGCATCTGCAATTGCATTCGTCATTCCCAAATTCATAGCGGTCTGGACCATTCCCCAATTAGCGGAATCTATTTCAACGGAAGCGGCGGGAGCAGAATTTGCAGATTCTCTGCTCAGGCTACTGAATGTGTCTGTTCCGTTCTCTCTCTACACATCGTTCGACTACCTCGGCTTCTGGCTCTATGCTGTGTTCGGTCTGCTGATCGCAGGACCACTTGCCGGGCAATCGCTGGCTTCGAAGGTGGCTGCGGTCTCCATCGGTCTCTTCGGTGTACTGTTTCATTGCCTTTTGGTAGCACTTTTTCTAGGAAAAATAGCATCTGCGGATATTGAGACGTCGTTTCTTGGCGTTTCTATGCTGCTGCTGGTTTCGGTCATCGCGATGATGTTCAGGTTCAAGCAAAAAATGTAATTTGCCGATGGCATCCCACCAACTTGTTTCGGAGACTCTCCATGAAAATAATGACAACACTCTTACTGGTTATTGCAGGAGCAAGCAGCATGCAAACAACGGCAAATCCATCGGTTATTTCGCAACATCGAGAACAGATCGCGACAATGGAACTGGACAGTATTCCACCGTGGCCTGAAGGCACAGTGATTGAAGGAACTAATCAGCATTGGCAGAAGGAGCTGCACCGCGGAGAAGTAGCAGTAGCCATCTATGAATCAATGCCTGCTGTGATTGATGTCAGCGAACCGTTCCCGTATGACGAGTTCGTGGTCGTTCTGGTAGGTGAGGTTATTCTGACGGAACTTGATGGCAGTGCTCAAACCTACAAGGCTGGCGACAGTTTTACTGTTCCCAAGGGTTGGCGTGGCACCTGGGATATGCCTGTTAAGTACCGTGAACTGATCGTCGTTGAAACTGGGGCATGGGAAGCATCCGGGGAGTAGAGAAGACAATGCACTACAAAATTACCCGTCGAGAATTCATTAATGGTGTAGCTGTCGGTACGGGCGCAGCGATTCTTGGTCCGCATGGTTCACTTATAGGGTCCGAAAGCGAAGCTTCAGATTATTACCCACCAACCCTGAATGGTATGCGAGGCAATCACCCCGGTTCGTACGATGTGTCGCATGCATTCGCCTGGAATGGGGTTAAGCCATCTGACTATGAGTCACTGGATGAACACTATGATCTTGTGATTGTTGGCGCAGGTATCAGTGGCCTTGCAGCGGCCCGTTTCTACCAGCAACGCATGGGCCAGGATGCATCGATTCTGCTTCTGGATAATCACGACGATTTTGGTGGGCACGCAAAACGCAATGAATTCAACGAAAGCGGTCGAATGCTGATCAGCATGGGTGGATCATTGAACATTGATCAACCAGACCATTACAGCGATGTTGCCAAAGACCTGTTGGCTGATCTTGATATTGATCTCGAGGCCATGCGGGAAAACATGGGCGAGTATGCATTGATGAGTGCCAAGGCTGAGACGATGTTGTCGCTACCGGGTGCAGATGGACACGTGTCTGTAGCTGGTAAATGGCTGCGGTTAATGTTCGGTATAGGTGACTTTGAATCCGCTGTTGGAGCCTTGCCACTGCCAGAATCAGAACAAGACAAACTGATAGAATTTATCAGCGGCGAAGTCGATTACCTGAAAGAGCTGTCAGAATCTGAGAAACAGACTTACGTTGAAACCACCAGCTACAGAGAGTATTTGCTGAAGCGGGTAGGGCTTGCCGAAGAAACAATTGCCATTTTCTTTCAGGTTCCCCTGCTGATGTATGGCACAGCCGGTTGGAGGGCCAGCGTGATGGAGGCTTTCTATCTTGGGTGTCCCGGAGTACAGGGCATGCCCTGGCTAAGCGAGCTGGCTGATCAGATTGTTGCAGGGCTGACCGCGCCGGGTCAGTCTTCTTCTGTTTATTTCCCTGATGGCAATGCGTCGTTAACGCGTTTGCTAGTGCACAAACTGATCCCGAAAGTTGCGCCAGATGCAAATGGGTTCAGCGACATTGCTGTACAGCGATTTGACTACAGTGTGCTCGACCGAGCTGATCATCCGGTACGCCTGCGATTAAACAGTACAGCAGTGGGCGTGCAGGAAAACAAAGATAAGAAAGTGACAGTCAATTATGTACAGAACGGCAGGTCGGTCAGCGTCACAGGCAACCGCTGCGTTCTCGCCTGTTACAACGGTGCGATTCCCTATCTTTGTCCTGACCTGCCGGAGAAGCAGAAAGAAGGACTGCGTTACGGGGTTAAAGTGCCTTTGACCATGACCAACGTGCTTTTAAAAGATGGACGTGCCTGGTCAAAAATGGGTGCGGGTTCTGTGAACTGCCCACACGACCCCTATGTAACCATGACGACGCCGCCGCCGACGACAACCGGGGGTTATCAGCTGCCTCAAGATCCGGAGGATCCGATGATTGTTTACCTGCTTGGTGTTCCTGATGTTGAGATAACCGGCAAGGAAACAAGTCGTGAAATTCTTCGTAAGGCACGTCAGCAGGTATATGCCACAACCTTCGAAACCTATGAGCAGGAAGTTCGTGATCAGCTTCAGGGCGTCCTTGGTCAGTACGGATTCAATCATGAGACTGATATCAGGGCGATCACGGTCAATCGCTGGCCTCATGGTTATGCTTACGAATACATGTCACTGGATGACAAGCAATGGCCGGAAGGGGAGGCGCCCCACGAGATTGGACGAGCGCAATTCGGCAGGATTTCAATTGCCAATTCGGATTCAGAAGCTTATGCCTACGTTAATGCAGCTATCGATTCAGCATGGCGAGCCGTTGAAGAGCAGGCGGGCTAAGAGCTCATGTAGAACAGAGTTATCTCGAGTCAAAAGAAGCGACTTGCTTGATGAACATCCTTGCCCATCTACTCCCTGAATAGTAGACTCTTCGTCTAGTTTATCTGCCGAACCGATTACTCCGGGAGCTTTCAATGTATTGGATTGCCCAAACAAGTTCGATGTCATTTCGTTGGATTACGACATTAGGTGTCCTTCTGCTACTGACAACCCACGCTCATGCGACCTCCGATTATCGAGGTGTGATGGAGTTCCAGGAGCATTGCGCCTCGTGTCACGAAACACCTGCGCCGGGCACGAAAGTTCCCACTCGCGCCGAGCTTAAGGCCATGCCGCCAACAAAGATTTATGAGTCCATGACAATTGGCAAGATGAAGCCAAATGCCAGGGGGTTGAGCGAAAAGCAGATGCGCAGAATCGCTGAATGGTTGAGTGGGCGACCACTGGTTGATATTGATCGCTCTGCCGCTGCCATGACCAATGCGTGCCCCGACGACGCCAGGTTGGGCAACCCGCTGACCGGTCCACGTTGGCTTGGATGGAGTCCTGATCAGACCACGAGCGCTCGATTTCAGTCTGCAGAAACAGCGGGGCTTGATGCGGCAGACGTGCCAGATCTGAAATTTAAGTGGGCATTCGGCTTACCAGGAGCTGCGACACTACGAAGCCAGCCTGTCGTCGGCGGCGGGTGGTTATGGGTGGGTAGCGACAATGGCATGGTCTACGCACTGGATGCTGATACCGGCTGCGTGCATTGGTCATTCGAGGTACAGCGTCCGGTCATCAGCACGATTGCTATCGGTCCTATTGAGGATTCACCGGGTCGTTACGCAGCATACTTCGGCGATTTTGGCGCTAACGTGTATGCCGTTGACGCCGAGACTGGAAAACAATTGTGGACCACACGTGTCGAGGAACATCATGCGGCCGCAATCAGCGGCTCCGTTGTCCTGAACCCGGCAGGCGATCGTCTCGTCATTCCCGTTGGCTCGTGGGAAGAGCCCATGGGTGTTTCCGCTAGCTACGAGTGCTGTACGTCTCGCGGGGCTGTTGTCGTCCTTGATGCGAAGACCGGCAAACAGATGTGGAAGACGTATACGCTAACTGAAGAGGCGAAGCCGTTGTGGAAGAACAGCAGCGGTGTGCAGCAGTATGGCCCATCCGGTGCTGCAATTTGGAGCGCACCGACTATCGACACCCGGCGCAATGCTATTTATGTAGGGACATCAAACGCATACGTTCCTGTACCCGACGGCGGCGCCAGTGACGCCATATTCGCTTTCGCAATGGACACGGGAGAAATGCTCTGGTCACAACAGCTTCTTGAGGATGACGCAAACGACTTTGGTTGTGGTGCAACACCTGAGGACTACCAGAAGAACTGCCCCGGCAAGAAGCTTGGACCCAATGACGACATCGGGGCGTCGCCAATCCTCCACACGCTCAAAGATGGGCGGCAAATCCTGATAGCGTCACAGGAAAGCCGCACAACCACGCTACTCGACCCGGATCGAAATGGCGCCATCATCTGGCAAGGCATTCCCTCTGATCGAAAGACGGCGACGGGTGGCAATCTCGGTCCAGCGGACGACGGCGAGCTTCTTTACGTGCCCCTCGGTTTTGAGGCCCACCACGAATTCGAAAGCGCTGAGACCCTCGAATCAGAAGGAGGGCTGGTTGCACTCGACCCTGAATCCGGTCGCCGTGCATGGACAACAATCATTCCCAGGCCCGCGGATTGCAAGGATCCGACATCGCGTTATTGCACCTCCGCAAATCAGGCTGCTGTTACCGCAATTCCTGGCGCCGTGTTTACGGGATCAGTGGACGGGACAATGCGTGCGTTCTCGAGCGCCGATGGCGCTCTGCTGTGGTCCTACTCGAGTAATCGCATTTTCGAGACCATTAACGGCGTCGAGGCTCACGGGGGCTCACTCGGCGGCCCCGGCCCCACGGTTGTTGACGGAATGGTTTATTGGGGTTCTGGTTATGTGATCCTGGGCACTACGCCAGGAAATGCATTACTTGCCTTCAAGGTCGAGTCCGATTCCACTGAGTGAGAATCGGGTGCATTGGTTCGCAATCAGGCTGACTTTCGACTACTGGCTCGCTTCGACAATTCCAGACTGTCAATGTAAGCCGTTATCATTTGCTGCCATTCGCGCTTGAGCCCGGCTGCTCTATTGGATTTAGATAAAGCGACCGTATCGAGTCCCGTGTAGATAGCCTGTAACAAGGTCTGACTAATACTCCGCGCCCTGGCTTGGCCAATGTCCGGATGACGAGATTGCAGCTCTTCTGCCATTAACTCGGCCGAGCGTAAATGTCCCAGGTGCCTTCGCTCATCGAAATCAGGGCTAAATTTGTTGGCTTCATAAAATTCCACAATATGGCTATGTCTTTGCCACACTTTCTGAAGCCGACGCTCAACCCTTGCTACGTAATCGGCAAACTCAAGTTTGTCTTCACCAGGTTTGGGCATGGTTTGTTCGTCGATTTCCAGCAGCGCCCTGTGCATCACGGCCAGGAAGACAGATCGTCTATTGCCAAAAAAATGGTACAGCGTACCTCTTGCAACATCTGCAGTCTCGATGATGTCGTCAATGCTGATTTCTTCGTACCTCTTTTCTCCTAGCAGGGATTCACAGGCATCGAGAATATCCGTCACCCGCTCCATACCGCGCGCCTGAGCCGGTTCTTTTTTCATGCCTAATAGATTGAGTGGTTTGATTTGCAGTCTCCTTCTCCAGCTGTGCATCCTATCAGCCCACCGGGGGGTTTGAATACCGCCAGTGCTTTTCCGGGTACAAAACTGGACCAAAAGTCTACTTTAAGCTATAACGGCGACTGAAGACTCAGAATTGGTGTGGAGGTTGAATATGCTGTTCCGTTCCTTGATCGCTGGATTTGGCAGAACCTTGCGGCACCGTATGTTGGTGGGGTTTCGCTTCATCGCCGTGTGGATCGGCGTGACGTCACTCGCCATTCCCCTTGTTGGGCATGCCGACAGGCTGAACCCGACAGACTATCCGGCGCTCTCGACCAAACAGATGGGCCATGTACGCCACATGATTAACATGGCGAACGACCTTCCTGGGGATTTTTCTCTGATGGGTCAGATGGACCCCGTTTACCATATGAGCTTCCACGCCTATCAGTTTCAGTTCGCGTTTGCACATTACGCGCTGGCATCTGCTCACTACCACTACACCCCCGCTCACCGCGATCTCTATCAGGATGCGTCTGCCAGGTTGATCAAGAGAATGATCTACAAGGACGTGTGGGACTACTGGGCACACGTCAGCAAGTACGATATTACGGGAAGAACCGAGGAAGGTGGTGAGAACGTATGGCGTACTGAGGACGACGAGTACGGTTGGATTGATCCCAACATCAAGAAGAACATCATGTACAGCGGTCACCTGCTGCAAATGGTTGGTTTGCACGAGACACTGTTCGATGACCACCGCTACGATCAACCAGGATCTCTCATGTTTCGCTATGCCCCGCCAGAGTACGGCCAGGATCCTATCGAGATGAAATACGATCACGACCGGCTGACGACGGTCATCTTCGATCAATTTGAGGAAGGTCATTTCCGCGGGATCGAGTGCGAGCGCAACGCTGTCTATGCGGAGTGTAACCAGCACCCGATTCTTGGTCTCATGTCGTACGACTTGGCGCACGGCACCAGTTTCTCGCCCGAGGTTAAACGTAACTTCAAAAAGGTGATGGTGGAACGAAACTACATTGACCCCGAAACCAAAACCACGATGTACTTTCTGAAAGTCAGGGAAGACGAGGTCATTCCGGCGACCTATGCATGGGCCGATGGTTGGAACGGCCACGCACAGCACGTCTGGGATAAGCAGTTCATTGAGGATATCTACCCCCATCAACAAAGGCGTTATATACCGTCAATGCTGGAAGGCGCTCCCGGGGAGGATATGGGCTATACCGCGTCCTTCGACTTTGGCTGGTTTGCTCTTCTTGCCTCCGAGGTCGGTGATAATGAAACGGTTCAGACAATGACCGACTATGCGGATGCGCACTTCAATCCAACCTGGATGGATGGGGGCTTAATGTATCCGACTACGGCTGACTACCTGTGGAACTTCATGCGGGACGAAAAAGGTCTCATTCAAAATGTCGGACCGGTGACGGGCAACGTACTGATCGGGTTCGCACGCATCAATCCGGCAGACGGGCTCTGGCAGATCTACAATAAGCCCTTTGATAAGTCGCACTTCGCTGATCCGTACATCACCGATGTCGAGTACCTTGAGGCCAGTGTCACGCAGGCGGTTTACGACGCAGAGAAGGACGCGCTGATCGTAACCCTGGCACCGGGGCCCGTGAAAAGCGAAGCAACATCTTTCACGGTCCGCCAGATGGATCCAAAGAAGCGCTATACGCTAATCAAAGACGGCAAATCTCTGGGCGAGATCAGCGCAAGTAGAGAATCCCCGCCGCCTGGCACCGAGTGGCGGCCTGACGGTTCGTTACGAATCACCACCGATTTGGGCGAGCCACACTCTTTCGTATTGAAGGCAACGCCGACCAACGTGGCTGCTCGCTAGCGGGGGTAGACCGTGGGTAAATTCGTACGAAGCGTGTTTGCGATTGCAATCGTATTGACTGCATCAGCGTGCGGCGAAGGCGACACGGATCGGGCCTCCATCGCGGAGACCACGCCCGATCAGGTACGACAATACCTCCTCGAGCACCCGGAGTTCGTTCTTGATGACCCCGAAATCGGCTCCGCGATCGGTCGGGCCCGTTCGCAGCGAGAGAGCGAGCGTGTCGCTACCCAGCGCAGATCCATTCTCGAAGGCGGAGCCGATCTCCTGACTTCTCCTCTGACGCCCTATGCCGGTGATGCAGACTCGCTGGTCACGTTCATCGAGTTCTACGACTATCAATGTTCCCCCTGCAAAGCCAACTATCCAGAGCTCCAGCAAGTGAAGGCAACCGAGGCGAATGTGCGTTTCGTCTACGGCCAGCTTCCAATCTACGGCGGTCACTCGATCATGGCTGCGCGCGCGGCCATCGCTGCTCACAGGCAGGGTCTCTTTGAGCCCTATCACGCCGCTTTGATGACGGCGAACACGCCTCTCGATATGGATTCGCTCTACGCCACGGCAGCCAACGTCGGCCTCGATCTCGAGAAGCTGCGAGTGGATATGCGTGATCCCGGGGTCCTTCAGTATCTGGAAGAGATCCGACTCCTCGCGGAGTCGCTTGATGTGACGGGCACACCAGTCTTCATCATCGGAGACGCTATCCGCAGGGGCGGGACGACGGCAGAAGAACTCAAAGCGGAACTCAGGCGCCAGCGCGCTCGGCGTGAAATTGCGACTAAATAAGTGAGGAAATGAGATAGATGAAAATTCGGGCTGCAGTAGTCAGAGAACAATCGGGGCCATTCCAAATCGCCGACCTGGACCTCGCAGATCCAAGAGACGACGAGGTGCTGGTGCGTATCGCGGGCGTGGGGATATGCCACACGGATCTCGTGTGTCGCGACCAGTACTTTCCGGTGCCATTACCCTGCGTGTTCGGTCACGAAGGCAGCGGCATTGTCGAACAAGTCGGCGGTCAGGTCACAGGATTCGAAAAAGGCGATCACGTTGCAATCTCATACCGAACCTGCGGTAGCTGCGAGCCTTGTCTGCAGGGTGAGATCGGCTATTGCCATGAGCTCTATGAGCATAACTTCCTCGGAACACGGCCCGATGGCAGCAGTGCGCTGAGTGAGAACGGCCAGACGGTTCACGGACATTTCTTCGCGCAGAGTTCCTTTGCATCGCACGCGCTATGCCATGCCTCTAACCTGGTCAAGGTCGATCCGAGCCTGCCGCTGGAACTGCTCGGCCCCCTGGGCTGTGGTATTCAGACGGGCGCCGGTGCGGTCATGAACGCGCTAAAGCCACAGGCGGGAACCTCGATTGCGGTCTTCGGCGCGGGTACTGTCGGTCTGAGCGCGGTAATGGCCGCGCGCGTAGTAGGATGCGCGACCATCATCGCCGTCGACATCTCGGCAGACCGGCTCAGAGCCGCGACCGAGTTGGGCGCCACGCACACGATCGATGCGAGCAACGACGACCCTGTGGCCCGGATTCAGGAGATTACCGGATCCGGTGTGCATTTTTCCCTGGAGTGCACTGGCTTGCCGGAAGTCGTGCGGCAGGCGGTAGACAGTCTGACGCTGACCGGGGTTTGTGGTGTCGTGGGCGTTTCACCGCTGGGAACAGAGTTCAAGCTGGATATGAACGCAGTGCTGTTCGGTCGCTCGGTACGCGGCATTATTGAAGGGGACAGTGTGCCTCAAGTTTTCTTGCCGCGTCTGATCAGCCTTTATCAACAGGGTCGATTTCCATTTGACAAGTTGATCCGGACCTACCCTTTTTCCGAGATCAACCAGGCGGTTGAAGACGTCGAATCAGGCAAGGCGATCAAGCCGGTGCTGCTGATGGGTTGAGATAAAACTGGACTAACAGTTTAGTATGGATTATAAACTAGACTTTTAATCTAGAATTGCAAAGAGGCGTGCCATGTCCAGAACTTCCTTTAGCTCAAAGTGCGTTGAAGTTTTAATCGCCATTTTTATGCTGATCGCACCGGCGGTTTGTTCGGCGCAAAGCTCCGTTATCGAAGAAATCGTCGTCACAGCTCAAAAGCGCCAGCAGAGTATGCAAGACGTGCCCATCGCGGTGACCGCGTTCACTGGCGATATGGTCGATGATTTCGGTTTCGAGGATACCCGGGATATCTTCTACCAGACGCCCAACGTCGACGTAAGCCAGTATTCCTATGGCGCTGGTATCACAATTCGCGGTAACCCTACTCTAAACAACGCCCTGGGTGGTGAGGGAAATGTGGCACTGTACTTTGACGACATCTATCGCCCTACTTCCTTTTACGGCGGTAACGAGATGCTCGATGTGGAACGCGTGGAAGTGTTGCGTGGCCCGCAGGGCACTTTGTTCGGGCGCAACTCAACATCGGGACTCGTACATTTTATATCACGCAAACCGACAGAAGAATTTGAAGGCTATGCGAATGTTGAATTCGGTTCATTCGACACCCGAATCTTCGAAGGTGCTGTCAGCGGTCCGTTGAGTGATCAGGTACGTGGTCGATTGGCTGTGAAGTACCATGAGAATGATGGTTTTCAGACCAACCAGGGACCAGCCGGTGGAGACCTGGCCGTTAAAGACAGGCTGGCTGCGCGTGGTCACCTGGAGTTTGATCTTAGCGAGGAGGTGAATCTCCTGTTATCTGTCGATGTCAGTGATGCCGACGACATTGGTCAGGCCTTCAATTATTGGGGGCAGCTGGATCCGGTGACACTGACGCAATGCGCGCCAAAGAGAATATGGGCCGGTGATTGCGTTGGGGGCGGCGCCTATTTTGGCTTACCCAGCTTCGGTGATCCGGACCCGAGCGCAAAGCGGCCATATACCGAACACGATCCGGACAATGGCGACGGCAGATATACCCTGGAGACGCAGACTGTGACCGCCAAACTAACGTGGCAGCTGTCAGACGGGATGGAGCTTGTTTCCATCACCGGCTATGACAGCCATGAGCGCTTTTTTAACACTGATGAGGATGGCAGCGCGACAGGTGTATTCGGCGGTCTTTATCAATACAACGATAGCTACACCACAGACTCGGATCAGTATAGCCAGGAGTTTCGTTTATCAGGTAGCAGTGGCGAATCAGATTGGTTATTTGGTCTTTTCTTTTATGACAACGAAACGCGCTCGACCAGTACGATCCGTGACTTCGAAACTGTGCAGATCCCAGGCACGATTTCTGACCTGGAAACGACATCCTGGGCAGTATTCGGGGAATTCGGTCGGTCGCTGTCAGAGACGGTCCGGGTTATTGGCGGCATTCGTTACACGGATGAAGAGCGAGAAGTAGACGTGCTAACCGAAACCATCCCGGGTTCGCAAGAACTGAGCAATGATAACTTGTCCGGCAAGATTGGACTGGAATGGCGGCCGGGTGATGAATGGTTAGTTTACGCCACTGTTTCAAGTGGCTTTCGTTCCGGTAACTTTGCGTCCGACTTGTTGTTTGGCGATCTCAGGCAGTTAAGTCCCGTGGATCCGGAAGAGAATGTTTCACTTGAATTCGGCAGCAAGTCGACCCTGCTGGACGGCCGCATGGTTATAAACGCGGCAGCATTCTACGATGACGTCTCAGACAAACAGGGAATCGTCTATGATTCTGATGATGCGGTACCCGCAACCAGACTCATCACTGTGGGTGACGCAGATATATACGGCGCGGAACTTGAGTTGTTTCTAAGGCCGATAGAAAACCTGGAGTTGAGCCTCGGCCTGGGCTGGCTGGATTCGGAGGTCGATGCCCCCGCCGGGTTTGGTTTCAATGCGGGCTTCGGTACCGGCGCGAATGCTTTCGCCGGTGACCCGTTCTTCCTGGATGGTAGTGAGCTGGGTTCAGGCTGGTCCGTCAATGGGGTTGTGCGTTACCACATATCGCTGGCCGGTGCCGGTAACCTGACGCTGCAGGCAGACTACGATTGGCACGAGGAAAGCATTGGCGAGAGCGGACTCAGCTACTCTGAGGATCGTCTGCTGGTCAACCTGCGCGCCTTCTGGTATTCGCCCACTGGGCGTTGGGAGGTTCAAGCCTATGTTGAAAATGCGACTGACGAGGAGTACATCGACAACCTGAGCCCAATCGTGGCGGGTGAAGACTATGCCCTGGGTAACATGGGTTATCCGCAGTGGTGGGGCGTCAAAATCGGCATGAATTTCTAGATTGATGTTGCGATCGATGCGAAGAATCCACGTAGAGATAGGAGCAGAGAGATGATGGGAATCAGGTTGCTAAAGGTGATGCTGGGCGGAGCACTTGCGGCGCTGTCATTGTCTTCAATGGGTGGAGACAATGACACATCTACGGCTAGCCCACTTCGGCTTGAACCGGAGAAAGTTCCGTACTCACGGATGAATACCGATATGCCGCCATGGCCTGATGAGGACATACTTTCGGGTGTGTCCGAGCATCGATACAAAACAATGTACTCAGGCGACATCAACGTGGCGATTTACGAAGCCAAACCAATGACTTTGCGAATAAAGGACTACTCCATCGATGAGTTTGTCACGGTGGTGAGTGGAGTACTCATCCTTACTGCAGAAGGTGGATCGCCCCAGCGATTTGATGTTGGCGAAAGCGTACTTGTACCGAAAGGATTCACCGGGACCTGGGAAATGCAGGGCAATTTCCGCGAAATGGTCGTGATCATCAATGAGAACCGTGGTGGTCAATAATGATCGAATCAATCGGCCGTATTCCGGTAGAAGCTGCCAAACGCTATAGCGACAAAACTGCACTGATTTGTCCTGAGCGTACATTAACTTTTAATGAGCTTGAGGCGCTGACCAACCGTTGCGCCAATGCCCTGGTCAGCCTGGGGGTAAAGCCTGGAGATCGGGTGACCCTGTATTCTGGCAATTGCTGGGAATGGGTAGTGAGCTACTACGGCGCGCTAAAGACCGGGGCTGTGATCAATCCTATCAATGTGATGCTGACCCCGGGGGAAGTAGAATTCGTGGCCAACGATTGCGGTGCCAGTGTTGTCATTGCATCGCATGAAAAAGCCCTGTTGATCGAAGGGGTAAGAGCAAAGTCCACGGTCAAGGAAGTGATTGCGTTTGGCGAGGAGGCTTTGCCAGACGGAATGCTGTCTTTCAATGAAGTTCTGGAAGCTGGTGACGAAACCTTTGAAGTAGTGGAGATCGACCCTGACAGCCTGTCTACCATCTGCTACACCTCAGGCACCACGGGGCACCCCAAGGGCGCCTGCCTGTCACACAAAAGTATTCTGCTGAACGTGGCAATGACGGCACTGATGCACCAGCGCAGCGACCGCGACACCGTAGTAACAGCACTGCCATGCCCACACGTCTATGGCAACGTGGTTATGAGCGGTGCCATTGGCAATGGCATGATCCTGGTGTTGCATCCGGCTTTTGAGGAACAGGCTATCCTGCAAAGTATCCAGGATCATAAGGCCACCCTGTTTGAGGGGGTGCCCACCATGTACATGTTCCTGCTCAATCACCCGGAGCTGGACAGCTACGATCTGTCATCTCTGCGTTGCTGTACGGTAGGCGGGCAGACCATGCCGAAGCCCAAGATGGAAGAAGTAGAGATCCGTTTTGGTTGCCCACTGATTGAACTGTGGGGCATGACCGAGTTGGGTGGCCTCGGCACCACCTTTGCCTCTAATGGTCCCGTCAAGCATGGCTCCATCGGTGTGGCGCTGCCCTATATCGAGGCCAGGATTGCCGATACCGAAGATGCCGATAAGACCCTGCCGGTGGGAAAAGTCGGCGAGTTGATGATCAGGGGCGGCATTGTCATGCAGGGCTACTACGGCAATGAGCAGGCCACCCGCGAGACTATAGAGCCGGACGGCTGGCTGCATACCGGGGACGTAGCCTCCATGGACGAGGACGGCTGTGTGTTCATTGTCGATCGCAAGAAAGACATGATTCTCACCGCCGGTTTTAACGTCTATCCCGCGGAGATCGAGCGGGTGGTGGCGGGTCATCCGGATGTGGCCCTGGTGGCGGTGGGCAGTATCCCCGACGACGAAAAGGGCGAACTGGCCAAAGCCTATATCGTACCCAGGACCGGCGCCAAACCGAACGAAGATGACGTCATCGCCTACTGCCGGGAACACCTGGCAGCCTACAAGGTGCCGCGGATGGTACAGTTTGTTGATGACTTACCCAAAACCAGTACCGGCAAAGTCATGCGCCGTGAACTCAAGACACTCGACAAGTGAGACTGCAATGAAATTTGACACCGATTTTGTGATGACCATCAATGGTCAGGCTGTGACTTCCGATAGCACCCAGCCGGTGTACAACCCGGCAACCCGTTCTGTCTTCGCCGAGGTTCCCGATGCCTCCAGAGCGCAACTGGATGAAGCTGTGGGTGCCGCACGACAGGCCTTTAGGAGCTGGAGAGAGACACCAATCGAGGAGCGGCAGGCAGCATTAGAGCGCTACGCTGATCTGATCGAGGACGACGCCGAGGAAATCATGGCACTGTTGACTCGCGAACAGGGTAAGCCCCGGGCCGGTGCCGAGTGGGAAGTGTTTGGCTCGGCTGACTGGCTGCGCGCCACGGACTCGCTGCGCCTGCCGCAGGAAACTATTGATGAAACTGACGAGCGGCGCGTGGTGACGCGCTATACACCGGTGGGTGTGGTGGGTGCAATCGTACCCTGGAACTTCCCCATTCTGCTGGCCATCTGGAAGATCGCCCCAGCCCTGATGGCCGGTTGCACCATTATCGTCAAACCCTCGCCTTATACACCACTGTGCGACCTGAAAATCGTCGAGTTGGCGCAGCAGGTATTGCCGCCGGGGGTACTTAGTGCCGTCAGTGGCGGCGATGACCTGGGTAAGTGGATGACTGCCCACCCTGATATCAACAAGATCGCCTTTACTGGCTCCACTGAAACCGGTCGCCATGTCATGAAATCGGCTTCAGAGACGATCAAGCGTGTAACCCTGGAACTGGGTGGTAATGACCCGGCTATCGTCCTGCCGGATGTGGATGCCCGGGCGCTGGCGCCGGAACTATTCTGGGCGGCCTTTCAGAATAATGCGCAATTCTGCAATGCCACCAAGCGCCTGTATATCCACGAAGACGTATACGACGAAGTGCGCGATGCGCTGGCTGATTACATCTCCAATAACGTCAAGGTGGGGGACGGGGCCGATGCCGATACCCACCTGGGACCGATTCAGAATGCCATGCAGTACGGCAAGGTGCAGGATTACTTTGCCGATTGTCACAACAATGGTTACAAGTTCGCACTTGGTGGTGATATCGACGAAGACGCGACCGGCTGGTTCGTGCCGGTGAGTCTTGTAGATAACCCGCCGGAAGATTCACGGATCGTGCGTGAGGAACCCTTTGGCCCGATTCTGCCGCTGCTGAAATGGTCTGATGAGGACGACGTGATTGCTCGTGCCAACGATACTATTTACGGCCTGGGAGCTTCCGTGTGGGGTAAAGATCAGGAGGCCCTGGAGAGAATTGGCAGCCAATTGGAAGCAGGTACAGTCTGGCTGAATGAAGTACATCAGTACTCACCCTTTCAGGCATTTGGTGGTCACAAGCAATCGGGTCTCGGCTGTGAGAATTCGCTGCACGGACTGATGGAGTACACCAATTGGCAGACTATCACGATGAAGAAGAAGGCAGATTAATGATATGAACGCAATTCTGGTAGAAGAGACTGAAGAAAACTTTACCGGGCAAACCGTCCCTCCTGCGAAAACTGTGGCTGACGGGAACCCCATATCCAAAACCTGGACGGCGGCAAAATTTGAGAGTGGGAACTCTATCTCAACAGGGATATGGTCGGCAGAACCCGGAATTCTCAAGATTAAAAGTTATCCAGTGGATGAAGTGTTTACAGTGCTATCAGGAAGAATTGATGTCACCAATGACGATGGAAGTGTTCTGGTGGTAGGCGTCGGCGAAAGCTGTTTGCTACCCAAGGGTTGGACTGGTTTGTTTCATATTGTCGAGCCGACTCGTAAGTGTTTCGTGACCGCTGGGGACTGAGGCGAAATTGGGCGAACTGTCGCATCTTCAGGTTCGGCAATCATTAGCACGGGCGTTCTCGCCAATTCAGGCCCACGCAATGATCGAGTCTTTCGTGAGCCCCATATTTTCCTGAGATTCCCGCTACAAGGCGTAACTTGGAATAAACGTTTCGCCTCGCCTTAGCTCATCTGCTTTTTATGGCACGACGCACCAGTACATGAGGATAAGGAAAACAAACCGCATCTTTATTGATTTTTCGTTGTAAGGCCATCCCGAGTTATGTGGCGGTGCAGGACATTTTGTGCTGTCCAACAAACGATGCTATTCTGAATTCCAGTACATCGACTACACCTCGGTGACAGTCGCGATCGGCCAGTGTCTGGATTCTAGAGACAAATCGCCGAAATTCAAATACTCAACTCATTCAGCTCGTGGTTGAAGCCACCGGAAAAGGGGGGTTACAGGCAAACTCAAGGACGACGATACTTTTCTGAATGTTGAAAAGGATGTTTATTCTTATTAAACGCCCCAACCGCTGGACAATAGTCCCATTTTGGGACTATCATTGCTCGATGAGAGTCATTGCCTTGTCCACGCTCAAAGCCTTCTGGGAAGACAACCCAGAGTACACGGATGCGAAGGACCCCACGTTAGCTTGGTACCGACATACTCTAAGAGCTGACTGGGCAAACCCGACTGAGGTAAAACAGGATTTCGGCAACGCGAGCATTCTCAAAGACGGACGTGTTGTGTTCAACATTGCAGGTAACAAGTACCGATTGGTAGTGTGGATCAACTATGCCTACAGAGTGGTTTATGTCCGCTTCATTGGCACTCATAAGCAGCACGATGAAATTGATGCACAAACTATGTAGAGACTCGAATTATGGATATTAAACCGATTAGAACCGAATCAGACTATCGAGCAGTTCTACAAGAAATTGAGTCATTGATGGACGCTGAACTTGATTCCCCCGAGGGTGAAAGACTGGATATCCTCACTACGCTTGTTGAAGCGTACGAATCCAAACAGTATCCCATGGAACTCCCAGACCCGGTCGAAGCGATAAAATTTGAGATGGAACGACGTGGTCTTAGCGTAAAAGATCTTGAACCGATGATCGGGAAGAGCAATCGCGTATACGAAATACTGAATCACAAACGATCTCTCACTCTGAAGATGATCTGGAAGTTGCATGAGGAACTGGGAATACCCGCAGAGTCTCTGATCAAGCCGCCTCAGGCAAAAGCGAGCTGATCAAAGATCAGAAGAATTTTGTGCCCGTGCCGTGCCCAATTGACCTTAACTGACGTAAAAAGCGTTGATGAACGGAATGTGTTCAGGCTTTGCGAATCAATTAGTTACAGATTGAGTAAGATGACACGACGGGAGTTGGGTAACACGCTTGTGGCTTTTGCTTTACCCCACTGAAAAATTGATCGCTGAATCGTGCTTTCTCCGCAAGGATGCTGCCGTTCAAACGATTTTGTCACTGTGGTAGCGCCTGTTGCCAGCCAGCGCTCAGCCGCTTAGACAGGCTCGTGGCGAGTGTAGGCTGTTGTTGCCCCTCTGCCAGATTGTTAAATTCCAGCGGGTCATTGGCCAGATCGTAGAGCTCCGTCAAGACTCGACCATCGCCACTGAGCGGAGTCCATTCCGTATAGCGATGCGTCGCTGTGCGCAGCGTACGTCCGTGGTAGCCCTCACGTTTCGACTCGGAAAACGCTGCTGACTTCCAGGGGCGGCCTGGATTATTGAGTAACGACTTAAAACTGGTGCCTTCCAGCTGGTGCGCTGGCTTGGGCAATCCACTGAGGTCGGCCAGTGTTGGATAAAGATCGACCAGTTCCACTAGAGCGTTGGTAGTTTTACCGGCGCTGGTACCGTCTGGCAGGCGAACGATGAGCGGGACGCGGATCGACTCATCGAACTGTGACCGCTTACGCCACATGCCTCCATGCTCACCAAGATGGAATCCGTGATCGCTGGTGAAGACGATAATCGTTGAGTTTGATAATTCAAGTTCATCCAGCGCCCGCATCAGCTGACCCACGTATTCGTCAGTCATGGTAACCATGGCGTGGTACGCAGCGATGGCTTGTTTGCGCTGCTGCGTTGTGTGGGCGGCATCGTCTGGGGTGATTTCAGCCGCCGGTGGTGGAATATCTTCAGTATCTCCGGCGGAGGTAGGCGGTAGCTGTATTGCGTCGACGGCGTGCTTTTCGAAGAACGCTGCCGGACCGACCCAGGGTTGGTGTGGTTTGTGGAATCCTGCCGCGATAAAGAAAGGCTTATCACGATTTTGTGCCATTAGTTGGATGATGCGATTAGCGGTGGTGCCGTCTGGCGTCATACGTGGCGATTCATGTGTGGCTCGCCAAGAGAGTGGCAAACCTGTCGGGCGGCCAGTTGCGGCGAGGACTTGAGCGCGCGACATGCCCTGCTCGGAACCGGTTGTCCAGGTGTTGTCCCTGACTTCAGATAAGTCGTGGCCGGGAAGATAACCCGGAAAGTGCAATAAGAATTCTGGCTCGCGTGACAATGCGAATTCAGACACGTCCCAGCTTATGGCGTGCTCATAGCGGTTGTGACCAACTTTGCCTACCCGGGCGGTGAAATAGCCGTGATCGTCAAAATGTTCCGGCAGCATGCGCAGCTTGTCGCCGATCTTATGCCGCGGCCAGGTCGATCCGTTGTAAACGTCAAGTGTGTCGGGTCTGAGGCCACTGAGAAATGAAGCGCGGGATGGATTGCACAGTGGTGTTTGCACGAATGCGTGTTCAAAGCGCATACCCTCGGCGGCCAACTGGTCGATATTGGGAGTGGAGGCGGTAGCCCACTGTGGGCGTATAGCCGACTGTTCATAGGTTCTGAGCGCCAGATTGAGATCATCAACGATAATGAACAACACATTGGGACGGTCGCCTGGCTCGAACGAGCGGGTAGGCGTTGCACTCGCTTTAAGCAGGGCCATCGTGCGATCCTGAGATTCTCGTGCGGCACCCTGCACGATGCTGGAGAACAGCACGATGCTTAAAACAAGCACAGTGCTGTTAAATGATGCCCAGACGTTTCTGTTCTTCATGCAAGAATCCTATGAGTATTTCAGTGAGATTTTCGATCACGCGTTTGTCTTTTACCGGATACGGACCAGGGCCAAATAGCACGATATGAGTAATAGTGGTGTAGACCATCAGTCACACCTTTTTAAGCAGCTCACCTGGCTCAATCTCAAAGTAATCACACAAAGCACTGATCGTTTCCGTGTTCGTGTTATAACCCGGTACATTTGAAATCCTGGTCAACGTTGGTCTGAATGAGGGTTTAATAGTATAGGAACTCAACACCTTCCGCGTCGGTCATATGGCCTACAGGTGAAATCAAGAGGCAGGCAAATTTCTTTATAGCTGCCTTTGCAGAAGAATGTTTGCATGCTCTATTTTGTTGCATAGATTTGCTGATATGACGTAATGGAGTTTGTTTGCTATGGGTGGGTGTTTCTGTTCTGTCTTAATTAATGCTTCTTTTGTCCAAATAAGTAATTTTACTTCTTCGTTATCTTTAGTCCAAACATCTGCTGATGTTAGTGTATCGTTTATGTAGCTCATCTCTCCTAACCA